>Ga0070681_10005227_pt1 | contig 12536 bp, 11 predicted proteins | sample KBSC83BmetaG_FD_65650 | JGI IMG/M metagenome (GOLD analysis project Ga0070681, IMG submission 65650) | Corn rhizosphere microbial communities from Kellogg Biological Station, Michigan, USA - KBS C8-3B metaG | ecosystem: Host-associated > Plants > Roots > Rhizosphere | place: USA: Michigan...
CCGCTGGCTGTCTTCCCCGAAGCAGACGAAATCGACAGCGACGTGATGATGAAGATCGCGCGCGAGATGAATCTCTCCGAGACCGTCTTCGTCCTCAAACCCGGATCCGACAACGTCCTGCGACGCCTGCGTATTTTTACACCCACCCGCGAGATTCCGTTTGCGGGCCATCCGATCGTCGGCACATGGACCGCACTCGCGCAGGAAGGTGTCGTGCCCGTTCCGGAAGGTGGCAACGGCTGGCAACGCATCTTTCACGAAGTCGGAGTCGGAGTGTTGCCGGTGGACGTCGAGTTTAGAGAGGCGCGACCGGTCCAGGTTGTCATGACACAGGGAAAGTTTGAAATCCTGAACGAAATCGACGACGCGCACGAACAGTCGGAAGTCGCACGAGCGCTCGGACTCGCGCGCGAGGATCTCGATGAGAGTCTTCCGATTCAGGTGATCACAACCGGATTGTCATGCCTCCTGGTTCCGATTCGTTCGCTTGCCGATTTGCGCGACGTTCGCGTCAACGCTTCATTACTCGCCGACATCTACACGCGATACGGAGGCACGGGATGTCACGCGTTCACGCGCGAGACACTCGAGGTCGGAGCGTCGCGCGCGCACGCGCGTTTCTTCGCTCCGGCTGACAATATTCCCGAAGATCCTGCGACCGGCAGCGCATGTGGAGCGTTGGGCGGGTACCTTGTTCATCATGGCGGGTTGAGTTTGGAGCCTCAGGACGGCAGGTATAAATTCGTGATCGAGCAGGGCGACTTCATTCAACGGCCCAGCCGCATCAATCTCGACGTGAAGGGCGAGGCGGGACGCGTCGAAGAAGTGAAGGTTGGTGGCGAGGCCGTGCTGGTCGCGCGCGGGGAAGTTCTTAACAATGCTTGATCTGATCATCATCGGCGCTGGTCCTGCCGGACTCTCTGCTGCCGAAGCGGCGCAGCAACATGGTCTCGATTATCTCGTCATCGAGAAAGGCACCATCGCGAACACGATTCGACAGTATCCGGTCGGGCGGACGATGTTCTCGACGCCGAATGAAGTCGAGATGCATGAAGGCACGCTCAAGCCCGTGCGCGAAAAACCGACTCGCGAAGAGATGTTGTCGCATTACATTCACTTCGTCCTCAATCTCGATCTGCGAATTAACACCGATGAAGAAGTTGTCGCCGTAAACGGAAACATCGACGAAGGTTTTGTTGTCAAAACAAATCGCAGCGAATACCAGGCCGCACGTGTGTTGTTCGCGATTGGCGCGATGGACATACCGAGACGTTTGAATGTTCCCGGTGAAGACTTGCCGAAGGTGCATCACCTGTTCGTCGAGCCTTACGCGTACGTGCGCAAAGACGCACTTGTCGTCGGCGGTGGCAACAGTGCCGCGGAAGCAGCGTTGTTTCTTTCGGAAGAAGGCGCGCGAACGACAATGGCGATCTGGCGCGAAGACTGGGAGAACCGCGATCCGAAAGCCGGCGCGATGAAACACTGGGTGCGAATGCCGCTCGAAGCGGAGATCGAAGCAGGGCGACTCAAGGTCATTCTTTACAAACACGTGGACGAGATCACGGAGCGTGAGGTGAAGTTAACGACCGAAACAGGCGAGGTGCAGACACTTCCAAATGACGTCGTGTTTGTGCTCGTCGGGAGTGATGCTGATTTGACGTTGATGAAGCAACTCGGAGTAAAGACAGACGCGGGTAAACTCTCGGAAGTTCCTGTTTACGATCCGGAGACTTTCGAGACGAACGTACGTGGAGTTTACGTGGCCGGGCACTTCACGCACGCACGTCATATCAAAGCCGCGATCGATGTCCCACGTCGCATCGTTCCATTGATCGCGAACGAGATTCAGCCACAAAAAGGCACCAAAGGCTCATAACATTTCCATGAGTGAACGGCGCCCAACTTAATAAAATTTTGTGTACCTTTTGTGCCTTTTTGTGGCCTAAATCTGATCAATCATTTCAGTCTTACGACGTGCCACGCCAGTTTGATATGCGGCAGCCTCGACTTCGCGTGCCACTGCTTCCGCCACTCGCTTATCGAAAACCGACGGCACGATGTATTCGGGGTGTAGCTCCGTGTCACTGATGATGCTCGCGATCGCGTTCGCCGCGGCGAGTTTCATCTCTTCGTTGATGCGCGCGGCGCGGCAGCCGAGTGCGCCTTTAAAGATCCCCGGAAAACTCAGCACGTTATTGATCTGGTTCGGATAGTCAGACCTTCCTGTAGCCATCACGGCCACATACGGTGCAGCATCCTCCGGCATGATCTCAGGAACCGGATTCGCCATCGCAAACACGATCGGCTTCTCAGCCATCGCCTTCACATCCTCAGCATCGATAACTCCCGGAACCGACAACCCCAGAAACACGTCCGCGCCTTTGATCACCTCGTGAACCGTTCCCTGCTCTCCGTTGGGATTCGTGTTCTGCGCGTACCAGTCTTTCATCCAGTTCATGTTTTCGCGACGGCCGCGATAGAGCGCGCCTGTTTGATCGCAGCCGACGATGTTTTGCACACCAGCCGCCATGATGATCTTCGTACACGCGACACCAGCCGCACCAACACCGTTTACGACTACCTTCACATCGCCCATCTGCTTGCCGACTAACTTAAGCGCGTTGATGAGCGCGGCCAATACAACCACGGCCGTACCGTGCTGGTCATCATGGAAAACCGGAATATCGAGCTCTTCGCGCAGTCGCTCTTCGATCTGAAAACAACGCGGCGCGGCAATATCTTCGAGATTGATGCCACCGAACACTGTGGAGATCGCTTTCACGGTACGCACGATCTCGTCAGGATCTTTCGTATTCAAACAGATCGGAAACGCATCCACGCCCGCGAACTCTTTGAACAACATCGCCTTGCCTTCCATCACCGGTAACGCCGCTGCTGGTCCAATGTCGCCGAGTCCAAGCACTGCGGTTCCGTCCGTCACGATCGCAACGGTGTTTCTCTTGATCGTCAGTGTGAAGACTTTGTCCGGATCCTTGTAAATGGCGTCGCAGATGCGAGCGACGCCCGGCGTGTAGGCCATCGACAGATCCGCGCGAGTTTTCAACGGCGCCTTCGAGACCACTTCGATCTTTCCGCCGAGGTGCATCAGGAAAGTCGGATCGGAAACGTGAAGCAGCTCGACGCCGTCGACGTCCTTGACTGCCTCGACGATCTGTTCGCCGTGTTTGCTCGAGACTGAGCTGACAGTGACGTCGCGGATGATGTAGTCGTTGCCGACGGTGACGATGTCGATGGCGCCGATGTCGCCGCCGGCGCGGCCGATGGCCATCGTCAATTCACCAAGCGAGCCGGCACGTGAGGAAAGCCTGACGCGCAAGGTCAAACTGTAACTCGCGCTGGGTGTTGGTTGCATAGGTTACGCAGATTACACTGATTTCAATATCTCTGTAATCTGTGGATGCTTTCCTGTAACTTTCAACGACCTTTGTCCGAGCAAGCGATAAAGATCGAGTGCATCCTGCAGTCCACTTTTCTTGAGTGCTGCGACATGGCGTTTGACTGTCTCGACGTCGCCGCGTGAAAAGGTTCCAGTCAGAGCGTGAGCCGGGTCTTTGGCCTCGAGACTACGAACAGTGCTCGCAATCAGTGGCGTCAGAACATCGCGCGCCTGCTTCCGGCTGAGTCCGCAATGCATCAACATCTCGAGGGCTACATCAAACAGCGCCACCACGTTGCCTGACGCCAACACCGCCGCAGCATGATAAAGCGGCTTATCTTCCGAGCGGATCGAAAAGCTCTGACCGTCGAGGTCGCGCACGATCTGTTTTCCCAATCGGAGCGCCGTTCGATCACCTTCGACACTCCAGAACGCTCCTGCGAGTTCGGAGTTGGTATCACTCACGGAAATCAGCGGATGAACAGAACCAGTATGCCATCCACTTTTTTGTAACGGCGCGAGCACGTCCGCCGACAACGCACCGCTGGTGTGAAGTGCTGTTGCGTCGAATTTAAGACCGCTCAGTTCAGCAGCTACACTCGCAATCTGATCGTCGGGAACCGTGATCAAAAAAACGTCAGCGCGATGCAATGAAGACAATTGTTTTGCGGCTAAGACTTGTGGTTTGCCGTCTAACAAACCGGCAGCTTGACGGGCCTTCTGAGCATGGCGTGCGACCAGCGACGAGATCGAATAACCCGAGTGCAAAAGTGCCACACCCAGCGCGGTTCCGAGACGACCGGTTCCGATGATTGATACTTGCGGCTTTTGCTTTCTTTTCGCGTCGGGCATAGGTATATTTGACGTGCAATCGCTGAGTTCATTTAAGGCGCGAGTATCTATCCCCTCCGGGCCGGGAACATGTATTCGGCCACACAACCAGCCGCCGGACCTGTGCATCATAGACTGCGCGTCAGGATTTAGCGAAAACAGTCAGTCGTAGACCCCGCCCTCAGGTCATCGCAAACTTTGGAGGTTTTTTGAGATGAACAACTTCTCCCGTGCCATGAGTGCTTTGGTTTTAACCGCTTCGCTGCTGGCAAGCTCAGTGGCTGCGGTCGGGCAGCAGACATCGACCACCAAGTCGACAGATCAGGCTCAGAAAACCAGCCAGACCCAAACGGACAAATCAACCGACACGAAATCAACCGAAGCCAAACCAACCGACACACAGGCAACGGACAACGGAAAAGCAACAGAAGCGAAGACCGAGCAGCCAAAGGCGCAGCCGGTGGTCGCGAAGTCAACGAAGCCGCTTTCGACCGACGAAAACCCGGACATGATCGGGAAGCGGAACATCAATCACGGCATCATCGCGAAGATGAGCGGCTCAACGGAAAAGGAAGTGCGTCAGGGACGCGAGGCGGCAGCCGAAGTCGATCGCCAGGCAAAGTTCATTGACGATCCCGTAATCACTGAATACGTGAATCGCGTCGGTCAGAACATCGTGCTGCACTCCGATGCGAAAGTGCCGTTCACGATCAAGGTTATCGACTCCGACGAAGTGAACGCGTTTGCTCTGCCGGGCGGTTTCTTCTACGTCAACAAGGGACTGATTCTCGCCGCTGACAACGAAGCGGAACTCGCGGGCGTGATGGCGCACGAGATTGCGCACGTCGCCGCAAGGCACGCGGTCGAGAACCAGACGAAGGCGACCTTGCTGGAGTACGCAGCACTCGGTGGTTCGATATTCCTCGGCGGTATTCCGGGCATGATTTATCAGAACACCGCCGGTCTCGGATTGCTCGGTATTTTCATGAAATTCAGCCGCAGCGCTGAAGAGGAAGCCGACCGGCTGGGAGTGCAGTACATGTACGCCGCCGGCTACGACCCGGGCGCAATGGCCACGATGTTTGAGAAACTGGAAGCGAAGAACAAGAAGAAACCAGGTTTCATCTCCCGCGCTTTTGCGACACACCCGGCGCCGCCGGATCGCAGAGCTGCGGCACTGGCGTTGGCCGCACGATTTCCTGAACACGAGGAATATGTGATCAGCAGTTCCGAGTTTCAACGGGTTAAGTCTCGGCTGTTGAGACTTTCGAATGCACGCGCTTCGACGACAGGTGCGATTGCAGCCGGTGACGAAGGTGGAGCACCCGGAAGGCCGACATTGAAACGTCGCCAGCCGACTCCGGACGACGGCACCACGACGACAACGGATGGCGAGCAGCCGAAAACGACGACGGATGCGCCGCCCAAGTTGAAGAAAACTCCCGACAAGCCGTAACCCTTTGTGGTAAGTTAACAGCGAGGCCCTTCGGGTTTTCCGAAGGGCCTTTTCTCTGCGGCCTCTGCGAAACCTCTGTGGTCTCTGCGTTAAAGAAATACTTCAACGCAGAGGACCGCAGAAGTGAACCCGCCTGCCGCGGGTTGACAATTTTTTGGGCCGTTCTGTATTCTAGCCGTTCGCGTTTTATTCGCTGAAAACAGAGATAGTTAACTATGTCGACATACTTCCCCAGCGGCAAGGAACTCGCTGGAAGACGAAAATGGTACGTGGTAGATGCGAGCGGTCAAACCGTCGGGCATCTGGCGTCTGAAGTTGCATCAATTCTGACCGGCAAGCGTAATCCCCAGTGGACCCCATTTCTCGATACCGGCGATCACGTGGTCGTGATCAACGCGCGGAAAGCGGTCCTGAAGGGAAACAAGGTTGAGCAGAAACTCTATCGCCATCACACTTTGTATCCGGGAGGTCTGAGACAGACCACCGCAAAGGAGATGATCGCCAAACGCCCGGAGCGAGTTATCGAGCTCGCCATTAAGGGCATGCTGCCGAAGACAAAGCTCGGCAGGGCGATGGCGAAGAAGCTCAAAGTTTACGCCGATGCCGAGCACCCGCACTCAGCCCAGCGCCCCCAAGCCTTCGACCTGACTCACAAAACCAACTCATAACAAGATTAGCGGAATTAGAGGAAGATTATTGTGGCTGATATTCAGTATTACGGAACCGGGCGACGCAAATCGGCAACCGCCCGAGTTTATCTTCGACCCGGCGCTGGTGAGGTTAAGGTTAATCACAAGCCTTTCGATCGTTACTTCCCGAACGAAACCCTGCGGATGATCATTCGTCAGCCGCTGCATCTGACTGAGACTGCGAACAAGTTTGATCTCGTCATCAACGTGACGGGTGGTGGTCCAGCGGGACAGGCGGGAGCGATCCGGCACGGCATCACGCGAGCGCTGATGGAATACAACGCAGACCTTCGTCCCGCACTCAAACATGCTGGTCTAATAACGCGCGATCCACGAATCAAGGAGCGCAAGAAGTACGGACAGAAGGGCGCGCGGAAACGGTTCCAGTTTTCGAAGCGATAAGAACGTCGAATCCATTGTCGCAGCACGATTGGTTGCTTACGCTAAAAGAAGTCGAGAGGCTGCGGCGAGTACATTAAACCAATTAGCGAGAAGGAGACTTTAGTTTGGTTTCGGTTACCATGAAAGAACTGCTGGAGGCCGGTGTTCACTTCGGCCACCAGGTACGGCGCTGGAACCCAAAGATGAAGGAATACATCTTTGGCGAGCGCAATGGCATTTACATCATCGATCTGCAAAAGACTCAGCGGATGTTTCGCGAAGCGATCGCCTTCGTCACCAATCTCATCGCAGAAGACAAGGGCAAGACGGTTCTCTTCGTCGGCACCAAGCGACAGGCGCAGGATGCGATTCGCGAAGAGGCGGAGAAGTGCGGTCACTACTACGTCAACCAGAGATGGCTCGGCGGCCTGCTCACCAACTTTCAAACAGTTCAGAAGTCGATCAAACGGCTGAAGGATCTGGAAAGCATGCAGACCGATGGTCGTTACGAGAAGATGACCAAGAAGGAGCGCATCAAGCTCGATCGCGAGCGCGAGAGTTTGAACAAGAACCTCTCCGGCATTAAGGCGATGTCCCGTCTGCCTGACGCTGTCTTTATCATCGACGTTAAGAAGGAAGAGATTGCGGTCGCCGAAGCAAATCGTCTCGGCATTCCGATCGTGGCCGTCGTCGATACGAACTGTTCACCCGAAGGTATTGATTACGTGATCCCCGGAAATGACGACGCGTTGCGCGCGGTGCGATTGTTCGCTTCCAGGATCGCCGACGCGATCGTCGAAGGCAATCAGATTGCAACTGAAGGTGGCGTTGTTCCTTCGGGCGGCGGTGACGAAGGGACTGAAGGCGAGGCCGGCGGCGCAGGTGAGGCGCTCGCAGATCTTGCAGTCGATGACCACGACGGCGGCGACGTCAGTGGCAGGGAGGCGCAATCGGCAGGCATGTCATCAACGGGCGCAGAGGCCGCTGAACCGGCCCCCGATGAAAGCACTGAATCTGTCGTGGCGGCGAGCTGAGCGATAATCCTTACTCATCGGTGAGCGCAGCCTTCAAGCGGACATCCGCCGGGCTGCGTTTTTTCATTGAAGACAAATAATCTAAGTATTCGGAGAAATTGGTAATCATGGCTGAAATTACAGCAGCAGCAGTCAAGCAACTGCGCGAGAAGACCGGAGCGGGAATGATGGAGTGCAAGAATGCATTGGTCGAGGCAGACGGTAATGAAGAGAAGGCAGTAGATATTCTGCGCGAGCGGGGTCTCGCGTCCGCGAAGAAACGCGAAGGTCGCATCGCCGCGGAAGGTATCGTTGGTTCATACATTCACATGGGCGGGAAAGTCGGTGTGCTGGTCGAGTTGAACTGTGAGACTGACTTTGTCGCGCGCGGCGAGGAGTTTCAGCAGCTCGTGAAAGACATCGCGATGCACGTCGCCGCCGCTGAGCCTCGCTACGTTTCGCGCGAAGAGGTTCCCGCTAACGTGCTCGACAAAGAGCGCGAGATCGCGCGAGCGCAGGCTAAGAACGAACCGAAGAATGCAAACAAGCCCGACCATGTGATCGAGAAGATCGTCGAGGGCCGTCTGAACAAGTTTTACGAAGAGACCGTGCTGCTCGATCAGCCGTTTGTGAAAGCGCCTGAGAAGACTGTCGGTGAACTTGTGACCGAGAAGGTTTCAAAAACCGGTGAGCGTATCGCGGTGCGCAGGTTCACCCGTTATAAAATGGGCGAAGGGCTCGAGAAACGCGCTGAGGATTTCGGCGGTGAAGTAGCCTCGATGCTGCAATAGGTCCTTGATGACGAGCGACATTTCCAATCTGGCCTATCGCCGAGTGCTGCTGAAGATCTCGGGCGAAGCGTTGATGGGCGAGCAGAATTACGGCATCGACGTCAACGTCGCCCGCAGTGTCGCTGAAGAGCTCAAAGCGATCCATCAGTTGGGAGTGCAGGTCGCGGTCGTCGTAGGTGGCGGCAACATCTTTCGCGGTGTGTCCAAGAGCGCCGGTAACATGGACCGCTCTTCCGCAGACTACATCGGCATGCTGGCAACAGTCATGAACGCGGTCGTATTGCAGGACGCACTCGAGAAGGTCGCGGTCCATACACGCGTGATGTCGGCGATCGACATCCCGCAGCTAGCCGAACCGTTCATTCGACGCCGCGCGATCAGGCATTTGGAAAAAGACCGCATCGTGATCTTTGCCGCCGGCACGGGCAATCCGTATTTCACTACCGATTCCGCCGCCGCGCTGCGTGCGTTGGAGATCAAAGCGGAAATCATCCTCAAGGCGACTAAAGTCGACGGCGTCTATTCCGCGGATCCGATGACGGACGCGACCGCGGAACTCTTTACCGAGATCACGTATCGCCAGGTGCTCGAACGGCGTCTCGGTGTTATGGACGCGTCTGCGATCTCTTTGTGCATGGATAACAACCTGCCTATCATCGTCTTCAACATGAGGGAGTCCGGCAACATTCGCCGGGTAGTGACAGGCGAGCGGGGCGTGGGGACTAAGGTCGGTTAACTAATCACTTTCAGCGGAGTTGGCGAGATGAGTGAAAAGGACGTAATCAAGGAAACGCGGCCACGAATGGAAACCGTTATCGACGACTTCCGGCGCAAGCTTGCGACCATCCGCACCGGCCGCGCCGCCGTCAGCCTGCTCGACACGGTGATGGTTGATTACTACGGCACGATGACGCCGCTCATGCAGATGGCCTCGGTGCACGCACCGGAACCGCAGATGCTGACGGTCCAACCGTGGGATCAAACTCAGATTGCCGCAGTTGAGAAAGCGATCCGCGCCGCGGATCTCGGTCTGAATCCGTCGAATGACGGTAAACTCGTGCGCATTCCGATTCCGCCCTTGACTGAAGAGCGTCGCAGACAACTCGCCAAACAAGTTCATGACGTCGCCGAAGATCATCGCACGGCCACTCGCAACGTGCGCCGCGACGCAAACGATCGTCTAAAGAAGATGTTGAAAGACAAAACCATCTCGGAAGACGCCGAACGCGACGCGCTCGACGAGATCCAAAAGCTCACCAACACCTACATCGGCAAAATCGACGAACTCTCAAAGAGCAAAGAGCAAGAGATAATGAGTGTCTAGCTATCTTGGAATCGCGAAGGCGTCGTCGCCGAGGGGTTGGTTTAGTTTTACTTCCTTCACGCTGTACTCCGCGAAGAACGCGCCCTGTGGCATCTCGAAGCGCTGCGAGAAGCTGAAGGGTATCAACACTCCGTCAACTTCCTTGAACTTGCTGTTCGCAGTTCCAAACGTATATCCATTGTAGTAGAGGAAAAATTCCATCACGCGGCCGGTTGCCAGGTCGATGTAGAAGTCAGTGGTGTAGTCGTCAGGATCGGCGATGCGAAAGCCGCGCATCTTTTTCTTGTTCGGTATCGCCGTCACTTTATAACCGGGCTGATCGAATTTGCTCAGCACGTTCAGTCCGTACTTCGAGAGCGGCGGAACTTCAACGTTCGGCATCGAGCTGTACGACTGCTGCCCGTTGTAAATCTGTTTGAAGACGATGATCGGCCGCGCGTCAATCTCCATGCGCAACTTGTCGTTCGCAGTCACGATCGAAAACGCGCCGGGAATCGACTGCGGACTATTCGGCGGATAGAGCGACACGGTTCCACGCAGCATCATGTTCTGCACCTGCCGAAACTTCTCTCCACCCTGCGCAGCAAACGCGGCACGCGCGAGCTCCATCGGCGTGCTTTCAGCCGTGATGTTCACCGCGGGAGCAGTCGCAGCGTCAGGAGCCGGTGCAGCGCTTTTCGCCGGCGGATGATCCTGGGCCAACAGTGCCGGCGCAAGACCGGCAAAACAAACAGCGATTGCAATCAGGAACAGCTTTTTCATCTACAGACCCTTTCAAGAAGATCAGAAGTTCAATCGCACCTGCGCATAAATGCGACGGTTACCTGCGCCCGTGCTTCCAGGAGCACCAAAACCACCGAACGCGCCGCCAAGTCCCAGTGACTCACCAAAACTCGGTGACGACAAGTTACCGACGGGCACACCCAGATTCACGCGATTGAAGATATTCTGAAAGTTGATCGAGACGTTCAGGTTATATCTCTTTTCACTGGCAGCGCCTGCGCCACCTTGTGGCCCCACGCCAACTGCCGCCGTCCGCGCACCACTGCCGCCCCCTGCTGGCGCTGGACCACCTGGTCCACCTGTGGGAGCGGCCGCAGTTTGTCCGGTTGGTTTCGCTGCCGCAGCGTTGCCTCGATTGATGACACCAAACGCAAACGCGCGGCTGACGCGCAGGTTAACCACAAACGCGCCCGGCGCGTGACCGTAGTTACGCGGAATGATTGTCTCGCCTGGTAACGGATCGAGGTTGAACTTACCAAAGCGCGTACACTTGATCGTCGCCGAGCAAGGCGCATTGTCAGCGGCAAAGCTTGGCCGCTCGTTGAACTGGCGATCGAGATTGCGATCAAGACCCGTCGTGATATTGAACGCCGGACCGGTGTTCGCAACGATGAATGGATTCACCACCACCTTCCACCACGGCAGGTTAACCGTGCCGAAGATCGTGAAGCGTTGCCGGATATCAAACCCCGCGCGTCCAAATTCACCCGTCAGATCGTAAGAGTTCATCGGAAACAGCGCGCCACCCTGACCATCAGTATCGTTGGTCGTCTTGCTCAAAGAGTAGTTGCCGTTGACCTGGATCATGCGGCTGAAGCGGCTGTTGAAACCAATGAAAAACTGGCGCTGGTTAAACTGACCACTCGCGTCGTAACGATTGATGTCACCCTTCGTTGGATCAGGCCGGATGCCGTTCGGCGTAAGGTCGCTGATCGTGCCGGGAAGCGGAGCATTGACGTCGCGCGCACGAATCACGTGCGTTATGCGAAGGTTGAAGAAACCAACGAACATCGTCATGTTGCGCGGCAGTTGTCGCTCCATCTGAGTGCCCAGTACCCAAACGCTTGGAGCTTGGAGGTTCGGATCTACTTGCCAGATCGTCTGCTGCGTTGCGGAAAGTCCGACCACTGACGGAACCGCAGTCGGACTCCACTGGTTCAGTATCGAGTAGATCGGAGCGACGTTCGGCAACTGTTGCTCGAGAACGCTTGGCGATGTGTCTCCAAACGGCTCAACGATAGCAGTCTGCAATACACTCACGCCGTTGAAACGATGTGCCTGAAGCGTGTTGCCCTCGTTGAAGCGGTTGTAAAAGAAACCGGTGCCGAGGCGAAGCACCGTTTTCGGCGGCCGCGCGCTGTTTGCGGCCCCAGGCGACCACGCAACAGCTAAACGTGGACCGAAGTCGTATTTGCTGTGTGCATTCGTCTGCGTTTCGTAGCGAAGGCCGTAACTCAAAGTAATGTTCGGCCTGATGCGCCAGTCGTCCTGAACGAACACGCCGTAATCCGTTTGGCTGACGTCCGCGAAAGGATTTCCCGCGTTCAGTCTGAACGAGGTTGCGCCACCGCCGGCCGCGCGAATCTGCGCCGGCGTGAAGCCCTGCTCCTGAAGTTGCAGCGTCAATTGATAACGCTGAATGCTCGTTAAACCGAAACCGCCGGCAAAGGACCAACTACCGCCGAAATTACCTTCGTCGATATCGTCAATGTTGACGTGCCTGATGCGTCCGCCTACCTTGAACGCATGCGTGCCCATCTGCTTTGCAATGAAATTATTCAACTCCCAACTCTTGCGCACGTTGCTCGACTCGCCCACCTGCGAACCGCCGGAGCCGAATGAGCCGCTGACATCGAGCGCCGGTATTGAGT
>Ga0070681_10005228_pt1 | contig 12535 bp, 10 predicted proteins | sample KBSC83BmetaG_FD_65650 | JGI IMG/M metagenome (GOLD analysis project Ga0070681, IMG submission 65650) | Corn rhizosphere microbial communities from Kellogg Biological Station, Michigan, USA - KBS C8-3B metaG | ecosystem: Host-associated > Plants > Roots > Rhizosphere | place: USA: Michigan...
CTGGATCTGCTGGGACAGCGTGTGCATGTCGCGGAAGCGGCGTTCGAACGGGCTGCCCGGGAAGATGGCATCGACGCCGGCCGCCTTGTAGGTCAAGTCTGCAACCTCGATCGCGCCATGGATCGCATTGGTGCAGGCAAGCCGCACGCGGGCGCGATCCGCGAGCCCGATCGGCTCGACCTCGCCGGCCTGCGCATGGATCGTGGTGAGCGTCTCGACCAGATAGGCGCGCGCCGAGCCGAGCCGCGCTTCCATGCGCGCCACATCGGCCTGCACCAGCGCGCTGTCGGCCAATCGTGACAGTCCGCGCGGCGCCTTGCGCGAGGCGAGATCGACAAACTCGGTCAGCATCGCGCGCGCAATGCCGAGCGCGACAGCGGCGACGCCGGCCGCGTAAAGCCCCTGCATGGTGAAGGCATAGAGCGGGCCCTTCTCGCGGCGCAAGGTCGGATCCTCGCGCGTGGTGCTGAACGCCTCGGGCACGAACAGATCGTGGACATGATAGGAATCGGAAGCCGTGCCGCGCAGCCCAATCGTATGCCAGGTATCGATCAGCGTTGCCTGATCGGCCGGAAACAGCAGCGTCCGCACCGTCGGCCGGCCGAAGCGATTGAGCCGCAGCGAGCCGTCCGGCTCGACCACATGGCCGTGCGCGCCGAGCCAATTGGCTTGCCGGCAGCCGCTGGAGAAATCCCACTTTCCCGTGAGCCGATATCCGCCTTCGACCGCCCGCGCGCGCGATGCGTTGGGCGGTCCCCAGGATACGACGGTGCGCGGGTCGCCGAAGATTGCGCGATTGACATCGCCATCGAGAAAGGGCGCGATCAGCGCCGAGCTGTTTCCGGTGAATGTATTCCAGCCGATCGAGCCATCATGCCGGGCGAGTTCTTCGAGCGCCGCCACATAGACGGCGGGATCGACTTCGTCGCCACCGGCCGAGCGCGGCAGCACCATGCGGAACAGCCGGAAGTCGTGCATCCGCTCCAGCAATGCCGCAGGAATCCGCCGGCTGCGCTCGATCTCGTCGGCCGCGGCAGCAATCTCCGGACCCAACTCGCGGGCGCGTGCGACAGGATCGGTGCGAGACTGGATGTTCATGCACCACCTCAATGGTGACTATCATGCCGCCGACCGCCCGGGCGCTGTCAACCGTCTCGTCGGAGGGGGTGCAATGCAAGGGTGCGGACCAGCGTTGGCTCAGGATGGGCAAATCCCGTGCCTGGCTTTGTGCTAGCCTCTTGAGTGTTGGTTGGTTCATAGCCAGGCTCGGACATCATGAGACGGCGCGATGCAATCAAGGTGATTGCCGCTTCGACGGTGGCATGGCCATTTGCCGCCCGGGCGCAGCGCGCCGAGCGCGTCAGAACTGTCGGGATATTGACGGGCCGCGCCGAAGATACCGAGTCGCGCTCATGGGTCGATGCATTCCGAGTGCGGCTGGCGGAGCTTGGCTGGAAAGACGGCCGCAACGTCCGGATCGAATTGCTGGCGGACGGCGAGGTAGATCGATGGCAGGCCAACGCGCGGCGACTGGTGACATCGTCGCCGGACGTGATCATCGTGGCCGGCAATCCCGGCGTCTCGGCCCTGTTGCAGGAGACGACGACGATTCCAATCGTGTTCGTGCAGGTGGGCGACCCGGTCGGCAGCGGCTTTGTCGCGAGCCTCGCCCATCCCGGTGGAAACGTCACGGGGTTCATGCATTTCGAGCCCGCCATGGGCGCCAAGTGGCTCGAACTCTTGAAGGCGATCGCGCCTCCTACAAGCCGCGCGCTCGTTCTCTATTTGCCCGAGGTGGCTGCCAATGTTGAGTTCGTCCGCAACGCCCAGGCGGCGGAACGCACCCATCAGGTTGCCGTCAGCGCGGCGGGCATCCACAAGGCCGAGGACATCGAAAAGGCGATCGGCGAATTTGCGAAGGAGCCGAACGGCGGCCTCATTGTCCTGCCGAATCCCATTTCCGGCATGCATCGTGCGGTGGTTGCGGAGATGGCGATTCGCCATCGCTTGCCTTCCATTGCGGTCTTCCGCAACATGGCGGCGAGCGGCATTCTGGCCAGCTACGGCATCGAGGTTACAGACCTCTATCGCCGGGCAGCCGAATACGCCGACCGCCTGCTCAAGGGCGAGAAAGCAAAGGATCTCCCGGTGCAGTTGCCCACCAACTACCAGCTCGTCGTCAACATGAAGACGGCCGCCGCCCTTGGTATCGAAATTCCGCCGATGTTGCTTGCGCGCGCCGACGAAGTCATCGAATGACGCCGAACCGAGCGGCCGCTCGCTCCACCGTCGCGCCGGCCGACTTCACCGCTTCCGACCAGTGCGCTCCGACGTAGACGGCGGCGGCGCGGATGCCCGCATGAGGGCGGCACCACGATCTGTTGCCGGGTTACGGCTTATTTTGGGGCGGTGTGAACTACGTTACATTCGCCGATATGGGTAGGGGTGTACGCTCGCTGTCGTTTAATGCGATACAAAACTCTACCTTGGCTAGTTGACGCCTGGTAAGTCATTCATGGAGGCAGACATGAAGAGCATTACAGTGCACGTCCGCGAGTCCCTCAATCTGGACCAATGCCACAAGGTCCTGGCATCGGTGCTGGGAAAGGCCGGGCATCCGACCTGCTTCTCGGGTTTCAAGATCTCGTTCGAGAATGCCGTCGATCCGGCCAACATCGTGTTGACCGTCGAAAAGGGCAGCCAAAAGATATTAGAGGTCGGCTAAGGACGTTGGCTCCTTGCCATGGCCTTTGCACCGCCCCGGCTCGGTCCGGGAGCAATCTACCTGCGTTCGCTTGACGGCCTGTTCCGCTCACACGCCGATCTGATCAAGGTGGCGGAGATCGAGCCACAGAGCCTGTGGACGAAGGGGACTGCTCCCGGTGCGCTGCCACGAGGCATCCCGGAAGAGTTGCGTCAGCTGCAAGCGCTGCCGCAAGACATTCTGATGCACGGCGTCGGCTGCCCGATCGGCGGCACGATCTGTGACCAGGTGCGGCACGTGCCGTATTTTCGCGCCTGGAGCGAAGCGCTCAATGCCCCCTGGACCAGCGAGCATCTCAGCATCTTCCATCTGCACGGCAGAAGCGGGGAAGAGCCGTGCGGCTTTCTGATGCCTCCGCTGCAGACCGACGCGGGAGCAAGGCTCGCCGTGCGCAACATCACGCGCCGCGCGGCCGTGTTGGGAAAGCCGTTTGCGTTCGAGACCGGGGTCAATTACTTCGCGCCGCGGCCGTGCGAGATGCCGGACGGCGAGTTCTTCAGAACGATCGCCGAAGCCGCCGACTGCGGCATCCTGCTCGATCTGACCAATCTGTGGGCGAACCACAAGAATGGCCGCGCCGACATTCACGACGTGCTGGCGTGCCTGCCGCTGGAACGCGTGTGGGAAGTGCATCTTGCGGGGCTGGAGTTCGCGCACGGCACCTGGCTGGATGCGCATTCGAATTCGGTGGACGACGAGCTCGTCGCGATCGCATCCGATGTCGTCGCGAACTTGCCCAATCTCGGCGCGATCATCTTCGAAATCGCGCCCGACCGCGTCGACCGGTTTGGCGAGCGAAACTGGCTGACCGAGATGGAGAAAGTGCAGCGCCTCTGGGACACGTCTCGCGGCGCGATCGGGTGCGAGGCGAAGAAAAAAGAAGCCAGGCTGTGGACATTTGACGGGCCCGCCACGCCTTCGCCGGAAGATTGGGAACGGACGCTGGCGGAGAGGTTGTTGCAATCGCCCGCGAATGCCGAATCACCGGAGCTGAGAGACCCGGACAAGCGGTCGTTTTCGCTCTACCGCGAACTCATTGCTTCGTTCCGCCGGGGCGCCGTCGCGGAGCTGATGGGAAATACGACGCGGTTGTTGCTGATCGCGATGGGGGAGATGGCGCTTCGCCGCCTGATGGACCGATATGTCTCAGCCTGCTCGCCGGAGGTGTTCCCGACCGATGAAGCCCTGAGCTTCAGACGGTTCCTTGCGCAGAAAGCAATCCCCATCCCGGCGCTCGAAGACCTGTCGAAATTCGAAGCGACGCTGGTTGCTGCGGCCGCGGATGGCGGGTCGGTGCAGGTGGAGCTCTCGAGCGATATCGATGCGGTGCTCGGCGAAGTCACGATGGGCAGATTGCCGGGGCCCGCGACCGTACGCCCCGGCACGGTGCTGGAAATCGCGGTGGACCCGGTGCCGGTCGTGCGGATGATTCAGTAGCATTGTGCATTGCGGGCCACGATCCCCCATTTCGACATATGTGGAATTTTCTTGCGCGGCTTGGCGGGCCCGCCGCTCGCGCCGTAACCTCCCGCCCAAGCAAAACTCAGGGGGAAGCGCGCCATGAAAGTCTTTGTCTTCGACCTGCTCGCCTATGGCGAACAGCTCGACCATCTCAAGGTCGGCAGCGAGCTCCCCTACCCGCTCTCCAGCCGTTACTTCAAGGCTGACGTCGCAGTCCGCACCTACGCGGAGCATCTCGAAGCCTGGGAGGAGATGGACCGGCTCGGCTATGACGGCGTCGGCTTCAACGAGCATCACTGCTCGCCTTACGGCCTGATGAACTCGCCGAACCTGATGGCCGCGGCCGCGGCGCAGCGGACCAAGAAGCTGAAGCTCCTGATCTACGGCAATCTCTTGCCGCTGCACGAGCCGCTGCGACTCGCCGAAGAACTCGCGATGCTCGACTGCCTGTCCAACGGGCGGCTGATCTCGGGTTTTGCGCGCGGCATTCCGCGCGAGTACCAGGTGCACAATATCCCCTTGAAGGAATCGCGGGAGCGCTTCGAGGAAGCTTTCGAGATCGTCACCCGCGCCTGGGCCGAAGACATCTTTTCTTATGATGGGAAGTTCTGGTCCTACAAGGACGTGGCGCTGTGGCCGCGGCCGGTGCAGAAGCCCGCTCCGGAAATCTGGATTCCCATCGTCGGCAGCAAGGAATCGATCGAGTTCGCGGCCAGGAAGAACACCGTGATCACGCCGGGGCTGGCGCGCGGCGGATTGCAGGAAGACATCATCCGCTATTTCGCAAAATGCCTGGATAAGAACGGCCACAAGATCACGCCGCATCATCTTTCGATCGCGGTGCCGGCCTATGTCGCCGACAGCAAGGCGGAGGCCGTCCGCGAGTTCGCCCCCTATCACCTCTATTTCAACCGCACCCTGTTCAGCCACGGCAATTTCACCGAGACCGCCAGGCAGCGCGACGCCGGCTATGTCTCGCAATCCTCCAACGATTACGTGCGGCCGGAGAACATGCGCGCCGCCCAGGGCCTGCGCGAAGACTATCGCAACATGACCATGGCCGACTTCGAGCGCCAGGCCGAGCACATGGCGTTCGGCACGGCCAAGGAAGTCACCGAGCGCATCATTGGCGCGGCGGAAGCCGCCGGCGCCAACCAGGTGCAGATCAGCCTCAATCGCGGCGCGCTGCCGCATGAAATGTTCATGGAGCAGATCCGGCGCTTTGCGCGCGAGGTGCTGCCGGCGCTACAGGCGCACGAGGTGCGCCGCGTGCCGCTGGGCGAGGACGTTGCGGCCTGAGCGGATTCGCGTAACATAACGACAAGAGTGCCGGCCAAGGCACCTTCTCTTTCATAGGCCAGGGAGGCATTGATGAGCGGGGAACTGAAGTCGCCGGTCGAGGACGCGCTGGAGCACCAGCCCTTCGGCGCGTTGCAATTGCGGGTCGTGCTGCTTTGCGCATTCGTGCAGGCGTTCGACGGGTTCGATCTCGGCACCATCGGCATGGCGGCGCCGTCGCTGATCAAGGCCTGGGGCGTGCTGCCGAAAGACTTCACCATCGCCTTCGTGATGTCGAGCGTCGGCATCCTGATCGGCGCACTCGCCTCCGGCCCGCTCGGCGACCGCTTCGGCCGCAAGCCGCTGCTGATCATCTCGACCGCCTTCATCGGCATCTTCTCGGTGTTGTCGGCCTTCACCTGGTCGGTGGAGACGATCACCGCGATGCGCTTCCTCACCGGCATCGGCATCGGCGGCGCGATGCCCGCCACCGTCGCGCTGACCGCGGACTACAGCCCGATCAGCCGGCGCGGCACGCTGCTGATGCTGATGTTCTGCGGCAACACGATCGGCGGCTTCCTCGGCGGCCAGCTGGTCGCGCAGATCCTGCCGATCTTCGGCTGGCAGAGCATTTTCCTGGCCGGCGGCATTCCGCCGCTGATGCTGCTCCTGATCCTGCTCGTGTGGCTCCCGGAATCGCCGCGCTTCCTGATCGCGCATCGGCCGGACACGATGGCGACGCAGGAGATCCTGCGCAAGGTCGGCGTCAGCGCGCAGGCGGCCGCCACAAAGCTCGTCGACGTCGCCAAGGGCAATCCGGTGCAGCAGCTGTTCACCGGCGGGCTGGCGCTGACCACGGTACTGGTCTGGGTCGTGTTCTTCGCCAACCTGTTGAACATGTACCTGTTCAGCTACTGGATGCCGACGGTGCTCAACCTCTCCGGCCTGACGCCCGAGGTCGCCGTGTTCTACGCCAGCATGTTCTCGCTCGGCGGAATCCTGTCCTGCCTTGTGCTCGGACCCGCCATCGATCGCTTCGGCGCGCCGAAAGTGCTGGCCTGCAGCTTCGCCTCCGGCGTGATCTTCATTCTCGCGATCGGCCTCTACAATCTGCCGGCGCCTTTCATCGGCATACCCATCTTCGGCGCGGGCGCGGCGATGATCGGCAGCCAGCTCGGCGCCAACGCGATGGTGGCCGCGCTCTATCCGGCGCGCATCCGCTCCACCGGAATCGGCTGGGCGCTCGGCATCGGCCGGTTCGGCGGCATCGCGGGGCCGGCGATCGGCGGCACGCTGCTCGGCTTCGGCCTGCCGCCGAAGCAGATCTTCCTGTGCGCCTGCCTGCCGGCGCTGATCGCGGCGACCTGCACCTTCATGCTGAGCATGAAGGCGGCGCGCAATCGCGAGGCGGTCACGGCCGCGCCGCAGCCGCGGACAGCGTAGACTAACAAGCATCAGGCGATTCAGTATTGGACCTCATGGTGAGGAACGCAGCGAAGCTGCGCGTCTCGAACCATGAGGCCGGGATGTGGCCTCATCCTTCGAGACGGCGCTAACGCGCCTCCTCAGGATGAGGGGTAGAGTGAGGAGCAAGCCATGGAATTCTCAGGCAAGACGGCGTTCGTCACCGGCGCCGCCAACGGGATCGGACTCGGCATCTGCCGCGCGCTGGCGCGGAACGGCGTCAACCTCGTGCTTGCCGACATCGAGAAGGCACGGCTCGAGGCCGCGCGCGACGAGCTCGGCAAATTCAACGTGCGCACGCGCGCGATCGAAGTCGATGTGTCCGATGCCGCCGCCTATGAACGCGCCGCCGACGAGGCGGAGGCCGAGTTCGGCAACATCCATTTCCTGTTCAACAATGCCGGCATCGTCATGGGGCCGAAGCCGCTATGGGAGGTGACGCCGGAACAGTGGGAGTGGATTTTCGGCGTCAATATTTTCGGTGTCATCAACGGCATCCGCGCGCTGGTGCCGCGCATGAAGAAACACGGTGAGGCCGGCCATATCGTCAACACCGCATCGATCGCCGGGCTGCAAGTCAATCCGCAGCTGCGCAACGGCTCCTATGCGATGACCAAATATGCGGTTGTCGCCGCCTCCGAAGCGCTGGCGTTCAATCTCGAAGGTTCGAATCTCGGCGTTTCCGTGTTGTGTCCGGCGCTGGTCGCAACCACGATCTATGCATCCGCGCAACGCCGTCCCGAGCGGCTCGGCGGTCCGCTTTCGCAGCCGGAAGCCGAAGCGGCAAGGGCCGCATTCGCAGCGGGCCTGCCGCCCGACGATGTCGGGCGTCGCGTGCTGGATGCGGTGGCTGCCGGCGAGTTCTTCATCTTCACCCATGAAGAGCCGCGGGAGTGGATCGAAAAGCGGCACCAGCGGTTGATGGATGGGTTTGATTCGATCGCGCGCTACAAGGCGCGCGAGAATCGGACTTAGGCGAAGCAAGACTCTATCCGTGAAGCGAGCACGCTGCCTCGCCCCCTCTCCCCGTTCTTACGGGGAGAGGGGTGGGGTGAGGGGCATTCTCACAAACACCACGCTCTTGGAGAATCCCCCTCACCCGCGCCTTCGGCGCGACCTCTCCCCGCACGCGGGGAGAGGTGAAGAGCACAAGCCGGACGATGATCTAGACCGCTTGCGCCACGCGTTCGCGCGGCATCATTTCGCGCGCGAAGATATCGACGGAATGCAGCGCTTCTTCCTGGGTGAGATCGCCGAAGGAGAACTGGCTGATGAAATAGTTGGCGCCGGCCTCGTCGGTCATGGCGCGGACCCTGTCGGCAATCGTGCCGGGCGAACCCGCAATCGCGCCGCCATGCTCGACCAGCGTGTCGAAGTCCTCCGGCAGGCGCGCAAAGCGCGGCTGGGTTCCGTGCAGTTTCCACAGCTTCATGAAGCTCTTGTGGAACGACGGCCAGGCGCGGCGGCCCAGTGCCATCGCCTCGCGATCGCTGTCGGCCGCGATCACGAAGCGGTTGATGCCCATTAGCGGCAGCCGCTCCGGCGGATTCCCCGCTGCCGCCCATTCGGCACTGAAGCGGTCGGTGATCTCGCGCACCCGAGGCAGCGGCCCGCCGCAGACGATGTTGATCGCATTCTGCGCTGGCCACGCCGCGCCTTCCGGCACCGGCACCGCGTACCACAGCGGCGGATGCGGCAACTGCGCCGGCTTCATGTCGATCGGGACTTTCGCGAATTGATAGTGCTTGCCGGAGAAATTCACTTCATCCCGCGTCAGCGCCTGCATGATCACCTGATAGGCCTCGACATAGATCGCCGGAGCAAGCTCGGCGTCGACGCCGAAATAATTCAGCTCATGCGGCGAGGCGCCGCGGCCGATGCCGACTTCGAGCCGGCCATGGCTCAGATGGTCGAGCATGCAGATTTCTTCGGCGAGCCGGAGCGGATGATGCGCGGGCAGCACATAGACCAGCGCGCCGAAGCGGATGCGTCTGGTGCGTTGCGCGACCGCCGCAAGGAACACGCTCGGCGACGGCGTCAGGTTCAGCGGCGTCGAATGATGCTCGCTCATGTGATAGGTGCGGAAGCCGGCGCGGTCATAGGCCTCGATCAGCGCGAGGCGCTTGTCGTACTGCTCGGTGAGCGGATAGCGCCCGTGATCGTTCTGATCGAAGATGCCGAACTGCAACGCGGCCATGGCTTCCCCCGGGATATTGCCGTTGGCGGCGCAGAGCCGCGCGTCAACAGTGCCCTCAAGGCGTGACACGGTGCAAGTCCTTGCGCGCATGGGTGCCGCGTCCTGGCGACGTTCGACGATGCTGCCGGCAAGCATTTGGCAAATAGATAAAATCGGGCGAACAGGAAAGACATCGCCCTTCCCTTGCGCCATCGCTCGACGGACATAGCTAACGCTCGATCCGCTGTGCGGCCTGCCCTGAAGTCGCCGCATCGCGGATCGATGCTCGCCCGGTCGCGTTCGGGGTGCCGTTCAAGATGGTAAAATACCTCGCAGTCTCGCTTGCACTGGCGCTGTCAGCGGCCTCCGCGCAGATCATCCGGCCCGGCGCGCTGCCGGCACCTTCGAACATTGTCAAAGTCGGCCTTGTCGACGAGCCGAACCAGCCGGTCTCGCTCGAGGAGACCTGCAAGGACGTCTCGTTCACGCGCAGTGTGAAATACGGCGACAGCGACGCGAACGTGCTCGATGTCGCGACCACCGAGGACGCGAGCGGAGAATCGCGGCCCGTGCTGATCTTCGTCGCCGGCCAGAACTTTGCCAGCGACGGCGATTCACCTCCCGCAAATCCCATCGACGACGAGGCGCTATGCCTCGCCGCGCATCACGGCATGGTCGGCGTGAAGGTGAATTACCGGCTCGCGCCCGCCAACCCGTGGCCTGCGGGCGCCAGGGACGTCGCGGCCGCGATCTCCTGGGTGCATCAGAACGCCGACCTGTTCAAAGGCGACCCCCAGGCGATCATCGCGGTGGGCTGGTCGGTCGGCGCCTTCCATCTCGCGAGCTATCTCGCGCACAAGGAATTCCAGGAGGCCGACAACTACATCGCCGGCACCGTGCTGGTGTCGGGCATCTACCGCGCCGACGCCGAGATCGGCGACGGCGCCAAATCCTATTTCGGGACCGATGCCGGCAAATACGACGAGCGCTCCGCCTTCCCGGGCATCCTTGGGATCGAGGACCCGATCGTGCTGGCGTGGTCGACCGACGATCCGCCGCATCTGGTGGCGCAGGCCGCGGCGCTAAAGGACAAGCTCTGCGGTGCCGGACATTGTCCGCGCATCGCGGTGCTGAAGGAGCGCGACAGCCCGGCCTCGGTGTTCGGGCTCGACGGCACCGGCGACAGCCTCGCCGAGCGAACGCAGCAGTTGCTCAGCCAGATTCAGGCAAGAGGATTGCCGTAGGGGGCGGCCAGCGCGCGATTTCGCGACCCGCATCGCGCTTATGGATCAAACAGCTCGCGCTGCACGGATGGTGCGGACGGATAGGTCAGGACATCGCCTCGTGGCCGTGCTGCCTCGTTCATGACAGCCGCTTCGATTTTTCCCGGCGACAGGATATGGAAGACGCTCTCGCCTGCGGCGAGCAGATAGTCGGTGATGATGCGGCGGTGACATCGCCACCACACCGTCTCCGCGCACATGATGGCGCAGCGCTGGCTCCGCCCAAGCTCGCGCAAATGGGTTAGCCCTGCGCGAAAATCGTTCCCCATGGCGTAATCCGCGTAATTGTGAAAGCTGTTGTTCTCCCAGAAGGCATTGATATCGCTCGCTACGTCGCGAGCGCGGCCGCGCAGTCCACCGAGCGCCGCGATATGCTCGTAAGCGATCGCGAACGGTTCCAGCGATCGCGGCAGGACGTCACTGTTGTATTGCGGGTTGGTCCGCGAGCGCGGCACGGTGCGGACGTCGGCCAGCAGCGTCACTGCGGTCTGCTTGAGGAGATCGACGAATTCGGGAAGCGGCCGGGTGCCATGGCCGATGGTGAAGAACGGCTGCGCCATGCGCGGGGTCCTTTGCGCTCAGTGCGAAAGAAGCCGTAACGCCCTGCCCTTGTGCAAGGCCGCAACGCCATGCGTAGCCTGAAGGGCGAAGCATGGTGGGCACGACAGGGATCGAACCTGTGACCCCTACCATGTCAAGGTAGTGCTCTCCCGCTGAGCTACGTGCCCTAAAGTCTCGGATTGGGTCGGGGGTCCGTATATCGGCTCGAGGCCGGGCAGGCAAGGACGCGAAACGCCGATCAAGCCGCCGAATCAGGCCGCCAGCATCTTGTTCACTTCGCTGACCAATTCGCGAAGATGGACCGGTTTCGCCAGCACCTTGGCGTTCTTCGGCGCTTCCGAGTCCGCGTTCAGCGCGACCGCGGCAAAGCCGGTGATGAACATGATCTTGATGTCGGGGTCGAGTTCCGAGGCGCGGCGGGCGAGCTCGATGCCATCCATCTCCGGCATCACGATGTCGGTGAGCAGCATCTCGAACGGCTCCTCGCGCAGCCGCTTGTAGGCGGACATGCCGTTGTCGTGGGACGAGACCACAAACCCGGCGTTTTCCAGCGCCTTGACCAGGAAGCGGCGCATGTCGTTGTCGTCTTCGGCGAGCAGGATCTTGGGCATGGCAGGAAGCGTCGTCCCCAACGGCGTACTGATACAGTCACTAAGCCCGACAGACGGTAAAGATCGGGTGAAGGTAGCGGCGGAGCATCGGCCGCCGCAGGGGTTATTTCTGGACCGGAATGCGGCCCAAATCAACGCGAGGAGCACCCTTTGCAGGGCATCTAGGGGTCCGATTCCAACATTCGCACCCCTTGAGGCGGGCATTTTTGCGAATGTCGGAATCAAAGGACCACTAGAAAACATTGATTCTAGTGGAGCTTTGGATTTGACGTTCGCTTACGAACGCGCGGCCTGCTGGGTAGCGAACGTCAAATCCGCTTCAGTAGTGAGGCGTTCCAGCCGGCTTTAAGACTTTTTCGCTTGGCAGAAGGGTTGTGAACACCGACAATCGGCACCTAATAAAGGCTCCATCGTTCCGGCAGAATCGCCCCATGCTCGGAACGGAAGGATTTGAGGGACGGCGCCTGACAATGACCCGCTTAGTAGGCGAACGGCCGCCTCCGTTCGAGATCGTCGAGCCGGCGGAATGGCGGGCGCCGATCATCTTCAACTCCCCGCATTCCGGCGCGGCCTATCCCGACGCGTTCCTCAATGCATCGCGGATCGACCTCGCCACGCTGCGCCGTTCGGAAGATTCCTTCATGGACGAACTGATCGGCGATCTCGGCGCGGCCGGCTTCGCCGTGGTCCGCGTCAACTTCCCGCGCTCCTATGTCGACGTCAACCGCGAGCCCTACGAGCTCGACCCGCGGATGTTCGCAGGCCACCTGCCGAGCTTTGCCAATACCCGTTCGATGCGGGTCGCCGGCGGGCTCGGCACCATCCCGCGCGTGGTAGGCGACGGGCAGGAAATCTATCGCGAGCGGCTTTCGGTCGACGACGCGCTGGGGCGGATCGAGGCGCTCTACAAGCCGTATCACCGGGCGCTGCGGCGGCT
>Ga0070681_10005230_pt1 | contig 12534 bp, 8 predicted proteins | sample KBSC83BmetaG_FD_65650 | JGI IMG/M metagenome (GOLD analysis project Ga0070681, IMG submission 65650) | Corn rhizosphere microbial communities from Kellogg Biological Station, Michigan, USA - KBS C8-3B metaG | ecosystem: Host-associated > Plants > Roots > Rhizosphere | place: USA: Michigan...
AGTTATCTCGAAGTGGTTCAATCGCAGGAAACCGTCGCGCAGGCCAACGAGAACCTCATAGCCAGCCTGTACGCGTTCAACATCGCCAAGCTGGCGCTGGCGCGCGCGGCGGGAAGTGCGGAATCCGGCGCAAAGGAGTGGTTCGCCCAATGACAACCGACACGCTCACCAGCCGCCGATCGCGTGTGATCGGCCTTACGACGTTCGTCCTCGTGATCCTCGGGGCCACCGGATGGTGGCTTCGCAGCCGTCATTTCGAAGCGACTGATGACGCCCAGATCGATGGGCACTTTCATGCGATCAGCGCGCGGACATCGGGAACCGTGGTCTGGATCGGTCCCGAGGTCCAGAACAACCACTTCGTGCCGGCAGGGGCACTCCTGCTGGAACTGGACGCCGCGGATGTCGAAGTGGAGCTGGACCAGGCGCGCGCCCGATTGGCCACGAAGGAAGCGGCCGCTCGCGCGGCAGCCCTGTCGGTGCCCATCGTCAAGGCAAGCGCGTTCAGCCGCTTGACGGTTGCGCGGGAAGGACAAGACGAAGCCGCCGCCAATGTGGCTGTCGAAGAGGCGAATCTCGTCGCGGCCCAACATCGCGTCGAGCAGGATCTGGTCAATGCCGAGCGAACCGAGCGCGACCGGGTACGCTATCTGGCGCTCGTCGAGAAACATGAGATCTCACGATCCGAGTACGATGCTCACGACTCGGAGGCGCAGATGGCGGCGGCCACGCTTGCCGCCGATCGCGCAACGGCCGTTGCCGCGCAAAGCAAGATCGCACAGGCCAGGAAGCGTGTCGCCCAGAGGCACTCGGACGTCCAGGATGCGCTGACCGCCCCCAACCAGCTTTCAAGCGCCGAGGCACGCTCGGCAGCAGCGGCGGCCGAAGTCGAGCAGGCCAGAGCGGATGTCCGCAGCGTGGAGTTGAACCTCCAGTACACCAAAATCTACGCGCCGACGAGCGGCATCATCGGCCGCAAGACGGTCGAGATCGGCCACCGCATCCAACCCGGTCAAGCGCTTCTCGTGGTCGTCCCGGTAGAGGATATCTGGGTCACCGCAAACTTCAAGGAGACTCAACTCAAGACGATGCGTCCGGGGCAGCCGGTCGATATTCACGTGGACGCATTCGATCGCGACTATTCAGGTGTCGTGGACGAAATGGCCGCTGCCGCGGGGACACTGTTCAGCCTGTTGCCGCCCGAAAATGCCAGCGGCAACTTCGTGAAAGTCGTTCAACGACTGCCGGTGCGGATTCGCTTGCATAGCGATCAAGACGCCGAGCACCGCCTCAGGCCCGGCATGTCGGTCGAAGCGCGGGTTCGGGTGAACTGATTCGGCACGAAGCACCAGATCGGTGTTGACGTGGGACGTATCGTAGTGACGTGAAATCGGCAAAGCGCAGCGGGCACCACAACGTCTACGTGGTCTATTTGCGCAACCCGAAGGGCGACGGCAAAGCGGGCTATTACGTCGGCATGACGGGACTGTCCCCGGAAGCGCGCTTTCACAATCACAAGGCTGGCGTCAAAGCGGCCAGGGTCGTACGGAAGTACGGCGAGCACCTCGTGCCTAAACTGTACGCGCATCTGAATCCGATGCCGTACAAGAGGGCACAGTGGATGGAGGCGGTGCTCGCCGAAAGTCTCCGCAAGCGCGGATTCGTCGTGTTCGGCGGTCACTGAAATTATCCGGGCCAGCCCTCCGCGACAGAATCCAGCGCCTGCCCTTCTCCGCGCCCGATGCGAAGGTCTCCGCGAGGTGTCAGCAGCGTTCCCACGGAATGCAGGATCGCTTCGCTCCACCCATGTTCACCGGGCCATCTCGTGACGTGCGCGGTCGGCAGCGTGGCGACGGCGCGACCCGGTACGTTTGGCCGGTCGCTCTGAACAATGATCGGAATGTCGACGTGCTGCAGCCAGTCCACGTCATCCTCGTTGTCGCCCAAACCGATCATCACGTGGTCGCCCCACGTGAGCCGCCACAACTTTCGCAGCGTCAGCAGACTCTCTGCACAGTCAGGAGTCGCGGTGGCCAGCTGATGCCGGCCGTGCGGCACACTGCGAATCCCACGGCGCCGAAGGGCGTTGATCAGCCGGCTGAGAATCAGCGCGTTGTCGTCGGCCAGACGAAAGAGCTCCGTGTACTCGCGATGTTTGGCCACTTGCGCCTCGATCGTGGAAATCGCCAGCTCTCGCGCGGCATCAGGAATCGGCAGATCCGAAACGGTCACGATGTCGGCCTTGACTTCGCGACTCGCGGCCATCAAGGCATTGAGTATTTCGTCGTGCGGTTTTCCGAACGCGATCACTTCGCCACCCAATGCGGGCCTGGCGCTGTCCGTCACAAAGGGAAAGCAGCCGCGCGGCAAAAACAGCGCGCTTCCGTGTTCGCTGATGAAGGGTGTGACAAGGCCCAGCGTTCGACGCAGCCGTTCGATTTCGGCACGAGTCCGCCGTGAACGGATGACCAGTGGGATGCCGTGCGACATCAGGAAGCCGAGGCCAGCACGCTCGTCGCGCAGCGAACGCGCACCGGTTTCGGCCGAACCGTCCTGGATGTCGGTGACGACCACGATCTGTCGAGCCATTCCAAACGCCCTCGCGGCTTCCCCCTGTCGCCACCACATGCGCCCGTTGCTGACCATGATGCCTCCTAGGGCTTACCTGCTGCTTCAACTCTAGAGAAGCAGCGCGCCTGGCGGTGTCGGGTCGAGACAGTATTCTTGCGGCCTGCACGGAGGACCGCCCGTGATCGTTCCATCCGCGGTTTAAGATGCATTCATGGTTCGGCGGCCGGCAACGATTCGCACCGCGCTTCTCGGCGGTTTTCTGGTGATCGTGGCGGTCTGGCTGGGATCGACGCTCTACTTCACCGGGCGGCTTGCCGAATCGCAGGCGCGGAGCGCGGCCATCCAGTCCCGGCTGGCCCGAGGACAGGAGCTGCTGTTCGCGATTCAGAACCAGGTGCTGTTTGGATCGATCTACCTTCGCGACGCGCTGATGGAAGGTCAGGATCCGGCGGCGATCGCACCGGCGCGCGAGCAACTGCGCGGCTTCCAGCGTCAAGTGACGCAGGAGCTCGAACAGTACGAAGCGAGCGACTCGGTCGTCGATCTCGCAGCCTGGAACCGGCTGAAGTCTGAGCTCGCCGGATACTGGGAGGCCTCGATTCAACTGCTGACGCCTGAATCGGAGAAGCGTGCCCAGGCACAGGCGCGGCTCGAGACGCAGGTCGCTCCCAGGCGTGACGTCGTCGTGGCGTTGTCCGACGAAATCCGCCAGGTCATGACAGGCGCCTTCACGCGCGAACAGCGGGATTTGCACGAAGCGGATCGGCAGCTCCGGCAGCGCATCTGGGAAACCACTGCGTTGGCGGTGCTGATTGGCGTCGGGATCGCCGTGTTTTCGGCGTGGTATGTCGGCCGTCTGGAAGCGACCGTCCGTGAGGGCCACGCCGAGGTCGCACGCAACCGGGAGGAGCTGAGGCACTTGTCGGGCAAGCTCGTCCGAGCGCAGGAAGACGAACGCCGATCCATTGCGCGCGAGCTCCACGACGAAATCGGCCAGGCGTTGACCGCGGTAGAAGTCGAACTTGCTGTCGCAGAGGGCGCGGCCAGCACAAACCCGGTGGCCGTCGAAGCGATTCACGAAGCGCGAACGGTTACCCAGCGCGCGCTGAGTGGAGTACGCGATCTCTCGCAGTTGTTGCGGCCCAGCATGCTCGACGACTTTGGACTGCCGGACACGCTCAAATGGCAGCTTCGGAAATTTTCGGATCGGACCAACGTGCGAACCGAGCTTCTTCAGGATGGTTTGAGCGAACGGCTTCCGATCGACGTGGAGGTCACTGTGTACAGAGTCATCCAGGAGGCACTCACCAATGTGTCCAGGCACGCGAACGCGACGACCTGTCGCGTGTTCGTTCAGCGGCTGGCCTCCTCGGTCGTGGTGACGATTGAAGACGACGGGGTGGGGCTGCCAGACCGGACGAACGGTCACGCGCAGCAGGAAGGGGCCGGCCTGGTGGGGATTCGCGAACGTGTGTCCGATCTCGGTGGCACATTTCGCATCGAAGGGAAAACCGGCAAAGGCACGCGCCTGCTGATTGAGCTTCCCGTCACGGCGAGCGTGTAACGTGGCCGCGATCCGGATCCTGATCGCCGACGATCACACGCTGGTGCGTGAGGGGCTGCGAAAAATTCTCGAAGGACAGCCAGGCTGGGAAGTGGTCGGCGAGGCGGCCGACGGTCGGGAGGCCGTCCACCAGGCGCTCGAGCTGAAACCAGATCTCATCATCCTGGACCTCGCCATGCCACAACTGAGCGGCGTCGATGCCATTCAGCAGATCGTACGCCGCCTGCCATCCGCGCGCGTGCTGGTGTTGAGCATGCACGCGGACGAAGTCTACGTCACGCGGGCCTTGAAGGCCGGCGCGCACGGCTACTTGCTCAAGGATTCCGCCGGGAGTGATTTGTTGCGTGCGGTAACCGCCCTGACGCAGAACAAGTCGTTTTTCAGCCCCGCCGTCTCCCGCGTCATGCTGGACGATTACGTACGGCAGCTCTCCGAACGCGGGATCACCGATCGTTACGACACGCTGTCGGAGCGCGAACGCGAGGTCTTCCAGTTGATCGCGGAAGGACGCTCGAACAAGGAGATCGCCGAAATCCTTTTCCTGAGCCCGAGCACCGTCGAAACCCATCGCGCACGCATCATGGACAAGCTGGATGTGCACAGCGCCGTGGAAATCGTGTTGTATGCGGTTCGCAAAGGCATCATTTCCTGATGCCATCACGGTGATCGCCGCCGATCTCGGTCTCACGGATCGCCTCTGTCTCACGTTCGATGTCTTCGCTCGAGAATTCGAGACCGACGAGCGTGCGGCGAACGATCGCGATCCCGCCTTCCAGCTCGGGCCGGATGACGGCGGTGGCTCCGGCGTCTTTCAAGCGCCAGGCACCCGCCCACGTCGAGGCGCGGACGATGATTTCGAGCTCCGGCCCGAGTCGCCGGCCCGCCGCGACAATCATCTGCGCCGAAACATCGTCACCCACCGTCACGACCAACGATCGTGCCCGCGGCAGGCCTGTGTGCTCCAGGATTTCTGAGTTGGCCGCATCGCCGAACAGGACCGGAACACCAAGCTTTTGCAGGCGGGTGGTCCGGCTGGGATCCACTTCCACGACCAACCGCGGAACGCCGATTCGGCCGAGCGTCTCCGCGACGTGACGTCCGACTCTTCCACATCCGACGATGACGACGTGCCCCGCCAGTTGATCGTCGGGCCTGGCAACCTCGGGACCATGATGATTCATCTTCGCCCACAGGCCCGGCCATCGCCTGAGAAGCCGTTCCGCAGGGTCGATGAGCCTGAACATCCATGGGTTGAGCGTGATCGAGACAATTGAACCAGCGAGGATGAGCGAATACTGCGTTTGATCCAGGACGCCAAGATTCACGCCCGATTGGCCGACGATGAACGAGAACTCACCGATCTGACTGAGTCCCGCCGCGACGATCAGCAGGGTCCGCGCCGGATACGGAAACACAAATCCCAGGAGTACGGCAATGAGCGACTTGCCCACTACGACGAGCGCCGTCAGTGCCGCAACTTCCCGCCAGTGACTCCAGAGATACGACGGGTTGACGAGCATGCCGACAGATACGAAAAACAGGACGGCGAAGGCATCCCGAAACGGCAGAAGATCCGCGCCGACCTGATGGCTATACGGCGACTCGGCCACCACCACGCCGGCCACAAAAGCTCCAAGCGCCAACGACACGCCGAAGACTTCCGCTGATGCGATTGCAATGCCGATGGCGAGCGTCAGCGCTGCGAGCACAAACAGCTCGTGCGAGTCGGTTCCGGCGATCCGGCGAAGCGCGAAAGGAATCACCCGGGTGCCGACGAATAACATCAGCGTAATGAACGCCGCGGCCTTCCCGAAAGCGAGAACAGCGACTCCCCACCCCGCCGAGCGATCCGCAGACAGCATGGCCGGCAGCAACACGAGAATGCCGACCGTCGCGAGATCCTCGAGAACGAGCCAGCCCACCGCCACACGTCCATGCGGGGTTTCGAGCGCCCCCACATCCATCAACCCGCGCAGCAGTACGACGGTGCTGGCCACGGAAATCGAGAGGCCCAGCACAATCGCGGCGCTCGGCGACCAGCCCCAACCGACGGCCAGCCAGTAGCCGACGGCGGTAGCGATACCCATTTGAATCAGCGCGCCGGGTATGGCGATGTTACGAACGCGCCAGAGATCCTGAAGCGAGAAATGAAGGCCAATCCCGAACATCAACAGGATGACGCCCAGTTCAGCCAGCTGATTGATGGATTCGATGTCGCCGCGAAAGCCCGGTGTGAACGGACCGAGCGCAACGCCCGCCAGGAGATACCCGACGATCGTCGGCAGGCCCAGCCGGCGTGCCACCACGCCGCCGGCGAGCGCATAGGCCAGCGCGACGGCGATGTTGATAAGAAGCGGGACTGCGTGCATGACGTGAAATGGTCTTCATTTATGCTGCCACGCACAATCCGTCGCGAAAGACCTCGACGATCTCGTCAGGATCGCTGGCGGCCATCAACCGCTCGCGCACGTAATCGCTCTCGATCGAGGCCGCAATTGTCGCGGCGAAGCCCTCTTGAATGTTCACAGCCTCGCCTGGCAGGAGCAGCGTAAACAGCAAGTGTATCCGGTCATCGCGCCCGGGCAGTGGAATGCCGGCTTCTGAGCGGCCGAGTGCCAGCACCGGGCGTCGCACGGGCGAGCGTGTGGCGGCGACGACCGCCACGCCGCGCTCGACGTGAAGCGGACCGTTGGATACAGCGGCGCGGCCGGCCAGTTCGGCAACAGCTCCTTCCAATGACTCCGACTGCAACGACATCGCCACGCGGTCGGATGTCAGCGCCGGAAGTTCTGGCGACGGCGTGCCGAACTCATCTCCAACATCGCCGACGATCGCTTCGATCACATCTTCCAGCGTGACCAGACCAATCCAGGAACCCTTGTCGTCAAAGACGAGCGCCATCTGCTGGCGATGACGCTGCAAATCGACGAGCAACGCCTCCAATGTGGTGTCTTCATGGACGCGACGATACGGCCTGGACAAACGCAACCAGTCGTCGGAGGTTCGCGGCGGCGATTCCCGGTACAGCAAGTCCTTCACGTGGACAAAGCCATGCGGCGGCTGGTCCACGCCGCTGACCAGCGGAAATCGCGAGAATTGTGAGCGGACGATCGTTTGACGGTTGTCCGCCCACTCGCTGTCAAGCCGCAGCACCTGGACGTCCCGGCGCGGGCACATCACGCGGGCAACGGGCTCGCTGCCCAGGTCGAACACCTTTTCAAAGACCAGCAGGCGGCGAAACGAAAACAGGCCCCGCCGCTCGGAGCGCTCCAGAATCCGTTTGAGATCTTCGTAGCGCGGTCGCAGCAACGAGGCAATCACCGCGCCGGTCAGAATCACGACGATCAGCGCAAGAGAGGCGACGATCGGCACCTTGTAGACATCGCTGAGCAGCATTTTGACGCCGAGGATCGCGATGATCGACGCGAAGCCGTAATGCAGGTAGTGAAAGGATTTGAGAAACCCGGCAACCGCGAAGTACAACGCCCGCAGACCCAGCAGCGCGAAGATGTTCGAGCTGAACACGATGAACGGGTCACGAGTGATCGCAAAAATGGCAGGGATGGAGTCAACCGCAAAGAGGATGTCGGTCGACTCCACCGCGAGAAGGACGATGAGGAGTGGGGTCGCCATCCAGCGACCATTGCGGGATACGAGCAAATGACCGTTCTCGTACCGGTCTGAAACAGGGAGCCACCGCCGTGCGAGACGGATGATTGGATTGCGATCCGGCGTGTAGTCCTGCTTCTTCCAGACCATCGAGATGCCGGTCGCCACAAGAAACGCGCCGAACACATACATCGTCCAGTGAAACGATGCGAGCAGCGCCAGACCGCCAACGATGAAGATCGTGCGCGCGACAATGGCACCGAGGATTCCGAGAAACAGCACCTTGTGGTGATACGCCGCCGGCGTATCGAAATAGCCGAACAGCAGGACGAACACGAATACGTTGTCGATGCTGAGCGACTTCTCCACCAGGTAGCCGGTGAAGAACTCCAGCGCCGCGTTGGTGCCGAACCAGTACCAGACGCCGGCGTTGAAGGCCAACGCGAGCGCAATCCAGACACCCGTCCAGGTCAGGGCTTCGCGCATGCCGACGACATGCGGCCTCCGATGGAAGACCCCGATGTCGAGCGCCAGCATGGCAACGACGAACGCAACGAAACCGCCCCAAAGGAGCAGGGTCTGATCCATCAACGACTCCTGTCCATTCACGCTACGGGAATCAGCGCAACGGCACAGTCGGGTGGAAACAGTATTTCTGCCGGGTGCGCGCCCTATCAGTCTGGACTTGGGACGTAGTGTCGGGCTTGAGCCAGACCTGCGGCGGTGGTGTCGGGCTTGAGCCAGCCCTGGCTGAACAACAAGCGGTTTCTTACGGCGTTGCCGCGGGCACCGGCGTCTGCGGCTGCGGCGTCCGCTGCAGCGCCGCCTGCAGGTAGGCGAAGCGGATCCCGCTGCGCAAGTAATTGTCCACTCGGCTGATGACGTTCGCTTGCCGCAGCCACTCCGGACCCGTTTCGAGCAGACGTTCCTCGATCAGCGTTGAAAAGAATTCGAAGCCGGCGGCAATAGCGCGGTCCCGCAAGGCGTCCAGCAAGTGGTTCTCCAGGTCGGCGGCGTTTTCCACGGTCGGCAGCATCGCCATCGCCATGAGATAGAAGGTATTGTTCTCGCTGTACCGCGGATCGGACGCTACGCCTTCCTCATCATAGTTTTCGAGCGCGCTGCCCAGCAGATACCCCACGAACTTGCCCGAGACGCGATCGCGCGCAGCGAGTCCAATCGCTCCGACGTTGTCGACGGTCGCTTGAAGCGTCTCGATCGGTAACCGAAGCAGCGGCCGCTGACCCGACCGGAGGACATCCGCCGGATAGCGGACGCCGTCGCCGTAGCGGTCCTGCTCCACTTCGTCGATCTGCATCTTATAGGTCTCAAACGTCGCTGGCGTCAGATCGATCAGTTCGACTGTATCGATCGGGATTTCAAGCGAACCCGGGCGGACTTTCGGCGCCGGCGAGGATTCGGCGGAGGTTCCTGCCCCGACCAGGTCTTCAACGGCGGACCGCAGAATCGACAGCGCTTCATCGATTGCGGACGGTTCGGTGTCGTATCGCGGATAGAAGCGAACCGCCCGTTCGCCGGCAGCCAGCAGCACCAGGCCGTGGCGGAACGTGCGATCGAGCAGGGCATCGCGCAGATCGGCGCGCTGGAGATCGAAGGCGAGCATCACCCCTCTGCCGCGCACGTTCTTCACGATTTCAGGAAATGCCCGGGCCAGCTCTTCGAGACCGCGCTGGGCCTGCGCTCCCGTCCGGAGCACCTGACCGAGATCGAGGCGGTCGAGCAGTTCGATGAGCCGCACCATACCGACAGAGTCGCCTTCCCAGGTGGTGTTGAACTTTTTTTCCTCCTGGAAGAACGTTGCGAATCGATCGCTGACGAACAGCACACCGTTCTGCGCCTTTTTCGCCCACGTCACGAGATCGGGCGGAGATGGCAGATCGAACCATTCATGCGCCCACAACTTCCCTGTCATGCCCCACCCGGTTTGCACTTCGTCGAAGATCAGCGGGACATCGTAGATGCTGGTCAGGAGACGCAGGATCCGCATGAAGCGCGCGCTGGCAATCCGGACACCGCCCTCGCCCTGAATCGGCTCGACGAGCACCGCAGCGACCCGCCGGGACCGCCGCAAGACATCAGCGCCGAGTTGCGCGCGCTGCGATTCGATAAACGCGTTGACGCGGTCCGGATCCCACGGCATGGTCGCCTCGCGGAGAAACGCGTCCAGCGCATCGATTTCGCGCCGATACGCATCCTTGCTCTTGTCCGCGTGTGGCAGCCGTCCGGACACGAGCAGATCCCATACTTGTTTCAGACTGCGGTCTTCGCGCCGCAGCGTTTCCTTCGGCGACGTCGGTTCCTCGACCGGAAAGGACACATGCGGCCAATCGAAGGTCGGAAATCCCAGGCGGGCCTTCTTGCGATGCGTCACGGCGAGGCTGCCGAGCGTCCGGCCGTGGAACGCTCCCTCGAACGACACCACAAATCCGCCTTCGCGATCTTCGGAGGTCATGACCCGGTTCATGAGCGCGGCCTTGATGGCGTTCTCGACCGATTCCGCGCCGGTGTTCACGACAAAATGCCGCGGCGTCCCCACGGGAGCGATGCGATTCAATTCTGCCTTGAGACGCAGCGACAGCACCGTCTGGTACTCAGAGTGAGCGTAGCGGGCTACAACGAAGGGAAACGACTCGAGGAGCGCCGCAACCAGTCGCGGATCGTTCTCACCGAATGCCTGCGTGGCAATCAGTGAGCCCATATCGAGAAATCGATATGGTTCGCCAGCCGAATCACGGTCGAGAATGCCAAGGTAGGGACCGACGGATTCCTCGGGGTTGAAGGCGACCGGCAACGAGAAGAACAGATTGCGGGAGGCGGCGGCAAAGGCCGCATGCGAGGCCGGCAACTGTTGCTCGACCAGTTTATCGAGCGGCTGATTTCGATCGCTGAACGCGTCCGGGACGTGCACGCGGACCGCGCCGGCTCGATAACGGGTGTGCAGCCGTTGCACGCGAGCGAGCCATTCAACGAGATGATCCAGGGCGGCGTCTGTGCCAGTCGGTTGGGTCGCCATCGGTCTTTGCGCGCGGTCGGATTAAAAGTCGAGGTTCCGTCAGGGAACCCTCCTCAGTATGAAGTACTTCCCAAATTTTACGAATTTGACGAGGTTGTGAAGCCCGTCGTTTCGCGAGGCAGCCGCTACAGTTCGTAGCGTCGCTGCTGAGGCATGAGGATCACGCCAGCCGGATCGGCGGCGCGGGCCCGTCGACTCTGTACCTGCTCCTGCAGGAGCCCTTGTGCACGAATCGGGCGCTCGCCTTGTGCGGGCCGCTTCCGGTGGTACGTCCCATCTGGCGCCAGCGACCGTGCTTTGACGTTGTCCGCGAACATCGCATTGAGCGCGGCGAGCACTTTCGCCTTATGCTCGGCGGATTCAATCGGAAACATTAATTCGACGCGTTTGTCCAGATTGCGGCTCATCCAATCCGCACTCGCGAGGTACACCTCCTGGTCGCCGCCGTTCAGGAAGCTGTAAATCCGGGAGTGTTCCAGAAAGCGATCCACGATCGAGACCACCTCGATTCGCTCACTCAATCCGGGAACACCGGGCCGCAGCGAGCACATCCCGCGCACGTTCAGGCGAATCGAAACACCGCTCTCGGCGGCACGATAGAGCGCGACAATGATTTCCTCGTCGGTCAGCGAATTCATCTTCGCCGCGATTTCCGCAGGCTGGCCGGCGTCCGCACGGCGGCGCTCACGGTCAATGAGTTTGAGGAGCCGAACACGGAGCGCGGTCGGCGCCATGACCAGCCGCTTCAACCGCGGCGGATCCGAGTAGCCGGTGAGCGCGGTGAACACCGCTGTGGCATCCTCGGCAAATACCTGCGAGGAGGTCAGCAGACTGAAGTCAGTGTACAAACGAGCCGTCCGCTCGTTGTAGTTGCCGGTTCCAAGGTGAACGTAGCGCCGGAGACCTCGAGGCGTCCGCCGGACAATCAGGCACAGCTTCGCATGGGTCTTGTAACCGCGGACGCCGTAAATCACGTGAGCGCCAGCCTCCTCGAGCGCGCGAGCCCAGGTGATGTTCCGCTCTTCATCGAATCGTGCCGTCAGCTCGACCAGGACCGTAACCTGTTTGTTCGCCTCCGCCGCGCGTTGCAGGCTCGCGATGATCGGGGAGCCGGCGCTGGTGCGATACAACGTCTGGCGGATCGCTACCACCGCCGGATCGCGGGCCGCCTGATCGATTAAGGCGAGAACCGGATCGTAGGATTCGTACGGATGATGAATGAGAAGATCGTGCTCGTCGATGACGGAGAACAGATCCGTGCGATGCTCGGATTCGAGCGTCGCAACCGGACGATGCGGCTCGTCACGCAGCTTGTCGAATCCAGGCAGTTCCACAAGTTGCATCAACACTCGAAGATCCAGCGGTCCGTTGATTTGGTAGACGTCCTCGGGGCCGACGTCCAGCCGTTCGCTGAGGAGCGCCAGCAGCTCCGACGAAATATCGGACGTGACTTCCAGCCGCACCACATCACTCTTGCGCCGCCGGCGCAGCTCGCGCTCGACTGCCTCGAGCTGGGTGCGTCCCCCCTCATCATCGAGCTCGAGCTCGGCATCGCGTGCCAGGCGAATCAGCGCGCTTTCGAGGATGGTCTGCCCCGGAAAGAGGTCCGCCAGGTGCTCCTTGATGATGTCTTCGAGCAGGAGGAACTCGCCGCGGTCGGCGGCGGCGACCGGCACCAATCGGGTCAATCCTTGCGGGACCTGCACGATGGCGATGCGCGGATCGCTCTCGGGGGCTGATGGTGGCAGGCGCAGCG
>Ga0070681_10005231_pt1 | contig 12534 bp, 7 predicted proteins | sample KBSC83BmetaG_FD_65650 | JGI IMG/M metagenome (GOLD analysis project Ga0070681, IMG submission 65650) | Corn rhizosphere microbial communities from Kellogg Biological Station, Michigan, USA - KBS C8-3B metaG | ecosystem: Host-associated > Plants > Roots > Rhizosphere | place: USA: Michigan...
AGATATACGCGCTCGCGCCGGGCGGGATCGCCAGGCCGGCGAGCGCCTCCTTGGTGAGGCGCCCCGGGGCGGCGTGGGCGCGGTGCCGCTGCGGCGGCGTGGCGGTGCTGTAGAAGATGTGCTCTTGGGCGTTCGGCAGCGAGGCGAGCAGGGCGTGCGCCTCCGACGCGAAGGGATGCTCGGCGGGGCCGCGTGACCCGTGCAGCCACCAGATCTCCCGTTGGCTGCGGGCCGCCGCGAGATGGTGCAGCATGGACAGGACCGGGGTGACCCCGATGCCCGCGGATATCAGCAGGACCGGCCCGGCGCCGTCGCCGAGGATGAAGTCCCCGCGCGGCGCGGCCACGTCGAGGACCGTTCCCGCCTGCAGCCCGTGGTTCAGGTAGCCGCTGGCGACGCCGTGCGGCTCCTGCTTGACGCTGATCCGGTACGTGCCCTCGTCGGTCGCGGACGACAGCGAGTAGCTGCGGACCGGGGCCGGCTGCCCGGCGCCGCCGACCCGCAGCGTGAGGTACTGCCCAGCGCGGGCCGCCGGCAGCGCGGCGCCGTCGGCGGCGGCTAGGTAGATCGAGCAGACGTTTTCTGTTTCCCGCACGAGCTTGGTCACCCGCAGCTTGCGGAAGGCGGGCCAGGCGGGCGCCGTGTCGAGGGCGGGCTGGACGTCCGCGGGCTGGCCGCTGCCTTTGCCTTCGACCTCGGCCAGCAGGTCGCGGAACGACCCCTGCCAGCCCGGGCTGAGCGCGGGGATCTCCAACGCGACCCGCAGCTTCGCCGTGTCGCGGTGCGGCAGGTAAAGCAGCGCGTCGGTGTCGGCTACCGACAGCTCGCCAGGACCGGTCCTGGTCTTGACGATCGGGTCGCCGGCCTGGATGCGCCCCTCGGTGATGACCCGCAGGTAGAAGCCGGGACGGTGGTGGCTGACCAGCAGCGCGGGCATTTGCGGCTCGCCGAGCCGCAGGCCGACCCGGTAGCAGGTGACGCGGGGCTGGGTGACCTCGAACTCGGCCTCGCCGATGCGGTAGCGGTCCCCGATGCAGACCTCGTCGTCGGCCAGGCCGTCGACGGTGAGGTTCTCACCGAAGTTGCCGTAGGTCAGGTCGTCGCGCCCGAGGTGCCGCTGCCAGTGCTCGTAGGACTGGATCTGGTAGACGAACACGGCCCGCTGCTCGCCGCCGTGGCCGTTCTTGTCGCCCTGGCCGTCGCCGTCGATGTTGAGGCGGCGGACCATCTGCGGGCCGGCCACGGGCTCTTTCCAGATTCCGGTGTAGACGGTCTTGCCCTGCCAGGACACGTTCTTCGGCATCCCGACGTTGACCGACAGCAGCACCGGGGGCCCGTGCCGTCGCCCGGTAATACGGCTTCCTGTCGCTGACGCGGCAGCACCGGTCACGCTTGCCTGCCCGGGGCAAGCTCGTCGGTGGTGAGGTCGCGGTCGGGACCGTGCGGGATCACCGACTGCCCGGGCTCCAGGCGCAGCCGGGTGCCGTCCAGGTGCACCTCGACCTTGTCGGGCTCGAACGAGATCAGGCCGGCGATGCGGTCGACCTCGGTCCACGCGTCCTCGTACGCCCACGCGGCCCGGCGAACGTCTCCGATATCCCAGTAGCTGCACAGCCCCTTGTAGGGGCAGAACGTCTGTCCCTCGGCCGCGGTGAGCGCGGTCTGGTCCACGTCGTCGCGCGGGACGTACCAGCGGGGCGCGAACCCGGACTCGTACAGGGCCAGCGGCCGGCGGGTGTCGGCGATGACCCGGTCACCGTCGCGCACCACCAGGTGGCGGCTCGTCTGCCGGATGTCGATCCGGTGATAGGCGTCGGCGGCGTGGCCGACGATCCGCTCGTCTTCCTCGTAGAAGGCGTCCATCGCCCGCCACGCGAACGCGACCCGGCCCTTCAGTTCGCCCGCGTAGCCGGGCAGGTCGATGTGCTGCCACGCGGCGCGCGGCTTGCTCTGCGCCCCGGCCCTGACCGTGTACCAGGCCGTCGTGCCGAGATCCGGGTGCCTGGTCGTGTGCTCACCGGGCTCGAGCACCCCGCCGGCGATCGCGTCGACCGGGAAGTAGGCCACCGGGTAGCGGCCAGGCTCGTGCAGCAGCACGACGTCGTCGCTGTCGGCGATCCAGGTGCCGCCGAACCGGACCCGCATCCGCCGCCGGAGCGGTTCCGCGAACAACATGCGCTCGGGTAGCGGCTCGGGGACGAGGAACCGGCCGACCGCACCGGGTGCGAGCGGCCCTTGCTGCCAGGCTAGACCCATTGCTGTCTCCTTCTGGATACGCGCCTGCGGTGAACGTCAGCGGGTCGCCGGGATTAGCACCGGGTTCGCCTTGATGATCTCCCACGTGCGGAGCTTGCAATCCGCGAAGACGCCACCGACGTGGTACGGATCGGCCGCCAGGATCTCGTCCGCGGCGGCAAGCGAGCCGGTTTCGTAGATGTACAGCGCTCCGCTGCCGTCAGTAAACGGGCCGCAGGCCACCAGCCGACCGTCAGCGTGCAACTGGGTCATGTACTCGCGGTGCGCCGGCCGTAGCGCGGCAACCCGCTCAGGAACAGCAGTGTACGCCACGTAGTTGACAACCTTCATGCCGCCAGCCTGCGGGAACCGGGCCGCCCCGCGCATCACTCGAATGAGCGATCTCGCCGTTTGGATCATGACTACCCACTCGGGGATGCGAACGGGAGGCGGCCGTGCGCACACTTCGACTGAGCGAAGGAAATGGTGATGGGTTTCCTCAGAGGGCGGCAGGCCCAGGTCGAAGCGCTGCGCGATCAGCTTGACGCGCTGCGGGCGGGCCGGGGCGGCACCGTGCTCGTGGCGGGACTGGCCGGCATGGGCAAGACCGTCCTGCTCGACGCGACCGAGATGATGGCCCGCGAGCGCGGGATCAAGGTCTTCCGTGGCGCGGGCGACGCCGCCGGGCGGGTGATCCCGTTCGGCCCGCTGCTCGAGGCGCTGGTGTCGGCCAGCGACGCGCCGGTGGACCCGGCCGTGCTCCGCGATCTCAGCCAGTCCCCCGACCAGCGGTTCTGGCTGCTGCGCGAGGTGCAGGAATCGCTGGAGCGCGCCGCGTTGCGCGCGCCCATGGTGATCGCGATCGACGACGTGCAGTGGGCCGACGAGGCCACGCTGGCCGCGCTGTTGACGCTGCCGCGGCAACTCGCCTCGCACCGGATCCTGTGGCTGCTCGCCGCGCGGACCGGCGGGCCCGCCGGTCCGGTCTGCGACGCCGTCAGCCGGATAGCGGAAGCCGGGGCACTGAAGATCGCGCTGCCGCCCCTCGACCGGGCCGCCGTCGCCGGCGTCGCCGAGGACCTCCTCGGCGGGGCACCGGACCCCGCGCTGCTGAAGGTGCTCGCCGGGGTGCGCGGGCAGCCGTTCCTGCTGACCGAACTGCTCCGCGGCCTGCGCGAGGAGAAACTCGTCGCGGTCGGCGACGGAATCGCTAGCCTCACCGGGACCGGGATACCGCTGCGGTTCGTGGACTCGGTGAACGAACAGCTTGGACACCTGTCCCCGGCGGCGCGCGACGCCCTCCAGATGGCGTGCGTGCTCGGCCGCCGCTTCTCCGCCGATGAGGTCGCCGCGCTCACTGGCACCGCGCCGGCCACGATCCTCGGCGCGCTGCGGGAGGCGCTGGCCGCCGGGCTTGTCACCGAGGACGGCGACCGGGCGGCGTTCCGGCACGACCTGGTCCGCGAGGCGGTCGACGCGACCCTGCCGCGAACGGTCAGGCAAAGCCTGCGCCGCCGGGCCGTCGATGTGATGCTGCGGCACGGGGCGCCGCCCTCGGACGTGGCGGAACTCGTCATGGACGTGGCCCAGCCCGGGGACAGCGACGCGATCGCGATCCTCCGCCGGGCCGCCGCGGAGACCGGGCGGGTGTCCCCCGCGGTGGCCAGCGCGCTCAGTCGGCGGGCGCTTGAGCTGACGCCGGACGGCGATCCAGGCCGCGGCCCGCTCACCGCCGAGACCCTCGCCCACCTCATCTACGCGGGCAAGGCCGCCGCGGCGGTCGAGTTGATGACCGCCGCCGACGGCGACTTCGCCGACCCGGCCGCCGAGGCCGAGGCCAGGCTCAGCCTCGCCCACATCTCGCTGCAGTACTCGCCCGCCGCGGTCGTCGAGCAGTGCCAGCAGGCGCTGAAACTGCCCGACGTGCCCGCCGAGCTGCGGATCCACCTGCTGTCGTTCCTGTCGCTCGGCCTTGACCTGTTCGGCGACGCGAACGCGGCGGAGCAGGCCGCGACGGACGCCACGGAAATGGCGCGGGCGAGCGGCGATGACGGCAACGAGGTGTTCACGCTCGTCCCGCGGGCCGCGCAGGCGGTCGCGCGCGGCGACTGGCGACTGGCGCTCGACCTCGCCAGGGAGTCGGCCGCCCGACGGCACGGCCTGCAGGGGGCGGCGACCCGGTTGTGGCTGCCGGACGCCTGGAAGGCGCTGATCTCCATCGTCGTCGCCCGCCTCGACGAGGCGTTCGCGCTCATCGACGCCGGAATGCAGGCCGCCCAGCGGGACGGGATATCGGCGAACATCCGCGTCTGGTCGATGCTGCGGTTCCGCGCCCTGTTCTGCGCGGGGCGGCTCGCGGACGCGCGGGCCGAGGCCGAGGCGACGATCGAGATGGCGGACGAGATCGGCGACGGAAGCTACGGCTATATCAACCACGTCGCCCTGTACGTCCTTGGCCGGATCGCCCTGCACACCGGGGACGCGGCCGGGCTCGCGCAGGCCAGGCGGTCGGCGGCCAGGCTCAGCCAGGCGCGGGAGTCCCCGGCGGGCCAGCGCCTCGGCGCGTGGCTGGCGGCCCTGCTCGCCGACGCCGACGGCGACTCCCTCGCCGTCAAGACCCCCGTCCAGGCGCTTGACCCGCTGGCCAGCGGCCCGCTGTCGACGACAAGCCCGCAGACGTACGCGGACACCGCCGCGCTCACCCGCATCCTGCTCGACTCCGGCAGGCGCGCGGACGCGAAGTCGGTCGTCGCCCGCCTAGAGGACTTCGCCGCGCTCCACCCGGACTTCCCGTTCCTCGAGGCCGCCGCGCTGCACGCCCGCGCGGTGCTCGACGGCGATCCGGACATCGCGCTGCGGGCGGTCGCGCTGAGCAGCGGCGACCCCCGGCCGTTCGTCCGGGCGGCGGTGCTCGAGGATGCCGGGCGGCTGCTGTCCGACGCGCGCGCGGCGGAGGCAGTCCCGATCCTGGAGACCGCGCTGGAGTGCTACGCCGCGACCGGCGCCGAGCGAGACGCCGCCCGCGTGCGCAGCCTGCTGCGCGCCCGCGGCATCCGCCCGCCGGTCAGCGGTCCGCGGTCCGCTCCCGACTGGCCGGAACTCACGGAATCGGAGTTCACCGTGGTCAGCCTCGTGGCCCAGGGCGCCACCAACCGCGAGGTCGCCGAGCGCCTCTTCCTGTCCCCCTACACGGTCAACTCGCACCTGCGGCACGTGTTCGCCAAGCTGGGCATCAGGTCCCGGGTCGAACTGACCCGCCTCGCGGCGCTGCGCGGGATACCGGCCGAACGTAGTTGATTCGGGTGATGCCGCCCGTCACTTGAGGCAGTGCGCCCGGCCCCGGGAGGCGGCGGGCGGCGTCACCTGCGGCGGGATAGCGTGGACCCGTGCACCCGCCCGGAGGCGTACCGGCGCGGCGGCGCGCAGCTGAGCTCGCGGGCCGCCGGGCCGAATGCGGCGTGCTCGAGCAGTTGGCGGACGCCGTCCGGGGCGGCGAGAGCCGGGTGCTCGTGCTGCACGGGGAGGCCGGCGTCGGCAAGACGGCGCTGCTCGACCACCTGGCCCGTCACGCGCCCGGCGGCCAGGTGACCCGCGCCGCCGGGGTCCAGTCGGAGATGGAGCTCGCGTTCGCGGGGCTGCACCAGCTGTGCGCGCCGGTGCTTGACTGCCTGGACACCTTGCCCGCGCCGCAGCGGGAGGCGCTGCGGATCGCGTTCGGCATGAGCTCGGGGTCCGCGCCTGACCGGTTCCTGATCGGCCTGGCCGTGCTGAGCCTGCTGTCCCACGCCGCGGCCCGCCGGGCGCTGCTGTGCCTGGTGGACGACTACCAGTGGCTTGACCGTGCCTCCGCGCTGATCCTCGCCTTCGCCGCCCGCCGGCTCGGCGCGGAATCGGTCGGACTGGTCTTCGCCACCAGGGATCCGGGCGACGACCTGGCGGGCCTGCCGGAGCTCGGCGTCACCGGGCTGCGGGAGGCCGACGCGCGCGTCCTGCTCGACGCGGCGCTGAGCGGGCCGATCGACGCGCGGGTCAGGGACCAGATCATCGCCGAGACCCGCGGCAACCCGCTGGCGCTGCTCGAACTGCCGCGCGGGCTGACCGCGGAGGAGCTGGCCGGCGGCTTCGGGCTGCCCGGCGCGCTGCCCCTCGCGGGCAGCATCGAGCAGAACTTCCAGCGGCGGGTCGGCGCGCTGCCGCCGCCGACGCAGCGGCTGCTGCTGCTCGCGGCGGCCGACCCGTCCGGCGACCCCGCGCTCGTGTGGCGGGCGGCGGCGCTGCTCGGGATCGGCACCGCGGCGGCGGTACCCGCCATCGACGCGGGCCTGGCCGAGTTCGGCACCCGACTGCTTTTCCGGCATCCGCTGGCCCGCTCGGCGGTCTATCAGGCGGTGTCCGCCCAGGCCAGGCAGGAGGCGCACCACGCGCTGGCCGAGGCCACCGATCCGCGGCTCGATCCTGACCGCCGCGCGTGGCACCGGGCGCAGGCCGTTCCCGGCCCGGACGAGGGCGTCGCGGCGGAGCTTGAGCGCTCCGCCGACCGGGCGCGTTCCCGTGGCGGGCTGACCGCGGCGGCCGCGTTCCTCGAACGATCGGCCACGCTGACGCTCGACCCGGCCACGCGGGCGGCGCGGGCGCTGGCCGCTGCCCGGGCCAAGAGCCAGGCGGGCGCGTACAGCGCCGCGCTCGACCTGCTGGCCGTGGCGGAGGCCGGGCCGCTGACCGACGTGCAGCACGCGCATGCCGACCTGGTCCGGGCCCAGCTCGCGTTCTTCACCAGCCGGGGCGCCGAAGCGCCGCCGCTGCTGCTTAAAGCCGCCAGGCGTCTGAGCAGCGTCGATCCCGCGCTGTCGCGCGCGACCTACCTGGACGCGCTGTCCGCCGGAATCTTCACCAACCGGCTGGCCACCCCCGGATGCGACCTGCTTGAGATAGCCCGCGCGGCCGCCGAGGCGCCGCCGCCGCCGCGGCCGCCGCGGTCACCCGACCTGATGCTCGACGCGCTGACCGCGCACTACAACGAGGGCTACGCGGCGGGCGTGCCGCTGCTGCGCAGCGCCCTGGCCAGGTTCGGCGACGGCATGTCGGCCGAGGAGGAGCTGCGCTGGCTGTGGCTGGTGTGCGCCGTGGCAGCGACGCGAGCCTGGGACGACGCGAGCTGGGACGTCCTGTCTGCCCGGCACGTTCAGCTGGCCCGCGACGCCGGCGCGCTCAGCGAGCTACCGCTCGCCCTGACTTCGCGAACCTTCCTCCACCTGTTCGCCGGCCAGCTGAGCGCCGCCGCGGCGCTGACCGACGAGATACAGGCGGTCAAGGAGGCGACGGGGACCGGCCTCGCCTCGTACGGCGCGCTTGGCCTGGCCGCGTTCCGCGGCGAGGAAGCAAGAACGCGGGCTTTGATCGCGACCACCATGGAAGACGCGACCCTGCGCGGCGAGGGGAACGGGATCACGTTCGCCGAGTGGGCGAATGCGGTGCTCGGCAATGGCCTCGGCCGCTACGACAAGGCCGCCGAGGCGGCGCTGCACGCGTGCGACTACGCCAACGACCTCGGCTCGCTGGTCTGGGTGATGCCGGAGCTGATCGAGGCCGCCGCGCGCGCCGGCCTGAGTGAGACAGCGGCCTGGGCCGACGGCCAGCTTGAGGAGATGACCAGCGCCTGCGTCACCGACTGGGCGTACGGGATCAGGGCCCGCTCGCGCGCGCTGCTGAGCGAGGGCGAGACGGCCGAGCGGCTGTACCGCGAGTCGATCCGCTCGCTCGGCCGGACCCGGCTCCGCGTCCCCCTTGCCCGCGCGCACCTGCTGTACGGGGAGTGGCTGCGCCGCGAACGCCGCCGCAGTGCCGCGCGCGAGCAGTTGCGCACCGCCTACGGCATGTTCGAGGCGACCGGCATGGCGGGCTTCGCCGAACGGGCCCGGCGCGAGCTGCGCTCCACCGGCGAATCCGCTCGCAAGCGTGGTCCCGGGGCGGGGCACGAGGAGCTCACTGCGCAGGAACTGCTCGTGGCGCGGCTCGCCCGCGACGGCCTGTCCAACCCGGAGATCGGCACCCGGCTGTTCATCAGCGCGCACACCGTGCAGTACCACCTGCGGAAGGTCTTCGCCAAGCTCGGCATCACCTCACGCAGCCAGCTCGACCGCGTGCTGCCCACCGACGCGCCCGCCGCTCAGCCTGGCGCGGTCTTATGTCCGGCGCGGCTCTACCAGCCCGGATTCGTAGGCGAGGACCACGGCCTGCACCCGGTCGCGCAGGCCGAGCTTCATAAGAATCCGCCCGACGTGCGTCTTGGTGGTCTGCTCGGCGATGACCAGGCGCTGACTGATCTCGGTGTTGGACAGGCCGCGGGCGACCAGCTGGAGCACCTCGCTCTCCCGCGGGGTCAGCGCGGCCAGCTGCGCCGACAGGGCGGGCGGTGGGCTAGGAGCGCGCCGCGCGAAGTCCGCGATCAGCCGCCGGGTCACCGAGGGCGCGAGCAGCGCCTCCCCGGCGGCCACCACCCGGACCGCGTGCACGAGTTCGGCGGCGGGCGCGTCCTTGAGCATGAACCCGCTGGCGCCGGCCCGCAGTGCCTCGTACACGTACTCGTCCAGGTCGAACGTGGTGAGCACCAGCACGCGGGACTCGCTGGTCCCGGAGCGGAGCAGTTCCCTGGTCGCGGCGAGCCCGTCCATGACCGGCATCCGCACGTCCATCAGCACCACGTCGGGCCGCAGCCGCTGCGCCTCGCGGACCGCCTGGGCGCCGTCCGCGGCCTGCCCGCAGACCCGGATGCCGTCTTGCGCGCCGAGCAGCGCACTGAATCCTTCGCGCACCATCGCCTGGTCGTCGGCGATCAGGCAGCTGATCACGATGCGGGTCCTCCCGGCGGCAGTTCCGCGCGCACGGCGAACCCGCCGCCCGGCTCGGCGCCGGCCTTCAGCCAACCGCCGAGCAGCGCCGCCCGCTCCCGCATGCCGCCGAGGCCGTGGCCGGTCCCCTGGTCACGCGGCTGGCCGGCCGCGGGACCGTTGAGCACGCAGAGGCGAACGACAGCGGGTTCCACTTCCACCGCGATGCTGATCGCGGCCCCGGGCGCGTGCCGTCCGGCGTTGGACAGGGCCTCCTGCACGATCCGGTAGGCGGCGACGCCCACCCCGGCCGGCACGGCGTCCGGGTCTGGCGGCATGGTCACGCTGACCTCCACGCCGGCCTTGCGGGCCGCCTCCGCTAGCCGCGGCACGTCCGCGAGCCGGGGCTGCGGCGCGTGCTCGGCGGGCGCGTCGCTGCGCAGCACGCCGAGCAGGCGGCGCATCTCGGTCAGCGCTTCGCGGGCAGCGCCGCCAAGGGCGGCGAACTCCTCCGCCACGGGCTCGGAGACGGTTCCCTCCCCGAGCCGGTACTGGGCCGTCTGCGCCTGGACCACGATCAGCGACATGTGGTGGGCCACCACGTCGTGCATCTCCCGCGCGATCTTGGCCCGTTCCTCAAGCACCGCCCGCCGGGCCCGCTCGGCGTCGGCCAGGCGGGTCTGGTCGGCGAGCGCCTGCCGCGCCCGCCGCCACGCGGCGGCGCCCTCGGTCAGCACGCCGGTCCCCAGGAACAGCAGCGACACCTCCGCTGGCTTCACCCAGTCGGGGCCTGTCCAGAGCCAGACCGGGACAAGCATCAGCGCTAGCATCCACCACAGGACCGCTCGTGGGCGCCTGAGCCCGGCGATCACGAAAGTGATCAGGAGGATGGTCACCGAGCCTGGGTCCAGACCGTTCTCGCCGGGGAGCAGCGGGCCGAGCAGCACCACAAGATAGCTGATCCGCCAGGCCAGCAGCGGGTACCTGACCGTCAGCGGCAGGCACGCCGCCAGCGCGAACAGGACGACAAGCAACCCGGTAGGACGCTGGAAGTCCTGGGCGGACGGATGGTCGCCAAGCGACCTGGCGATCAGCAGCGTCCCGCCGAGCGCGGCCGCCACCAGCAGTATCCCGCCGAGCACCGCGGCGGCGATCGCGGCGTTCCGCGCGCTTGTCGACCTCCAGGCCGGGGCGGGGTCCGGGCCGGCGAGGACCTGGAGCAGTCCGCGCCCGGCAGCCCTGGCCATGGTGCGTACCTGCTGTTTCACGCCCACCAGGGTAGGCCGCGGCCGCGGCGCGCGTCGTCCCGCTACGGGCGTCATACCCGGGTACTACGCGCGGCGCGAGATTGGCTCCGTGTGGTGACGCGCCGGCCAGGTCGTGCTTCCTAGCGTGATCGTCATGATCGAAACCCGGAACCTCACCAAGCGCTACGGCGCCACGCTCGCTGTGGACCGCCTCAGCTTCACCGTCCGCCCAGGCACGGTGACCGGCTTCCTCGGCCCCAACGGCTCGGGCAAGTCCACCACCATGCGCATGATCATCGGCCTGGACGCGCCCGATGGCGGGCAGGCGCGCATCGGGGGCCGCGCCTACCGGGAGCTGCGCTGGCCGCTGCGCGAGGTCGGCGCGCTGCTCGAAGCGCGGGCGTTCCACCCCGGACGTTCCGCGCGCAGCCACCTGCTCGCCCTCGCCGCCGCCAACGCAGTCCCCGCGTCACGGGTCGAGGAAGTCCTCGGCATCGTCGGCCTGCAGGCGGTCGCGGGCCGGCGGGCGGGCACGTTCTCGCTCGGCATGGCGCAGCGGCTCGGCATCGCGGCGGCGCTGCTCGGCGACCCCGGCGTGCTGCTGTTCGACGAGCCGGTCAACGGCCTGGACCCCGAAGGGGTCCGGTGGATCCGCCAGCTCATGCAGCGGCTCGCGGCCGAGGGGCGCACGGTCTTCGTGTCCAGCCATCTGATCAGCGAGATGGCACAGACCGCAAACAGGCTCATCGTCATCGGTCGCGGCCGCCTGCTCGCCGACACCACGGTCGCCGAGATGTCCGCTCAAGGCGGCGGCAACCTCGAGAACGCGTTCTTCGCGCTGACCGGCGACAGCGCCGAGTACCGCGGGGTGACCCAGTGACCGCGGCGGGCGTGATCGCGGCCGGCGCGAACGGCACGCACGACAACACCGTGCTCTACTTGCTCGCCGCCATCATCATCGCGGCGATGGCGTTCGGCTATCTGATCTGGCGCGACCGGCACGGCCCGCGCGGTCACACCCGGGGCGGCGCCCGCCCCGACAACCACGACTACCGCGACAACCTCGGTACCAACGACGAAGGAGACTTGTCATGACGGCGACGGCCAAGACCGGAACGCTCGCAGCGTACCGCGGCGGATTCGCATTCAGGCAGGCGGCTCATATGGAGTGGATCAAGCTCCGCCGCCTGCGGTCAACAACCTGGGTGCTAGCCAGCGGAATCGCGGTCACGATCGCCCTCGGCGCGGTGGCCGGCTTCAACACGCGGAACCCCAACGGTGACCCGACAAGCAACGTCCTGTCCGGCATCATCTTCGGGCAACTGGTGATCGGGGTACTCGGCGTGCTGGTGATGAGCAGCGAGTACTCCTCCGGCCTGATCCGCTCTACGCTGGCCGCGATCCCGCGCAGGCCGCTGGTCCTCGCGGCCAAGACCGCCGTGTGGGGAATCGTCGCGCTGGCCGCCGGGGAGATCGCGACGTTCGGCTCGTTCCTCGCCGGGATAGCCGCGCTCCGCGCGTCCGTGCCGCATCCGTCGCTCGCCGAGCCCGCGGTCCTGCGCGCGGTGGCGCTGACCGGCGCTTACCTCGCGCTGGTCGCGCTGATCGGGCTGGGCCTCGGCGCCATCATCAGGCACAGCGCCACCGCGGTGGCCACCCTTGTCGGCGGCCTGTTCGTGCTGCCGCTCATCATCGGGGCGGGCACGCACAAAGCCGGGCAGTTCCTGCCGGAACTGATCGCCGCCAACTCGCTCAGCGCCGTCAAACCGATCGTTGACTTCACCATCTCCCCCTGGGTCGAGCTTGGCATCGTCGTCGCGTACGCCGTGGTCATTCTCGGCGCGGGCGGCTGGCTCCTCGTCCGCCGCGACGCCTGACCTCCCGGTCGCCGCCCTGTGCGAGCGAGGCGAGTTCCGCGGCGCAGAGCACCACCGGCTTGCGCTGCTCGGCTGAGCCGCAGGAGCGCGCGGCCAGCCACAGGAGCCACTCCGGGTCGGGACCGGCGTCCCAGCAGGAACGCAGGTCAGCGAACGGCGACGCCCATCGGGCGAGCGGATCCGGGGCCGACAGCTCGCTCAGCCAGGCCGGCGAACTCGGTGGCGAGTCCGGTTCGGGTCGAACGTTCCAGGCCGATCGCGGCGCGAACAGGCGCCGAACATGACCCTTCGCGGCCGATCCGAGAACGTCGGTCATTCGCTCACCCCACGGGCGCTAGCGGCCAGGCG
>Ga0070681_10005237_pt1 | contig 12525 bp, 9 predicted proteins | sample KBSC83BmetaG_FD_65650 | JGI IMG/M metagenome (GOLD analysis project Ga0070681, IMG submission 65650) | Corn rhizosphere microbial communities from Kellogg Biological Station, Michigan, USA - KBS C8-3B metaG | ecosystem: Host-associated > Plants > Roots > Rhizosphere | place: USA: Michigan...
TCATCTGAAATGAAGAAGGCCTTGATTACCGGTTGCACTGGTCAGGACGGCTCTTACCTGACGGAATTATTGCTTGAGAAGGGGTATGAAGTTCATGGCCTTAAACGGCGCGCATCGAGCTTTAATACCGATCGCGTTGACCACATCTTCAGGGATTTCCACGAGACCGATAACCGGTTCTTTTTGCATTACGCCGACCTGACCGATGGCAGTTCACTCTCGACCCTCCTGCACGATCTCGAACCGGATGAGGTGTACAACCTGGGTGCGCAGAGCCATGTCAAGGTTAGTTTCGATGTGCCCGAGTTTACTACGGACGTGGTGGCGACAGGCACGCTGCGGTTGCTTCAGGCAATGAGGCTCACCGGCGTGAAGTGCCGGTTCTACCAGGCTTCATCGAGCGAGATGTTCGGTAGCGCACCGCCTCCGCAAAGCGAGCAGACGATATTTCATCCGCGCAGTCCTTATGCGTGCGCCAAAGTGTTTGGACATAATATTACGGTGAACTACCGTGAGAGCTACGGGATTCACGCGTCGAGCGGCATTTTGTTCAATCACGAGTCGCCACGGCGAGGCGAAACCTTCGTCACCCGCAAGATTACGCGCGCCGTAGCGCACATTAAGCACGGAGTGCAGAAGAAGCTCTTTCTGGGTAACCTCGACGCACGGCGCGATTGGGGTTATGCGCCGGATTACGTTCGTGCTATGTGGTTGATGCTGCAGCAGGACGCACCTGATGATTATGTCATCGGCACCGGCGAAGCGCATACAGTGCGCGAATTCGTCGAACTGGCATTTGGGGCTGTCGATCTGGATTGGAAAGAATACGTCGAGATCGACCCACGCTACTTCAGGCCTGCCGAGGTGGACTACCTACTTGCCGATGCCTCAAAAGCAAACAGGATATTGGGCTGGGAGCCGACTGTAACTTTTGAGAAGCTGGTTCATCTCATGGTCGAAGCGGACATGCGGGATTTGGAAGCCTTGCGCAAGGGCGGCACTGAAGCCATGCGGCTCGCGGCAATGGTTGAAGGCGGGCGCGCATGACCGATCTGGCGAGCAAGCGGATCGTTGTGACAGGTGGGTCAGGATTTCTTGGCAGTCATCTCGTCGAGCGGCTAAGGAAATCAGGTTGCAGCAATGTCTTTGCACCGACTCACAGAGAATTCGATCTCACGCGCGACGATGCAATCGAACGCCTCTTTACGGAACATCAACCTGAAGTGCTCATCCACGCAGCCGCGGTGGTTGGCGGCATCGGAGCGGACCGAACGAATCCCGGGCGATTCTTTTATGAAAACGCCATTATGGGCATTCAGCTCATTGAGAGTGCACGCCGACACGGCATAGAGAAGACTGTGGTGCTCGGAATCATTTGTGCTTATCCCAAATTTACGCCGGTTCCGTTTCGCGAAGAAGATCTGTGGATCGGCTATCCCGAAGAGACGAATGCGCCGTACGGTCTGGCGAAAAAGAGCTGGTCTTTCCGCAGTCGCAGTAGAGCAGGTCTATCAGTCATCTCACCGTTTCGATCGTCTGAATCAGGTTCAGTTCATCATCGCGACGCTCTTTCTGGTTCTTACCGTCATCGCTCTCTTTGCCGGATTCGGGGTCATTGCACTGGCAGTGATACAAGCCGTTGCTGCAGTGCTTCGTCCCGCCTTACTCATATGTGCGCTGCCATTCACAGTTTCAGATGCGCGGATCAGTTTCTCCCGTGTTCGAATGAAGCTTCTGCGACCTCTCCTCAGCGTTAGCAAATGGGCTTTTGTGAACAGTGTTTCTTGGTATCTCCTTGATTTGCTGATGTGGATCATCCTGGGAACTTTCGGATCAATGCAAGCGGCGGCAATGTTCGGTCTTGCCAATAAACTTCCGAAGCAATTGTGGAACGCCATCGATCGCGGTGCCAGCGTCTTCCTGCCTTCGATGTCGCAGTTCGCAGCAGAATACGACTGCGAGAAATTGCGGGCGATATATATCGTTGTTCAAAAACTCGTTTTTGGCGCAAGCCGTCCATTTATCTTGCTGGGGATTATCTTTGCATGGCCGCTGATCCATATCTGGGCGGGAGCGCAATACCACGGCGCAACGACGACAATGCAATTGTTGCTACTGGCCGCAGTAGGCCACGCAGTTGCGTACCCCTCCAGTCAATTGATGTATGCCTGTTCTTTACCAAAGAAGCTGGTCACTCAGAGTCTATCGATACTCTTTGCATCCGCCGCTGGAGCGATGATCCTGGTTCCACGTTACGGAGCCGCTGGTTTGGCAGCTGCCTTCGCAATCCCGAATCTGATCATTTGTGCGGGATGGACAATACCTGTCGCGTGTAAACTTGCTGGCTTATCTACAGGCACCTTAATAGAACACTCCATAAAAGCTATCTCTAGCAGCCACTTGTGCAGCCGTGCTTCTGCTTCTAAGTTTCCAATCAGTCCTGTCCGCCTTCTGGCTCTTTGCTGGCGCTGTCTCGTGCGGCTGCCTTTACCTCGGCATATGGGCGAAATACACAGCCCTCCCGCTTTACAGAAACAGGGCAGAGCTATCTCAACCGGCAGTCGCGACCGATTAGCGGTTTCGATGTCTTCGCTCTCTCTTCGCTTTGAAACCAATCCTGATCAGATTTCCACATATCGATGATTACTTACTGTCTGGAGGTAACCTGGCAGGTCTAGGACGTTGTAACATCATGGTTAGAGATTCCCGCTTCCAATTGATGTGGACGATTTTCAGGAACGAGCGCATCCTGATTCCCGGTCCACCAACACTGAAGGGAAGATCTTTACGTGGATTTGAATAGAGGTCGGCTCTTTCGTTCTGCGTATCGCGATTTACTCGATCAAAAGCTAGAGCGAAGAGACATGATGGGCAATTGCTTGCTGCATCTGATGTGGTTGCGTTTATGTCTTTGCCATCTCACCCGGAGGTGCGATTTAATGGACGGCAATCCCTGGCATGTTTTACATGTCCTCTCCAACCATGAAAAGAAGGTTGCGCAGCACTTGCACGTCCGGGACGTTGAATACTATCTCCCGCTCTACAAAGAGAAAGTAAGATGGACGGACAGAACCGTTATGGCGGAACGACCCCTTTTTTCGGGATATGTCTTCACACGGTTTGATCACACGGCCAGAATCCCTGTCATTTCCGCGCCCGGCGTGCTTCGCCTGCTCGGTGAGCAGTCGTGGGATCTTGTTAAGGATGAGGAACTCGAAAAATCCGCGCTGGTTTGGCCAAGGATTGCCGCTGAGGCCGCATCCTAGCATCATGGTTGGAGCCAAGGTTCGGATTCGCAATGGCGTGTTTGAAGGCGTCGAAGGTGTTGTAAGTGACTTGCGGCAGCAATGCAAGGTGATCATCACGCTGGCAGCAGTTCGTCAGTGCTTCTCGCTTGAGGCGGACCTCGATGAGCTTCAGGTACTGAGCAAACCGGAGATACAGCCAAGGATCCCGACCATTCCAGCATACGTCTACTGAGCAGGGAATTGGTTCACGGCAGTTCCGAGTGCATCTTAGATTCGAACACAGAAAAGCCCACACATTGTGTGGGCTTTTCTAGTTTGCAAACCCCTAGCTATCGCTTGGCTACGCGCTGGCGCAGGGGAACCGACTCGGTCTTAGTGGCCAGATAGGTATTTACAGCAGCAGCGGCCTTGCGTCCCTCTGAAATGGCCCAGACGACGAGCGATTGGCCACGCCGCATGTCGCCGGCTGCAAACACGCCCTCAACGGAGCTCATGTAATTGGTCGTCGCGATATTGCCGCGATTGTCCAGATCCACGCCAAGCTGCTCAATCATCCCTTTCTTTACCGGCCCAAGGAATCCCATGGCCAGCAGAACCAGGTCCACATCAAGCGCGAACTCCGATCCCGTGATTGCCTCGAACTTCGGCGGGGGCCCAACGCGAACGGCGTGCCACTGTTTCACATTGCCGTTCTCGTCGCCGCTGAACTTCACGCTGTTGATGCTCCAGTCGCGATTTCCGCCTTCTTCGTGCGAGCTCTCTGTACGCAACTTCATGGGCCACAGCGGCCACGGTGTAAGAGGTGAGCGCTCCTCAGGAGGTTTGGGCATGATCTCAATCTGGTGAACGACCTTGGCGCCCTGGCGATGACTCGTGCCGAGGCAGTCTGCGCCGGTGTCGCCGCCGCCGATTATCAAAACGCGCTTGCCGGTCGCCAGAATTTCCGTCGATGGATCGACGGTATCTCCCTGGTTTCGGTGGTTCTGTTGCGGCAGGAACTCCATTGCGAAGTGAATGCCCTTCAGTTCACGCCCGGGAATCTTCAAGTCGCGAGGGTGCTCAGAGCCACCGCACAGCAGCACGGCCTCGTACTGATTCATCAACTCATCTATCGGGACGTTTACGCCCACATGCGCCCCAGTAATGAACTCCACACCCTCCGCGCTCATTTGTTCAATGCGGCGGTCGATCACATGCTTTTCAAGCTTGAAATTGGGAATGCCGTAACGCAACAAACCGCCAACGCGGTCATTCTTCTCGTAGACGGTTACTGAGTGGCCGGCGCGACGCAACTGTTGCGCGGCCGCAAGTCCCGCAGGACCACTTCCCACTATAGCAACGCGCTTGCCGGTCGACTGTTCGGGCGGCTCGGGATGAATCCAGCCCTCGTCCCAAGCGCGTTCCACAATAGAATGCTCGATGAGCTTGATAGAAACCGGTGGCTGGTTGATACCAAGCACGCACGCAGCTTCGCAAGGAGCAGGGCAAATCCGGCCCGTAAATTCCGGGAAATTATTCGTCGCATGCAGGCGCCGGATTGCAGACTCCCACCGATTGTTGTAGACCAGATCGTTCCAATCCGGAATCAGGTTGTTGACCGGGCATCCGGTATGGCAAAACGGCACGCCGCAGTCCATGCAACGCGCCCCTTGCTCACGCTGCTTCTCTTCAGGGAACGGCTGATAAATTTCGAACCAGTCCTTTACGCGCTCCTCGGGCTTGCGCCGCGCTGGCTGTTCACGCTTGAATTCCAGAAACCCAGTTAGCTTACCCATGCAGCACCTCCGCGGCAGGCGTCACCAGAGGCGACGGGATAGTAGGCGAAGCATAAACCGATGTGGCGCGCGGTACACCTAGGACGCGCTTGTACTCGTGCGGGAAGACCTTGATGAACCGAGGCTGAGCATCAATCCAGTGCTCCAGCACCCATGCAGCGCGCGGGCTGCCGGTAAAGTCGCGATGGCGCTCCAGCATGGCCTTCACGCGCTCAACGTCGGCGGCTTCCACCAGCGGCTCCAGATCGACACTGACCTTGTTACAACGCCTTGTTGAGAAGTCGCCCTTGTCGTCGTACACGTAAGCAACGCCGCCGCTCATGCCGGCTGCAAAGTTGCGGCCAGTTGAGCCAAGCACGATGACAGTGCCGTTGGTCATGTACTCGCAACCGTGGTCACCTACGCCTTCGACGACTGCAATGGCGCCTGAGTTGCGAACTGCGAAACGCTCGCCGGCAATGCCGTTGAGGAAAGCTTCTCCAGAAGTGGCGCCGTACAGTACTACGTTGCCCACAAGGATGCTCTCTTCCGGCAGGAAGCTCGAAGTCTTCGGCGGATATGCAATGATGCGTCCACCCGAAAGACCCTTGCCGAGGTAATCGTTCGCGTCACCTTCCAGTTCGAGCGTGACTCCCGAGGGAACAAAAGCGCCGAAGCTCTGACCAGCTGAACCTTCGAACCGGAAGTGGATCGTGCCGTCAGGCAGTCCGGCAGAGCCGTACTTGCGTGCAATCTCACCGCCGAGCATGGCGCCCACCGTACGATGCACGTTGCGGATTCCAAACTTCGCGGACACCGGCTTCTTTGACTCAATTGCCGGCTTCGCTTTGGCAATCAGCTGATGATCCAGCGCCTGATTCAAGCCGTGATCCTGAGGCTGCATTCGCCTGCGAGCAACACGCGAGGGAAGCGTCGGCGAATAGAGGATCGAGGAGAGCTCGATGCCCTTCGCCTTCCAATGCGCATCGGCGATAGCTGCATCGATTTTGTCCACGCGCCCAACCATCTCGTCCACCGTGCGGAAGCCAAGCTTGGCCATGTGCTCGCGCATCTGCTCCGCGATAAAGAAGAAGAAGTTAATGACATGCTCAGGCGTGCCAGTAAAGCGGGCTCGCAGAACCGGATCCTGCGTGGCGATACCAACTGGGCAAGTATTCAGGTGGCACTTGCGCATCATGATGCAGCCGATGGAAATAAGTGGCATCGTCGCAAAGCCGTATTCCTCAGCGCCGAGCAACGCCGCAATCACGACGTCGCGGCCCGTCTGCAGCTTGCCGTCAGTCTGCACGCGTATGCGGCTGCGCAGATCGTTCAGCAAGAGCACCTGCTGCGTTTCGGCCAGCCCGAGTTCCCACGGCAGCCCGGCATGCTTGATCGAGCTCAGCGGAGAAGCTCCCGTACCGCCGCTGTCGCCAGAAATGAGCACTACGTCGGCATGAGCCTTCGATACGCCGGCGGCAACTGTACCAACGCCTACTTCCGACACCAGCTTGACCGCAATGCGCGCTTTAGGATTGACGTTTTTCAGGTCGTAAATGAGCTGCGCCAGATCCTCAATCGAATAGATGTCGTGATGTGGTGGCGGAGAAATCAATCCAACACCGGGAATTGAGTGGCGAGTCTTGGCAATGGTCTCATCCACCTTGTGGCCCGGCAACTGTCCACCCTCGCCGGGCTTTGCGCCCTGTGCCATTTTGATCTGCAGTTCGTCAGCGTTGACCAGGTAATTGGTGGTCACGCCGAAACGTCCGCTGGCAACCTGCTTCACCGCGCTGCGGCGTAGATCGCCGTTCTCGTCACGCTTGAAGCGCTCTTCGTCTTCGCCGCCTTCACCGGTGTTTGACATACCGCCGATCCGGTTCATGGCTATCGCGAGTGTCTCGTGTGCTTCCTTGCTGATGGAGCCGTAGCTCATTGCGCCCGTCGTGAAGCGCTTTACGATCTCCTTAGCCGGCTCAACCTGTTCGATCGGAATCGGTTTCTCAGAATATTTCAGCTGAAGCAGACCACGCAGCGTACAAAGCGTCCGGTTCTGACTGTCGATCAGATCCGTGTACTCCTGGAACGTAGCGGGATTGTTTTGCCGCACAGCATGCTGCACCTTGCTGATCGTCTGCGGATTGATCAGGTGATATTCGCCGCCCTCCCGATACTGGTAATGTCCCCCCACAACGAGATCCGTCTCGGAATCGGTAAGCGGCTGGAATGCGTAGCTGTGCTTCATCAGCGCTTCTCGAGCGAGTACGTCCATGCCGACGCCTTCCACACGGGAAGCCGTTCCGGGGAAGTACTTATCCACCAGGAATTGATTTAGACCGACAGCCTCAAAGACCTGCGCACCGCGATAGCTTTGCAGCGTGCTGATGCCCATCTTCGAAAAAGTCTTCAGCAGACCCTTGTTGATGGCTTTGATGAAGTTCTTCTCGGCGTATTCAGCCGTCACATCATCCGGCAGCAACCCTCGCCGCTTCAAATCGTGCAGCGACTCAATGGCAAGATAGGGATTGATGGCGCTCGCGCCGTAACCAATGAGAAGTGCAAAATGCATCACCTCGCGCGGCTCAGCGCTTTCAATAATCAATGCAACCTGCGTGCGAGTTTTCTCGCGAACGAGGCGATTGTGCACAGCAGCCATGGCCAGCAGGCTCGGAATGGGCGCATACGTTGAGTCCACGCCGCGGTCCGAAATGATCAGCAGTCTGTATCCGGAGAGAACCGCGTGCGCTGCCCTGGCGCTCAATTCATCCAGCGAGCGGCGCAGGCCCGCTTCACCCTCCGCTGCGCGGAACAGCGCAGGGAGTGTCGTAGCAAACAGGTCGCCGGACGCAACACGGCGCAGCTTTTCCAGATCCCGATTGGTCAGGATCGGATGCGGCAACTTGAGCGTGTTGCAGTTCTCCGGAGCTTCATCCAGGATGTTGCGCTCGGTTCCGATGTAGCTAATGAGCGACATCACGAGCTCTTCGCGAATCGGATCAATGGGCGGATTGGTAACCTGCGCAAATAACTGCTTGAAATAATTGAACAGCGACTGAGGGCGATCAGAGAGGCAGGCCAGCGGCACGTCTGTACCCATGGAACCGATAGGCTCTTCGCCCTTGGCTCCCATCGGAGCCAGTAGAATGCGCAAATCCTCTTCGCTGTAACCTAAAGCGCGTTGTCTGCGCTGCAGGGTCTCGGGGTTCGACGCGATCACGCGTGGCGGTTCGGGCAACTGATCCATTGTGACCTGCTGCTCCTTCAGCCACTCGGCGTAGGGCTGACGCGAGGCGAGCTGCTTCTTGATTTCGGCGTCGGAGATAATGCGCTGCTGAACAGTGTCCACCAGGAACATGCGGCCCGGTTGCAGGCGACCCTTCTTGCGCACGTCCTCTGCGGGAACTTCGATGACGCCCGCTTCTGAAGCAAGCACAACCAAATCATCTTTGGTGACGATGTAGCGCCCTGGCCGAAGACCGTTACGGTCGAGCGTAGCGCCGATCACGCGTCCGTCAGTAAACGCAATCGCGGCCGGACCATCCCATGGCTCCATGAGCGATGCGTGGTACTCGTAAAACGCGCGCTTGTCTTCATCCATGTCCGGATTGCCGGCCCATGCCTCAGGAATCAGCATTGCCATAACGTGGGGCAGGGAACGGCCAGACTGGAAAAGGAACTCTACTGCGTTATCAAGCGAAGACGAGTCGCTGCCTTCAGGCATGATCACCGGGAACAGCTTGTCGATTTGCCCATCGTAGAGGGGGCTCTTCAACACACTTTGCCGTGCGTTCATCCAGCTGATATTGCCACGGATCGTGTTGATTTCGCCGTTATGAGCAACGTATCGATACGGGTGAGCCAGCTTCCAACTCGGAAACGTGTTCGTAGAAAAGCGCTGGTGCACGAGAGCGAGCGCGCTGGTCACAAGCGGATTCGCCAGTTCGAAGTAGAAGCGCTCAATCTGCGGAGCGAGCATCAGGCCCTTGTACACAATTGTGCGGCACGAGCATGATGGGACGTAGAACGCTTCCTTGTCCTCAATTTCGGATTCGGCAATCTCGTTCTCGGTGCTGCGGCGCACCCGATACAGCAGGCGTTCAAAAGCCTCTTCGTCCATGCCCTCAGGCCGCAGAACGAACAACTGCTCAATGTAAGGCTGCGAGTTGCGGGCTTCACGGCCTATGGCGTCCCCATTTACCGGAGTATCGCGCCAACCCAGAACTGTAAGGCCTTCTTCCTGAGCGATGCGCTCAAACACACCTTCGCATTGCAGGCGGCTGTGCCGTTCAACTGGCAGGAAGCACATCGCAACGCCATACTCGCCTGGGCCAGGCAGTTTCCAGCCCAGTTCAGCGCATTCGCGCACAAAGAAAGCGTGAGGAATCTGAATCAGGATTCCCGCGCCGTCACCAGTCTCCGGGTCGCATCCCGCTGCGCCGCGATGAGTCAGGTTAATCAGCACCTCAAGACCCTTGCGGATGATCTCGTGGCTCTTCTCGCCTTTAATGCTGGCGACCAGTCCCATGCCGCAGGCATCGTGCTCATTCTGAGGGTGATAGAGGCCTTGCGGGTCGGGAATTCGACGACGGAAATTGGGATTGTCCATGGCAGCCTTTTCAATAACCGTTTTGCTTTTAAATCGGTTCGTGCGTCCAGAAGACACAGCCGCGATGCGATCCCAAAGTGCAGAATCGCCTAAGTCCATGATCAAGAGGGTGCCTGAGCAGGTACCGGGCGCGTCCGGAACAACACTACCTTTAATATATCGAAAAATTTCCTAACCTGCTGAACTTCCTAGTCTCAGGTGTTCTCCATGGGAAAGGTAAGTCCAACGTCGGGCGATCTATCAATGTTTTTGTGTCATATACTGAACTCCGTGATCACCACCAGCCTGAACACTATTCTGGTAACCGGAGGAGCCGGTTTCATTGGCTCAAACTTCGTGATGGAGTGGCTCCAAACCACTGATTCAGCAGCAGTAAACCTCGATCTTCTAACCTACGCAGGCAATCGGGGCAACCTCGTCTCGGTTGATGCTAAGTCTAAACACATCTTTGTTCAGGGTGATGTCTGCGATGCCGAACTGGTCGGGTCTCTGCTCCAAAAGCATCGCCCGTGCGCCATCGTCCATTTTGCCGCCGAGAGCCACGTTGACCGGTCGATCATTGCTCCAGACGCATTTTTGCGAACCAATATTCAGGGCACATTCGTCCTTCTCGACCAAGCCAAAAAGTATTGGTCAGGCCTGAACGAGGCCGACCGCGCGCGTTTCCGGTTCCTGCACGTGTCCACGGACGAAGTCTACGGTACCCTCGGTCAGGACGACCCAGCATTCTGCGAGACGACACCTTACGCGCCCAATAGCCCTTATGCCGCCTCAAAAGCAGCCTCCGACCATATGGTCAGGGCGTACCAGCACACCTTTGGGCTGCCCACCCTCACCACGAATTGTTCGAATAACTACGGGCCCTTTCAGTTTCCTGAAAAACTTATCCCGCTGATGATTCTCAATGCCCTTGAAGGCAAGCCGCTCCCTGTCTATGGCGACGGAAAAAACGTGCGTGATTGGCTCTACGTCGCAGATCATTGCTCGGCGATCCGCGCGGTTCTCAGCCACGGTGCTATCGGCGAAACCTACAACATTGGCGGCAACAGTGAACGCGCCAACATCGACGTCGTAACCACAATCTGCGATCTGGTTGACGAGTTGCGTCCCGATCCTTCAGCAAAACCGCGCAGGCGGCTCATCACGTATGTCGAAGACCGCCCCGGTCACGACCGCCGCTACGCAATCGATGCCACCAAGATTAGTCGCGAACTGGACTGGAAGCCTGCCGAGAAGTTTGAGAGCGGATTGCGAAAGACGGTGCGCTGGTATCTTGAAAACTCAGCGTGGATCGAAAGCGTTCGTACGGGCGCCTACCGCGACTGGATCGCGCAGAACTATGCGGAGCGAGTTGAAATATGAAAGGCATTATTCTCGCCGGCGGTTCCGGAACACGGCTCTATCCGGTCACTCACGTTGTCTCAAAGCAACTGCTGCCGATCTACAACAAGCCGATGGTGTATTACCCGCTCAGTACGCTTATGCTGGCTGGAATCCGCGACATCCTGCTCATTTCGACGCCTCAGGATACTTGCCGCTTTGAGGAACTTCTCGGCAACGGGAAACAGTGGGGAATCGACATCAAATACGCCGTGCAGCCCAAACCGGAAGGACTGGCGCAGGCTTTCATCATCGGGCGAGAATTCGTCGGCGATTCGCCTTGTGCGCTGGTCCTCGGCGACAACATTTTTTACGGACAAGGCTTCTCTCGTCAACTGCAGTCGGCCGCCAAACTGGAGAAGGGCGCAACGGTCTTCGCATATCCCGTCGAAGATCCGCAGCGCTACGGTGTCGTCGAATTTGATCACAATGGAAGTGCGGTCAGCTTGGAAGAGAAGCCTGCGAATCCCAAGTCGCGTTATGCCGTCACCGGCCTCTATTTCTACGACAACGATGTTGTCCGCATTGCCGCATCACTCAAGCCCTCTGCGCGGGGCGAGCTTGAGATTACGGATCTCAACCGTTGTTATCTGCAGACAGGACGCCTCAACGTGGAAATCATGAGTCGAGGCATGGCCTGGCTCGACACCGGAACACATGATTCGCTTCTCGAAGCCGCTCATTTTGTGTCAACGATTGAGCGCCGGCAGGGCCTCAGTATTGCCTGTCCTGAAGAGATCGCATTTCGCCAAGGTTTCATTTCGAAAGAACAACTCGAGCAGCTTGCGGCACCTATCATCAAAAGCGGTTACGGCAAGTATCTCCTCAATATTCTGAACGATCCTTATCTTCCTGCGTCGACAGTAGAACAATGAAGATACGCGAAACTGCATTACCGGGTGTTTTGGTGTTGTCGCCTACGATCTACCGCGACGATCGCGGCGAGTTCTTTGAGACGTTCAATCTTCGTCGCATGACCGAGGCGGGCCTGCCATCGATATGGATGCAGGACAATTTCTCGCTTTCCAAAAAGAATGTCCTTCGTGGCATTCACTACCAGATTCTGCAACCACAAGGAAAATTGGTTCGCGTTACGCATGGCGCGGTTCTCGACGTCGCGGTGGATCTGCGCAAAAGCTCACCGCATTTCGGCAGGCACGTGGCCGTCGAACTGAGCGGCAAGAGCGGCGAGATGCTTTGGATACCGGCCGGATTCGGCCACGGCTTTCTTGTGCTGACGGAAACTGCGGGATTTGCCTACAAGGTTACGGATTACTATTCACCGACAGGCGAGCGCACGATCTGGTGGAACGATCCGGATCTCGCAATTCCGTGGCCCGTTTCTGCGGCCGAACTCATCGTCTCAGACAAAGATCGGCAAGGGGTCAAGCTACGTGATGCAGAAGTCTTTGCCTGATGCACCGCACCGATCAGCGCTCCGCTGCTGCATCCAGCAAATCAAAGAACTCAGGAAAGCTGATCGCAGCTGATTCCGCACCTTGAATCAATGTATCGCCGGAGGCACGCAAAGCTGCTA
>Ga0070681_10005238_pt1 | contig 12524 bp, 11 predicted proteins | sample KBSC83BmetaG_FD_65650 | JGI IMG/M metagenome (GOLD analysis project Ga0070681, IMG submission 65650) | Corn rhizosphere microbial communities from Kellogg Biological Station, Michigan, USA - KBS C8-3B metaG | ecosystem: Host-associated > Plants > Roots > Rhizosphere | place: USA: Michigan...
CTGGTCGTCCTTGGCTTATTAGTGATCCTGCCTGCGCCGGTCCGGCTGAAGCCGGACACTCCGCCCGACACGACGGTCCGGCTGAAGCCGGACACTACGTCTGTCTGGGCGAGATTCGGTGACGCGATGGTTTGCGTCGTGCCGATTGCGATCGTAGCCGTCCTCTTCAGCATCGGTCGCATGGATTACGTGGTGATCGCGGGAACTGGTGGGGAAGTCGTATCACCCGCGGTACGCGCGTACGGATGGCCGTTCGTCGTCCTTTCGAGCGCGGGATTACTGATAACCGCATTCCGTCTGACGAATCGATGCACGCGGACGGTTGCGTTATTTGCCGGCGCGATCCTGTTTCAGGCCGGGGCTCTGTATCTGTTCGCGCACGCGCGCGGAAACGATCCGTACATGGCTCGGAAAATGTTCTACATCTTTTTGTATGCGCAAGCTGTCGGAGTAGCCGTGACCGTCGGGCATCTCTGGCGGCTGATCGGCACTGCGGAGCGCCGGTCCATCAAACTCACGGCCGTGGCATGGGCGATTGCAGCCGGCGCGCTGTTGTTGGTGGCTCGTCCGCTGGCGGGAGCGCCGAAGTCGCTGATCGTCGGGAAGCACCCGGCCACATCACCAGAACTCGAAGAAGCAGGAAAATGGGCGCGCGAACACGTCGATCCGCACTGCGTCGATTATCTGGTCGGCGACGACAACACGGCCTACTGGTTGCATCTCGCCGTGCTTGGAAATCCGCGGCGCGGCTCGCGCACGGGCGATAACGCAACATACGAACTCACGCCCGCGCTCGTCCGCTGGCTGACGCCGGGTGGGTTGCCCTACGCGATTGCGGACCTACGCGTGATTCCAACCGATATCGGAGACTCTTCGGAAGTCGTCACGCAGTTCGGGCACGTAGCGGTGATCAAGCGGAAGGGTCTTTCATCGTGCGCCGTCAATCCGTAAATATTGAAATCCCCAAATCCCCAAATCCTTAAATCCTCAGATCCTGAAATCCTTAAATTTCCACTATTATCTCTTTTCTGCCACCCCTCCTCTCCATCATCGTGCCCGTTTACAACGAGAGCGGCACGATTGGGGCGGTGATCGATCGCCTCTTGACGATCGATCTCCCGCTCGACAGAGAAATCATCGTCGTCAACGACGGATCGACGGATGGCACACGCGAGGTGCTGGACAAGGTTGCGCCGGGATGCGCGTGCGTCTCTATCGTGCATCTGCCGGCGAATCGCGGGAAGGGGCACGCCGTCCGCGTGGGCCTGTCGAAGTCGCGCGGCACGATCACCGCGATCCAGGACGCTGACCTCGAACTCGACCCCGCTCAGCTCAAAGACCTCGTGCAGCCGGTGCTCGACGCCAAGGCTGATGCGGTCTACGGTTCGCGGTTCCTGAAGCCGTCCTTCACGGTGCCGCTCGTTACCCGGATTGGCAACAAGACGCTCACGTGGATGACCAACACGCTCTTCGGTCAGTCGCTGACTGACATGGAGACCTGCTACAAGATCATTCGCGGCGACCTCGCCCGAAGCCTGGATCTCACGGCGGACCGGTTCGACATCGAGCCGGAAATTACGGTCGCGCTGTTACGCCGCGGCCACCGGATTGTGGAGCTGCCCGTGACGTTTTCGCCGCGTTCGCGAGCCGCCGGCAAAAAGATGCGCTGGCGAGACGGCATCGAAGCCGTCCGGATGCTCTGGAAGCATCGTAGGCGCTGAACCCATGATGACGATTGTGGGCGTTGCCCCGAATATCCGTCAGCGGGACATTCGTGAGCCACGCCCGAATCCAGTGGTGTATCTGCCCTATCGTGCGGATCCGCAGCGTCAGGCGACACTCATGGTCCGAACGCTCGCCGATCGGGCGCACGTCGTCGCCCGCGTTCGCGATGTCCTGCGACTCATTTGAGCCCGATCTGCTGCTCTTCAGGATTGAAACGATGGAGCAGACGCTTGCGCGCCGGCGCTGGCAGGACGAAGTGTTCGGATCGATGTTCGCCGTGTTCGCGGCAATCGCGCTGATCCTCTTGTCTGTTCGTCTCTACGCAGCGACGTCGTAATCGGTCCCGCAGCGGACTCGGGAAATCGGAATCCGGATGGCGGCCGGCGCGAAACCACGCGGCATGCTGTGGATGGTCCTCAAACGGGCGCCCATCCAGCTTGGGATTGGCCTGCCGATCGGGATCGCGGGCGCGTTCGGTGTGGGATAAAACCCTACAAAGTGCTGGTGCAGACAGCGCCGGAGACCCTCTGATGGTGTAGCCCTCCTGGCCGCGGTCGCCGTGCTGGGTCTGCCTATGGCCGGCCCGCCGGGCCGCCCGGCTCGATCCTATGCGCGCGTTGCGCTACGAGTAGGGTGACCGGCCGGAACAGTCTTCTCGTCAATGACTTAGCGACACAAACCCGGCCGTGGCCTGGCCGTCCTTTCGCGCCCGCCGAACGGGCAAAATGGCCAGAAAAGCCCGGTTTTCGGCCACTTCTCGCTGTCCAGTGCCTCGAGAGTGCGGTATACTGTTGGGTACTGCCGGCACCACTTCGGCCTACCATAGCGCGCTCCAAACAGGGGGACTCGTGACATTTACAGTCGGCGACAAGGTCATTTACCCGAATCATGGTCTCGGTATCGTCGAACGAATCGAGGAGAAGACCATTCTCGGCACGACGTGCGGGTTTTATCACCTCAGGATCGTCGCGAACGAAACAACCGTGCTCGTGCCCGTCAGCAATGTTGACGGCGTGGGCCTCCGTCGCGCCATTTCAGACGAAGAAGTCGAACGACTCTTCGGAATTCTGGGCGACGGCAAGATCGACAACCACCAGAACTGGAAGGGTCGCTTCAAGGACAACTCCGACAAGATGCGCAGCGGCTCGATCTACGAGGTCGCTGACGTTTTGAAGAGCCTGACCTTCCTCGCCAAATCCAAAAGCCTGTCGTTCCGCGAGAAGCGGATGCTCGATCGTGCCAAGTTCCTCATCATCTCGGAAGTGTCCGAGGTCATGCGCGAAACTGCGGCGGCGATTGAGGGACGGGTTGATAGCGCGCTCGAGCGTTGCTTCTCGGCAAAGGCGCGGACGACGGCCAAGGCCAAGGTGGCCAAGGTTGCACCGCGCGCTGCCGTCCCGGCTCCGCGCGCGGCTGTTGCGGCGCCTCGGGCCGCAGCGGCTTCGGCTCCGCGCCGTACCGCGCGGGCTTCCTGACGCTAGAAATTAAGAATTAAGAATTCAGAATCGAGAGGGATTCTGGTTCCTGATTCTTAATTCTGAATTCCGAATTTCACCAGGCTCGGTCGTCGCGAACGGCGGCCGAGCCTTTCGTTTTAGAATCCCTCCGCGTGTTCATTACCGCCGTCCGGTCTGCCGCCACATACGTCGCTGTTTCCCTTTACGTTCTGATGGTCGGGCCGCCAGGCATGCTGCTGGCCATCGGCTTCGGTTGGAAACGACTGTTGTACTGGTTAGGACACGGCGGCGTCTGGCTGGCGCTCGCGCTCAGCGGCATCCGGTATAGGGTGATTGGCAAAGAGAATCTGCCGCTCGGTCGCGCCGCCGTGTATTGCTCGAACCACGAGAGCAATGTCGACCCGCCGGTGCTGTTCGACGCCATGCATCCGATGATGCACATCCTCTACAAACACGAAATCGACAGGATTCCGGTTCTCGCGCGGGCGTTCCGCATGGGTGGCTTCATTCCGGTCGATCGGCGGAACAAGGAAGCGGCGATGCGGTCGATTGAGGCGGGCGCGCGATCGATCCGCAGCGGGAACTCCTTTCTGATTTTTCCGGAGGGTACCCGCAGCAGGACCGGCGATTTACTGCCGTTCAAAAAGGGCGGCTTCATCATGGCGATCAAGGCGCAGGCGCCGATTGTGCCGGTGGCGATTACCGGCGGACGCGCAGCCATGAAGCGTGGGAGCCCGTGGATCTATCCGGTGCGCGTTACCATCAAAGTCGGGCCACCGATCGAAACGGCAGGATTGGCGCTGGACGAGCGCGACGAGCTGATCGATCGCGTTCGCACGGAAATTGCGCACCTGTTACGGAGTCTTCACGAAAGCCATGCGACGCACGATTCAAGGTAGGGAACCCCTTCGGGCCGTCCCAGGCGGGACGCCCTAAAGGGGTCGCTTCACGGGCCTGTCTGAAAATTCAGCGTCCACGGTTTGAGCGGCTGTTTGTCGCTCCCAAGGATCCCATCCGACAATTGAACGGTCACCGTCCGGAACCGCTCGAGCGGGTTCGCGAACTTCAGTTCCAGCACCCGCGTGCCGGGCAAGTACTGATTGCTGAAGTCGATCTTGGGCGTGTCGGGTTCGCCGCGCTCTCGCGTTTCGGCCTCCGAGTACTTCACGGCAATGTTGCCCTTGAAGGTGGCCGGGTTGATGTCGCGTGAAAACTGAATGCGGACGTTGGTGGAGAGCTGCACGTCCGTTTCTTCAGACGTTGGCGCGCTGAAGACGACTTCGGGCGGAGGCCCCATCGGAATGCGAATCGGCGCGTCCTCGGTTAATTCTTTCGGCGCCTGTGTAATCTTGATGGTGCCGCTGCTTCCGTCCAGCCACTGAAGACCGCGGCCCTGCTGCAGCGTGCCAGACACTTCGAGCCACCGGCCGGTGTCGATTCGTGCGTCGAGCGAGAGCTCGAAGTCTTTTCCGCGCGGGCGGAGATTCGTGATCCAGATCGCCGCGTCAGCCGACCGCAACACGAAGTCGTACCGGCTCTGTCCCGGCGCATCGGGCAGATCGCCGAGCAGATTGCGTCCGCCAAACTGACCGGTGATCGTGATGCGCTGGTCGAGGTATCGCGAAGGATACAGAACGATGTTGCGCACCGACGGTGCCGCGGCCGGCTGCGCAGCCGTGACGGCGTTGGCAACGACGGCGATCACCTGACCGGGTCGCGGCCAGGCGCCTTCCGGATCGATCTTGAATGTGGCCTTGATGTCGTAGCCTGCGAGCTTCGGGCTGTCGGCACCCATCCGGCCGAGATCCCAGAATTCGCCGCGGATTTCGTCAAGGCCGTCTGGCGCGGACCCCTTGGAGACCAGTCGCATCGACGCGCCATCCGCTGTGACGCGCAGCTCGCCGTTATCCTGCAGCTTCACGTCGCCGACCACGACGACCGGTCGTCCGTTGTAAAAATCCGGATGGGCGATGAGCGCGGCCAGATTCGTGGCGCGGCGGACGGACGGCTGGGCCGAGACCGTCGCGCAGAACAGGAGACAGATCGTCAGGCAGCGTTTGATCATTGCCCTTTACATGACTTTTTTCTGAGCAGCGCGCGCCAACACCACAGCCAGCGCGAAGAAGAGCAGCGCCCCGGCAATCATGCCGGACGTTCCCTCATGCAAGAACGGTATCGGGCCAGTCACGCTCTCCGCTTCGCTGATGATATTTCTGCCGAAGAGAATCGCGTAAAGAATTCCCGCCAGCGATCCGCCGGCAATCAGACCGGAACTGAAGAGTGTGCCTGCCCCAACCTCCGACTCTTCGGTAGTTTTGGTCTTTCGCTCGACGAACGCGCGCACCAGGCCGCCGGCGAAAATCGGCGCGGTCGTGGCAATCGGCAGGTACGAGCCGACGGCAAAGGAGAGCGATCGGATGCCGCACAGCTCGAGCGTGATCGAGATGAACACGCCGACCAGCACGAGGCCCCACGGCAGGTTACGGCTCAGCAATCCTTTGATGATGGTGGCCATCAGCGTGGCCTGTGGCGCCGGCAGCGACGTTGACCCGATGCCCATCACACCGTGCAGATACAGCGTGGTCATGCCGATGACGAGCGCCGACGTCAGGACGCCGATGACGAGGCCGATCTGCTGATAAATCGGCGTCGCGCCGACGAGGAAGCCGGTCTTCAGATCCTGCGACGTGCCGCCGGCCTGCGCCGCGGCGATGCAGACGATCGCGCCGACGCAGATCGCGATAGGCCCGTAACGATCGCCAGTCCAGCCAAGCGCCACGAAGATGGAGCAGGTCAGAATCAGCGTCGCGATCGTCATGCCCGAAATCGGATTCGACGAAGTGCCGATGAGACCGGTGATGCGCGACGACACCGTCACGAAGAAGAACCCGAAGATGATGATCAGGATGGCGACGAGAAAGTTGCCCTGCATCGGCATGCCCGGCGCGAGCGCGAGGATGAACGCCAGCACCACGGATCCGACGAGCACGACGGTCAGGGGGATATCGTTTTCGGTCCGCAGTCTGGCTTTGCTCGACGCGCCAGCACCGAAATCCTTCACGCTGTCGCGGAACGACGAGACGATCGTCGGAATCGTTCGAATCAGCGTGATGATGCCTGCCGCCAGTACGGCGCCGGCGCCTGTGTACCGGATGTAGCCGCTCCAAATCTGCTGCGCGCTCATCTGATCGATCCGAAGGCCGCTCGCTGGAACGGGCGGCAGCGGCACCGGCAGATAGTTTCCGAGATACGACAGGAGCGGCAGCAGCACCAGCCAGCTCAGAACGCCGCCGGCAAACATCACGCCCGCAATCCGCGGGCCAATCACGTACCCGACGCCCATGTACTCCGGTGAGATGTCGACGTTCAGCGTCGCGTTCGGAAAGAAAGCCGCACGGCTCATGCTGTAGCCGACGACCGTGCGGAAGACCTGAACAATCCAGGACAGCGATTTCCAGAGCGCTCCGACGCCGAGGCCCTTGAACACGGTCGCCGCGAGTTGACCACCGCGTTCGCCCGCGACCAGCACGTCGGCACACGCCGCGCCTTCCGGATACGGCAACACGCCGTGTTCCTTGACGATCAGCGCGCGACGCAGCGGCACCATCATCAGAACGCCGAGGAGCCCCCCGGCGGCGGCGAGCATCAGAATCTGGAAATAGCGAAAGTAACTCGGGCCGTCAGGCGTGAGGAAGATCAGCGCGGGAATCGTGAAGACCACCCCGCCGGCGACTGATTCGCCGGCCGACCCAATCGTCTGGACGATGTTGTTTTCAAGGATGGTCGATCCGCCCAGGCGCTTGAGCACCGAGATGGCGAGCACGGCGATCGGAATCGACGCGCTGACGGTCAATCCTGCTCGCAGACCCAGATACACCGTGGAGGCACCAAAAAGGAGCCCGAACAGCGCGCCAATGACGATGGCTTTGAGGGTGAATTCGGCGGGCGAATCCGCCGGAGAGACGTAGGGCTGAAACCCCGATTTTGGAGCCTCTGGGGTATGCCGCGTCGATGGAGCAGGTGTCGCCATTCGGGGATATTAGCATCTGATAAGTGGCAGATCCTCGATCCGCCCATGAAAATCAAGGCTGATCCGCCCCTTGCCGAATCCTTGGCTCTGACTTGGCTGCAACGCGCTTGCGCCCGTGGGTGCCGGCAATTCTGTGGGTGCCGTATCCGCGACGCGGGCGGCAAATTGCCTCAGCATCGGTTTTGTTACAATCCACTCGGCTTGTGAAACGTTGGATCAAAGCCTTGCCCCGGCAGCCGAAATCAAAACAAAGCCTCGAACAGGTCTCAGAGCTGACGACGAATCGGCTCTCCGTCTATCTCCGCTGCCTCAATGAGCTGGAGGGCGCTGGCGTCAAGACCATTTCATCGCAGGGGCTCGCCGAACGCTTTCATCTGAACGCCGCACAAATTCGCAAGGACCTCGCCTATTTCGGTGAGTTTGGCGTCCGCGGCGTCGGCTACTACGTCCGTGATCTTCGCCGGCACTTGCGGCAGATCCTCGGTCTCGATCGCAAGCTGCGGGTGGCCATCATCGGCGCGGGTAACCTTGGCCTGGCGCTGGCCGACTACCCGGGGTTTCGTCAGGAAGGATTCGAGATCGCGGCCCTCTTTGACAACGTCAAGGACAAGGTCGGGCAGAAGTCGCGCGGCGGCGTGTCGATTTACGACATTCAGGATCTGAAGAAGCACGCGCGGCGCGACGGCATCAGCATCGCCGTCATCGCCGTCCCGGCCGCTGCCGCACAGCGCGTCGTTGATCTGGTGACCGCGGCTGGTATCAAGGCGGTCTTGAATTTTTCTCCGGGCGCCTTGGAAGTGCCGGACGATGTGAAGTTGAAGAGCGTGGATTTGACGGTGTCGCTCGAAAGCCTGTCGTTTTACCTGGCGCACGGCGACGTCGAAGGTCAGTCCGAAATGTAGGGGACGGCCTTTAGGCCGTCCCTGACGGGACGCCCTGAAGCCGGGACGCCCTGAACGGCATCTCCTACCGGAGCGATATGGCATCCAAGTCACGACTCTCGCACGTCGACGTTCGCGGGCGCGTGCAGATGGTCGACGTCGGCGACAAACCGGTGACCAGCCGCGAAGCGATCGCGCGCGGATCGATTCGGATGTCCCGGGAGGCGCTGGCACAGATTCGCACAGGCGCGGTCAAGAAGGGCGACCCGCTGCAGGCCGCGCGGCTCGCCGGCATCATGGCTGCCAAGCAGACATCGTCGTTAATTCCTCTTTGTCATCCGCTGCCGATCTCCAGCGTCCACATCGAACTGATTCCGGCCGTCCGCGGATACACCATTGAAGCGCGAGTCCGCACGACGGCCCAGACCGGTGTTGAGATGGAAGCGCTCACCGCCGTTGCGGTCGCCGCGCTCACGATCTACGACATGGTGAAGGCGGTCGATAAGCGGATGGTGATCGGCGATATCAAGTTGATGAGGAAGACCGGCGGGAAGAGCGGGACGTTTGTGAGGTGAGTTGGCCGCAAGTTCGCAGATCTAAGTAGGGGACGGCCTTCAGGCCGTCCCTTCTGGGACGCGCTGAAGCGCATCCCCTATGAACACGTTATTTCGTTCCTGTCTGTTGATCTCGGTAACGGCCACCCTTCAGCACGTTTTCCAATCCATAGTTCGCCTCGTGGCACGCGTACTCGAAGATCTGTTCGCTCGTGCGCGCCATGGGGATGGACGCCGTCCAGGCCGAACTCCACGTCGCGGGATCGTCGACCGTGAACCTGTAACGGAGCGTGTTCTGGTCGTCCATGCTGAAGCGTTCGACGAGGTGCATGTTGGCGCTGGCGCCGCGGAATCCCCCTTCTTTGAGAAAGTTGGTCGTGTCCACAACCAGCGTGTCGCCTTCCCAGTGTCCAATCGAATCACCGGTGAGAAGACGGACGTCTTTGGCCAGGTGTGACGTGCGCCGCAGATCGATGACGCGCGCGCTGTGGATCATCTCATTGAAGATCAGCACGCTGTCGCGCGTCTGCACGAGCTGCATGTTGTTGTTGTAGGCGCTCGGCACCATCGGCGGACCGGAGTTGAAGCCCAGGATGCAGCGTTCGGCGAGCGGCCGCTCTTCGGGATTGTCGTAACGCTGCCCCTGTCCGCGGCGTTGCTCGGCGCGCGCGCTCGCGGCGGCCGTCAGCGGCGGCACCCGTCCACTCGGCGGGTCGACGACGAGCGACGTCTGTTTCGCGACCCGGCTCCCGAAGTCCCACCAGAAATCGTTGTAGGCGCGTTCGACGTCGGCAGCAGCGCCGCCGTCGCGGCGGTCCATATTGGGTTTCTTCGCCTGAGTCTCCTGCGCAAATTCCTCGGCTTCGTCATCGCTGGCGAATGACGATTTGCCGGCGAGTGCGTCGGGGCGCTCGAACGGCGTGAGCTGGGCGAAGTCCCACGTGCCCTGAAGATCGGGCTTGCCATCAGCCGTTCTCGGAACCGCAGCGGTCTTAGGCGCGGCCTTGGGCGCCGGCGCGGGGCGCTTGTCGGCTTGCGCGGCAAGCGTGACGGGCACCGCCAATCCGAGCAGGACATAAAACACACGGCGGGAGACGAGATATCGGGACATCTGCCGCTCCTTTGCCTGAAAGAGCAACCGTCTACGCCGCCAAGTCTAAATCAGGGTGGCCCACCTTATAAATGCCTAAATCCCGAAACCCTGAAATCCTGAAATCGTAAGATTTGTTCGTGAACATCGTGATTGGCGTAGTCCATCCCAACCAGGCATGGGTGCTGCCACGGCCCTTTGTCGATGAGCTGCGGCGGGAGTTTCCGCACCACACCTTCATCGATGTGTGGGACCGCGAAATGCTGCGCCAGGCTCTTCCAGAAGGGGATGCCGCGTTTGCGGCGTTCGTGGACCGCGACATCGTCCACACGCTCAAGCGTCTGAAATGGGTACAGGCCCCGGCGGCCGGCGTTGGCCACATCCTTTCAGAAGAATTGATCGCGAGCCCGATTGTGTTGACGACCGCGAAAGGCGTTCGGGCGCGGGCCATGGCGGAGCACGTGGTGGGGATGACGATCGCCCTCGCACGGCAGCTGCCACTGGCCATCGAGAAGCAGCGCAGCCATCAATGGGCGCTCGATGAAATCGAAGCGAGCCGATCGGTGCGGACGCTTCAGAATCGTCGAATGGGCATTGTCGGTCTCGGCGCCATCGGTCTCGAGGTGGCTACGGCTGCGTCGGGATTTGGCATGCGCGTGTGGGCGGTACGTAAACGTGTCGATGAGCCGGTGCCGGCAAGCGTGGAAAAGATTCTGCCGCCGGAACGACTGACCGAGCTCCTGGCGACCAGCGACGTCGTCGTGCTGTCGGCGCCGCTGACACCGGAGACGCGTCACGTGATCAACCCGAACACACTCGGGTTGATGAAACGCGGTGCGTTCCTCATCAACGTTGGCCGGGGAAAGTTGATCGATGACGATGCGGTGGCGGCGGCCATCAGGAGCGGGCAGCTGGGAGGCGCCGCGCTCGATGTCTTCACGCGCGAGCCGCTCGATTCGTCCAGTCCGTTCTGGGATCTGCCGAACGTGATTGTCACGCCGCATATGTCGGGGGCAATGGAGGATTACTGGACGCCGCTCGTCGCGCTCTTCTCCGAAAATCTCAGGCGCTTCGAACGAGGTGATGCGCTGCTGAACGTCGTGAACAAGCGTGCAGGCTACTAGTCCGGCTAAAGTCGGACACTACGCCCGAAGTCCGGCTGAAGCCGGACGCCACGCCCGATCAATAATCGTGAAAGTGAGAGTCATGAGCGCTCTTGCCGGCTTGTCCATCGCGCTCGCGTCGACCCGCGTGGTTGGATTCGCACCCGGCCAGACGGCTGCTGCGCGGTTGCCCATCTACGGTTACACCGTGGTGCGGACCTATCCGCACGATCCCGCAGCATTCACGCAAGGGCTCGAGTTTGCCGACGGCGTGCTCTACGAAGGAACCGGTCTGAACGGGCGGTCGTCGATTCGGCGCGTCAAGCTCGAGACTGGCGACGTTTTACAGCAGCACAACGTCGACGCGCAGTACTTCGGGGAAGGCATTGCGATCGTCGGCTCCGAGCTCTTCGAGCTGACGTGGCAGTCGGGCATCGCCTTCGTGTACGACCGGAACAGCTTCGCCCCGAGGAAGTCATTCAGATACACCGGCGAAGGCTGGGGGCTGACGCACGACGGGACGAATCTGATCATGAGCGACGGGACCGAGTTTCTACGGATCCTCGATCCCGCGACGTTCAGCGAGCGTCGACGCGTTCGCGTGACTGCGGTGGGGCAGCCGTTGAAGAATCTCAATGAGCTTGAATACGTGAAGGGCGAGATCTTCGCGAATATCTGGATGACGGATTACATCGCCCGCATCGATCCCGCCACCGGGCGCGTCACCTCGTACATCGATCTGCGCGGGCTCATGCCTGCCGATGCTTCACGCGATGTGCTCAACGGAATCGCCTACGATGCCGCGCGCGATCGGCTGTTCGTGACCGGCAAGCTGTGGCCGCGGCTCTTCGAAATCAAGGTTGCGCTCAAGCAGTAGTTCGACCGCCACTCCCGCCAGCCACTCCGTCGAACAGCCTTCGCTCAACAGCTTCTTGACTTAAAGCTCCACCACCAAGCGCACGGAGGACGCGGAGGAATTACAGCCAAACTTCGCGTGAACACCGAAACTTGAGCATTTTTCACATCTACGTAGGCGACGGGCTTCAGCCCGTCGCTCGGCCGGCCTGAAGGCCGGCCGCTACAAATGCGCAATAAGCACGTGCGGTGCAAGTCACTGTCCCGCGGGCGGAGGTTCCACGTGGATGATCGCATCCGCGATCTGCGGGTACTTCGCCATCAATCGATCCTTGACGACGTGCGAAAGCGCATGCGCTTCGACGAGCGGCATCGCCCCAGGAAGCCAGACGTGAAAATCGAGGAACACATGGTCAGGTGACCCGCGCGTGCGGATGTGGTGGCAGCCGAGAATGCCCGGCACGCTCATGACCACGTGCTCGATATCCGACTCCGACATGACGACACGGTCGCTCAGAATCCGTGTCGTCGCCGCCGCAATCTGCACGAGGGCCCGGCCGATGAAACCCGCGACGACCAGCGCGGCAATCGGGTCGAGAATGGGCATGCCGGCCCGCGCGCCGGCAAGCGCCACGATGACGGCAATCGACGTCCACACGTCACCGCGAGTCTGAAGGGAATCGGCCAGCAGCATTTCGCTGCCGAGGCGCTCAGCCGCGGCGGATTCGTACTTCACGACCGCGATGTTGATCATCACCGTGACCGCCATAATCACGAAGCCGACGATTGAAATGTGCGGCGGCGCCGTCCGTCCGCTCAGGTGATTGAA
>Ga0070681_10005239_pt1 | contig 12524 bp, 9 predicted proteins | sample KBSC83BmetaG_FD_65650 | JGI IMG/M metagenome (GOLD analysis project Ga0070681, IMG submission 65650) | Corn rhizosphere microbial communities from Kellogg Biological Station, Michigan, USA - KBS C8-3B metaG | ecosystem: Host-associated > Plants > Roots > Rhizosphere | place: USA: Michigan...
CAACCAGAACGTACGTAACGACGCCACGGGCAACGCAATACTCACGTCGAGTGGCGCGGTGCCGGTGCTGCCCAATCCGGGCAAGGCCACTTTCAGCTCCGCGAATGCCTTGCTGATGTCGGCGGCCAGCGCAATGTCCAGGCGCGCGTCCTGGTGCTTGGCGTTCAGTGTCGTGTAGCCAAAGCTCAGGGCGGGGACACGGGCGGCGATGCGGCTGGCGTCCGCGACGCAACTTGGCGGCACCGGCACCAATTGGTTGGCGACCGGCTCTCCGGTCTTGGTGGACACGGCCTTGGCGCTGGCGCTGCGCAAGGCATTCAGCAGTGGATCATGGCCACCCAGCAGCAATGGCAGCTGGCGGGTCATGTCTATCTGCCCGACCACGTACTTGGTGTAACCGTTGGTTTTGGCCAGCTTGGCCAGACGGCCGTCGTCCTGCAGATTTTTTTGTGGCCGGTCCAGCCCCAGCGCCTGGCGCAACAGGGGCTTTGACGCGTCTGCCGGCAGCACCGCCAACACGGCCTGCTTGCCTTGCGTGGCCAGTATGATCTCGGTGCCCGAGGCGGTGAAAACGTGCCGGCGGTAGCTTTGTTCGCCTTCGCGCAGCACGTCAAGTTGCGTGCCGTAAGCGGTTTCCAGCCGACCCACGAAGCGGTCAAAGGCCTTGGCGTCACTGAGCTCGATGCGGACGACGGGTGCCAGCCCCAGGCCGTACAACGCGTAATACCCGCCAAGGTTGATCCCGGCGTCGTGGGCAAAAGTTTCAATGGTCTTGCCCTTGAACTCCGCCGCCAGCGCGTGCAGCAGGCGCGCACCGTCCGGATCCCGTGCGGCGAAGCGGTCAGCCGTGGCGTTCAATTGCGCGAGCTGCGCGGGCAGTTGCGCGTCCGCCTGGGTCAGCAACGCTGCGCGGGTGTCGTCGTCCAGCGTAGCCAGGTTGGCCAGCACGTACGGCGTATCCGCCGGGGCAAATGCCAGCGGCGCATCCTTGTCCTTGTGTGCACAAGCCACGAGCATGGCGCTCGCCAGGCCTAGCGCGATGAAGCGCGTCGTCAGTCGCATGGTGTTTTCCGGGGTGGTTGCTGCACTGCACATTATGCCTGCTTTGCCCTGCACGCGGCCGTCGGCGGGGCGGGGCGGTCAGGGCCTTGCGTACCGACGCAGCGGGTCCGGCCTGCGCCAGCGTTGCTCAGCGTGCGAGCACTTCGTCCAGCACGGCCATGCGCACGAAGACGCCGTTGCCGACCTGCTCCAGAATGCGTGACTGCGCACCGTCGGCGACCTCCGACGCAATCTCGATGCCGCGGTTGATCGGCCCCGGATGCATCACCAGACAGCCCTTGGCTGCGCGTGCAAGGCGTTGCGGGTCCAGCCCGTAGCGGGTGAAATACGCGGCTTCGTCGGGCAGCTCGGTGGCCGCCATGCGCTCCTTTTGCAGGCGCAGCATGATGACCGCGTCGGCGCCGGTGATGGCTTGATCAAAATCGTCGTAACTGCGGGTCTGCGGAAACTCTTGCGCATCGGGCATCAGCGCCGCGGGCCCGCACAGGCGAATCTGTTTCACGCCAAGCCGGGTGAGCGCGTGCACGTCCGAACGGGCGACGCGTGAATGCCTGATGTCGCCGCAAATCGTGATGGTGAGCTGGTCAAAATCCGGTCGATGCTGGCGAATCGTGAGCGCATCCAGCAAGCCTTGCGTCGGGTGCGCGTGCTCGCCGTCGCCGGCATTGATGACCGATACGCCGCTCATCGCCCGCTGCACCAGCGCGTCCGGAGTGCCGGAGTCCTTGTGGCGCACGATGATCGCGTCCAAGTGCATGGCTTCGAGCGTGTGCAGCGTGTCGAACAACTCCTCGCCCTTGCAGGTGGACGATAGCCCGATATTGAAATTGATCACGTCGGCACCGAGTCGGCGTGCCGCCAGCTCGAACGATGTGCGCGTGCGGGTAGAGGGCTCGAAGAACAGATTCAGTACCGTGCGTCCGGCCAGAATGTCGAGTTTGCGCGTGCCATGGGCGCAGGCATCGCGCAGCGCCTCGGCGCGATCAAGCAGGCGCTCGAGGGTATCCCGCGGCAGGTGTTCGAGGGTGGTGAGATGACGCAGGCGAGGACTCATGGACATACCGGGTAGCTGAAGAGATCAGGATGGGGTGGTGCCGGACGTGGCAGTCGCATTGAGCAGCAACCAGCGTTCAAGGATGACGGCGGCAGCCTCGGCGTCGATGGTGGCGCCGTCGTGGCGGCGTTTGAGTCCGGCGGCGCGAGCGTGGGCGAAGCGTTGGGCCGCTTCGCGCGAGCTGTCGCGTTCGTCGACCAGGGTGGCCGGCAGGGCGTAACGCGCATGCAACTGCGCGGCGAAGCGGCGCGCGGCCCGGCTGGCCGACTGCTCCGCGCCGTCCAGCGTCAGCGGCAAGCCGACTACCAGCGCGTCGGGCAACCATTCGTTGCGCAGTGCATCGAGGCGCTGCCAGTCCGGCTCACCGTCGCGCATGGCCACCGTGCCCAGCGCGCGCGCGCTCGAGGTGATCAAATTGCCCACGGCCACGCCAGTCAGCCGGCTGCCGACATCGAAGCCGAGCACACAGCTCACGCGTGACCCACGTCGCCGGACAGCTGGCTCGGGTCCACTCCAACCAGGCCGGCCGCTGCGCTCCAACGGTCTTCCAGCGGGGTGTCAAACACGATCCGGTCGCAGGCCTCGGCGGTAAGCCACGCGTTGGCCATGATCTCCTGCTCCAGTTGCCCCGCGTCCCAACCGGCGTAGCCAAGTACCATGACCGCCTCGCGCGGACCTTCGCCCGCAGCCATGGCGACCAGGATGTCGCGAGAGGTGGTTACCGACCACATGTCGTTGACGCGATAGCTTGATTCCCACGCCCCCGGCTCACGGTGCAGCACAAAGCCGCGCTGCTGTTGCACCGGGCCGCCAATCAATACGGGTGCGTCGGCCAACTCCTCATCGGCGCAGGACAGTTTCATCTGTGCCAGCACGTCGCCAAAACGGTAGTTGGACAGTTGATTCACCAGCAGGCCGATCGCGCCTTCTTCGTCATGCTGACACAGCAAGGCGACGCCACGCGAGAACGGTGGTTCAGCCTGCTGCGGCATGGCAATCAAGAAGTGTCCGGTGAGCGTGTGTGGCGTTGCACTGTTCATGGGTTGGCATTGTAAGCCAGTGGGCGGTGTGCGCAGCGTTACGCGCCGGCGCAGGACATCATTTGTTGCGCAATACGTCGCCGGGCAGGAATTCCCAGGTGCGCGTGATGTACAGCTCGTCCACGCTGGCATCGGGGGGCAGGGCCGGAAATGGGCCGGAAAGGCGCACGATGCGCTCGGCGGCGGCGTCCAGCACGGGTTGCCCGGAACCCTTGATCACGGTGATGCTGTGGATACTGCCGTCGCGGCGCAGGCCCACGGTCAGCAGCAGATCGCCGTACAACTTGTCCTTGCGGGCTTGTTCCGGATAGTTCAGGTTCCCCACGCGTTGCACGCGGTCGGACCAGCTGCGCATGTAGCTGGCGTACACGTATTCCTTCGTGTTGGCAGAGATGAATTTCTTTTTTGGACGCTTGGCCAGCGCGGCGTTCTGTGCGCGCAACTCGGCAGCGAGCTGGGCAACCGCTTGCTGCCGCAGCAGTTGTTCGGCATCGGGTGTGCGTTCTGCATCGGCCCGGGTTTGCGCCGTGTCGCGGGTGACACTGAAGTCACTGGTGCTGGTGGTGGTGACCAGCCGCGCTGGCGTGGCTTCCTGCGCCGGGGGCGTGCTCTCCCTGACCACCTGGGCGGCAATGCCCGGGTCTGGTCGTGGCAGGGCGCCGGAGAACATTTGCGAGGGTCGCGCCACATGCTCACTCTGGCCACCACCGCTGTTGTTGGCCTGCGCCAGAAAATCCGCCTTGTCTGGTGCTTCCTGGTTGGCCACGTTGACCAGGGTGACATCCAGCGTCGGCAGCCCTGGTTCCGCTTGCGCAAAGTGGAAGGTGACACCGAGCAGCAACACCGCGTGCAGCAGCAGCGAAAACAGCGCAGTGGCCCCGATCGGGTTGGCTGGAGTGGGCGGGTTCATGCGCCGGTCGCAGCAGCGTGGCGTTGTTCGATGACGGCAAACAACTGCGCACTGATGTTCAGCCCGAATTGAGTGTCCAGCTCGCGCATGCAAGTCGGGGAAGTGACGTTTATTTCCGTCAGATAGTCCCCGATTACATCTAGTCCGACGAACAGCAGCCCGCGGCGGCGCAACTCGGGCGCCACCTGCTCCACGATCCAGCGATCCCGGGCCGACAGCGGCACGCCTTCACCGCGACCACCGGCAGCGAGATTGCCACGAAATTCGTTGCCTTGTGGAATGCGGGCGAGAGCCCAGGGCACGGGCTCGCCGTCGACGACCAGGATGCGCTTGTCGCCCGCACTGATTTGCGGGATGTATTTCTGGGCAATGGTCAACTGGGCGCCGATGCCGTGACTGTCGCCGCCAAGCAGGGTTTCCAGCATCGAATTGAGATTGCTGTCACCGTGCCTGACGCGAAAGATGCCCCGCCCGCCCATGCCGTCCAGCGGTTTCAGTACGATGTCGCCGTGCTCGGCCGTGAAGCGCCGGAGTTCGTCGGCGTCACGACTGACCAAGGTCGGTACGATGCACTGCGCGAATTGCAGCGCGAACAGTTTTTCGTTGCAGTCGCGCAGCGCACGCGGGTCGTTCACCATCATGACGCCGCTGCGCTGCGCAACCTCCAGCACCAGCGTGTCGTAGAGGAACTGTGCGTCGACCGGCGGGTCCTTGCGCAGCAGTACCACGTCCATCTCGCGCAGATCACGCCATTGTGGCTGGCCCAGCGTGTACCACTGCTGGGCGTCCTCTTTCACCGCGAGCGGGGCCAGGCGCGCCCAAGGCGTGCCATCGCGCAGGGCCAGGTCCTGCTGTTCCAGGTAAAACAGGGTGTGACCGCGCCGCTGCGCTTCCAGCAACATGGCAAAAGTCGTGTCCTTGGCCAGCTTGATGGAGCCGATGGGATCCATCAATACGGCAACCGACAACGTCATCTTGATTCCTCGCAGTGCAATCCACGTCGGCCGGATACCGACGCTCACGATCGCACATGGTAGGCCCGATGGTCGCCGACATGGCGGATTGGCGGCAAGTGGCCGCAGCCAAAACTGCCGCGTCCGGCACGATGGTGCCGCTGCGCGGCAGCCCTGCATGACCAGCGCTGGCCAGCTGGTGATTATTGCTTGACAGTTCCGACGCGCAGGCAGTACACAACAAGCCTGATATATCCCGCCACAGAGCGGGCTTGAGCGGATTCGTCCTTGTTGTCTTTTTCATGCTCGCCGTCCGGCACGGCTGTTGCATGCTACAAAACCAGTCTCGAACTTGGGACAGGTCGTCGGGGGAGCCAAGTGGATTCAAACGCAAGCGCTAACGATCTGGCTGGCCTCAAGGTCATGGTGGTAGATGACTCCAAGACCATTCGGCGTACGGCGGAAACCCTGTTGAAGAAAGAGGGTTGTGAGGTGCTGACCGCGGTCGACGGGTTCGAGGCACTGGCCAAGATCTCCGACCAGAAACCGGCCATCATCTTTGTCGACATCATGATGCCGCGTTTGGATGGGTATCAGACCTGTGCGCTGGTCAAGAACAACCCCCAGTTCCGCAACACGCCGGTCATCATGTTGAGTTCGAAGGACGGGCTGTTCGACAAGGCTCGCGGCCGCATCGTGGGCGCCGAGCAGTACTTGACCAAACCGTTCACGCGGGACGAGCTGTTGAGTGCCATCCGTCGTCATGTGAGCGCGTAGCCCGCGCGCTGATTGAAGGTTCCGAGGGAAGCTTAGTGGCCAATATTCTCATCATCGACGATTCGCCCACGGACGTGCAGGTATTCACCACGCTGCTGGAGCGCGCCGGACATCGGGTAACTGCGGTGAACAGTGCCGAGGATGGCATTGAGCGGGCCCGCGCTACGCCTCCCGAAGCCATCATCATGGACGTGATCATGCCCGGCATGAACGGCTTTCAGGCAACGCGCACGCTCACGCGCGACCCGATCACCGCGCACGTGCCGATCATCATGATCACCACCAAGTCGATGGAGACCGACCGCGTCTGGGGTCTGCGCCAGGGCGCACGTGCGTTCATCACCAAGCCGGTCCACGAAACCGAGTTGCTGGCCTGTATCAATGACTTGTTGACGAGCGCGACATGACGGATCTGGTCAATCAGACGCCGTATGAAATTCTTGCCCGCTACGAACGGCGGTCGCTGGCCCATGCATCCGAGGCGCAGGATGAGCTGGATGCGCCCGGTTTGTGGCGTGGCATCGGTTTTCGCGTTGGTGCGCGGTTGCTGGTGACGGGGATCGATGAAGTCAACGAACTGCTGGCGGTGCCACCGCTTACACCCGTGCCGGGCACCCAGCCATGGCTGTTGGGCGTGGCCAACGTGCGCGGCAATCTGGTACCAGTGATCGATTTCGCGCGCTTCCTGTTCGGCGAACGCACGCAACACTCGGATCGCTCGCGCCTGTTGGTCGTGCGCCAGGGCGGCGGCAACGTCGCTTTGCTGGTGGATGAGGTGTTTGGCCAGCGCACAGTCGACGAAGAGCAGCGTCGCGAAGCCGTGGCGGAAGATGATCCGCGCCTCGTGCGTTTTGTGGATAGTCGCGTGGGCGAGCAACAGCTGGCCATTTTCAGCATGAGCCGACTGGTGCGGGCTCCCGATTTTCGTCATGCCGCTGCGTGAGTGAGTGGCGTTGGATTGGTGAGGGACCGGCCGTCTGGTGCGCCGGGAAACGAGAGTCAATCATTCAGGGCGGGCACGCGCGCGGCGGGCTCGGCCACGGTGTAGACGGACGAGGTGAACATGAGCACTACAGGGGGCGTCAGCAAAGAGCAGGGTTACACCGCACTCATTGTTCTGCTGCTGGTCGCGATCGGGTTTGCGGCACTGGACTTCTTTCTGCTCAACCAGAAGAACGGCGAGGATCGTCAGGCGATCGCATTGACCACGCAAATCCAGGTGCTGTCGCAGCAGACGGCGAAGTTTGCCCTGGAGTCGGCCGCCGGCAACGTCGATGCGTTCAAGGAACTGGAGGGCACGCGCAACGCCATTGACTCGGCAGTTCAACGCTTGAAGCGCGGTGATCCGCAAAGCGGCATGCATGCCTATGCCGACAACGACACCACCGCCAGTGGCCGGGCGGTGACTGCGCTGGATACGGCGTGGCGTCAGCTGGACGCCGACATCGGCAAGATTCTTTCCAACAAGGCGGTGGTGCTCGATTCCGGGCAGCGGGCGAATGCCTTGTCGCAGCAAATGCCGCTGCTCAACTCGAGCATGGAGCAGGTAGTCAACATTCTGCAACAGCGCAACGGCAGCGCTGACCAGATGCTCGGCACGTCCCGCCAGATGTTGTCCGCTGACCGCATCATCCGCCGTGTGCAGGAGGTGGTGCAGGGTGGCGCGAACTCGCTGCCTGCTGCGGATGGCCTGTCGCGTGACGCGCAATTGTATGGCGACGTCCTGAAAGGCCTGCTGGTTGGCAGTGCCGACAGTGGCGTGCGCCCGATCGCCGACGCCAATGCCCACAAGATCCTCACCGAAATCCAGGCCGGGTGGGAGAAGCTGACCGATCCGGTGGCCAGGCTGGTCGCTGCCGCGGGCAATATCAGTGACGTGAAGGGTGCCGCCAACCAGGCGTCACTCGACTCGCAGACGGTGTTGTTGCGCGCAAACGATCTGTCGGAGCAGGTCGGCAAATTGTCCCTGCGCCGGTTGTTCCCGAATGTGTGGTGGGGTTTGCTTGGCGCCATTGCGGCGGTCGTGTTTGCGCTATTGCTGGTGATCACGCTGGTGGGCGACCAACGGCGCCGATTTGCCAACAGTAGTGAATTGAATCAACGCAACCAGGAGGCGATCATGCGCCTGCTGGATGAAATGGGCTCGCTCGCCGAAGGTGATCTGACGGTCAAGACCACCGTGTCCGAAGACATCACGGGCGCGATTGCCGACTCGGTGAACTACGCCATCGACGAGTTGCGCTCCCTGGTAACGACGATCAACGAGACCTCGGAACAGGTTTCGTCGTCGGCGCAGGAGAGTCAGACCACGGCGCGCAACCTGGCCGACGCGGCACAACAGCAGGCGCGACAGATCAGCTCGGCCACTTCGGCGATCAATCAGATCGTGACCTCCATGGATACGGTGTCCAAAGATTCCGCCGAGTCGGCTGACGTGGCGGAACGCTCGGTGAAGATTGCTTCGCGCGGTGCCGAGGTGGTGCGCGAAACGATTTCCGGCATGGACTCGATTCGCGACCAGATTCAGGAGACCTCCAAGCGCATCAAGCGACTGGGCGAGTCCTCGCAGGAAATCGGCTCGATCGTGGAGCTGATCAATGACATTGCCGAGCAAACCAATATTCTGGCGTTGAACGCTGCCATTCAGGCCGCGTCCGCTGGTGAGGCGGGCCGTGGTTTTGCCGTGGTTGCCGACGAAGTGCAGCGTCTCGCTGAACGTTCAACGGGTGCCACCAAACGCATTGAGACTCTGGTGCAGGCGATTCAGTCCGACACCAATGAAGCGATCAATTCGATGGAACAGACCACCACCGAGGTGGTCGCTGGTGCGCGCCTGGCCGAGGACGCCGGCAGTGCACTGGGCGACATCGAGCGCGTTTCGCACGATTTGTCCGCACTGATTCAAACCATCTCCACCGCCGCGCGCGAACAGTCGGCGGCCGCTACCGATATCTCGGTTTCGATGAACGCGATTCAGGAAATCACTTCGCAGACGTCGCAAGGTGCAAGCCAGACTGCTGATTCCATCGGAACATTGGCGCAGTTGGCGAGTGAGTTGCGGCGGTCCGTGGCGCATTTCAAGCTGCCGGGCTGAGTGTTGCCGGGTGGCCATACGCATTTTTATGGGGGGCAATCTCGTTGTTGCATGACACATCTGCCGCGCAACGCCGAGAGACGCGCATGAGACTTCAAGATCACATCGATTTCACCACGCTGCAATGGGTCAAGCCGGAGCTGGACGAGACGCTGTCAGCTGCGCGCGAAGCCCTGGAAGCCTATGTCGAGCAGCCCGAAAACGTCGGCGCCATGCGCTCGTGCGCGGAGCATTTGCATCAGGCGCATGGCACGTTGCAGATGGTGGAGCTGTATGGCGCGGCCATGGTTGCAGCGGAGATGGGGGCGCTGGCAGGCGAGTTGATCGCCGGTGGCATCGCCGAGCGTGAGGAAGCCTACACGGTCATGATGCGCGGGCTGATGCAACTGCCCGACTATCTGGAACGGTTGTCCGGTGGTCACCGCGACGTACCGGTGGTGCTGCTGCCGCTGTTGAACGATCTGCGCGCCAGTCGCCAGCTGCCACCACTGCCGGAGTCGGCGCTGTTTCACCCGAATCTGGACGCGTTCCTGCCCGAGCAGGCACCGGCTGCGTTGAGTGATCTGCAGGCGCAAGCCTATCGCGACGAGCTGGTGGACTTGCGTCTGCATTTCCAGCAGCAATTGCTTGGCTGGTTTCGCGAGCAGGATGTTCCGCAGCGATTGCGCAACATGCGCAAGACGCTGTTGGCGATCACTGCGCGCTGCTATCACGTCCATGGCCGCCGCCTGTGGTGGATTGCCGCCGGCGTGCTCGAAGGGCTCGAGCAGGGCATGCTCAAGAGCGAGGCCGGCGAGATACAGCGGCTCATGGCACGGGTCGATCGCAATGTCCGGCAGCTGGTTGAATCGGGCGAGGACAGTCTGCGTGGCGGTGGCGCCGATGAGGTGGCGTGCAAGTTGCTGTACATCGTGGCCCAGGCCAAGCAATCCAGCCCGCACATGGCATTGCTGCGCGAAACCTATGCACTGGGCAGCCTGGTGCCGGCTCCCGGCGAGCTGGCGCACGCACAAGGTTCGATGGCGGGGCACAACCGTGCGCTGCTGGATTCCGTGTCGCGTGCGTTGAAAGACGACTTGCTGCGGGTGAAAGAGGCACTGGACCTGTTCCTGCGGCAACCCGATGCCGATCCGGCGCAGCTGGCCGCGCAAGGCGAGGTGCTTGAGCGCGTCGGCGACACGCTCGGCATGTTGGCGTTGGCCGCGCCGCGCCGCGTGGTGGGAGAGCAGCGCCGCGTGCTCGACGACCTGGCCAACCGCCTGCGCGCGGCCGATGAAGAAACCCTGCTGGATGTGGCGGGTGCGCTGCTGTATGTCGAGGCGTCGCTGGACGATCACATCGAGCGTCTCGGCTCCGGCGATGAAGCGGATCTGCCATCGGGCGCGGAAGCAAGTGGACACACTCTGCCGCGTGCAGAGGCGTTTGGCGTGATATCCGCGCTGATGTCCGAAGCCATCAGCAATACCGACAAGGTCAAGGAAGCGGTCGTTGCCTTCATTGAATCCGGTTGGCAGCACGACCGCCTCGCCGGCGCACCCGCGCTGATGGACGAAGTGTCCGGTGCAATTCGCATGCTGGTGGCGCCGCGCCCGGCTGACCTGGCCCAGTGCGTGGGGCGCTTCATCGACTACGAACTGTTGACCGACCGCCGCGTGCCCAATGGCGCACAGATGGATTGTCTGGCTGACGCGCTGGCGGCGCTGGAGTATTACTTGGAGGCTGCGCGTGATCACCGTGGCGGCCTTGACCATATTCTGGATGTTGCCGAGCACAGCCTCGGGTTGCTTGGCTATTGGCCGCTGCCGGCCGGGCGCGAGCTGCCGGCAGAACACGCGCATGCCGATGCCGTGGTGGCACATGGCAACGATGTCGTTGCCACGCCGGTGGAATTGTCCGAAAGCGTCAGTTTGGTGTCCGGAGACGACCTTGGACAGCTTTTTGTCGGTGCCAGTGGTGCACCGGAGGAGCATGTGCAGGACCTCGACGGACTGAACCTGGCAGTCACCGAACCGACGGCGCCACCAGCGCCCGACGAGCCTGTCGATGATGGCGACTGGGACGAGATCGAGGAAGAGGTGTTCGAAGAGCTGCCGGTGCGCGACGCGCTCGCTGCCGACACGCATTTCCGGATGGATGCCGAGGGCATCGACGATGATATCCGCGAAATCTTTCTGGAAGAAATGCAGGAGGAGATCGACAACCTGCGCGCGGCGGAGGCCACCTGGCTGGCCGATCCGAGCCAGGTCGCGGTGTTGACCGGCATTCGCCGCTCGTTCCACACGCTCAAGGGGTCCGGTCGCCTGGTCGGCGCGGGCGTGCTCGGCGAGTTTGCGTGGAAAGTGGAAAACATGCTCAACCGCGTGCTCGACAACACCATCGAGCCGCATGCGGACGTGCAGGCGCTGGTGCACCACGCGATCAATGCATTGCCCGAGCTGCTGGTTGCACTCAAGGGCGGGGGTATGCCGGACGCGCCGCTCAGCGCAATCATGCTTACCGCCGACCAGTTGGCTGCCGGACAGTCAGCGCGGCTGGAAGACCAGATCCCTGCCGGCACGGAAATAGTGCGTCGGGTGACGCGCCGGCGGGTGCCGCGGGTCGATGTCACCGGCATACCGCAGGCTGGCCTGACCGATGCCGACGCGGTTTCGGCGGACGCATCGCCCGCGCCGCAATCCATCATCAGCCTGCCAGTCATGCCGCCGGTGGATCCGGTGTTGCTGGAGATCCTGCGCAGCGAGGTTGCGCAATATGTGCAATTGCTGCGCGCGGCCATTCAACAAAGTGGCCCCGAGTTGCCGATCAGCGAAGAGCTGCTGCGCGCGGTGCATACCTTGCACGGCGCCATCGCCATGGTCGATGTCCCGCTGTTGACGCAGCTGCTGGCACCGCTGGAAGTGTTGTTCAAGCGCTTGCGTGCGTCGGCGGAGGTGCTGTCCGCCGAGGGCGTGCAGTCGTTGGCACAGACAGTCGATGTGGTCGATTGCGTCATGAGCCAATTCGACGCAGCGCAGCCACAATTGCCAAACGTGGATGCACTGACTGCGCAATTGATCGCGTTGCGTGACCGGTATCCCGAGTCGCAGGTGGCACACGTGCTGTTTGAGCCGCACCCGGATGAAGTCGTACCGGCATCCGTGACAGGTACGCCGGTGGATGAAACAGATGCGGTACATCGCGATATGGACGCCGCGATAGCGGCATATCTGGATAGGCAAACAGACGGCACGGATGGTGAGGAAGTCGTCGGCGCACCTGCGGCAGGCGATGGTGCCGAGACTGAAGACCTGACCGCCGACGCGCACCACGACCTGCTCGCTGACCAGCTGGTCGCGGCGTTGGGTGCCTTTGAGCCGGAAGAGGCTGCGCAGGCAGAAGGCAGGCGCGTTGCCGCCGAGCAAGCTGCAGCCGAGCAAGCCGCCGCCGAGCAGGCCGCCGCCGAGCAGGCCGCAGCGGAGCAGGTCGCAGCCGAGCGGGCCGCAGCCGAGCAAGCCGCAGCCGAGCGGGCCGCCGCCGAGCGGGCCGCCGCCGAGCAAGCCGCCGCCGAGCGGGCCGCCGCCGAGCAGGCAGCAACCGAGCAGGCAGCAACCGAGCAGGCCGCAGCAGAACGGGTCGCAGCCGAGCAAACCGCAGC
>Ga0070681_10005241_pt1 | contig 12522 bp, 10 predicted proteins | sample KBSC83BmetaG_FD_65650 | JGI IMG/M metagenome (GOLD analysis project Ga0070681, IMG submission 65650) | Corn rhizosphere microbial communities from Kellogg Biological Station, Michigan, USA - KBS C8-3B metaG | ecosystem: Host-associated > Plants > Roots > Rhizosphere | place: USA: Michigan...
AGGGCCTCTCCCAGTCAGCTTGTATAGTTCGAGCAGAAAGCCGCTGAGCGACGCGTCGTTCATCTGGGAGGTCACACGACTACACGCGCGATCGCCGGCTATCTTCGGACGTTTGCTGGACGGTCGAGGCAAGTGGCCTGCGACTTGCTTCACGGTTCTTCGCCAGCCCTGCCTCGATTCGTTCGAGGAGACACAAATGCCCAAGATGCGCCGGTTTCCGGGGATCGTCGTACTGAGTGTCTGTCTGATTGGCAGTGGCTGGAGTGACACGGTCTTTGCGGCCACAGAGCCGCCAGCCTCGCGGACGGTTTCGCCCACGCCGACCACGGGGATGTCGCTAACTCAACCGTTCGAATCCATCCACGCATCACATCTCGCCATTGGCGAGGAGACGCTGCGCGCGATGGCCGTTCCTCTCAGCGCCTCACAGCCATACGGCTCTCCGGTGCTCGCTCAGCGCGGTTGGTACCGTGGCAGGCGTCGGCACAACGGAGCGGCACAAGCAGAAATGATTCTCGGCGCCGCCGCAGCCATCACCGGAGCCGCCATCCTGACTTACGCCAATCGCCCAGAGTGCAGCGCCAATGCGTTGGCCGAAGGCTGCAGCTACGGCACAAAGGTCGTCGGCACCGCGGTCACCGCCGGAGGAATCGTCACGTTCCTGACCGGAGCGTTTAGTTGGAGATAACTTGGTCCTGCCGTCCTCCAACGTCGCTCAGGACGGCCCTGAGCGCAGTCGAAGGGCCCAGGCTCGCATTGTCTCGTGAGCGAAGGGGGCGCACAATGTGGACGAAAGTTTGAGGTCCACATGACGACATCGAGACGACGGTTTCTGCGCGACAGTGTGATGGCCGGAGCGGCTGTGCCATTGCTTGGTGTCTCGCAGTCCCAGGCGGTGTTGCCAGTGATGCCGACCGCCCGAGCCAGGGCATTCATGGCGCTCTTCGGTCTCAAGTACCCGATTGTGCAAGCGCCAGCAGGCGGCGCTGACCTCGCCGCTGCCGTTTCCAATGCCGGCGCCCTGGGTCACATTGCCTTGTGGGGCGGCACGCAGGATACGGCCGCGCAAAATGTGTCGAACCTGCGAAAACAAACCAGTCGACCATTTGTCGTCAACTATGTCTTGAGTTTCGAACCGCGATCGTTGGCGTCGGCGCTCGACGCCGGCGCACCGATTGTGCAGTTTTCCTGGGGCATTCCAACCAGGGAATCGGTTGTCGCTATCCGCAGCGCCAACGCAAACTTCGGCGTGCAGGTCGGCACGGCGATTGGGGCGCGCGCTGCCATCGATGCGGGCGCTGCGTATCTCGTTGCGCAGGGCCAGGAAGCCGGCGGTCACGTGCAATCGAGCATTCCCCTTTTTGAACTGCTTCCGCTCGTGTTGAAAGAAGCCGGCGATCTTCCTGTGCTCGTCGCCGGCGGCATCACGACGGGACGTGCGTTGAGGAGCGCTCTCGCGGCTGGCGCCGCAGGCACGATCATGGGAACTCGCCTGATGGCCACCCAGGAAAGCTCCGCGCACGACGATTACAAGAAGGCGCTCGTCAGCGCGCACGCGGCGGACGCGGCACTGTCGGTGTGCTACTCGGATGGTTGGCCAGCCGCAACACACCGGACGCTTCGTAACGGCACACTCAACAGATGGGAAGCTGCCGGTTGTCCTCCGCCGGGCAGGCGACCTGGCGAGGGCGACGTCGTCGCCACGCGCGCGAACGGCACCAAAGTGTTGCGCTACAGCATTGCCACGCCGGCACGTGGACTCGAGGGCACGGTGACCGATCTGGCGATGTATGCCGGTCAGGGCGTTGGCGACGTCCATGACATCCCACCAGTAAAGGATCTGTTAGCGCGGATCTGGTCGGAATGTTGTGTTTAGACCCTTGGACGTTGGACCTTGGCGACCTTCAGTCAAGGTCTCAGGATGCGAAGGCCCAAGGGTCTAAGGACCTCATAATTCAGCTCCCTGGCGGTTGCCCGTGATCGGGTGTACCGTTGATCTCAGACGCTTCCCATGCATCCGCGACTGCTGACCACACCCGTCTACACGATCCGAACCTTTGGCGTACTGCTCGCCGCCGCCTATCTCATCGCCTACTGGTGGATGCAGCGGGAAGGCAAACGGCAGCGCCTCGATGTCGATGCCCTCGGCTCCCTGGGCATGTGGGCGATCGTGGGCGCGATCGTCGGCGCGAGAGTGTTGATGATCGTTCGCTCGTGGCCGGACTACGTGGCGCACCCTTCGGAACTGCTCTCGCCGTCACTGCTCGTCGCCGCCGGCGACTTCTACGGTGGATTTATCGGCGCACTGATTTTCTCGGCGATTTTCTTTCGCCGTCACCCTGAGCTTCCCTTCTGGCCGGCGGCGGACGTGTGCGCACCCGCGATCGCGCTCGGTCAGGCGATCGGCCGGATCGGGTGCTTCATGGCCGGTGATGATTTTGGACGCGCAGCGCAGGTACCGTGGGCCGTTACGTTCACGGATCCCGACGCGGCGACCATCGGTGGTGCACCGCTCGGCGTGCCACTCCATCCGGTGCAGCTGTACGAGTCGGTCGCGTGCTTCATTCTATTCATCGTTCTCGTACGGCTCATCCGGCACAAACGTTTCGACGGCGAAGTGATCCTCGCCTACACGTTCCTGTACGCCGTGGCGCGATTCATTCTGGAAATGTTCCGTGGCGATGCCGATCGCGGCTTCGTCTTCGGAGGACTGCTGTCCACGTCGCAGTTCATTGCCGTGGTGCTGGCGCCGGCGGCGATTGTGTTGTGGGTGATTCGCCGGCAGCGGGCGCAAAAAATGGCGCCGCAAAAGACGACCCGCACCTACGCGTAGATACGCCTCACGAAATTCCCGAGAAACGCCGCGCACGCGGCTATGATAGGACCCGTTTTCGAGCGTCGGCTCGAGTGGAGCGTCCTCATGTTCACGTTGATCGCCAGCGTTCCCCGCATTGGTCGTTTCGCTCTCGTTGCCCTCGCCCTTCTGACAATGGCGCCCAGTTCGACCGCGGCGCAGGCTGCGCAGGAATGGGTGCAACCGGAGCGTTCGAAGGCCAACCTCGACGCGCTCGCGCGTGTCCAGGTCAAGAGTTACAAATTCGAGGCGGCGGGCAACATCGACGTGAAGTACGGGTTGTACGTGCCGACGAAGTACACCGCTTCGCGTGCGACGCCACTGGTGATCGCGCTGCACGGCCTGGGCAGCGACATCCACTACATGATGGAATACAACAACCTGGTGGAACTCGCTGAGCGATACGGCTACATCGTCGCGACGCCAATGGGCTACAACGAGCGTGGTTGGTATGGCGCCAGGGGCCAAGGCAACGAGTTCAATCGGCGCGGCGCGCAGGCCGCGGACCCCGGTCCCGAGAATCTGGGCGCGTTGAGCGAGCAGGATGTACTCAACGTGCTGAAGCAGGTGCGAGCCGAGTTCAACATCGATGCGAAGCGGATCTATTTGATCGGCCAGTCGATGGGCGGCGGCGGCACGTTGTACATCGGTTCGAAGTATCCAGAGATCTGGACGGCGCTCGCCGCGATGGCGCCAGCCATCTACATCTCACCAGACACGATTGCCGGAGCTCAGAAATTGCCGGTAATGGTCATTCAAGGCGATGCGGACACTTCGGTCGATCCGAACGTCACACGAAAGTGGGTCGCGAAGATGAAAGAGCTTGGCATGAACTACCAGTACATCGAGGTGCCAGGCGGAACGCACGCGAGCGCGGGTCGGCTGAACATCGATAAGGTGTTCGCATTCCTGGACAAGCAGCGGAAACCTTGAACGGTCCGTCTCGCCGTAGCGCACGCGCGCGAAGGCGGACGGACGCCACATCTGAATGTTGAATTCTGCCATCTGCAATCTCAACATCATGGACATCACACGCCGTCAGTTCATCGCCGCCGCTGGAAGCACTGCCGCATCGCTTGCGCTCGGCAACTGCGTCGGCTCCGCACAATCGAGACCAGGCCATGACGGTCGGCTCACGGCCCGGCTGCGCGAAGGCGTCACGACATCGCTCAAAAGCGGCCCGCTCGGTCTCAATGCCTCAGGGCGCGACGGCGTCGTTCAAATGCCGTCGACGATGCCGGCGGGCACGGTGCCGCTCCTGATCTTCCTGCACGGCGCCACGCAAAATGGCGCCAGGATGCTCCAGCGCATCGGGCCCGCCGCGGATCAGTTGGGCATTGCGGTCGTCGCACCCGATTCTCGCAACGGGACCTGGGACGCGATTCGCAACGAGTTCAATGAAGATGTCGTGTTCCTGAATCGCATGCTCGAGCACGTGTTCGAGCGCGTGAACGTCGACCCGGCGCGGCTGGCCATCGGCGGCTTCTCAGATGGCGCGTCGTACGGGCTTTCACTCGGACTGGTCAACGGCGACCTGTTCCCACGCGTCGTCGCCTGCTCGCCCGGATTCATCATCCAGGCGCCATCGCACGGCCATCCGCGGCTGTTCTTCTCGCACGGCAGGTCCGATCAGGTTCTGCCGATCGATCAGTGCAGTCGCGTCATGGTGCCGCGACTGCTGTCGATGGGCTACGACGTCACGTTCAAGGAGTTCGACGGACGGCACGAGCTTCCGCCGGATATTGCGGTGGAAGCGATGAAGTGGGTGACTCAGTCGTAGTGTCCGTCCGCCTCCGCGCGAAGCGCCAGGGCGAGACCTCGACGAAGCTCAAAGAGCGAAGTCGGGGCTTTAGCCGGACCCGGATTTAGCGACACACGAAATTCGCGGCATCGTCCGTGCTGCCGTTGCCTTGATACACCGCACGCTTCGGATAGGCACAGAGCGGACGCGTGCGAACGACTCTGCCGCTTTCTATTTTTGAAGCGATGATGCGGTCTGGCGGCGTCCGCTGTTCGACCCATCGATCGAGCGCCGACAGCAGATCGTGATCGGCGTCCACGGTTGGCGGTGCCCCACCCTGATTGCCGAAATTCGTCGTCCCCGTTCCGCCCGAACAATGGCCCATGCCCGGCACGAGGAATAGCCGGAAGAAACGATCCGCTTCCTGTTGGGAACCTTGTTGCGAGCGGAGGCGTTCGTAATACGCAATCGTATCGAGTGCGTTGACAACCGGGTCCTGCCATCCCTGATACACGATCGCGACACCACCGCGGTGCTTGAAGGCCGCGAGGTCGACACTCCTCTGATCCACAAGTTTGCCGATGGTGTCGTCGGCGCGGGTGAGATCCCGATCGAAGTCGAACGTACGCGGATTCCACTGCGGATCGTTGAACACCCACAGGCGCCAGAAGTTCACTCGCATCGGGTCGCGCGTGCCCCAATACTGGCTCCAGCCGGATGCGGGTCTCCCGTCAGACATGGCTGTGAGCGCCTCGCTGCTCTGCGACCAGCCCGGATAAACCTGCTCACCCGTTCGTGGATTGCGCGCGCCCGCGTACATCTTGTTCAGTGCAGCGACCTGTGGCGAGGTCAAACAGTCAGATCCGTCTTTGTCGCGGCACAGCAACGAGGCCGGATCAAAGCGGCACGAACGCGGATCGTCAATCACGCCATCAACCACGCCGTCGTTCTTGTCGCACGCGGCGACAACCGCCCTGGTGATCATCGGCAGCTTCGAGGCCGGGACGATCTCGGTTCCATCATCGGGCGAGTGATTCGAGAGGTACTGCCACAGGTACGCGGCGTTCAAGCGGACGCGGTTGTTGCCAGGTGCTCCAGCGATCACCCCATCAAAGTCCAGTGGATACTGCTGCATCTCGGCGTAGCCTTGATGGCCGCCGGTCGAGCACCCGTAGTAATACGAGCGTTGCAACACGTTTTGCCCGATGCTCGCCGCAATTCGCCGGGCGGGCACCGTAATCGCGTGAATCGATCTCGTCCCCCAATCGACAATCCGTTGCGGATGGGCTGCGCCCCACTGTAAGTCGTCTGGTGTCGGCGTCTGATGTCCGGTGTCGCCGCCCGCCGCTGCATAGCCTTGCAACAGCGCGTTCGCCATGTCTCGGAACGAGGGAACGTTGCTGTACCCGCCATTTCCCGTGACGACGATCTTCCTGTTCCAGGTGTCGGGAACCCAGACCTCGAAGTTCACCAGCGAGTCGTTCGAGGTGACAACATGTGCGTGCACACGGCAGAAGGCAGGAGTACCGATGAGCGGGGCTCGAGACCCCGGCGGGCTGAAGGAACCTGCCGCGATCATTTCCACACTGTCGACCGTGGTGTTTTCGAGCGCGACTGCTCTCAGCGCTGAACGATCGCACTGCTGGCTCACGGACGGATTCGCCGCGCGGCTCTGTGCGGCGGCTCTCTCGCAGGCGGTTGTCGCAATGCACAGCGCAACGATCACCAAAGTCCGGCTAACGCCCCGACTTCGCTCGTTGAGCTTCGTCGAGGTCTCGCCGTAGCGCTTCGCGCGGAGGCGGACGGACGCCACGACTGTCATGTCAGGTTCACTCATATCGCGATGGCGCGGAAGATTATCGCTGCCACCGTCATGAGCAGCGTGATGCCGAACGCGTACACGATCGTCCGCCGCTGATGATCCGCGAGGTCAACGCTCGCCAGGCCGACCAGCAGGAACGTGGACGGCGTAAGCGGACTCACAGGAAAGCCAGTCGTCATCTGTCCCAGCAGCGCCGCACGCGCCACTTCAACACTCGAGCCGCCCACCGCCTGCGAAGCGTTGGCAAGGACCGGCAGCAAACCGAAGTAGAACGAATCCGGATCGAACGCCAGGCTGAGTGGCATGGACGCGGCCGCCATGCCAACCGGCAGATGCCGGAGCGCCGATTGCGGCAGCATCCGCGCAACATCCGCCGAGAGCGCACCCAGCACACCTGAATGCGTGAGGATTCCGGTGAACACGCCCGCCGCGAAAATGGTCACAACCATCATCATCGCGGCGCTGCCATGAGCGGTGATGCGTTCCCGCTGAACGTTCACATCCGGATAGTTGACGATGAGCGCCAGAGCCGCGGCGATGATGAAGACGATCGATGGCGGCAGGATTTCGACGAAAAGACCGGTGATTGCCACAATCGTCAGCGCAGCGTTGAAGAACCACAGAGCACCGAGCGGACCACCGCCCTCAGCACTCTTCGCCCCGGTTACTGAGGACGGCTCTTCGAGCTCGGCCAGCGGCTTGAGCGACGAGAGGCGATGACGCTCTTTTCGGCCAATCAACACGGCAATCGCAAAGACACCACCAACGCCGACGACCATCGCTGGCAGGATCGGAACGAAGAGATCGCTGGTGCTGACGTGCAGTGCGGATGCGGCACGTGTGGTGGGTCCTGCCCACGGCAGCATATTGGTCGTGCCCGCTGCCAGCGCAGTGATGCTGGTGAGCACGAGCGGATCCATGCGGACGCGCGTGTAGAGCGGGAGCATGGCGGGAATGGTGATCATGAAAGCGCTGGCGCCCGCCCCATCGAGATGCGAGATCGTGGCAACGGCTGCCGTCCCGACCGCGATCTTCACGGGATCGGTTCCAACCAGTCCGACCAGCCCGCGGATGATCGGATCGAACAGACCGGCATCGTTCATGACGCCGAAGTAGAGAACCGCGAAGGCAAACAGGCTGGCGACCGGCACAACACTCCGAATGCCATCCATCGCGAAGCTGCCCACTTGACTGCCGAACCCGCCGGCGATCGCCGCGACGATCGGTACGAGGATCAGCGCGACGAGCGCGGATGTGATTCGAAAAAGGATCAGAACCAGGAGAGCGAGAATCGTCGCGACTCCGAGCAACGTCAGCACTCAGGTTCCAGCCTTTCCTGTCATTTGCACAAGCTCGCGGCAATCTGACGCGCCTCGTTACCGCTCTCGGCGGCAGTGGGCAGCACCTTCGCAGCAGCAGCGGCCGCGACCGTGCGATCGGCATCTTCGCGCAACAACAATCGCGACTGGACCAGCTGCTCTGCGGCTCGCCGAACCACACACAGGTACCCGTCCTCGGTCCCGTATCGCTCTTCGAGCGATGGACGCGGATCGCCCGCGGCAACGCGCTCGGTTTTCGTGGCTGCAAATGGGACGTATCCGCCGGTGAACCCGCAAATCTGGCCTTTGAAGAAACCGGACTTCTGCACGTTCCATCCGAGGTACGTGCCAAGCGGCGCCTGGTGAAGCACCGAAGCGACACCGGCCGTCTCATTGCCATCGCTGTTCACCGGCGGCACGAGCGTTGGAATCACTTTGAGAATCGCCGGCGGCTGCCGTGCGATCACACCCGACATGTCGTTTGCGCGGAACGTCGCGCCAAAATCGTACGCGAGAACCGGATTGACGCCGACGGGGTGAAGGCCGGGAATGGTTCGGAAGGTCGCCGCGGTCATTTCCGCGGCAACGAGCTGACCGTCGGCGAGCTTCGGATAGCGGCTCGCAGGGGGGTCCGTGCCATTGACAACCCACTGCACGAGCGCCGACGTCAGCGCACGCGTCGTGTCCGCCATCGGGTTCGGATTTTGCGGCAGCTCGCATCGGCCGACTACCGGCTGGACGCGGGCAAACCCTCCACGTCCGCCGCCGTGCGTCGTGCCAGGCATGTAGTAGCGGCGCACGTTGTCTGGCAACGGAATATCTGTCGTGGCATCCGTCCCGACGAGGCCGGGCGACATGCGCAGGCCCCAGAATTCCGTGGCGCCGAATGCTTCAATCACTCTCGGACACGTACGTGTCGCGCTGCAGCGATCGAGCAGGCTTCCCGTACCCCGCCCGCGCGCAACGTCGTCGTACCGCGACCACCACAGAATTGGTTCGCTGCCCGGCTCGTCGAGCGTCGCGGCGCCGCCTGGCGCCGCGAAGCGGAAATTCATCGGCGTCTGCCGGGCGGCAATAAATGGAAAGATGCCGTCCCAGACGATCCGCCCTTCGAGATCCTCGTTGAATCCGAGATGAACAAATGTCTTGAGGAGGTTGCCTGCCTGCGAAGTACCAGCGGCGATGCTGTGGACAATCAACCCGGAGACGGGATTCGGTGTTCCGAGTGAATCCGCTTTCGCGTGGCGAAAGAATGACACGATGTCGCGCGTGGCTGCCAGACCCACGCCCAGCACGAGCGGATCTTTCGCCGTATACACGAGCTCGTACACACGCGTCGCATCGAACCCCTGCCGCAGGCAAAGCCGTGATGGATCGGGAGTTCCGGGAAAGGGCGCCTTTCGACAATCCGCGAATGCCCAGTCGCTGCCCGGGATTACGGCCTCTCCGCCTTTTCGACCATCGATCGTTTCCGACGAGTGAGAGGTCAGTCGCGCCTTCGAGGTATCGAGCGCCACAGGCGGGTAAAACGCAGTACCGAGCGATCCGATTTGAATGGCCATCGTGTTCGTGCCTGCGGGGACATCGCTGAACCGCGCCAGCACGGGACCAGTAACGTCCGAGCCGTCTTTGTTTCGCGCGATTGGCACGCGAATCGTCTGATTCGTCGCGGTTGGCTCAACATCACCCTGCCATCCGCTGACGAGCGAAATGTGGCCGAAGACGTCCGGCGTGGCATCTCCGTTGCCGCGATTGACGACGGAATACATCAGGACGCCGCTGGCTTTCGCGGCGTCCACCGGTTTCATCAGCGAAAACGTCGCGATGTATTCGACCTTGCCGCGCTGATTCCGCGGGGCGAGCTCGAGATCCTGAATGATGCGATTGCGGCGATCGGCCGGATCAACTTCGCCGTAGATGCGCCCGCGCAGGTTCTCGTAGGCGCCGGCACTTCCAAACGGTCCGCCAGCGACAGGTGTGCGCGTGGCGATCTCGATCCGCGTGACCTGCGCGTTCGCGGGCAACCCGAAGAACAGAAGGAACGCAGCGCTCGCAGCGACACAAGGGAGCTTCATAGGTTTGACGGTCTACGGAGTTTTTTCGGTGCCTTTTTCCTTTTCCGAGAATCGCGCGCCTCGCAGCGTGTTCGTCAGCGACTGATTCGCCTCGTGGCAGGCGAATTCGAACATGCGGTCATCAGTTCTCGTCATCTGGCTTTCGCCGGACCAGGATCTCGTGAACGACGCCGGGTCGTCGACGGTGAACTGGTACTTCAGCGTGTTCGCATCCGTCAGGCTGAATCGCTCGATGACGTGCAGGCCGGGGCCCGATCCGCGAAAGGTTGTCTTGCCGGTGAAGTTCGTGGTGTCGACGACCAGGGTGTCGCGATCCCAGTGGCCGATGGAATGCCCCTTCCACATGCCCATGCCGCTCGGAAGATGCGCGCGGCCGTCGAGCGGGATGATGCGCACATCATGAATCATCTCGCTGACGAGCACCACGTAGTCGCGCGTTTGCACGATCTGGATGTTGTTGTTGTAGAACGCCGGCATCATCGGCGGCGACGAGGTATTGGCAACCTGCAGACAACGTTCCGGAAACGTGAAATTCTCCGGGCCTTCGGCGTAGTGGCCGTTCTGCCGCTCGACCTGTTCCTTGAGACGTCCCTGCGCTTCCGTTGTCAGCGCCGGAACCCGTCCGTCTGTTGGATCCGTGATGATGGACGTGCGATTGCCGGGCAGGAGGCGTCCAGGCACGTAGGTGTCCAGGTCGCCCGCAACATCAAGCTCAAATTCCGGCGTGTCCCTCGTCAGCGCCGCCGTGCGATCCAGTTGATACCGTTTCTCGTACTCCTGCGCTTCGGAATCCGTCAACGTCGCCTTGTCCGCCCAATCCCTGAGCCGTTCGAGCGGCGTCGCGGTGTCGTTCAACCACATCCCTTGCAGATCTGGATGACCGTCAGGCGTTCGTAACGTTTGCGCGGACACGCAGCGCGCCGAAAGAACGATAACCACCGCGGCCACGCGCCACCGCCACCCGGACCAATGCGTCGTGGACGAATTCATCCGCGACAGGTTACATCAGCTACGCACCAACTCGACTTGCCACTGGAAATTCCGATCAGGGCATGGTTCCTGCTTAGGCCAGCCAGTCTGAAGCCGGATTTCGACTGATTCGGCATCGGAGGAGGCCCGTATGAGTCACGACATTGTTGCCTATGGAATTTACGCCGACCGCGACTCTTTCGAATCGGCACTGAACGCGCTTCGAGTCGCCAATTTCCGCAACAGCGACATCTCGGTGGTTCTGCCTGAGCGGGATCGAACCACGCGTGATCTTGCGCACGAGATCAATACCAAGGCTCCTGAAGGCGTGGCGACAGGGGCCGGCACCGGGGCCGCAATCGGCGGCGTGCTCGGCTGGCTGGTTGGGATCGGAGCGATTGCCATCCCAGGCATCGGCCCGCTGGTCGCCGCGGGGCCGGTTGTGGCTGCGCTGGCCGGCGCCGGCGCAGCGGGCGCCACGGGCGGACTGGTGGGCGGCTTGATTGGCGTCGGCATCCCTGAAGTCGAGGCCAAACGCTACGCCGGACGGATTCGTGAAGGCGCTTACCTCGTGTCGGTGCACTGCGACAATCGCGATTGGGCAAAACGCGCGACCGAAATCCTCGAGGCGACCGGTGGCCACGACGTGGTCAAGACATCCGAGGCGGCCGCCGACTACAAACCCTAGCGTTCAGGTTCCTCAGGCCCACGGTTCGGGTGAACGACACCGGACCGTGGGTCTTGCGCCAGGCCAGCTGGCTCTGTCACGTTCGCGCCCAGCGTCCGCTTCAGCTGGAGAGAAAACATTTACCGTGCGGCCTCTCCAGCCGTGGCGACCTGCGAGCGCAAGCGATCCTTCGCGCGGATTTCCTCGGCAAAGTTCAGCACGACGACAACCTTCGTCGCCGGGTTGACCTCTTCCTCCTTGACCATCAGGAATCGCTGGCCATCAGCCGTCACATCGTAGCTCGAGGCGTTCACACCCGGCATGCCGCACGACGAGCCACTCCCCGCGGCATAGCTGCCTTCCCAGAGCAGGTGGGGCGCAGAGGCATGAAACTCCGGCGACGTCGTCACGGAGACGGCCATCATCTTGTTGTCGTTACGGTAGTACAGCTCTCCACCGGTGCGACGCCAGATCGGATCCGATCCGCCATCGTTGGAAATCTGCAGCTTCAGGCCAGGTCCCGGAAAGGCCTGAACGTAGACCTGGGGCTTCCCTGATTCATCGGATGAGTACGCGACCCAATGGCCGTCAGGCGAGAACTTCGGCGCACCTTCGCTGAATTTCGTTTGCGCGATTGGCCGCGGCGCCTCCTTTCCGACAAGCGGCAAGTACCACGCATCGTCGCGGGTCTGAGGATCCTTCTGATCGAACGCGAGGAACTTTCCATCTGGTGAAATCGACGCAGGGCTCTGGCGCGTACCGTTCGGGTCGAGCCTCTCCGGACTTCCGCTTCGGTCGGCATTCATCCACCACATCGTCATCCCGCCGGCCTGCCACGATCGAAACGCGAGATGCTTGCCGTCGGGTGCCCAGACTGGGTCGTGACTCATGCCGTCGGTCGTCACCTTACTGAGTACCGTACGGGCGAAATCGTAAAAGTACACGTCGTGATTGGGACCTTCGATTTCGACCGCGAGGCTTTGCCCATCTGGCGAGATGCGCGGGTATAAGTAAGACGCGACGGGCAAAGACAGCGGCTCGATTTTGCCCGATCGATCGACCCAAACCAGCGTGC
>Ga0070681_10005242_pt1 | contig 12522 bp, 27 predicted proteins | sample KBSC83BmetaG_FD_65650 | JGI IMG/M metagenome (GOLD analysis project Ga0070681, IMG submission 65650) | Corn rhizosphere microbial communities from Kellogg Biological Station, Michigan, USA - KBS C8-3B metaG | ecosystem: Host-associated > Plants > Roots > Rhizosphere | place: USA: Michigan...
GCCGGAGCCGTCGCCGTAGCCGTAGCCGGAGCCGTCGCCGTAGCCGGAGCCGTCGCCGTAGCCGTCGCCGGAGCCGTCGCCGTAGCCGGAGCCGTCGCCGTAGCCGTAGCCGGAGCCGTCGCCGTAGCCGGAGCCGTCGCCGTAGCCGGAGCCGTTCACTTCGTGCCCCACTTCTGCGCGTCGAGCACGGCGACCGACTCCGGCAAGCAGAAGAACGTCGCCTTCACGTCCGCCACGATGCTCCGCGGGACGGGGCTCGAGACCTTGCTCCCGGCGCCGACGCCGCGGAGCGCGATGTCGCCGCACGTGTTGACCGGCTGCGCGAGCCCGACGCTGTTCCAGGACCAGATCTGCCGCGCGTCCGCGAGCTCCGCGCTCCCGCCCTTGCGAGCGACGAGGCGCCCGAAGAATACGCCGCTGTAGGCGCGGATGATCACGTGCGGGTGCTTGCTGTTGCTGCTCTTCGTCGCCTTCTTCTTCGTCGTCATGTCGTTCCTCCCTGCTTCGTGAACGTGACGAGAACGCAGCCAAACGGCGGCCTGTTCTCCCCCTGCTTGATTGCCTCGGGCGCCGTGCGGCTCCCCTTGAACTTGAGCCGCCCGCGCAGGAACCGCGTCGCGACTCCGAGCCCGCGATCTCGCACCGGCTCGATCATCTCCTGCCACCACGTCTGCTCGGTGCGGTTGCCAGGCAGCAGCATCACCACCTTGGGGCAGCCGGCGCGCGTCTCCGCTATCGCCTTCGCGACCCAGGCCCACAGGTTGGAGTACGGCGGGTTGCACCACACGATCTCGCCGGCCCAAGACTGCGCGAGACCGTCCTGCGCGCGATCGAAGAAGCGCGGGAGCTTGGCGTTATCCGCGTTCGCGGCGGCGTCGAGCGTGAAGCCGTGCTCCGCGTGGAGCACGGCGAAGAAGTCGGCGGGCGTCTCGCGGCAGTCGACGACGTCCGTGAGGTCCGGATCGCCGCCGCGTAGTGCGATCTGCCGCGGATGATTGCGCGGCGCGCGCGCCACCATGCTCATCTCCGCCCCCGTCGCATCGCGGTGGCAATGTCGCTGGGGTGGATGGCGCGCACCGTCGCGCTCAGCGCGCGCACGGCGGCGGGGACGAGCACGGCGGCCGCGCAGACCGCGCCGCAGAAGAAGCCGGCGAGGAAGTCGGGGGTCATCGCGGGGACTCCTTCGCGAGCCGCGCTAGGTCGGCGACGACTCGCCCGCAGTCGTGCCACTCCGGACGCGGCGATCGCTCAAACCCCTGTTGGTACCCCCATCGGTGGAACGAGCAGACGATGCACACGCCGGGGAAGTCGCGCGCGAACTCCAGACGCGTCTCTCGGCGCCACCGAGCCTCCGCGATCCGCAGCCAGACGTATCCGGCCACGGCGATGGTGACGACCAAGGCGATCGCCAGAGCGGTATCGCGGTCCTTGATCACGGCGTCTCCTCCGGCCCACAGTCCTCGTCGAGGTGCTTGGCGCAGAGCGCGGCCGCGCCCCAGCGAAACACCCCATACCCGGCGGCTGGCTTGGCGCAGCGGGCTCGGTCGCAACGGAGGCGCTTGCCCGTCATGGCGCCGAGCGGCGCCCTGCGACCCGTGAAGACGCAGATGTGCGAGACCGGATTGCTCACGGCGCCACCTCCCGCCCCGCGCGGAGGGCTGCGCGCGCGCCACGCCGGTAGGCGTCCTTGCGGTCGACGTGAATGCCGACCGTCTCGCGCCCGAACCGTCCGATGCAGGGGCGACCCGGCGCGGCCCCGCACGCCGGGCAGCGCACCGAGACATGGCGGACGCGCCGGTCGATGATCGCCTGGCGTCGGTGCATCTCGCAGTCGCACTTCACGACGCCGCCCCCAGCGGTTCCCACTCCGTCGCGAGGTAGGCGGCTACGGCCGACGCAACCCCGTGCGCAAGTCCAGGTTGCAGGCGCAGAGCATGCGCCCGATCGGGCTCTCGTCCGGAGCCGGGAACGGAAGCCCGCACGTTCTGCACATCGTCCCGTCGTTCGACCCGAACATGCGATCCAGCGCGGCTTGCATCTCGGGCGTCATCGGTAGCTTCTTGTCGTCGTCGCTCGGCATCGTCGTCCTCCGTCCCATTAGTCGCCCACGCACCCTGATCGCCTCCGCGTACATGGCGCCGGAGCGCCGTGTTTTCCGCTGCGCCGTGCCCATCACGCTGGGCGGCTTGAAAATCCACGCGTCCGTCCGCGGGTCGGTACAATTCCGACACGGACTCTGCACGTCGGCGCGCCCACGCGGCCTTATTCCCGACGGATCGCGCGTTTTGGGAAGGGCTTCCTAAACCGTTGGTCGCCGTTTCGATTACGGCCGGGGGCGCCGCTTTCTCTGCCGAATCGCCGCGCATCTCGTCTCCGTTGACGTCGGTTTGTGTCGATCCGGCGTACAGAATCGGCACGCGCGGAATGCTGCGGATTTGCGGGTCCACGAGCGCGCCGATCTCCTCCCCCGTCGCCTTCGCGTACGTGGTCTGCGCGAGCTTGTCCGTCGTGTGGCGGAGCATCTTGGAGACCTTGTTCACGTCGACGCCGGCGAGCAGGTGCCACCGCGCGAAGCCGCGTCGCAGGTCGTTCGGCGTGAGCTTCGGGATGTCCGCGCGGACGCACGCCGCCTCGAGGTCGCGGTGCAGTTTCCCCCACGGGTGGAAGAGCACGTCCTTGCCCGGCGCGTGCTCGAGCGCCCACCGGAGCAGCGGCTCGTTGACGCGCGTGATCGGCACGTCGTTGTCGGACAGATCCGTCTTCTTCCCGTGGATGTGGATCACCCGTCGCGTCCAGTCGACGTCGCCGCGCCGCGCGCGCACGCTCTCCGAGAGGCGCGCCCCGGTCGCGAGGATGAACACGACGTGCGCGAGCCGGCGCTTCTCGAGATGCGCGCCGAGCGCGTTCATCTCGTCGGGCGTTGGCCATCGGCTCTTCGGCTTGTGCTTGCCCGAGAAGTACGGCGGGATGACGCGCGAGATCTCCTCGTGGAAGGTGCCGGCGAAGCGCGCGAGCGCGAGCATCTGCCGAAGGTGCCCGAGCTCGTGGCGGATGGTGAGCGGGCTCGCCCCCTCCCCTTTGCGCTTGTCGATGTACTCGAGCACCATGGCGCCCGTGACGCGCACGATCGCCATGTCCTCGCCCCACACGCGAACGAAGTGACCGCACTTCTGCCGAGCGATCTTCTTCGTGGCGGCGCTCCGCCCACGGCGATCGAGGTCGGCGAAGAGCGCGGAGATCACGCCGCCGAGGGTCGTCGACGACGCGGCTGCGTAGGTCGGATCGGCGGCGCGTCGCTCGAGCTGGTTCGCGACGGCGATCGCGCCCTCCTCGGTCCGGCACTTCGTGGAGCGGCGCTCGATGATGCCGAGGGGGCCGAGGACTCGGCACCAGATGACGGACCCTCGCCAGTAGAGACGGCGATCGCGGAGCTTGGGTTGCATGCCTCTTCCCCGTTCTTCTCGATCCAAGCCTGGAGCGCCTGGCGCGTGACGCGCAGGTGCTTCCCGAACCAGTGGTGCTTCATCTCGTGCATGAAGCGGTACGCCGTGCGGCGCGGCACCTTCAGCGTCTCGGAGACCTCGAGGACGGTGAGGTACTCGCTCACTTCACGCCCCCGCCCGCGGAGAGGTTCTCGAGGATCAGCCGCGCGCGCCGCTCTAGCGCCCATCGCTCCTGATCCGGGAGCGCCGACAGTGCGAGCGCGCCCGCGAGCCGCGCGACCGCCTTCGAGCGGAGGCGATCGAGCGGCATCACGACGGGCTTGGGCCGGCGCTTCACGACATCACCATCCACGCGAAGGCCCGCACGCCTTCGATCCAGGCGACCACGATCGCGGCGTGCTCGCGGACGAGCCACCCCGTGCGGACGGCGCCGGCGCGGCGGTTCACGGCATCACCAGCCCGAGGCGCTTTCGGTCATCGTCGGTGCACAGCTCGCGAATCACTTCGTCGAGCGTCGCCCGAGTGTCGCCGTTGCCGCCCGCGCGGCAGTCCCACCCGGTGTAGTCGCAGCCGGCAGTGAGGTACCCGACCCGCCCGTCTTTGAGCCGGAAGATGCCCGTCCAGTTGTCCTCGTCGCGCTCTCCGTCCACTGCGTGGAGCACCTCCGCGACGTCGGTGATCGCGAACGGCGCGTACCCGAACGCTTCGAACCAGTCGTAGTCGCGGATGCGTTCCGGCACGCTCGCGATGAGCGCAGCGTGCTCCTCTTGGTTCGCGTCCAACTCGTACCAGCTCACCCCTTGGCCCGCGTTCGTCGTCATCGCCCCGCCTCCCGCATCGCGCGCACCATGCGGTCCACCGGCGTGCGGGGGAGCAGCGATTTGTCGAGCATCCACGGCGCGAGCCCCCGCGCCGGCTTCTTCAGCATGTCGCTCGCCGCCACCGCGTCGACGTGCGACGCGCGGACCTTGCGCGAGCCGGGGGTCACGAGCGCACCTGCTCGAGCGGAAGCTTCATCTGCGTCGTCGTCTTCATCGCCTCACCCTCCCCACGCGCTCATGTCGAGCGCGCTCTCCACCTCGTCGATCACGTCCGCCAAGTCGGCCGCGATCCTCTGCATGTCGCGAAGCTTCCCCGCCGCGCGACGGAGCGCGGCACGCAGCGCCTCGCGGTCGCGCAGCGCGCGGAAGGCCAGCGCGCCGGAGGGCACGCTCACACCCTCGACAGCACCCGCGCGCTCACCGGCGCCGTGCCCGGGATCTCGTGCTCGTACCAGCGCTGAATCGCACGCTGCTTCGCGCAGCTCATCGCGTCCTCCTCGCTCCACGCGGACAGCGTGAAAAGAAGCCGGTGCCCGGTCGCCGCGCGAACCTCCACGATGAATGGCGTCGGATGCATCGGCCCGTTCAGCGTCCTCCGGGTGCCAGTTCAGCGCTTCGCTTGTTCCGTTCCGCATGGCTCTCACTGAATCTCCGTGTAGACTGCACGCTTCGTAAATTCGCGACGTTCAGCCGTTGCCGCGCTCGCGTCCGTCTCCCATGGTTGAAGCCGTGACCTCAGCTCGCGCGCTTGAACACGGCGATCGGCACTCTCCCGCGCGTCCCCTCGACGATCCTCGCCGCGATGTCCGCGTTGATCCGTTGCGTGTGACCGCTGAGGATGCGAAGGAGCTGCACCCGATCGATCCCCGTTCGGTCCGCAAATGACGACTGGCTTTCGCCCTTCTCGCTCAGCCACGCGCGAAGCGCGACGGCCGCCTGCACCGGTTCGCTCATGTCGGCAGAGCATGCACTCACATTCGTCACGTGTCAAGCTACACGTGAGGGGTAGCAACTAGAGTCATGGCCGGCGAGCCCGATAGCGTCGACTGCATGCCGGTGGCACATGCGGGGGACCGCCTCAAGGCACTACGGAAGCTGCTCGACCTGAGCATGGACGAGGTCGTCGCTCGATCGCGCGGCGCACTCGATCGCGCGCGCGTCGTCCGCGCCGAGAAGGGGGAGTACAAGGTTACGTCGGCGGCGGCACGCGAGGGCTTCGGCTACGCATTTGACCTGAGTCCCGAGGAAATCGGCCGTTTGCTCAATGGGTCGCTTTCACCCGAAGATGCAGCAAAGATTGCACTTGCGCGCACGGCTGACGTACCGTCACCCGCTTCCTCGGAGATTTCACCCGAGGCTCAGGGGGCTCGCTTGGGGACGTTGATGCGCCTCGGAAAACTTCAAGATCTTCGCTTTCCGAATTTGGAGGTATGCCTCGCCTATCATGAGAGTTACGGAAAGAAGTGGTCGCCTGCGGTGATCGACGCTGCGCGCGCTGGGCACTTCGGCGACGCAGACTTGAGCGGCCCGACATGGGAGCGTGCGCTGGATCGGCTCGAATCAGTGATGCGACACGCGACTCTCGACGCCCTCAAGCCGCAGCCGCACGAGGATGAACCGGGCGGCCTGTGCCGCGCTTCTGCTCGCCGGATGCTCCTCTCCCGCGAGCATCGCGCCCTACAATGCCGGCGCGGGCGCGAGTGACGCGGCGGACGGCGCGTCGGATGCCGCCGCGCTCGCGGCGGATGTCTTCGAGCCAGTGGAGGCGTCGCCACTGTTCGCCCCGTGCGAGCCATGCGCGTCCGACGCGGGCGCGTGTCCGTCGAGCTGCGCCGACGGGCTCGACTGCTTCGGCGCGCACACCAGCTCGGCCTGGTACGACGCGGACGTATTCGGTCACTGCGTGATCCTCGGCTGCCAGGCCGGCGAATGGGACGAGTGCGCCGCGCTCCACGGCACGTGCGCGTGCCCCACCTTCGCCGACGGGTCCGAGCCCCATTGCGACAACACCGACGGGGGAACCGTCGACGTGACCGCGATGGTCTGTGTACCGATCCCCGTAAGAAAATAACATCACGTGTAGCTTGACACGTGCCGATTAGCACGTAAGCTCTGTCTCGGAGGTCGAGACATGGGCAAGGGGCAGTCGCGGATTGGTTTCTCGAACGAGTGCAACTGGCGTGGTGACGTCGTCTACGTCGTCCGCGTGGACGGCCGCGCGGTGGGGTCGTCGGACTCGATCCATGGCGCGAAGGAGATCGCGGACATCGCGGCGCGCGAGAGGGGGATCTCGCGATGAGCTACCCCAAGCCGGGCACCTACTGCCCGAAGCACATCGAGAACGATCTGGCGCCGGGCGAGGATCGCTGCCGCTACTGCCGCATCTTCGCTGATTGGCTCGGCGAGCAGGTCGACGCGGGAGGGACGACCATGCAGGTCGGCGAGCGCGTCGAGCGCGGCGCGACGGACACGCTGGTCGACGGGGTCTGCGCGGATGCGTGCGCAGACACGGAGCCCGCGGCGCTCTTCTGCGACGCGTGCGTCTACTGCGGCGAGGCGTGCCCGGCGATGGAGGAGTACTGCTCCGCCGATTGTCAGGACGCGCACCGACGCGAGATGGCGTGCGCGCGCGCGTTGGAGCAGCGCATCGCGGAGGACGTCGAGGACGCGACGTGCGCGGACCCGTTCGATAGCGACCACTTCGCGAGCGCCGCGCTGGACGAGACGAGCGAGCACAAGGCGCACAACCCGGAGGCGGCCGAATGAGCGCGCGCAAGCCGGTCGTGCCGCAAGAGGAGATCGTTCGCGCGGCCCTCGCCTTGGGGGAGCTTCTCGCCGCGTTCTCGGTCGCCTGGACCGAGTGGAATCGCGCGCATCCCGAAGAGGATGCCGACGGTGGCGAGCGTCCGCACTTCGAAGCGATGGTCTCGCCGGTGTTGAAGCAGATGCACGCGGCGCGCGAAGTCCTCATGGATCTCGCGCGAGCGTCGTACGACGGGGCGTCCTCGGCCTTCGCGTTGCCGCCGAAGGATGATGGTGCCGATGTCCCCGCTCTCTCGGGGGAGGTGTCGCTGTGAGCGCCATCGCCCGACTCCAGCACGTCTACCTGCGCGCGCCGCCGTTCGTCCGCGTCGCCGCGCTGCACGCGATCATCCGGATCGGGGGTGCGCGATGAGCGCCGCGACGAACGGGACGCAGGTGTCGGAGCAGCCGCGCACGGTGACGGCGATCGTGCGCGCGCCCGCGCCGGCCGCGATCGAGCCGACGAACATGGGCGAGCTGAACGCGCTCGCGCAGAGTGCGGCGAAGACGGGCTTCTTCGGTGCGAAGACGCCGGAGCAGGCCCTCGTGATCCTCATGGCCGGCCGCGACCTCGGGCTCTCCTACTCGCAGGCGCTCCGCGCGTTCCACGTCATCGAGGGGAAGCCCACGCTCAGCGCGGACGGGATGGTGGCGGTGTGCCTCGTGCGGCGCGACGTGTGCGAGTACTTCCGCACGATCTCCGTCGACGACAAGGTGGCGACGGTGGAGACGAAGCGCGTCGGGCAGGACCCGCAGCGCTACTCCTTCTCGATGGCCGACGCGCAGCGTGCGGGCGTCGCCGGGAAGCAGAACTGGACGAGGTACCCGTCCCGCATGCTGCTCGCCCGCGCCCGCGCCGCGCTCGCGCGCGACGTGTACCCGGACCTCCTCCTCGGCCTGTACGACCCCGACGAGCTCGAGCCCGCGCCGCCGCAGCGCGCGCAGGTCGACGCGCGGCCCGCACCCGCGCCGGCCACGGGAGCGCAGATGGTGGAGGGCGAATTCGTGCCCGAGCGCCCCATCGTCGCCGACGTCGTGGAGCGCTTCCGCGCGGAGATGGAGCGCATCGGCCGCTCCGGCACCGAGGAGGAGGCGCGCGCGATCGTCGCCGCGGTGGGGAAGAGCGGGCTCACGCGCGAGGAGCGCAAGCCGCTCGCCGCCGCGCGCGACAAGATGCTCGCCGACATCAAGGCGCGCTCGCCGGAGCACAGCGACCCCGAGCCGCCGCACGACCCGCACCTCGGGGAGGTGCGGTCATGAGCCGCTTCTCCCTCTCCGGTACCGCGCGCCTCCTCGCGTGCTCCTACTGGATGAATCCCGCCGTGCCGCTCGTCGACACGGGGAGCAACGCCGCGGACGGAGGCACCGCGGTCGGCGCCGTCGCGGAGGCGGTCATCAAGGGCCAGCGCGTCGTGATGCCCGAGGACGAGAAGGCGTACCTCTTCGCGCAGCACGTGCTCGCGTGGCTCAAGGAGCACCGCACCACCGGCATGCGCGCCGAGGTGCCGTTCGCGTGGGACGTGCGCGACGACACGGGCCGCGAGCTCCCGAGCAAGGGCCAGCGCGACTACTCGGCCGCGGCAGACACGGAGGTCTGCGGGACCGCGGACATTGTGAGCATGGGCGTCGACGAGGACGGCGCCTTCGTGTGGATCGCGGACTGGAAGTGTCACTTTGGCGGCGATCGCGTCGACGCGCGCGACCAGCTCGCGGCCCTCGCGCTCGCGGCGTGCCGCACCTACGGCGTCCCGCGCGCGAAGTGCGTCGCGCTCCACGTCGACGAGCGCGGCGTGGACGACACGAGCGAGCGCTACGACCTCGACGCCTTCGATCTGGACGGCGTGGCGGTCTCGATCCGCGAGGCGTTGGCGAACGCGCCGAGCGAGCCGCGCAGCGGGCCGCACTGCACGCAGCGCTTCTGCGGTGCGATCGCCGCGTGCCCGAAGACGCAAGCGGGGCTCGTGCAGCTTGTCCCCGACGTCGCGCTCGTGCGGAAGGACTGGCGGTACCAGCCCGTGATCGAGTCTCCGGACCACCTCGCGTGGATGGCGACCGTTCGCCCGATGCTGAGCAAGGCGATGAAGCAGGTCGACGCCGCGATGGCCGCCTACGTGAAGGACGGCCCCGTGACGACGAGCACGGGAGACGAGGTGTACCAGGCGACGCGGCGCATGCCGCGCCTCAACATGGGCGCACTGGAGCAGCTCGCGCGCGACAAGGGCGCGACCGACGAGGAGATCGCGTCGTGCTTCCGCACCAGCGTGGAGCCCAACGGCGTGCGCGTGTCGGCGGCGAAACGCGGGAGGGCGGCGTGAGCCTCGCCGAGCTGATTCACGAGCTGCGGGCGCTGGAGTCGGAGGCGACGCCGGGGCCGTGGCAGGTGCACGTCGAGGCCCTCGCCCAATCCGAGCTGGGAAAGGAAAAGGGTCGCGGCGGCGGGTCGGTCGAGCGGAGCATCCACACGGCGTGGGACCATCCCCAGTTGCGCGGGCCGGCTCCGGTCGTGACGGCATCTGTCGGACCGTATCAGGTGCCCGACAGATGCATTTACATCAGCGAAGGCAACGCCGCCCTCATCGCGCGCATGCGCAACGTGCTGCCGGCGTTGCTCGACGTGGCGGAGGCAGCGGCGACAATCGACGCGGCGGCTCGCGGCATGGGGTGGACTGCGGAGACGCACGAGGCGTTCGCGAAGCTCGGTGACGCCCTCTCCCGCCTGAAGGAGTCGCGATGACCGCCGTCGGCGTGCGCGAGCCGTACCGCCGCTCCACGGCGGTGCTCTCCGAGGTGGGCCACGCGCACCTCCTCGCGCTGATCGCGCGCTACGGGAGCGTACAGCGCGCGGCGATCCTGCTCCGTTCGAGCCCCTGCACGATCGAGAATGCCCGCGCCGGCGTCGCGATCCAGGCGGCCACGATGCAGCGCCTCGAGGAGCGCCTCGCCGTCGAGGCGGCGAAGGGGGAGCGGTGAGCAAGGCGAAGCTAGGATGCTGCGTCGACCGCGACGCCGGATACGACACGGGCTGCACCTCCGAGACGTGCATGCAACTGCCGGACGGCAAGACGTGCACGATCGAGCGGATGGCGGCCGAGCGAGATGCCGCCGAACACCAGATCGCCGAGACGCGCGCGAAGCTGGAGGAGGCGGCGCAGCGTCTACTCGACAACGCAGTTCGCATGCGCGACGACGCGGAGTGGATCGACGTCGCTCAACGGGTGATGAAAGCGCAGCTCGACAAGCGCGCGGAGTTGGAGTCGCTGCTCGTGGCGGCGACGCGATTCGAGCTTGGAGACCACATAGTCGAGCGGGACGACGACATGGGGAAGGAGCGTTGGCGCGTGTCGGTCGTTGACAAATATGGTGAATACGCATTCGCGCACCTAGACACCCGCGACGCCGCGATCGCCCGCGCCCGCGAGCTGGCCGGAGCTGCCGGAGAGGAGGGGGAGAGGTGAGCGACCGTCGACTCGTTTACGCCTGCGATGCGTGCGACTTCACGCTGGTCGACCCTCGATTCGTCGAGGAGTGCGCCGTCGTTCCCGAGGTGATGTGTCGTTGCGGCAAGCGGATGCGTTCACTCGGAATGCAGCCAGGGACCGCCCTCGCCTCGGGCGATAAGCGGGATGCGGGAGAGGGGGAGCGATGAGCGACGACGCGGTCACGTACGGGTGCTCCGAGCACCGGCATCCGCTGCTGTCATGTTGGATGTGCCGGTACTACGCCGAACGCACCGCCCGCCTCCAGGCCGAGGCGCAGCGGGACGCGGCGGTACGTGCGTTGGAGCGAATCGCGGCACTCGACGTCGGCGTCTACACGTTGGCCGACGCATCGGAGATCGCGCGCCTCGCGATCGAATTGGATGTCGGTCACGCCGCGTCTGGCGGAGTCTCGCCGGGCCCCACGTCGACGCGGTAGACGGTCGCGTCGTTCCCGCGGTCCGTGACGTCGGCGATCTCGGGCTGCGTGTCGGGCATCGCGTCGAGCTTCGCCAGGCGCGTGGCGAGGTCCTGCGCCGCCGGCGTGCGCGCGTAGAACTCCTCCGCGGCGCGAGCGAGGTCCGCCGGCGTAATCCACCCCTTGCCGTCGTGGTCGAACGTCGCGTTCGCGCTGTACGCCCACGCGAGCGGTCCTTGCAGAGCACAGAGCACGAAGGTCGGATCTGCTGCGCGCGCGACGAGCGCGGGGAGGAAGACGGCGGTGTAAAGCACCCCCAGCCCGCCGGCGCGGATCGCGGCGGCGTGCGGGAGGAGGAAGCGGCGCACGTACGGGAGTTGCTGCGCGACGGTGAGCCGCGCGAAGGCGTCCGTCCCCTTCGTCCACCAGAGGCCGCGGAGAACGTCGGGCTCGAATTGAATGAGGCCCACGGCGCCGGCGTGACGCCCGACGACCTTGCCGCCCTCGTCCCGCTCGTACACCCAATTGATGGCGGCGGGGTCGCACCCGCTCTCGTGCGCCATGAGCTTCGCGAGGTTCACGGGGAACGCCTCGCCGAAGTCCGCCGCCATCGCGTGGAGCGACGCCACGTCATCGTCCGTCCACATCGCGCACATGAGGGCCTCCTCTCTGAAGTCGTCGAGGAACCACGCGACGACGGGCGTGGGGGCGACGAACATCAATCGAAGGAGCCCTCCACCTTCACCCGTGCGCCGGTGCCGTCGTCGAGCAGCTCGGCGCCGACGGCGGCGCGCGCGTGCGGCGTGTCCGGCCGCGTCGGCGGGTCGCACGTGGCGCAGAGCAGCTCACGCGGCACCTCGGCGAGCGGCGCGAGCTCCACGTCGATCTCCGCGCCGCAGCCAGTGCAGTGGGCGATCATTGCCCCGCGTCCCGTTTCTTCGCCGCGGGCACGTCGGAGACCGGCGGCGGCTCCGGCTCGCACCCGCCGATGGGGCTGCACTGCATCGTGCCGCCGGGGCACCGCGAGCCGTCGCGGCAGGTGAGGCACTCCCTGTCCTCTGGCGCGCACCAATCCACCGGCGAGTGCGCCGCGGGCCGGCATGCGTAGCTGAGGGCGACCACGAAGAGCGCGAAGCCGAGGAAGCGCATCACGCTGCCCTCGTCATCGCCGCGTGCGCCGCGATCCGCCGCGCCGCGCGGGAGCTTGCATGGAGGCGATGCTTCCGCGCGCGGTCCGCGTCGTTCACCATGCCCGAGGGCGTCCAGAGCTGGACGTACCCGCCCGGTGTGCGAGCGCCGGCCGCGAGCTGCGCGCCGCTCCCGATCGTGCGCTGCGTGCCGAGCGCGAGGAACCACGCCGGGTCCACGACGTCGCTCAGCGTCACGCCGTCGATCTGGTAGGCGAGGTCCTCGCACGGGTCGGCGATCTCGAAGCAGCGGACCTTGCCGTCGCCGCCGAGCTTCAGCGTCGCGCAGTCGGGGTCGGCCGCGATCTCCGCCGCCTCGTGGCTCGCGCAGGCCGTCCACGGGTCGCCGTCGGCCTGGCAATCGGCGAGGAACAC
>Ga0070681_10005243_pt1 | contig 12521 bp, 16 predicted proteins | sample KBSC83BmetaG_FD_65650 | JGI IMG/M metagenome (GOLD analysis project Ga0070681, IMG submission 65650) | Corn rhizosphere microbial communities from Kellogg Biological Station, Michigan, USA - KBS C8-3B metaG | ecosystem: Host-associated > Plants > Roots > Rhizosphere | place: USA: Michigan...
ACCCAGGATGAAAGGCTGGCCCTGGGGGTGATACGCGAACACCTGCAGGCGGTGAGTGTGCTGGCGCAGGCTGCCGTCTCGGCTATCAAGGCGGCCGACATCCCTCTGCGGGCCAGCCCGGAGGAAGTACTTTCTGATTCTCGGGTGTACGATATCGTCCGGAATTTTGCGGACCGCCAGGGCGGCGGCTTTACTGTCTCGCAGCTGAAAGGACATATGCGCGAGCTTGATATCGAGTTGCCGTCAGACGCCAAGACATTCCAACGACAGTTTACCGCCTGGCAAGAACAAATTTTGGCCGAGAAAACCGCAGCCGGGGAGAAGCGGCGCTGGGTCAAACTTGATCCACGCACCTATGTGCTGGCTTGGCTGGGTACTCCCTCTGCCGCCCCGCCCGAGTCTACTCCACAACCAACGCCTGTATCGCCTCCGGCAGCGCTACGACCCGCCCGCAGAACGACTTCGCCGCCTCCCGCTGACCAGCCTCTGTCCGAGTCGACGCAGGCGCAACGGCCAAAGCGTGTAACGTCATCGCCGGAACCGGCGAAGGGTCCGGCGGTCGATCTGGCACTACGCTTGGTGACCGAAGCGGCCGGGGGCGAGCAAGCCAAAGGCAAGGTTTTAGTGGACCGTTTGATCACGGAGCTGAACGTGAGCACGCCTGTTGCCCGGGCTGTATTCAGTCAGCTGGTTGAGGCTGGAAGAGTGCACCGTCGGCGTAGCAACGGCACTGTGTATTACGATCTCGAGGCGCCGGCGCCGACAGCGTCAGCGAGCAAGGCGCCCGCTAAAGCTGAGGCGGCCTCCCCGGCGCCCACTGCAGCGCAGGTGCAGACTGCGCAGCAAATGCTAACCGCCCTCACGGGCAAGGGTGTCCGGACGGACAGGGCATACACTCCACAGGAAGTCGCGCGGCTGATTGCCGAGTCGACAGATGGCCTAAACGTGGCCGTCGACGATGTGAAGACGGCGGCCAACTATCTCTGGTCGCTCGGTTTTGTGACACGTATCCAAGGACAGGGCAGGCTAAAGCTACAACTCGCCGATCGTGCGGTCGTTCTGGCCCTCAAGTCGGCCGAGGAACGAGCCGGCCTGTTAGAACTGGTAGCGACAGGCAGATCCTTTACGCCGCCGGCGACGCCGGCCAAACGCCGACCGGCCAAGAAACGGCTCTAGGGTAGTATCATAAGACCATGACAAAGAATACGACCAAACATTTGTACCGCTCACGAACCGACCGCATGATTGCCGGTGTCTGCGGCGGCATCGCTGAATACTTCGCCATTGACCCGACGATCGTCAGGTTGATTGCGGTGTTGCTGCTACTGCCCGGCGGTCTGCCGGGGCTGCTGCCATATCTTATCTTGTGGGTGGTAGTGCCTCAGAAGCCTCGGGCGTAGCGCGGCGCGGGGTCACCCTATGGACATTATTTTTGAAGCCCACGCGACTACTCAGGACAACGAATCGGCCCAAGCGTCTGGCTGGTTCGACGTCCCATTATCAGAGGTGGGTGAGCGCCAAGCGAAGGAACTGGGAATACGCCGAGGCGGTGAAAATTTTGACGCAATATTTTGTTCAGATCTGCAACGTTCGTATCGGACTGCCGAATTGGCGTTTGGTGAGCGGTTTCCGATTATTCGTGATGCGCGGCTGAGGGAATGCAACTATGGAGAACTGAACCAAGCGGCTAAGCGGCTGGTTGAAGGCATGAAACCGGCGCACATCGCGGTGAGCTACCCGGGCGGCGAAAGCTGGCAACAGGCTGCCGCGCGGGTGGGTGAGTTTTTGGAAGAGCTGCGTACGCGGGACGACCTGAAGCGGGTGCTGATGGTGGGACACCGGGCTACGCAGTACGGTCTCGAATGGTACCTGCACCACGTGCCGGTGGCGGATATCGCCTTGGCCCCGTGGCACTGGCAGCCGGGCTGGCGCTACGAGCTGCCAACCGAGTAGGCCCCGAGCGGGGTGGTAGACTAAAACTATGGAACAGGCGACTGCTCACGTCATACGAAACCTGCAGACCGGACGGGTGATGCAGCTGGCGACCGTGCGGGACGGTAAGCCGTGGATTGCCACCGTCTACTTTGTGGCCGACACCATGGGCAATGTCTACTGGCTGAGTTTGCCGACGCGGCGACACAGTGAAGATGCCCTGATCGAGGGCCAAGCCGCCGTCGCTATCGCCGTTAAGCTCGATAAGCCGGTCAGTGGCCTGCAGGCCAGCGGCGTGGTGCGTGAAGTTATCGATGTAGAAACCGTCCGCCGCATCATGCCGGGCTACGTGGCTAAGTACGGTAGCGGTGCCGACTACGCGGAACTGTTTGCCCGTGGCGAGGCTGAACACCGCTTGTATCAGTTCACGCCGGACGAGTGGTGGCTGTTCGACGAGCGTAACTTCCCGGGCGGTAGGCGCCAGATGGTCCAGCTGCCGCTACCTGAAAGCGCCTAGACAGCCGGCCGATGCTCGGGGCATAATCATTCGTAACATAATGCAGAGAGGCGGGGTAGATGGGATTACTGAATGTGTTCGGCCGGATCATACAGGGCAAGCCAATTTATGATGTTGGTGGTCAGCCGGGGCAGACCAGTCCGGAGCGATCTGGGGTGGCTCATCGTCCGCAGCCGCCACGACTCGAGATTACCCGGGTAGAGAACGAGTATCCCAACGGCCGCTATGAGTTGCGGGCCGATATCCGGAACCCGGAAAGCGAGCCGCTTTTTGTGGATAAAATTATCATTTTTGGCGCCCGCCGGGAAATCGATCACGAACTTAAGGCGGGTGAAGTCCGTGAGATCTCGTTGTATAGTGGCCAGCCGCTGCAGCGCGAGCCGGGCGGCTACGCCGAATTGCAATACCGCACCGTCTCGGACGGCGATTACTTCCTGATTCGCTACCTACCGCGCTATCGACAGACATCGGGCGGTTGTGAGGTTGTCGGTTTCGAAGCGGCCGGCCCGGTCAAAGATATTTAGCGCCCTCGCGGCGGAAAAACACCTGTCTAATATTTCGCTGCCTTTGGCGGTGCCATCTTGCCATACTACAGCTACTAGTTTTTTGAGACGGGAGGCGATAGTGGCGGCGAAAACATACGATTTCAGCGATCTTAGGGCGATGTTCTTTAACGGTACGCTCGAGCGAAGTCCCGAACCGAGTCACACCGACCGGCTGATTGCGATATCGCAGGGCATTATGGAGCGGCAAGGGATACAGACGGAACTCATCCGCACCATCGATACTGATATCGCCACCGGCATGTGGCCCGATATGCGCCAACGTGGTTGGGACAAAGACGACTGGCCGGCGGTCTACGAACGAGTGAAGGCGGCGCACATCGTGGTGATTGCCGGCCCGATATGGCTGGGCGACAACAGCAGTCAGACCAAGAAGATCATCGAGCGCTTTTACTCGGTCGGCCACGATCTGAACGAGCGGGGTCAGTATATGTTCATGGGCAAGGTGGGCGGTTGCATTGTGTCGGGCAACGAGGACGGCGTGAAGCACTGCGCCATGAATATCCTCTACAGCCTGCAACATTTAAGCTTCACCATACCGCCCACTGCTGACGCTGGCTGGATCGGTGAAATCGGTCCTGGGCCCAGCTATGGGGATGTTTTGCCCGATGGCTCTAAAGTAGGCTTTGATAGCGACTTCACCAATCGTAATCTGACATTTATGACTTGGAATCTGATGCATATGGCCCGGCTGCTAAAAGACACCGACGGTTTGCCGGCCTACGGCAATGTCCGGCGAGGCTGGGATGCCGGCGAGCGCTATGACTTTATGAACCCCGAGTACCGCTAGCTGTCGTAATTCGTATAGCGACCGGCACTGCCGGGGAACATAGTGAGGTATACAAAACGTAAGGGTACGTAGGCGCAGACGAAGCGAGAGGAGGGGAGATGATTGGCAAAACGAACGCGGTGCCGACCATTGGAGTCAGCGATCTGGGGCGAGCCGAGGGTTTCTACGGAGGCATCCTTGGACTCAAGGAGGTCGATAAGAACAAGTACGTGGCGGTGTACACCAGCGGCAATGGTCGGGTACAGGTATATCTGACGGATCAGGCCGGTACCAACCGGGCGACCTATGTCACCTGGGATGTCGATGACGTGGGGGCCGAGGTGAACGAACTGAAGACCAAGGGTGTGGCTTTCGAACATTACGACAATATGGCGGGCATGAGTCGGGAAGGCGAGGTGCATACCATGGGCGGCGAGCAGGCGGCCTGGTTCAAAGACCCCGATGGTAATATTTTGTGCCTGCACCACAGCAGGTAAGCGGCTCGCCTGGCATCTCGCTCTCAAGCCGGTATAATAGGGCGATATGCTTACCTATTACACTGATGGCAGCGCCAGTCCGAACCCCGGTCCGGGCGGCTACGCCGTGATTCTCGACAAAAAACCAGTGGCGCTGGGTACCGACACGGTGCCGGGTGATACCACGAACATCCGCATGGAAGGTTACGCTATTTTGAATGCTCTTGAGCATGCCGCTGGTGAACCGTGCACCATTTATACCGATAGCGAATTTTGGATCAACGTGATCACCAAGTGGGCCCCCGGCTGGGAAGCGAAGGGTTGGAAGAAGTCCAATGGTCCCATCAAGAACCTCGATATCGTGCGCGAAGTCTACCCGCTGTATCAGCGTTCGCAAGCCAAGCTTGTCTGGGTGCGCGGTCACATGGGCGACGAGGGTAACGAGCTGGCCGACCACTGGGCCAACGAAGCCCGCCAAGGCACCCGGCTCTGAGTTAAACGCTTGCATTTTGTTCGCATAGCCGGCTACACTGCATGGCACTATGCGGCAGATGCATGAACGATCGCCCATCCACAGTAATGCGCCCGTTCCGGAGCAGTTACACCGTTTGGCGGGGCGCTGCGCCTTGCTCGGCCGGCAGCACGAGCGCTTTCGTCGGCTGCCGAACACGCCGCAGCGTAGCCACTTTATGACTGCGCCATCGGCTATCATCGTGCCGGGCTTGCACGAAGCACCGGAGGGTTTTAGCTATGAGCATCGCCTGGCGGCCCGGGTGGAGCGGACTGATTTCCGGACCTGGAGTATGCGCCTACTTTCGACGCATATCGTTATTGACCGCGGCGTGGGCCGGGCTTCCGATCGCCACACCTACAGCTTCGAGTGGAATGGTGAACGGGCCACTCTGGCCGAGCATCGCATAGACGTCGTGCCGAGCCTGGCAGAGCCGGAGCTCGTGGATCTCGTTGACCGTGGCGTTTCCGTACCCGGTGACGCGGCAATTCTCTGGGGAGCTGAGGCCGAGCTGCGCCAGATGACGGTCGGTGACGTCGAGCTGCTTATCCGCGACGTGGAGCACTACCAGAGTGGCGCCCAGTACGGCAACGGCTTCTTGAGCGCGACGTGAGCCGAGGATAAAAGCAAATTTTACAGCAGCGTAAAACGCTTACGCACGCTAAAATACTGGTAAATATTTAAACTTAAGTTTGGAATTTGAACAAATTATGGATACAGATGCAGTGTCTAATGATGAAGTAGTGCAGCCGGAACAGCCGGTCGACGTGCTACCAAAAGATGGCTTTGAGCCGGAGGGCTACGTGGAAACCGATGTCTTTGCGTGGGCTAATAACCTGGTGCAATACAAGGACGAACTCAAGGTCGAGCTGTTCTTCATCAGTAAGAACTACATGCTCTACAAGACCAACTTGGCCGAAGGGTTGAAGAAGCAGCTGGAGCCGATTTTTATCGACGAGATGCTGGAATTTATCCTGGAAGGCATCGATAAGGGGTTGATTGTCCGTGGCTTTGAAGATGCCGAGGCGGAAGAGCACGTGCTGCAACGCACCCAGGTCCATAAGGTGGACAAACTGCGCGAAACGCTTGGCTGGCTGAAGACTCAGGAGCACGAAATCGTCCAGTTCAAAGACGACGAGCACGATATCAATCACATGAAGGGCGTGCTGGCCCGCGTCAGCCACCCCGATCTCGATAAGCCGTTCTATCTGGCTAAGGTACTGCCCAAAAGTCAGGTCATGAAGGGCCGGGTGGGCTGGATGATCCGCGATGGCAAAATTATCCCCTTTGACGCTGACGCTGCTTTGCGTCTGCCAACCGACCCACAGCTGTTGGTGCTCGAGCAGGACCTGTATGTCTTTAGCCAGCCGAAGCTCAAGAGCTTGTTTGGTTACGACGCCAAAGAACAAGCCGTAGCCGAAAGCAAGATCCGTGAGATCGAGGAGAACTACCGCCTCAGTTTCACCGAGGGCATGAACATCCAGAACCTCGTGAAGGACAAGAAAGCTTTGGTCAAGAAACTGCAGAAGCTGGAAGTGGGCAAGGTGACCCAGGAGCAGCTACTGACTCAAGCTGAGGACATGGACCTGAACCTTATGCCAGATGACAGCGGCGCCATCATCATCATGGATGACAAGGACATCACCAAGTTCATCAACCTCATGAACGATGACTACATGGAAAGCCCGGTCACCGGTGAGCGTTACGAAATCATCAAGAAGCGTTTACTGAAGCCGGAAGACAATGAGGACACCATGGCTATCATACCGGCCGACGCGCTGAAATAAGCGGTACAATAGGAATATATGAGGCAGGCACAGGCACTTACCGTCATGCTCGAAGGACACTCCGTGTTCTTAACAGGCGCGCCCGGCGCCGGCAAGACGTATGTTTTAAATGAGTTTATCCGCCGGGCCACCCGGGCAGGGAAGAGCGTCGCGGTCACCGCCAGTACCGGTATCGCGGCGACGCATATCGGCGGCACCACCATTCACTCCTGGTCTGGGCTGGGCATCAAAGACAGCTTAACCGATTGGGACCGCGAACGGCTCAGTACGACTGAGCGGCTGGTGAAGCGCTACAACGGCACCGACGTGCTGGTGATCGATGAGGTGTCGATGTTGCACGGCAAGCGGCTCGACATGGTCAATGAAGTCGCCAAGCTGCTGCGCCGTAGCGATAAGCCGTTCGGCGGCCTGCAGGTAGTGCTGGTAGGCGACCTTTTCCAGTTGCCACCGATTTCCCGTGGCGGCGAGATGGTCGACTTTGCGCACCTTTCGAACGCCTGGGCCGAACTGAGCCCCAAAGTCTGCTACCTCAGCGAGCAGCACCGCCAGGTGAACGATGGCTTGCTGGACCTGCTCAATGCCATGCGCCGCGGTGATGTCAACGAGCTGCACGAGTCGGCGCTGCAAGAACGCCTGCAGCAGCAGCGGCCGGCGGAACTGGTGGTGACCCGGCTCTACAGCCATAACTTAGATGTCGACAGCATCAACCAACGGCACCTGGGCGATATTAACGAGACCGGCCACTTGTACCGTATGCAGAGTGCCGGCCAGGCGCCGAAGATCGAGTCTTTGGTAAAAAGCGTGCTGGCACCGGAGGAGCTGATGCTGAAAATCGGTGCCGAAGTGATGTTCGTGGCTAATAACTTTGCCCTTGGGTTTGTGAATGGTACCCGCGGCCGGGTGATCGATTTTGCGGACGGTCTGCCGGTGGTGGAGCTGCCGAGCGGGCGGGAAATCAAGGTCGAGCGCCACAGCTGGAAGCTCGAGGAAGACGGCAAGACAAAAGCCGAAGTCGCGCAGCTGCCACTCCGCCTGGCCTGGGCCATCACCATCCACAAATCGCAGGGCATGAGCCTGGACGCCGCCGAGATTGATCTCAGTCGCAGCTTTACGCCCGGCATGGGCTATGTGGCACTTAGCCGTGTGCGCAGTATGGACGGCGTATTCTTAAACGGCATCAACCAAATGGCGCTGTCTATGCACCCGCTCATCTTTGAATTCGACCAGGAGCTACGCACTGCCTCCGAGTCGCTGGCCAACATCACTGCCGATGTAGAACCAGAGGCTCCCGAAGCAGCGGGCAGCATCGATCTGCCGGCGCCCTACGACCTAGAAGTGTTTGAGCGTCTGAAAACTTGGCGGGCCGAGCGGGCCCGAGCCGACAAGGTCTCGGCCTACATTATCGCGCACAACACCATGCTCGAGGAGCTGGCCCGCCGTAAGCCGCAAAGCTTGCAAGCGCTGCTCGGCGTCAAGGGCCTCGGCAAGGGTAAAATCGATAAGTACGGCGTGGAGCTACTGGACGTTTTACAAGCGAAACCATAATCTTGACTGAATCATAAAATTGTTCAATTAATATCGTTGCGATACGCCGGCGCCGCCGGCTCGCATGCCACCTCTCTGACTAAACAGTGGTATGATGGAGCCTATGAACCGACCTAGCCGCAAACCCAAATCCCCGAAACCGTCTGCGCGACCGAACAACTACGCCTTCATCGACAGCCAAAACTTGAATCTCGGTGTCCAGAAGATCGGTTGGAAAATGGATTGGCGCAAATTCCGTATCTGGCTGGAAGAGAAGTACGGCGTGACACACGCCTTCATGTTCATCGGCTACATGGCTGAGAACGAATCGTTATACGAGCTGATGCACGAACACGGCTACCTGATAGCGCTGAAACCAACCCTGGAAGTAAAGGCCAAGCCAGACGAAGAAGCCGGCAAAGATGGGGAAGAGCAGAAGCCAGTGGTCAAAGGCAACATCGACGCCGATCTGGTGCTCTACGCGATGAAAGAGTTCCCGAACTACGATAAAGCGGTCATCGTCAGCGGCGACGGCGACTTTTTCGGGCTGGTCGAGTACTTGGCTCAGCAAAACAAGCTGCTCAAGCTGCTCACTCCCAACCAACGTTACTCCACCTTACTTAAAGAGTTCGACGACTATATCGAAGGACTCGACGGCCACCGCAAAGAGTTGGCGTACCGCGACCGCCGTTTCTTGCGCAAGCCCAAGCAAGCCTAAGGACAGCGCGGAATTTTCACAGTGCCGCTCAGCTGCGGTTCGCTATACTACACGTAGCTAACCTTATAGGAGGTACCCATGAAAATCACCAAGCTCGGGCACTCGTGCCTGTTAGTGGAAATGCCCGAACCGGAGGCCCGCACCGCGCTGTTCGATCCTGGCGTGTACAGCACGGTCGAGGTGGATGCCTTGGAGTTTCTCGACGATATTATCATTACCCATGGCCACAATGACCACTTTGATTTAGACCTGGTGAAGCGACTGGCGCAGAAGTTCCCGGAAGTACACATCACGGCGCCAATCGATGTCGTGGAACTGCTGAATAGGGAGAGCATCGCGGCTACCAGCGCCGCCAGCCAGGGGGTCGAGTTCTTTGACAGCCCACACGAAGCTATCCGGCCCTTCTTCGATGCCGACCCGCCGTCGGAGCTTGGGGTGCACTATCTGGACCGCTTAAGCCATCCCGGCGACAGCCACAGTTTTACGGAGACTAAAGAGATCTTAGCGCTGCCGGTGCAGGCGCCGTGGGGTTCGACGGTGCAGGCCGTGAGCCTGGCCCTGGAGCTGAAGCCGACCTACATCATTCCGATTCACGATTGGCACTGGAGCGACGCCGCCCGGACCAGCAGCTATGACAAACTTGAGCAACGGTTTGAGCAGGCCGGCATCACCTTCGTTGAGGCGATCAACGGCGTGCCCTTTGTCCTGGACGTCTAGGCGGATATGAGGTAAGAATTATGTTCGTCAGCCTATTCCCTTGATTATTGTTCTGCCGTTTGTCGGCTCCTGGGCCTGGATGATCCGGGATATGTCCCGGAACGGCACACGCTGCCGCCAGCGCTAGGTGAGAGAAGCATTACCACAACATTGACAAAATGCTAATGTTTTGTTACTATGTCTTTACTATTCCTAAAACTATAGTAAAACAAACATGAAAAAGAAGACCTTGCACCGGCACCTGCACCCCATACACTGGCATGGCAGCATGATCGTGGCGATTGCCGCACTGCTGCTGACCAGCGTGAAGTGTAGCGGTGAAATGTTGCGCGCCCTGCAGGCCCTGCCAGTACCAGGCGACGCCTTGAGCTCGATATACCTGCGCGACGCCGAAACAGGGCACATGCCGATTGTCTTAAGTAGCGGTCTTCGCCGCGCCACCTTCAGTGGCCGTTAAGCAGTAACATTGCGATTTATTAAAAAATAGTATAAAATACTGTTCTATGAACAGTTTTGAGCAGTGGTTAGATGGTCAGAACGAAGCCGATCGTGGCAGGGGTATGACCCGCCGGGAACGGCTGCTGCGCCGGGTTATCGGTCCGGTCGCGGTGGTATCTTTAAGCGGTCTGGCGATTTTTGCGGGGGCCGAAGGGTCAGGCAATAGTGCTGACCCCTATGACTTAAGCCACACGCACCGCGTCTACACAGCTCGTTTGAACGATACGCTGTTTGGCATTGCCGAGCGCGCTGAGCCCGATCAGGATCCCCGGCAAGTGACCGAACGGATTATCGTGACTATTGAGGGCCGCGATGACGTGGACCGTGCCCAAGCGGAAACCCTGCACGTCGGCGAAGCAGTACCGCTACCAGCCGACTCGCGGCTTGGCCAGCTCGTGCCGGAGCACGAAGCCGGTCAGTAACCGTAGCGTGACAAGACAGGGCAGCACACCCCACATGTAGCGGAACCTGCCTAAAACCTGAAGCTTCTGTGGATAACGGCGTTATAAACGCCGTTTTTCTTTGTAAAAGTACTTGCCAGTGGGTAATCGTGGGTAGTACACTCTTGTTAGTGGGTAATCGTGGGTAGCCCGGAAGAATCCAAACTACTCAGCAAAACACAAAAATAAAAAACTCACTGCAACTTAAACCAACTATCAATGGCACAGGTGGACTACTTCCAACGGAAACTCGATGACAAACGGCGGCTAACCATACCGACCGAACTTCGAAGCGAATTCTCTGGCGGTGTAGTTGTCACCCGCGGGTTCCAAAAGTACCTGCATGTGTATCCCAAGCATGTGTGGGATGACGACGTTGAGCAACGGCTCAAAGGCGACATCCTGGACGAACGCATCGCTGATCTGAACGTGCAATTCCGCATGGGCAAGACAGAGGTCGAGCTAGATACCAAGCAGGGGCGCATCACCCTCGAGCAACACCTCATTGATTACGCCGGCATCGATAAAAGCGTTGCTTGCGTCCGAGTCGGAAAGTACTGGCGGCTTATGGCAGAGTAACGCAATAAGTCACTAGAGAAGCCCCTTAACAATTAGAAGACAGCAATCCTGCGGTAATCCCAAAGGAAGAGCAGCCCCGGTTTGAATTCATTTCAAACCTGGCGCGATGAGAAACCCTCCGGGTGTCTCATTACCTCGACAAAGTCAGCTATTCGGCAGTCAACGCGTGGAGCAGAGAAGGGTAACCACGCATCAAAACCCTTCGTACTTTCTATTAAAACACCTCCCAAAACTCCACCTCACACATAAGTCTCTCAATTAGCTAGGAGAAGTCAGAAGTACCTGTAGATCTCGCAAAAGATCTCGTTTAACCAACTCGTAAACACCTTTACTTCATTAGACGCTCCCAAGCGAACCACAAAAACAAAAACATGTACAAAACAAACAGTTGGCTGCTGAATAGGTGACCTTGTCATTTTCGTAGATGGCCCTCGCATGCGAGGGTAGAAAACAAAAAAGCAAACACCAAAACAAAAACAAATATATAATAGTGCGATATGCACGCTACACAGGAACGGAATGAGCACATCCCAGTATTGCTCGAGCCGACGCTTCACTATCTAAATCCGCAGCCAGGTCAATCGTACCTGGACTTGACGGCCGGATACGGTGGCCACGCTGGTAAGATACTGGAACTGACCGACGCTTTTAAGGCGGCGGTACTAGTAGACCGTGACGCACAGGCGCTCGCGACGCTATCGCGTTTTGAGAGCCAAGGCGTTCGTCTCATACATCAAGATTTCTTAGGGGCAACCCGGAAACTGGTGAGTGAAGGCAAGCGGTTCGATATAATTCTCGCCGACCTGGGCGTATCATCGCCGCACCTTGATAACGCAAGCCGTGGGTTTGCATTCGGGCAAGACGGTCCACTCGATATGCGGATGGATCAAAGTCAGTCGCTCGATGCGTCCCAAGTGGTGAACACCTATAGCTTTGACGACCTCACCAGGATACTCAAACAGTATGGGGAAGAGCCACGGGCTCGAACGATTGCCCGGGCTATCATTGCCGCGAGGCCGCTCGAGACTACTCAGGAGCTTGCAGAAATTGTTCGTTCGGTTATGCCGAAGGGTAGTAAGACCCACCCCGCCACTCGCACTTTTCAGGCGCTCCGTATTGCCGTCAACGACGAGCTGGAACTCCTGCGCCAGGCGCTGCCGCTCTGGGCGGAATTACTGAACCCCGGTGGCCGGCTCGGCGTCATCAGCTTCCACAGCCTCGAAGACCGAATCGTGAAGCAGGCCTTTGCCGAGATAGCAGGGGACCGTTATGACGCTGAACTCGGTAACGTAACCAAAGGTCCCGTCGTGGCCGACGACACTGAATTAGTTTTTAACCCGCGTGCCCGTAGCGCAAAGCTACGCGTCGTAGTGAAAAAATAAATAACAAAGAAAGGGAGAGCACATGCCAATCCGCATCAAAAGCAACTCCCGCGCCTACAAAGTAACCGTCAAGGTTCGCTAGTAGGAATGCAGGTCCAGCCCTGGGAT
>Ga0070681_10005244_pt1 | contig 12521 bp, 13 predicted proteins | sample KBSC83BmetaG_FD_65650 | JGI IMG/M metagenome (GOLD analysis project Ga0070681, IMG submission 65650) | Corn rhizosphere microbial communities from Kellogg Biological Station, Michigan, USA - KBS C8-3B metaG | ecosystem: Host-associated > Plants > Roots > Rhizosphere | place: USA: Michigan...
GCGAGGCGGAGCCAGCGCTTGTCGTTGTCGACCAGCGTCGCATGGAGCGGCTGCTTGAACGTCCGCCAGCGCAGCTCGTCGCTGCTCACGAAGATGAGAATGCCGACGACCGCGATGAACATGTACTGAAGTACGACGCTCTGCGGCACCGGAGCGCTGCTCAGGCCGAAGAGCGGCGGCACGTAGCGCACGCCAATCGTGAACGCGAGATACGACACGACCAACAGGATCACAGCCTGCCAGAACGGATGACGGAGAAAGTGGCGAAGTCTCGTCATTTCTTGTTCGCGAGGAAGGTGACCAGCGCCTCAAGCTGTGCGGCGGTGAGCATCTGTCCGAACGTCGCGGGCATCGTTCCCGCGAACTTCTCGAACCCCTTCGTCGTGTCGCTCTTCGGATCGAGGATCTTCTTGCGAATCGACGCTGCCGAGCGGCGACTACCCATGTGATCCCACGACGGTCCGACGGCGCCGCCCTTGCCGTCGAGCTGGTGACAGCCGATGCATCCTTTTTCGCTATAGAGCGCGACGGGGTCGAGCGTTGCCGTCATCGCCGGTCCTGACGGCGCGGACCCTCCCGTCTTCGCCGGTGCCGTCTTCTGAATGTCCTCACCTGTGACGTCGACCTCGCCGCCCTGCGACTCGAGGAAGGCGACCGCTGCCCAGATCTGGTCGTCGGAGAGCTGCTTCCGCATGTCCGGCATGATCGGATCGAAGCCGGCGACGATATACGCCTGCGGCTGGGTGAGCGACTCGTAGAGATACGCCTTGCAACTCATGCCGGGTTTGCGCGTTCCACAGCGCGCGCCGATCGCGCCCTGTCCCTTGTAGTCGGTGAGCATGTTGGGCGCGCGCGTGCCGAGTCCATGACAGGCGGTACAGCCGCCGGCACCGTTATAAATCTTTTCACCAGCGGCGACCAGCGCTTCCGGCGTCACGCCGCTGCCGAGGGCGAGGGCTTCAGGAACCTCCGATTGCAGCTGCGGAATGATGTGCGCGACGGTCGTGTAGAATCCGACGACGAGGATGGCGATCACCAGCACTTTGAGATTCGTCTTCCACATGGCGTCAGTCTCCAGTGACCGGGAACGTTCCCGGCCGCGTGACGATGACGCCGGGCGGAACGACGACCGCCCGCGACTCCGCGACCTTCGCATGCGCCGCGCGCTCGGCCAGCCCGCCGAGCCAGAAGATGAACGCGACCAGCGACAGGAAGATCAGCACGCACAGGCTGATCATGTTCGCCGCGTAGCCTAACGCGGGCGTGAAGGCGTCGGGGCTCGTGTCACGCATCACTTCCCAGACGTGCCAATGTTGTCGTATGCCGCTCCGTGCAAATCCCATCAAACCCATGAGCCAGGTGAAGGTCACGGCGAGCACGAAGAGCGCGTACTGCGACCGTTCCGGCATCTGCCCCCAGCGGATCTCGCCGCGGGACCGGGCGCCCCGGCCGATGAACGCGTCGATGATCGAGACGCCGAGGATGCAGGCCAGCACTGCGCCGACCTGGTAAACGCTGAACCCGATGCGGACAATTGCCTCCACGAAATAGCCGTACACTCCATAGAAGAGCACGACGCCGGCAGCGATGACGAACATCGCCGCCTGAATCAACGTGCCCGTCCGCGCCCATGGCACCACGGACTCCTTGTTCGCGCGACGATAGATGAGGAACGACAGGAAGGTCGTCAGGATCATGAGATTGACGGCCGTGTTCTTCGCGCTCATCACGCCGAGGACGTTCAGGAAGGGGTGGTGCGCTCCGCCCATCGACGCGAGCTCGGCGCGCGTGGCGATCATCGTGTGCGGCGTCGACCAGGCGATCCAGCAGACGATGAGCAGCAGCAACATCCACTTCGTGTACGGCACGAACCGCTCGGCGCCGGGAATGCGCGCCATGCCTAACCACAGGTAGTAGTTCGCGCTCAGGAACAGCACGCCGATGAGCACGGCCTGCACGATCCAGAGCCAGCTCATGAAGCCGCCCATCATCGTGATGCCCATCTGCTGGTTGTACTGGTAGATCTCCCTGCCTAACCAGTAGCCGGCGAAGGGAAGGACGATGAACGTCGAGATGGCGATGAAGTTCCCGACGTAACCCATCCAGTCGTAATGGGCTCTCTCCTCCGCGGTCTTGGCTGCGAGAAAGCGATAGCCCGCATACGCCGCGACAATAGAGCCACCGAACACCGCATTTGCGATCAGTCGATGGATGTTGATCGGGATCCACGTCGCGTTGGCGATTGCGTTCCACATCGTCACGCCCGCGGGCAGCCCTTCGGCAGTGGCTCCCTTTGGCGGCGACATCATATATGTCAGCCACCCGTTGGCGATGAGCATCACCGTCGTGCCCCACACGTTGAGCAGGACGCCGAGGCCCCAGTGGAACCACTTGCCGCGACCCACCTGCCAGCGCTCCCACCCGTAGTAGTAGAGGTAGAGAGTGAACGACTCGACGAAGAACAGGCTGACGTAGATCCACATCGAGACGCTGAAGATCCGCGTCATGTGCGCCCAGAATTTCGGGTAGAGCGTCGTCAGCGCGAAGAGGAGCATCGCGCCCCAGAGCGCCGTCGCGCTGTACGCGAAGACGAGCAAGCGCGTGAATTCATGCGAGAGCTTGTCGTACTTGCTGTCCTTGGCGACGATCCCGATCAACTCCGTGATGACGGCGAACATCGGAACGCCGAGGACGAACGCGGCGAACATGAGGTGCACTTCGGCGGCGACCCACACCGCTCCGCGCCCACCGATGCCGGGGAAGTGTCCGTAAGCATTGGCGGTGTCGCTAACGGCTTGCTGCAGTAGGGCGAGCGTCGGCGTCATCTCACTCCTCGTCGAGGAAGAAGGGGCGCTTCTTCGAGAAGTCGACAGGCATCGACTGGCGTACCTCGCGCATGACGTTGAGGGTGATCTCGGTTTGCCCGTGGCGCTTCGCGTACTCCTCGATGCGATGCGCGACCACGGCGCGGACGAACGACGGAATGCGGGCGAGGCGCGCCTCGGCGGCCGCATCCCAGGGCATGGTGCGATCGGCGTGCATCCCATAGGTCACTGGGCGCACGCGCTCGATCGGTGTCGTCGAGGCCTTTGGCTGATAGACACACGACGGATCGTCGGCGAGCACGTCGCCCGTGACCGCGAGGGCGCGCGCGCGACACCCGCCGCAAAGCCCCCGATACTCGCAGACGCCACAACGGCCGCCGAGCTCGGGGTTGCGCAGCGAGGCGAAGAGCGGCGCGTTCCGCCAGAGGTTGGCGAACGAATCCCGGCGCAGGTCGCCGGCGGCGTCGGGAATGTACGGGCACGGCGTGAGCTTTCCGTCCGGCGTGATGCGACAGTACTGGGATCCGCACGGACAGCGCGTCTCGTAGTTGAGTATCGGTGAATCGGGCGCGAGCGCGTGCACGAGCCGCATGAAGTGCGGCGCGCACTTCGCACGCACCATCATCCGCCCGAGATAGCTCTTGTGAAGCGCGACGAGCTCCGTGAGCACGTGCTCATATTCGGCCGCGCTCAGGTCGGAGAGGCGCGCACCGCGGCCAGTGGGGACGAGGAAGTAGGCGTTGAACGACACCGCGCCCTGGCTGGCGGCCCACTCCACGAGGCGCTCGAGCTCACCGCGATTGCCCTTGGTGATCGTCGTCTGGACGATGAAGTCCATGCGGTGCGCGCGCAGGCGGCCGATGGCGGCCGCGGTGGCCTCGAAGGCCCCATGGCCGCGGCGGAAGTTGTCGTGCTGCCTGGGGGTCAGCGAGTCGACGCTGACGGCGAAGCCGGTGACACCCGCGCTCTTGAGCGACGCGATGCGTCGGTCATCGAGGAGCGTGCCGTTCGTGCCGACGACGACCGTGGCGCCGTTATGCGCGGCGTGTTCGGCGAGGCGCTCGAGATCGGTACGCAGCAGCGGCTCGCCGCCGGAGAGGATGAACAGCGGCGAGGGATTGAGCGCGAGGATCTCGCGCGCGATGCGCAGGCACTCGCCCGTCGACAGCTCGCTCGTCGCCGACTCGTGTGGCCCCGCCGCGATGTAGCAGTGGGCGCACTCGAGATTGCAGCGGCGCGTGAGGTTCCACGCGATCACATGTGGAATGTGATCGCGCGGCGTCTCGAGCTTCGGCGCCTCGGCCCGTCGGAAGTCTACCGCGGATGCCCCATGTGGGCACTCACTTGTCATTCCGAGCGAGCGAAGCGAGAGAGGAATCTGCACCTGGCTCCGGCGTCGAAGGGAAGTGCAGATCCCTCGTCGCTACGCTCCTCGGGATGACACTAAGAGTTTCACCCGCCCCTCCGCACCAGTTCCTCTACGGCTGCCTTTGCTTCTTCCGGCTTTACCAGATTGAAATCAACCGGACACTTCGCTGCTTTTGCTTCGACGTCTCGAATCGGGCAGCGGGTGATTCCCGCGGCCTTTGCTTCTTCGATCATCTGGCGCATCTCCGGCGACAGCGCCGGAGCGGCGCCTTCGGCTTCGGCGCGAATCTGCTTCGCCCGGAGCTCGTTGAACATCACGAGCATCGTGTCCATGTCGAACTCGTCGGCTTCGATCATGGCCTGTTTGTTCTCGTCCATGACGCGCGTCGTTATGCGCCAGATTTCGTGTGACCGGCCGAAGCGCTCTACCGTGTTGCGGGCGAGCGGCCGGGCGATGAGCGGCACGAGCTGCAACCGCTGCCACGCTTCGTGCGTCCAGACGATCGGATCGGTGGCGGTGCGCGCGCGGCGACCGACGCGACCCGTGATCGGGCACTTCACCTCGACCGACGAATCCACCGGCTCCGCGTCGTCGTCGTGGCCCTCGATCTTCGTCCGGCGCATCTGCTCGTCGGCCTTGACCTCCGCGAGCGCGATCTCTTCGGCGCTGCCGATGCCCATGATGAGCTGCATGTGCGTCGGCAGCAATTTGCGAATGGCTTCGTCGAGGCGTGGATTGGTGACGATGTCGCCGCCATGCTCTAGTACAAACTCCTCCACCGCTTTCCGTGCGATGCCTTGCGCAAACGGCGGCACGCGAAGAATCCGCACCTCGGCGTCCGGTGCCCACGGGAGGGAAGCGATACCGTCTTCCTCGATCCACGGGATGTCTTCCGGCTTGACGCCGACGGTACCGACGAGCAGCAGGTTACAAGGTGCTAATCGCACGAGATTCTCGGCTTGCGAACCGAGCTCCGTGCCGTCGATCCGGTGAGCGCCGTGCCGGCCCAGGATGAGCAGTGAAGGCTTCACTTCCTCGGCCCACTGCAGCACGACCTGGAACGGCTTGCCGACCAGGATCTGCGTCTCGATCGGAACGTCCGGGAATTCCTGCGCCATCACCTGGGCGCGCTTGAGGTTTGCCTGGCACAGCTTGAGCAAACCCTTATCGATGATGTTGTTATGGAGCTCTTCCTGCTCCTCGAACTTGAAGACCTTCGAGGCCTGTACCGAGAGGACGTCTTTGATATTTCCGAAGACGACGTGGTGGTACTCGACGTCGAAAGCGCTGCAGACGTAGAGGGACGCCCCGAACTCTTGCGCCAGCTCGAGCGCGCTCCGCATCGCCTTGTACGAGTACGACGACCCATCGACGCAGACCATGAAGCGGCCGCCCGAGAGCACGCCGTTCTCGCGTACGATGAGCATGTCTTTCTCGATTTCGCGCAGGGAGCGTGCAACGACGCCGCCCAACTGCGAGTACGCCTGGCGTCCAAGGCCGTGCGCGCCGATGGCGACGAGATCGTACTGCCGTCCCGACGAGCCGACGAGCTTCGCGGCCTCGTCTTCCTCTTCGGCGACGATGCGGCCATTCTCGCCGAGGCGGACGTCGCTCCGGGTCTTCGCGCCGCCGTCGTAACCCGCGGCGCGATTGGGATCGAAGCCGATGAGTCCCGGGAGGCGTCCCGCGCCGCGATTCACCTCGCGAACGATCTCCTCGTAGTTGATGCCCTCGAGCAACTGCCTCGTTAGGGCAACGCCGGCGCGCTCACAGCGCAGCGCCATCTGATCGAGGAAGCTGTCCGCGATGAGCTGGAGGCCCTTCTCGATCAACTTGTCGTGAATTTTACGCTGGCGCTTGATCTCTTCCGCGGTCTGGAATTGCGCGGGAAGTCCAGTTTCGAGTTGTCGAAATCTGACGTCGTGGAGACGCGCGGCGTAGACGTGATTACCGGTAATTCTGCCGCCGGAGGTCTGGCAGATCTCGATGGCGCGGTCGAGCGCCCAATCGGAGTGTGGCGAGTTGTCGACGGGAACGAAGACTTCCCTATATGGCATGACTCCGCCCTCGGCCGTGATGGGGTCGCTAAAACGATTCCGAATTGCAGGGCTTCTCTGCTTACCATCAGAGTAGGAGATGCGCGATGACGACCGCGCATCAGCACCCATCAATTCTCGCGCGCACACCTTTCACTTCGCCGAAGCGAGTTTCCGTCACCGCGCGCGAGAATCGCTATTTGGAGTCGCGCACGCTGTTCGCGTGTGCTCCTGCTCCTCTCGCCGCGGGCTTCCGCTCGCCGCGCGAGATATGAACCGGGGCAAATTATCTGTCAAGTAGGCGTCAATCGGGGTTGTCCTGAAAGGCCTGCCAGGCGATGGTCGGGAAGAGACAGCGCCGACGTTTGTCAGCTCGCAAATCGAGACTGCTCGACGACCCGTCTTGCGCCCGCTGACATCACGAAGTACTGCAGGACGGCTGGATTGGCGCGCTTGACCCATTCACACGCGGCGTACATCGCGGCGACATGATCGTCGCGGCCCGCATCACGGCACGCCGCACACTCAAATCGGAGCACGACGACGTTGGCGGCGACGTGGCTGCTGATTGCCCGAAGCCTCACGTCCGGCGACGCCGACTCGGCGGCTCCGCGGATGGACGAGAGGTGCGCCCCGATCCATCTGCGAAATAGCTGCGCATCACGAGCGGAGGTGAAGACGAACGCGGGGGCGCATTCCATCGTGTCCCTCTCCGGTCGCGGATAGCCTCCTCGCTTACTCGAGAACACGGCACTGATGAGCTGTTGACGATCAGTGCGGAGACCGCAAACGTGATCCGCATTACATTGACGTCCATGCATAGGCACGATTCCTGAACGCTAGGGCTGTGTTGCAGGAGGTGTCATATGCAGAACAATGGAGAGCGACGCAGCAGCCCGAACAGCACTGGAGGCCGGCGCAAGGCGAGCGAAAGCGGCCACGTCCCATCACACATCGACAGACGCGCGTCGGGCCTAACGGGAAGACGCAATACCGATCCCAGCTCGAATACGGCACGCTCGACGAACCAAACTGAGGAGCCGACTCGCCGCGACAGCCGAAGTGAAGCTCGACGGTAAGTCATTAGGGTACGATCTGCTCACCAGCCTCATCCCAGACCGTGAGCGCGTCCACCGGACAGCTCTCACACGCCTTGAGGAGGCACGAGCGATCGACGGACTCCGGGGCGCGGAAGATGGCGACGTCTTCGGCGTCGAGGACGAAGGCCTCGGGCGCGGCGGTGACGCAATCGCCGAAGCCGACGCAGAGCGTTCGATCGATGCGCACCCGCAGCCCGTGCACGGTGCGCTCGTGGGCGTCGTCGCTCACATCCCCTCGAGGCCGAGCTCCTCGCGCGCCCGGTCCATGACGTCGGGGGTAATCTCTGGTATGGACCGCTCGCGCGCGTAGTCGCTGTAGATCTTCTTCACCATCCCGCGCACGAAGCTCGGCACCTTCGCGAGCCGTGCCTCGGCGTCGCCCGACCAGCTTGGACGCGGAGCGCGTGATGCGTTGAGCGAATGCTCATCGACGAAGGCGTCGTCGCGGCCGGCGACGGCGCTGCGTGTGAACTCGAGCGGCTGCTCGTCGAGGGTGCGGCCGCCGATCTCGACGCCGAGGGTGCTCACGAGCTGCGTCTCCATCGGATTCGCGAGCATCGCGACGCGCCGGCCGCAGCGTGGGCAGGTGAACGACGCCGTGAAGGTGCCGTCGCCCGGTTGCTGGCGCTCGTCGAAGGTCATCTGCGAGTCGCAGTCGATGCAGAGGAATTTCATGCGCCGTTCCCCGGATGAAGCACCGCGTCGACGACGGCGCCGGGCAGCCACGTCATCCCGCCGCCGCGCGGCGCGAACGGAATGCGCGCGAGCAGCGGGACGTCGAACGCCGCCGACAGGCGGGAGCCCGCGTCGCCGGTGAACAACGGACCGATGGTGTCGCACGTTCCGCAGGCGTAGCCGCTCATGTTCTCGATGATGCCGACGACCGGGACACCGGTGTCGCGCGCAGCCGTGAGTGCGCGGTGCACTGACCGCGCCGACTCCTCGCTCGGGATCGTGACCGCGATCGCCGCAAGCTTGCTCGGCAGCAGCGTCGCGAGATCGGTGAGCCGGCCCGCGTCCGGAGGCATGTCGATGAAGAGGACGTCGAGCGCGCCCCAGGCGACGTCGGCGAGAAACTCGCGAAGCACACTCGATTCCGCCGCGCCGCGCCAGACGTGCGACTCGCCGGCGCCGCTGCGCCAGGTGAGCGGCCTGCCGTCGTCGAGCAGGAGATCCGTCGAGACGACGCGCACGCCGTCGGTGCCTAACGCCGGCGCGACGGCATCGTCCGTCACGTGGAGCGGACCCGCGGCGCCGAGGAGACGCGCGACGGTGGGACTCTGAAGGTCGGCGTCGAGCACGCCGATCTGGGCCTCGCGTCGAACGAGCGACCGCGCGAGCGCCGCGGTGACAAAACTCTTGCCGACGCCGCCCTTGCCGGAGATCACCGCGACGACCCGCTTCACCTCACGCAGCCGGTCGACGACGCGCGCCCGCTGCCGGCCGACCTGCTCGCCTAACGCGGAGCGGTCGTCGTCGCCGAGCTCGAAGTACGTCCGATGAGTCACAGGTCCCATCCCGCGCGCGCGAGCATCCAGAGGGTGATGACGATGACGCCGATGCCGACGATGTAGAACGACCGCGGAATCGGCCGATCGGCGCCCGCGAAGAACGCGTACCGGATGAGTGGAAAGAGCAGTACTGCGTCCAGTGCCCACACGATGCGCACGAACACGACGTTGCGCCAGCGCAGGAGGCCGAAGAACACCAGCCCCGCGACGAGCGCGCCCAGGATGAGCCACGGCAGCGGCGAGCCCAGTGGAGAGAAGGGCAGCAGCCCTGCACGCCACATCTCGTACGCGGACGCCTCGCGCAGGATGGCGGCGTGCAGGTATACGAATGCGGCCTGCCGGAACTTCAGCTCCCGCGCGGTGGTTGCGGCTTCGGTCACCTGTTGCAAGCCTGTTTGAATGTGGCGGGGATTCTATTGGTGGCACACCGGCGCACAAGGCACCCATTCCTGTATTGTTGCATGGATGACTAGTGATGAAAAGGATTACTCGAATCACACATCGAAATGTTCCTTGGACACTACGGCCTCGCCTTCGCCACCAAGCGCGTCGCGCCGCGAGCATCGCTCGGCACCTTCGCCTTCGCGGCTCAGCTCCTGGACGAGCTCTGGCCCATCTTTCTGCTCGTCGGAGTCGAGCGCGTGCGCGTCGTGCCCGGACTCATGGCCGCGAACCCGCTCGACTTCGAGTACTACCCGTTCTCGCACAGTCTCGTCGCCGCGGCAGTGTGGAGCGTCCTCGTCGGAGGCATCTACTACGCCAAGCGGCGCGATCGACGGAGCGCGACGATCGTCGGCCTCCTCGTGCTGAGCCACTGGATCCTCGACGTGCCGATGCACCAGCCCGACCTTCCACTCTGGCCAGGGTCCACGATGCGAATCGGACTCGGGGCATGGCGGTCGATTCCGCTCACGATCGTCCTGGAGCTGGCGGTCTTCGGCTTGGGCCTCGTCGTCTACCTTCGCACGACACGCGCTCGCGACCGCATCGGGAGCTGGGCGCTCTGGACGATGGTCGCCGTGCTCCTTCTGATCTTTCTCAGCGGGTTCACTTCGCCGCCGCCGTCCACGCAACGGGCGATCGCGTTAGGCGCGCTCGGGCTCTGGCTCTTCGTCCCGTGGGGCTACTGGATCGACCGGCACCGCGAGCTCACTGAGCCCGGAAGTGCGCTCCGTGAATCGCTGCCAGGAGCTGCCGCTGATGCTCGGCGGTCTCCGTCGTCCCATAAAGCGTGATGTAGTTCCCGGACCCGAGAAAATAGCTGGCGAGCACCGAGCGGTGCTCGCCGCCGCGCCATGTGTCACGCGCCGTCTCGACGTCGGCGAAAAGAATGTTGCCGGTGTTGAACCGGCACGTGCTCGTGCTTTCGTAGTCCCGGAAGTCTTTGACGTGAATCGCTCCAGGCGCACGCGTTAGGCGGAACTCGTCGCCATTCGTTGCCCGGAGCACGAGGAAGGGTGGATGCACGTCCACACTCCCCGTTTGCGGCACCACTTCGAAATCCGGCGGCACCGGAATTTCGATTGGAGCGCCGTCCGCCGTCATTTTCCGCCAGCCGGCGATGTCGGGGAGCTGTTCGGGGCACGCGACCAGTTGCGGCTCGCCGGCGGCGCGGTGCGTGAAGTCCCGAACGGGTTCCGGTGACACCGGGAGCGCCATTGACGTACGGTTTCCCCGTTGGAGCTGCAGTCGCCTCCTCGCCCGCGCGCCGGTGACGGCCGTGCACATACTCGCCACGCCGGCCACGACGAAGATGAGGAAGATGGGTACGATCATGCGGCGCAGCATCGTGAAAATGACTGGTGAGCGGGACGACTGTCACGCCGCAAACGGTGCCCACGCCAATGGCCAGACGCCGGCGCTGCGCATACTGTTTACTCGTCTTTAGCGGAGCCCGTCTCCATCGCCGCCCGCACTGCGCCGCTTCCGCTGCTCATCGTGTTCGCACTGTTCCTCGGCGCGATCGCGTACCTGGTCGCGTCCTCGCTCACGCGACGTAACGCGCCGGTCTACTCGATCTCGCCCCACGAGCGGGCGCGCCCGGCGAATTGGCAGACCGTTGGCGACACGCTCACCGTCGACGCCACCGACGGCGACCGATGGCAATACGTCTCGCTGGCGCGCGGGCATGTGCTGACGCCGCCCGACACCAGCGGCTGGGATATCGCGGTCCAGCGGTATCGCGTGATCACGCCATCCAGCGGCGCTGTCGCCGACCTCGGACAGGTTCCCTTCGAGCGGGCGCACACGGCGACCGGCGCCTCGTTCCGCCCCACGACGTTCGCTCACCAACCGGTGAACGCGGCGGTCGACCATTGGTATCGTTACAACTTGCTCACGCATCTCCTCGAGCCGAACGGCCACCTCTTCGCCGTGCGTTCGTCCGGAGCGTCGTGGAAGCTCGCCGTCGTGAGCTACTACTGCCCCCAGCTCGTCGCGGGTTGCCTGACGATTCGCTACGCGCCGCTCGCGCCCGATCGCGGCCGGTAACCGCCGAGCAGCGCCGCCGGGGCGAGGAGGAGCAGCGCGACGAGCTGCGACCAGATGGCGCCGCCGCCCGGCCGCGACGCGAGCGAGATCAGCGCACCCATCACGATCATCGCCGCGACGACGACGCCCGGCCAGCGCGCTCTCCCGATCCGCGCCGCAACGTAGCCACCGGCGGCGGCGGCGATGATGCCGACAACGGTCGACGCGACGATCACTGTCAGCGACGCCGCTGCGTGCGGATCCCAGCCCATCAGGTTGAACATCAACGCCGCCGGCGCGGCAAAGATCGCGTAGCCGACAACTGCGCCGAGTATGCCACGCCAGACGGAAGTTCCCATGATTGACGGTTAACGGTTAACGGTTACCGGTCAACGGTTAACCGTTCACTGTCCACCGTCAACCGTCAACCGTCGTGACTCGACGCGGCCTTCCGGGGTCTTGGTCCGTGTGAGAGTCGTACTCGCGCTGGCGCTGCTCCCCGCCGCTTGCGGCGGACCTCGGCCGGCTGGCGAGCCGCTGGCGCCTAACGAGCCGCAGGGCTTCGTCGTGACGGGAGACCCCGTGTCCCCCCGTGGAGCGACGTGGACCTTCCGCGGCACAGTCGACGGCACGGGCTACGATCTCAGCGGCGTCCTCCTCAAACCGCCGGGTGACGGCCCATTTCCCGCCGTGATCCTGAGCCACGGCTCACGCGGGAACGCTGCAGGGCTCGCGCGGCTCGTCGGTCCGACGATGGTGCAGTGGGGGCTCGTCTGCATCGGGGTGAACTACACACACTCCGAGGGTGTGCCGATCGGACGACCCGGCGACGAGCGCGAGCCCGGCGCGAGCAGATCGAACCTCGAGCGCGCGCACATGACTCGCGAGCTCCTTCGGCAGCTCGGCTATGTCGATATGAGTCGAATCGCGCTGCATGGCCACAGCATGGGCGCGTGGGTGAGCGCGGCCGCCGCGAGCGCGTGGCCTGACGATTTCCGCGTGGCGTCGACGACCGGAGGCGGTGTACGCCCGCTCCGCGTCCGCCGCGGTCCCGCACCGAGCGAGGACCAGGTTCGTGGCATTCGCATTCCGTTTCAGCTACATCATGGTGAAGCAGACGAAACGGTTCCACTCGAGTGGGATGAACGACTCGACGCCATCCTCGCGGAACACGGCGTGGCGCACGAGCTCGACGTCTATCCAGGCGCGGG
>Ga0070681_10005245_pt1 | contig 12518 bp, 14 predicted proteins | sample KBSC83BmetaG_FD_65650 | JGI IMG/M metagenome (GOLD analysis project Ga0070681, IMG submission 65650) | Corn rhizosphere microbial communities from Kellogg Biological Station, Michigan, USA - KBS C8-3B metaG | ecosystem: Host-associated > Plants > Roots > Rhizosphere | place: USA: Michigan...
ATTTGCTTTTAGCATTTGAGTTCTCCTCATAAAGCACAAAGGGAAAACGGCAACCGCTGTACGCGGTCGCCCCTGTGCGGTGCTAGAGGAGAACGGGAGGGCCGCGCGAAGCGGGAACGACTAGATTTGCGGGATAAGCGAGGGGTAAATGGTTGACACCGCTTTCAACGGTGTTGGCTGCGATCTGCAGCGGTGGCGCAACCGAGCCGAGCGCGCCCAAAACCTGAACGAAAGCGACGTGGAAATCGCACAACCCGGTTTGCGACGTCTGCTTGCCGCCATTGTCTTGCTGTGATTGGACCGGCGGGTTGCCTTGCAGATGCCGAATATGGTGAGTAAGCGCGCTGTGCTGCGCCACCAGCAATAATGTGGCGAGCACAATTTTCAGAAAACCGCGCTTCAGAATCATTTTCGCCATTTCCGGGTAATCGCCTGCGACAGAATCAGCGGGTACAGCTTACAGCACAATACGTGCGGGTTGCAAAGCCTGGGCTATACTCCATACGCTCGTCGAGCGACGCCGCCATGAAGCAAACCCTCCTGATTCTGATCAAGCTTTATCAGCTGTGCCTGAGCCCTTTTTTCGGGGGCCAGTGCAGGTTCTATCCGAGCTGCTCCGCGTATGCGGCAGAGGCGATCGACATCCACGGCGCGCTGCGCGGATCGTGGCTTGCATTAAGACGCATGTTGCGCTGCCACCCTTGGCACGAAGGCGGCGTCGATCCCGTCCCGCCGGCACGTTAGTTCTACGTCAAAGCGGAACCGTTAAGCCTTGGCCTGCGACGCGGCAGATTAACCCCTTCAAATACTCGCCTTCGGGGAAATTGAGCGCGACCGGATGATCAGCGCCCGCGCTCAACTGCTCGACGATCTGCGCCTCGACCTGGGCGTCAAGCGCGGCGCCGGCGACGATCTTCTGGAACAGATCGCGCGCGACACCGCCCGAGCATGAAAACGTGAACAACAGCCCGCCGGGTTTGAGCAACTTGAACGCGAGCAGGTTGATGTCCTTGTAAGCGCGCGCGGCCTTTTCGGCGTGTGCCGCGGTCGGCGCGAATTTCGGCGGATCGAGCACGATCAAATCGAAGCTGCGCGCATGGTCGCGCAGCTTGCGCAGCAGATGAAAGATATCGCCTTCGATGCACTCGGCCCCGGGCAGTTTGTTGAGCGCGACGTTGCGCTTGAGCAGCTCGAGCGCCGGGCCCGAGCTGTCGATCGCAGTCACTCGGGCCGCGCCACCGAGCAACGCATTGACGGTAAATCCGCCGGTATAGGCAAAGCAATCGAGCACTTCGCGTTTGCTCGCGAGCCCGCGCAAAAGCTGGCGGTTGTCGCGCTGGTCAAGATAAAAACCCGTTTTGTGTCCGTGCGGCACGTCAATCTCGAATTTCGCGCCTGCTTCGTCGATCACCACCTGTACCGGCGGCGGCGCGCCGCGCAATAATCCGACGCTCGGCGCTATCCCTTCCAACGCAAGCACGTCGGCGTCCGAGCGTTCGAAGATGGATTCCGGCTTGACCACAGCTTGAAGGGCGTCGGCAATCGCGTCGCGCCAGCGGATCGCACCGGCGCTCGACAGTTGCAGCACGACGGTATCGCGGTAGCGATCGGCGACGACACCTGGCAAGCCGTCCGATTCCGCGTGCACCAGCCGCACCGTGTCGTTCGCGGGCAGCAAATGCGCGCGACACGCCACTGCCTGGCCGATGCGCGCGTGAAAAAATTGAGCGTCGATTTCGCGCCGCTCCCATCCCCACACGCGCGCGACGATCTGCGACTGCGGACTGTAAGCGGCAATCGCAAGAAACTCGCCGGTACTGCTGTGTACCTCGATGGTTTCGCCGCTTTCCGGCGCGCCGCTGACCTTCGCCACCGCGCCTGAAAACACCCATGGATGGCGGCGTTTGAGCGATTTTTCGCGCCCGGGTTTGAGTACTAACTTGTTCATGAATCCGCCGATGTCCGCTGCGGCCCCCAGTCCCTTGACCATTTGCCGCGTGTTGAACGGCGACGAGATCGTCCGTTCCAACATGCGGAGTTAAATCGGCGCTTCGCGTCCGGCTTTAACTTTTTTTCTTCGCCCGCGGATGCGCGGCGTCGTAAACTTTCGCGAGGTACTGAAAATCCAGATGCGTATAAATCTGCGTCGATGAAATGCTCGCATGACCCAGCATTTCCTGCACCGCGCGCAGATCGCCGCTCGACTGAAGCACGTGCGATGCAAACGAATGGCGCAGCACGTGCGGATGCACGCCGCTGTTGAGACCGAGCTTCAATGCCCACGTCTTACAGCGGTACTGGATCGCGCGCGGTGTGAGGCGCGCGCCGTTGCGACTGACGAACAACGCATCGCCGCCCGCTTGCACCAGCGGTTCACGCTGTTTGAGCCATTTCTCCACCGCGAGCAGGGCCTGGCTACCGACCGGCACGATGCGCGTCTTGGCCCCCTTGCCGGTCACGCGCACGGTCGCGTCGCCGAAATTAACATCGGTCGGTGCAAGGCCGGTCAGTTCAAAGAGCCGCAGGCCCGACGAATAAAAGAGCTCGAAAATGGCCTTGTCGCGCACAGCCAGCACATCATCGCCCGGGATTTCCATGAGGCGGGCTGCCTCGTCGGGCGACAAAGCCTGTGGCAGATGTTTTTTGGTTTTCGGCGCGCGCAGGCCGAGGCACGGATTGTTGATGTAGCCATGGTCGCGCGCGAGGTAGCGGTAAAACGCGCGCCACGCCGAGAGCATGCGCGCAAGCGTTCTTCCGTCGAGACCGCGTGCGTGCAGTTGCGCCACGAAACGCCGCAGATGATGGATCTGCAGCTTGGCGAGCGGCGTGGCGGCCGCAAGTTCGAGCAGCGCAGTGATGTCGCGCCCGTAGTTTATGACGGTGTTCCGGCTTAAGCGCCGCTCGTCGGCCAAGTGCCCAAGAAAATCGCGTAGGAGCTTGTTCTCAGCAGGGACTTTCGCTTTTCCCGCGTCCCGCCTCACGCCTCACTCCTCACGGGTGTTGCGCCTCTCGCTTCATGTCAGATAGCGCAACAGCGCCGCCCCGGTGAGTTCGCCAAGGCGCTTCAGGTACAACGTGCCCATCTCAGGATAGAAGCGCTGCGCGTCTGCGCTCGCGAGTGCGATCAGACCGAACGTTTGGTCGCTTTTGAGCGGGACATAGGCGAACGAACGCAGGTGTGCGGCGTTTTCGCCAAACCACCCTGCGGTATCGACCATCGCATGCGCGCTGCAGTATGGGCTGGGCAGGCTTGCAGCAAAATCGCGAGATTCGGCGCTGACCGCGTCGAATTCAGGCAGTTGCGGGTGCTTGCCCGCCGGCCACAGGCGAAGCACGGTATACGGCACCGCGAAATCCTCGCGCAGGTTGAAATACAGCGATTCGATTACGGCGCCCGCGTCGCGCGCCGCCATCAGCGCGAGCGCCAGACGATGCAGTTTTTCGCCGATAGCGTCATTTTCTTCGCCGAACTCGATCAGCTCGCGCAGCTTGCTTTCGAGTTGTTTGCCCTTTTCACGTAGCGTCAGAATCTGGCGCTCGCTGATCGAAATCGCGCGGCCGCCGTGCGGATGCGGAGTGAAAATAGTCGACAGGAAATCCGCGTGCTGTTCGAAAAACTCAGGATGCTGCTCGAGATAATTCACGACCGCTTCAGGTGTCATGTGCCGGACCTTTTCTTATGTTTCCATTTCGCCTTCGAAAACGGTGACAGCCGGGCCGGTCATCAGCACCGGTTTTCCGTCACCCTCCCATGATATACCGAGGTCGCCGCCGCGCGTAGTGACCGTCACCCGTTTGTCGAGCAGTCCGCGCTGGATGCCTGCCACCGCCGCGGCGCACGCGCCGGTGCCGCACGCAAGCGTCTCGCCGGCACCGCGCTCGAATACGCGCAGCTTGACGTGATCGCGGCTCATCATCTGCATGTAGCCCGCGTTGACACGCTGCGGAAAGCGCGGATGCACTTCGATCGCGGCGCCCTCGGTCTGCACCGGCGCGTTGTCCACATCGTGCACGATCTGCACCGCATGTGGGTTGCCCATGGAAAGCGCGCTGATCACAACCGATTTTGCGCCGATTTCGAGCGTGTAAGTCAGCGCGCGGCGTTCGGCCTGGAACGGAATGCACGACGGCTCGAACTGCGGCACGCCCATATCGACGCTTACCTGGCCGTCGGCCTCGAGCCGCGGAACGATCACGCCACTCAGCGTGCCCACGCGAATCTCGCTTTTTCCGCTAAGTCCGTGATCGCGCACGTAGCGCACAAAGCAGCGCGCGCCATTGCCGCACTGCTCGACTTCGCCGCCGTCGGCGTTGAAAATCCGGTAATAGAAATCAGTGCCAGCTTCACGCGGCTTTTCGACCTGCAGGATTTGGTCGCAGCCTATACCGAAATGACGGTCGGCGATCCGCCGTAATTCTTCGCGCGTAAGAGCGATCGGCGCGCGCGTCGCGTCGAACACGACGAAGTCGTTGCCGAGCCCGTGCATTTTGGTGAATTTGAGCTTCATCTTTTAGCGATGGATAGCGCTGCGCTCAACCCATCATTTCCCGCATTGTCGATTTTAGCTCGCAACGCGCGCGTGTTTCTCAGCGTTACATGCTCCTGACCATGACGTAATCGTCCATCACAAAACCGCCGCCAATATCCTTGGTTATCGAATCGGTGATGCGAAACCCGTATTTTTGATACGCCGCGATCGCAATTTGGTTGTGCTTGTTCACCGAGAGCTTGAGCCGCTCGCAACCGTATGCGCGTGCGATGGTAACGACCCGGTCAAGAAGCATGCCGCCGTAACCTTTGCGCTGATGCGCGTGATGCACGTACAGTTTCTCGAGCTTCATTTCGCGCGAGTAACCGGTCAGGACATACGAGGAAAAACCCGTCATTCGGCCGTCGACGAGCAGCTGATCCCACCATATGTCCCCGCGTTGCAACTCTTCGCGCAGCACTTTGGCGGTAAAGCGCTGCGCGAGCATGTATTCTATCTGCGCCGAGCTGATGATTTGCGCATAATGCCTGCGCCAGATCTCGCCTGCGAGTGCGCACAGGCGGTCGATGTCGCCTGCCGCGAGCTGTGTGATCTGCACTCGCACCGTGTTTTTGGCCGCTCGCCCGCCGCTGTCCGATTCATTCATAACGGTTCGGCTCTCCCGCCGGATGTGTTTTGAAGCGCTTGTGCAGCCAGTAATATTGTTCCGGCATTTCGCGCACGCGCTCTTCGATGAAGGCATTCATGCGCCGCGCGTCGGCTTCGAGGTCATCGCTCGGAAATGCTTCCCACGCGGGATACAGCCGCACCACGTAGCCCGCGCCGCCCGGCAGCTGGCGCGTGACGCATGGCACGATCGCAGCACCCGCAAGCCGCGCGATGCGCGACAACCCGGTGATGGTCGCAGCCTGCACGCCGAAAAACGGCGCGAACACCGAATCGCGTGCGCCGAGGTCCATATCGGGCAAATAGTAAAACGGCTCTCCGCTTTTGAGCGATTTCACCATCGGCCGGATGCCGTCTTGGCGCGCGAAGAGAGTGGTCTGGCCGAAACGCGTCCGGCCGTGAATCAAGATCGCATCGGCGGCGGCGCTCTTCTGGCGGCTGTAAATTGAGTTGAGACGGTAATCGGCCGCGAGCCGGATGCCGCCCATATCGAGGCCGATAAAATGCGGCGCGAGCAGGATGACCGGCCGGCCAGCGACCGCATGCCAGTTCTCAAGCCCTTCAACGTGGACCAGCCTGCGCACCCGCTGTTCGGAACTCCACCACAGGATCCCATGCTCGAGCACGCTGCGGCCGAAGGCGCGGAAATGCCGGCGCGCCAGGCGGCGGCGGCCCACCTCATCGAGTTCAGGAAAACACAATCGCAAATTAATCAGCACCACACGGCGCCGCGCGCCTGCCAGCGCATATAGAAGCATACCGAGCGCCGTACCGATGCGCGACAACAGCGCGAGCGGCAGCACTCGCAGCGCCCAGATAATCGCCAGACCGAATCGCATCAGACGCAGGCGCTCTCGCCCAAATTCAACGGCGGTAGCACTAGCGCTCGAAGTCGCGCCTTCAACGCGGTAACCGCTTTAAAATCCGAGCTTGATCTGATATAATAATAAGCTTTGCCACGTTTCGGCGACTGCACATTATGAGTGATTTTCTTTTTACTTCCGAATCGGTTTCCGAAGGCCATCCGGACAAAGTCGCGGACCAGATTTCGGACGCCGTCCTCGACGCTATCTTAGCTCAGGACAAACACGGCCGTGTAGCCGCTGAAACGATGGTCGCAACCGGCCTGGTAGTGATGGCCGGTCAAATCACGACCAGCGCCAAGGTCAATTACAGCGAAATCGCACGCGACGTAATCAAAAGCATTGGATATAACGACTCCGCAATCGGTTTCGACTATCGTAGTTGCGCCGTGCTTACGGCATATGATGCGCAGTCGGTCGATATTGCACAAGGTGTGGATGAGGGCAAGGGTCTGGATCTCGAGCAAGGCGCCGGCGACCAGGGCCTGATGTACGGCTTCGCGTGCGACGAGACGCCGCAATTGATGCCGGTGCCGATCTATTACTCGCACCGCCTGATGGAGCGCCACGGCGAATTGCGCAAGGACGGCAGGCTGCCGTGGCTCAGACCCGATGCCAAATCGCAGGTTACCGTGCGTTATCTCGACGGCAAGCCAGTCCAGATTGAAACGGTCGTTATCTCGACCCAGCACCACCCCGACGTGAGCCATGAGCAGATCAAGGAAGCAGTGATCGAGGAGATCATCAAACCGGTATTTCCGAAGCACATGCTCAAGAACGACACCAAATACTTAGTCAATCCGACCGGCCGTTTCGTTATCGGCGGACCGATGGGAGATACCGGCCTGACGGGACGCAAGATCATCGTCGACACCTACGGCGGCTATTCGCGTCACGGCGGCGGCGCGTTTTCGGGCAAGGACCCGTCCAAGGTCGATCGCTCGGCCGCTTATGCCGCGCGCCACGTCGCCAAGAACATCGTGGCGGCGGGCTTGGCGAAAAAGTGCGAAGTACAGGTCGCCTATGCGATCGGCGTCGCGCGCCCGGTCAGCGTGCTGGTCGACACTTTCGGTACTGGCACGATTGCCGATGAGAAGATCGGCAAGCTCGTAGAAAAGCACTTCGACCTGCGGCCGAAAGGCATCATTCACGCGCTTAACCTGCTGCGTCCGATTTATCTCAAAACGGCAGCTTATGGCCATTTCGGCCGCGACGAGCCGGAATTCAGCTGGGAAGCTACCGACAAAGCCGCAGCCCTCAAGGCAGACGCCAAGTAAGGAGAGCACGCAGCCAATTCAACCGTCATTCCACCCTGAGGGGCGCTGCAGCGGGCATCAGTCCCCGCCACGCTCAGGATGTGCAATCGAAACCTGCAAGGGCGCCCATTCAATCAGCAATCTGAATGGAGAACGCAAACATGAACGCAACACTCAAACCCGGATTTACCGACTACAAAGTCGCCGACATCAAGCTCGCTGATTTCGGCCGCAAGGAAATCGCAATTGCCGAGACCGAAATGCCCGGTCTGATGGCGGTACGCGACGAATTCAAAGGCAAGCAGCCGCTCAAAGGCGCGCGCATCGCCGGTTCGCTGCATATGACGATTCAGACCGCAGTTTTGATTGAGACGCTGGCCGCGCTTGGCGCCGATATCCGCTGGGCCTCGTGCAATATTTTCTCGACGCAGGACCACGCGGCGGCAGCGATTGCCTCCCGCGGCATTCCCGTGTTCGCCTACAAAGGCGAATCGCTCGAGGATTATTGGGAGTATACCCATCGCATCCTCGAATGGTCGGACAATGGCACTCCCAACATGATCCTCGACGACGGCGGCGACGCGACGCTGCTGGTCACGCTCGGCTCGAAAGCCGAGCAAGATCCCACGGTAATTCCCACCGCGTCCAACGAGGAAGAACGCGTGCTCTTCGCCTCGATCAAGAAGCGCCTCAAGGAAAAACCCGGCTTCTACTCGAAGATCCAGGCCAATATCAAAGGCGTGACCGAAGAAACGACCACCGGAGTGCATCGCCTGTACCAGATGGAAAAAGAAGGCCGGCTGCCGTTCCCGGCGATCAACGTCAACGACTCAGTGACTAAGTCGAAGTTCGACAACCTCTACGGCTGTCGCGAGTCGCTGGTTGATGCGATCAAGCGCGCGACCGACGTGATGATTGCCGGCAAGGTCGCCGTGGTCGCGGGTTTCGGCGACGTCGGCAAAGGCTGTGCCGAGGCGCTGCGCGCGTTATCGGCGCAGGTATGGGTGACCGAGATCGACCCGATCTGCGCGCTCCAGGCGGCGATGGAAGGGTTTCGCGTCGTAACCATGGATTATGCCGCCGACAAGGCCGACATTTTCGTTACTGCCACCGGCAACTTAAGCGTGATCAACCACGAGCACATGAAGCGCATGAAGAATAACGCGATCGTGTGCAACATCGGCCACTTCGATTCAGAGATCGAAATCGCGGCGCTCAAGCAGTACCGTTGGGATAACATCAAGCCGCAGGTCGATCACGTCGTGTTTCCCGATGGCAAGCGCCTGATCGTGCTGGCTGAAGGCCGCCTGGTGAATCTCGGCTGCGGCACAGGACACCCGTCCTTCGTGATGTCCAATTCGTTCACTAACCAGACGCTCGCGCAACTCGAGCTTTATACCAAAGGTGATCAATACGAGAACAAAGTCTATGTGCTGCCCAAGCATCTCGACGAGAAAGTGGCGCGCCTGCACCTGAAGAAGCTCGGCGTCGAGCTCACGACGTTGACCGAGGGCCAGTGCCGCTACCTGAGCGTGCCGATCGAAGGACCGTACAAACCGGACCACTACCGCTATTGATCGAACCGTCCTCGCGCGCAGACAGGGTATCGAGTGCAATCCCAAAAGAAATTTCCGCGTACGTTCAGCTTCGAGTTCTTTCCGCCTAATACACCGGAAGGACAGGAGAAGCTGCGCGCGACGACCCAGCAGCTCGCCCAGCTCAAACCCAAGTTCTTTTCGGTCACGTATGGCGCTGGCGGCTCGACGCGCGAGCGCACGCTGGGCACGGTGCTCGACATCCGCGCCATGGGCCACGCGGCGGCGCCGCACATTTCGTGCATCGCGTCGACCCGGGATAATCTGCGGGGATGGCTGCAGCGGTATAAAGATCAAGGCATCAGGCATATCGTGGCACTGCGCGGCGACCTGCCTTCCGGGTTGGCAGCGACGGGCGAGTTCCGCTTTGCGAGCGAGCTCGTCGAGTTCATCCGCAGCGAATTCAACGACACATTCTTAATCGAGGTTGCGGCGTATCCGGAGTTTCATCCACAGGCGAAAAGCGCACGTGACGACTTGCTCGCATTCAAGCGCAAAGTCGACGCCGGCGCAGCATCGGCGATCACTCAATATTTCTATACCGCCGATGCCTACTATCGCTTCGTCGACGAGTGCGAAGCGATGGGCATCAGCATTCCGATCGTGCCCGGCATCATGCCGATCGGCCGTTTTTCGCAGCTCGCGCGCTTTTCCGATGCCTGCGGTGCGGAAATCCCGCGCTGGATTCGCAAAAAACTTGAAGGCTACGGCGACGACACTGCGTCGATCCGCGCGTTCGGGCTCGACGTCGTCACCGCGTTGTGCGACGACCTGCTGCGTCACGGCGCTCCCGGTCTGCATTTTTACACGTTGAATCAAGCGGGTCTGACGACCACTATCTGGCAAAGACTGGGACTCTGAGATGCCGCGCGCCGTCTGGCATGGAACGGTCATCGCCCAAAGCGATCGCTGCGAGGTCGTCGAGGGTAACCCGTATTTTCCACCGGACGCGGTTAAGCGCGAATATCTGCGCGATAGCGCTACGCATACGGTATGCGGGTGGAAAGGCACTGCGAATTATTATGATGTCGTTGTCGATGGCGAGGCCAATCACGACGCCGCTTGGTACTATCCCGAACCTAAGCCCGCCGCGCACAACATCAAGGGCTATGTCGCGTTCTGGAAAGGCGTGGAAATCGAGTAATGCACGGGCATCTGGATTTGTCATTTCCATTTGGGTAAACTCGTTTTCCAACCATAAACCTCATTCTCAACCGTTCCTCGAGGCACCGATGAAAATCGGGATTCAACTAGGCGCCGCCCTTGCCGCGATGTGCGTCGCCACCGCCGGCTACGCGCAGGGCTTCAGTTTCTCGCAGGAGAAAGCGGACCGCGAGGCACAGGAACAGGCACAGGCGGAAGCGCGCGAGCGGGGGATCGCCGAGCGCCTTTCCACGCCGTGCCGCGATAAGCTCAAAGACAAGAAGATCATGCTGATCATCGGCGAGCAGCAGTCCAGCGGCGGGATCCTCGCGAATCAGGAGAATTACGGCCCGCATTACCAGGCCATCAACCTGCGGCTGCGCTCGCTCGGGCTCAGGACCTACACGCCGCAGGAGATCAAGAGACAGATCGCGCAAGCTGAAATCGACGCTTATTTCAAAGGCAACCCGGATGCCGCGCTGTCCGCCTCAAGGCGCCTGGGTGCGAGCTTTGTGCTGCGCGGGCTGATTACCGCACAGGCGGGCGTCAATCCGCTGATCCGGGTCAACGAAGTCACGGTCGACATGGGCTTTTCGCTTGCCGAATCCGGCGGACGCCTGATTTCCGATGCGAGCGCCCAAGGCGGCTCCTATGCCGGCCGCGATATCCGATCGGCTGCCGCGCGCCTCGTCAACGAACAAGCTGATGAAGTTGTAGCTAAGCTCTATAGTGATTATTGTACCAAAGCAGGTTTGGCCGAACCCAAGCGTAAAAAATAGCCGCACGAGGCGGGTTGATCGCAGCTGGAAAACATCTATTTTTTGGAGAAACGATATGAAATTCAATTTAGCAAAAACGACGGTTGGCATCGTCGCAGGCGCACTGTTCGCGCTGTCCGGCGTTTCCCACGCGCAACCGCGCTTTGGTTCCGACAGCAGTCCCGCGCCCGCCACGTCGACGTCGCAAAAAGCCAACGAAGCGGCCGACAGGGCGGTGTATAAACCCATCGAATACTCCAATGCCGCCAAAGCCGGCCCGCCGCTGATCGTGATCCCCGGCGAGATCAAGAGCAACAATGCGACGTTTACCCAACGGTTCGGCGCCAACAACATCGCCGATTTCGCGGAGATCGAGCTCTCTAAAGCCAATTTTCAGGTGCTCGAACGTACCAACCTCGGACCGCTGTTGAACGAATTCACGCTCGCCTACAACCTGGGTGACCCCGATCAGGCGCGCAAGGTCCTAGGCCGCGGCAAGCTCAAGACCACGAAGTGGGTGGTCAAGTTCGACATCCTCAAGACCGAGCAGGTCGCCGCTGCGCAGCAGGGTTTTGACGGCCGCGCCATCGGCAACATGATAGGCATGTTCGGCGGGCGTGGTAACGCGGTCGGCGGTACCGCAGTGGGTTCGGTCAGGACCCAGGACTCAAGCGGGGTGTGGATCATCGGCATGCGCTTCAAGATCATGAACGCAGAAACCACCGAGCAGGTCGCGCAGGGCTACACCGAGGAAAAAATGGAAGTCGGCGCGACTTCCACTTCCGTACTCGGCGTATCGTCTGCCCAGCAGGGCGGGGTGTCACTCGATACGATGGTGCAGCGCCTGATCCAGAAGACGGTGTGGGAAATCGACAGCAAGTACAAATAACCGGTCTTCAGGACACGCGTGGACAATAGGCCGTGAGCGAATCCCCGCTCAAACTCGGCAAATACGAAATCCTGCGCGAGCTCGGTCGCGGCGCAATGGGAGTCGTGTACGAGGCATTCGACCCAAGCATAGAGCGCACGGTCGCGCTGAAAACCATACGTCGCGATCAGCTCGAGAGCGTCGAGGCGGGCGACGCGATATCGCGTTTTCAGCGTGAAGCGAAAGCCGCAGGGCGCCTCAATCATCCGAATATCGTTTCCATCTACGATTTCGGCGAGGACAACAGCACCACGTTCATCGCAATGGAGTTCGTGCACGGACGCGAGCTCAAGACCTATTTCGAGAAGAACGAGCGCTTCCCGATCGCCGAAATCGTGCGGGTCATGGGCCAGCTGCTCGAAGCGCTCGAATATTCGCACAACTACGGCGTCGTGCATCGCGACATCAAGCCCGCCAACATCATCATCCAGCCTAACGGGCAGGTCAAAGTCGCGGATTTCGGCATCGCGCGCATCGAGTCATCGCAGTACACCCAAGCCGGCACCGTGCTCGGCACCCCGGCGTACATGTCGCCCGAGCAATTCATGGGGCAGACCGTCGACCGCCGTTCCGATATTTTTTCGGCAGGCGTGGTGCTCTATCAGTTCCTGACCGGTGAGCGTCCATTCTCCGGCACGGCGACTACGATCATGCATAAGGTGCTGAGCGTGGACCCGCCCCTGCCGTCGATGCTCAACGTTCAGGTGCCCAAACCGTTCGACGCGGTCGTCAGCAAGGCGATGGCCAAACGACCGGAAGACCGGTTTCAGACCGCGCGTGAGTTCGCTGAAGCGATACGCATGGCGGCCGAGGGCAAAG
>Ga0070681_10005247_pt1 | contig 12518 bp, 11 predicted proteins | sample KBSC83BmetaG_FD_65650 | JGI IMG/M metagenome (GOLD analysis project Ga0070681, IMG submission 65650) | Corn rhizosphere microbial communities from Kellogg Biological Station, Michigan, USA - KBS C8-3B metaG | ecosystem: Host-associated > Plants > Roots > Rhizosphere | place: USA: Michigan...
CCGCCCAATCAATGATGCGCGCTTCGTCCCACGCGATGTAGGCGTCCTTCAACAGCGAGACGAGGTCGTACGTCACGGGCCCGAAGACCGCGTCCTGGAAGTCGATGATGCCGGGATTGGGTTGGGTGACCATCAGATTGCGCGAGTGATAGTCGCGATGCACGTAGACGCGCGGCTGTGCCAGATTGTTGGTGAGGATGGCTTCGAAGGCCGAGCCGAGAGTCTGTATCTGTGTGGGGGACAGCTCGACGCCCAGATGCTTCGCGATATACCAGTCCGGAAACAGGCGCAGCTCGCGCAGCAGCAGCTCGCGATCATAGTCCGGCAGCACATCGGGCCGGCTCGCCTGCTGAATTTTGACCAGAGCAGTGGTCGCGTCATCGTAGAGCTTAGCGGCGGTGTCATCGGTGAGCGCCGGCAGATACATGGTATTGCCGAGATCGGACAGCAGCAGGTAGCCGTTTTCGATATCCTCCGCCAGCACTTCGGGGACATTCACACCGGCTGCACGAAACAGGTGAGCGACTTTCACGAATGGACGGCAATCCTCGTGCTCCGGCGGAGCGTCCATCACAATGCGGGTCCCGGCCGATGTAGCGACACGGAAATAGCGGCGGAAGCTCGCGTCTGCGGACGCCGGAGCGACGCTGAAGAATTCGCCAAGGAGGCGTGCGTGCAGCCAGGCTTCGAGAGTTTGTGTGCGGCTCACGCGGTTGCGTTGCTAGAGGGATACCTTTTGTGCGATTTTATCGCCAAATCACTCCAACAAGCCACGATGCCATCCCACCGCCGCGCTCTGATCGCGGTCACGGTCCTGGCGCTGGCGGCCGGCGGCGCGGGGGCGCAGACAACGCCGTCTGCCAAGCCGGACCCTGACGTTGGCCTGAAGCTTCAGCGCGCGCTGCTGCCGCCGGCCGCGCCCGAGCCGGAAGCAGATCTCCCGGTGTTCCTGGAGGCCGATCGCCTCGAGGGCACGCAGAACAAGGACCTCCAGGCCGAGGGCAACGCGATGCTGCGGCGGCGCGGCCAGACCGTGTTCGCCGACGTATTGCGCTATTCGATCCCGAGCAGCGTGGTCACGGCCACCGGGCATGTTCGCTTCGATCAGATGGGCGACATCATCACCGGCGACTACGCGTCGTTCAACTTGGACAACGAGTCCGGCTACGTCGACAAGCCCACCTATCAGTTCCGGCAATTTCATGCACGCGGGCAGGCCAACAAGCTCGAAGTGCGTGACCGCGACAGGTACCGTGCCATCCGGGCGACCTACACGAATTGCGATGTCGGCAACGACGACTGGTATCTGAGAGTGCAGCGCCTCGACATCGACCGGCTGACCGACATAGGCGAGGCGCGCAACGCAACACTGTATTTCAAGCAGGTCCCGGTACTGTACACGCCGTGGATCGACTTCCCGGTCTCGAGCCGGCGCAAGAGCGGATTCCTTCCGCCGACGTATGGCAGCACCGCGACCAGCGGTCTCGAGGTGACGGTCCCGTACTACTGGAACATCCAGCCGAACATGGATTACACGGTCGCACCGCGCGTGATGTCGCGCCGTGGGATGCTGCTCGGCAACGAGTTCCGCTATCTCGAAAAGGATTACAAGGGCCTGCTGCAGGCCGATTACCTGCCGGACGATCGCGTCGCGAACCGTTCGCGCTGGGCCCTGCTGTTCCAGCATGATCAGAATCTGGGCCACGGCTTTGCCGGTGGGCTCAACATCCAGCGCGTGTCGGACGACACCTATTTCACCGACTTGTCCGACAAGATCGCCGCCACGTCGCAGAGCGTGCTGCCGCAAGAGGGTTGGCTCAAGTACGAAGGCGGCTGGTGGAGCGTCTACGGCCGCTACCAGCACTGGCAGACGCTGCAAGACCCGCTGGCGCCAATCACTCCGCCGTACGCGCGCGCCCCGCAGGTCACTCTGCTCGCGTCACAACAAGACGTGCTCGGCACCGATGTTGGTTTCAGCGGCGAGGTGGTCAACTTCGTGCACCCCACTCTGCTGACCGGCCGCCGCCAGAATTACTACCCGACGGTGAGCTACCCCGTGCAGACGCCCTTCTTCTTTGTCACGCCCAAAATGGGCGTGAACTATACGCAGTACAGCTTTCCTGACAACACGCGCGATGCGCAGACGCGCACATTGCCGATCTTCAGCGTGGACAGCGGCATGCGCTTCGAGCGCGACACGACGATCCGTGGCCGCGACTTCGTGCAGACGCTCGAGCCGGAGCTCTATTATCTCTACATCCCATTTCGTGATCAGACTCAGCTGCCGGTCTTCGACAGTGCGCTCAAGGATTTCAACTTCACCAGCGTGTTCTCGGAGAACAAGTTCAGCGGCGCAGACCGTATCAACGATGCAAACCAGATCACGGCCGCGGTCGGCACGCGCCTGCTCAATCCCGAGACTGGGGTCGAGCAGGTGCGCGCGCTGATCGGGCAGCGATACTACCTGGAGCAGCCGAGGGTTACACTGGACAGCGCCTTGCCGACCAGCCCGGTGCCGTCCAATGTCCAGTCCGACACCTCGACGCGGTCCGACCTGTTGGCCCTGTTCTCGGGTGCGCTGACCCGCACATGGTCACTCGACTCGGGCTTGCAGTATGGCGTCAACACGTCCGAGTTCGAGCGCTTCAATGTCGCTCTGCGCGATCAGCCGGAGCCCGGCAAGGTCCTCAATCTGGGGTACCGGTTTACGCGCGACTTCCTCGATCAGATCGATGTCTCGGCCCAGTGGCCGCTTTCGAGGCGCTGGGCCGGGCTGGCCCGCTACAACTATTCGCTCAGCGACAAGGCGCTACTGGAGGCGCTGGCGGGCCTCGAATATAATGCCGGCTGTTGGACCTTGCGGTTCGTGCTGCACCGCTTTGTCACCAACACGCAGGAGCGTACCAACACGTTCTTCTTCCAGATCGAGCTGACCGGACTTTCGCGTTTGGGCAGCAGTCCGCTGGAGTTGCTGCGGCAGGGCATCGGCGGCTATACCCCGCCCAGTCTGCACCCGAGGGGCGCCGAGCCGTATTATCCAGGCATGTCCGACCAGTGACGCTGCCTTTGGTTGCAGTGTGATGGACCGCCGGCCGTCGCAAAAAAACTACGCGCGGGGTTTCGTGTCGAACATGCGTCGCAACCGCAATCCGAGTGTCAAGCCATGAATGGTTTTCTGCCTCACCTGTCCTCGATCGCCATCCTGCTGTCCGTCGCTGTCTCGGCGTCCGCCCAGGAGCCGAAACCTGCCGCCTCCTCGGTCCTCGATATCGATCGGATCGTCGCTGTAGTGAACGATGAAGTCATCACGCGCATCGAGCTGGATCGAGAGAGCCGCATGGCCGTAGAGCAGCTGCGGCGGCAAGGCACGGCGCTGCCGGCACGCGATATCCTCGAGAAGCAGCTCATCGAGCGCATGATCACCAAGCGTGCGCTGTTGCAGTACACGCGCACGTCGGGACTGCGTGTCTCGGACAGCGAGCTCGATCGGGCCATCGAGCGCATCGCGCAGGAAAACAAGCTGACACCCACCACACTGCGTCAGACGGTCGAGCGCGACGGCATCCCGTTCCTTCGCTTCCGCGAGGACGTACGCGGCGAAATGCTGGTCGCACGGTTGCGCGACCGTGAGGTGGACAGCCGGGTATCGGTGACCGATGACGAAATCCAGAGCTTCCTGCGCTCGCAGGGTACGAAAGGCGACAAGGCCGACGAATATAACCTTGCGCACATTCTCGTGACGGTGCCCGAGCAGGCGACACCGGAGGAAGTAAAGACACGGCGCGCCCGCGTGGAAACTGCGCTCGCACAGGTTCGTCAGGGTGCAGACTTCCGCCAGGTCGCCGCCAGCTTCTCCGATGCGCCCGACGCGTTTCAGGGCGGCGACATGGGCTGGCGCCAGGCGGCTCGCCTGCCGAATATCTTCCTGCAGGCAGTGCAGGGTTTGAAGCTCGGACAAACCAGCGATATCCTGCGCAGTCCGGCTGGGTTCCACATCCTGAAGCTGGTCGACAAGCGTGGCTCGAACAGCCCCGTCATCGTCACGCAGACCCATGCGCGCCACATTCTGATCCGGCTGAACGAAGTGGTGTCCGAGGCGGACGCCAAGAACCGGCTGAACGATCTAAAAGACCGTATCGAGCACGGAGCCGACTTTGGCGAGTTGGCGCGCCTGCATTCCGACGACACGTCTGCGGCGCGCGGCGGCGATCTGAACTGGGTCACCCCCGGTGACGTCGTTCCCGAGTTCGAGCATGAAATGGATCAGCTCAAACCCGGACAGGTGAGCGCGCCGTTCAAAACGCCGTTCGGCTGGCACATCGTGCAGGTGCTCGAGCGCCGCGAGCAGGACATGACCAAAGATCGCGAGAAGCTCGCGGCACGCCAGGCCATCCGCCAGCGCAAGGCCGATGATCAATGGCAGGAATGGGTGCGCCAGCAACGCGACAAGGCCTACGTCGAATATCACCTGGACGACAAGTGAAGCGACGGGCACCCGGCGAGGGGCCGCAGCCTGACTCGAGCCGGCATGTAGCAGCCCGGCGGTCGCACCCGATCCGGCGTTTGCCGATCGCGCTGACAGTCGGCGAGCCCGCCGGTATCGGCCCCGATCTGTGCGTCTTGCTCGCGCAGCGCGATCTGCCCGCCGCTGTCGTCGTCATAGGCGATAGGGATCTGCTCACGGCACGCGCGGCGGCGCTCGGTCTTCCGCTTCGGCTACTGGCCCACGATGCGGCCGGACCACGACCACGCGGCACCCTGAACGTGCTCCATCACCCTCTCGCCGTTGCGGCACGACCGGGTGTACTCGATCCGCGCAATGCGAATGCCGTGCTGGGTTGGTTGCGCACGGCTGCCGAGGGCTGCATGACTGGGGCGTTCGGCGGGATGGTGACGGCACCCGTGCACAAGGGTGTGATCAATGACGCCGGTGTGGCATTCACAGGCCATACCGAATTTCTGGCGCAGCTCACGGGAGCGATCAAGGTCGTCATGATGCTGGTCGGCGACGGCATGCGCGTGGCGTTGGCTACGACACATCTGCCTTTGCGCAGCGTTCCCGACGCGCTCACTCAAGGCGGCTTGGAGTCCACGTTGCGCGTGTTGAATCATGATTTGATCGAGCGCTTCGGTCTGGTTCGGCCGCGCATTCTCGTGGCCGGTCTCAATCCGCACGCCGGGGAATCCGGCCATCTCGGTCGGGAGGAGATCGATGTGATCGCCCCGGTGCTCGAAAAGCTGCGGGCGGAAGGGATGGCTCTTGCGGGTCCCCTGCCGGCCGATACGCTGTTCAATCCCTCAATGCTCGCCGGTGCAGATTGCGTGCTTGCGATGTACCACGATCAGGGTTTGCCGGTGCTGAAGCACGCCAGCTTCGGCACGGCAGTCAACGTCACGCTCGGGTTGTCGATCGTTCGCACCTCGGTCGATCACGGCACAGCGCTCGATCGCGCTGGCAAGGGCGATATCGAGATCGGCAGCTTGCTTGCGGCGCTCGATCTTGCCGCGAAGCTCGCGGCGCGTGTCGAGCCCAACCTGCCTCGCAAATCGCCACGCGATTATCCTGCGTCCCTCATGAAATATCCGGGCTAGCCAACTGGGGCCATGCACGGACACCAGGCGCGCAAACGCTTCGGCCAGAATTTCTTGGTCGATCGTGCTTACATCGACCGCATCGTTCGAGCGATCGAGCCACACTCCGACGACCGCATGGTCGAGATCGGCCCCGGTCTGGGCGCGCTGACGGCGCCGTTGCTCGAGCGCTTGAACGTGCTGCACGTCATCGAGATCGACCGCGACATCGTCGCACGCCTCACGGCCGAGTTCTCTCCCGAGCGGCTGATCGTACATCAGGGCGACGCGCTGAAGTTCGATCTCGCTGCACTGGGCCCCGGTCTTCGTGTCGTCGGTAATCTGCCGTACAACATCTCGTCGCCGCTGCTGTTCCACGCGGCGGAGTGCGCAGCGGCGCTCTGCGATTGTCACTTCATGCTGCAACGAGAAGTCGTGGATCGCATGGCGGCCGCGCCCGGAAGCAAAGTGTACGGGCGTTTATCGGTGATGCTGCAGTACCGCTTTGCGGTCGAGAAGCTGTTCAACGTGCCGGCTGGTGCATTTCGCCCGACGCCTCAGGTGGACTCCGCCTTTGTTCGGCTGGTACCACGCGCTACGCTGCCGTCACCGGCGACGGACGAGCGATTGCTCGCGCAACTGGTGGCGAAAGCGTTCACGCAGCGGCGCAAGACCGTGCGCAACGCGTTGTCGGAGTTTGCCTCCGCTGAGGAGCTTGCGGCGCACGGCATCGACCCGCGCCTGCGCCCGGAGGATCTGTCCGTGGACGATTTCGTGCGCCTGGCTAATGCCGTCGCGCTGCGCGCCTGACTGAGGCGGCCGTGGACTCACGCTCGCCCGCGCTGGATGAACTCGATCTTGTAGCCGTCAGGGTCTTCGACGAACGCGATCACCGTGGTGCCGTGTTTCATCGGGCCGGCCTCGCGCGTCACTTTGCCCCCGCGGTTCTTCACCTCTTCGCAGGCTTTGTAGGCATCGTCCACTTCGACCGCCACGTGACCGTAACCCGTGCCGATCTCGTAGGCCTTGGTGTCCCAGTTGTGGGTTAGTTCCAGCACAGCGGTTTCCGACTCGTCGCCGTAGCCTACGAATGCCAGCGTGAAGCGCCCGTCGGGGTAGTCTTTCTTGCGCAACAGCCGCATGCCGAGCACGCTCGTGTAGAAGTCGAGCGAGCGCTGCAAGTCGCCGACGCGCAACATCGTGTGCAAAATTCTCATCGCACTGTTCCTCGTCCGGAAATCAGACCTCGACCAGCTCGAAATCCTCTTTGCGCGCTCCGCACTCGGGGCACACCCAGTTGACCGGTACGTCCTCCCAGCGGGTGCCGGGCGGAATGCCCTCTTCGGGCAAGCCCGCGGCCTCGTCGTAGATGAAGCCGCAGATGAGGCACATGTAGGTTTTGAAGACGCGCGTCTCGGTCATGGATCAAGCGGAGCAATCGGCTGGAGTAGAGTAAGATCTAGGGAGGCTCTGATCAAGTTTCGCATGCGCGACCGGTGCGATTTGGGTCGAGGGCAAGTGGGCGAGGACGCCGTGTAGCCAGTCTACACAAGGAGGAGCCCACGCAGCCATCGGCCCAAATCGCACCGGTCCCTCGAAGGAGATGAATATTTATCGGGTTGTGTCAGGTACGGCGTCTGCGTTGTTGCGCTCCTTGCCAAGGTACCTACCTTGGCTTCGTCGCGACGCCTAGCATCCATCCGTACCTGACGCAACGCGCGTCGCGAGACTTGATCAGAGCCTCCCTAGATTCTAATCGAATCCCTTCTCCGCCGAACACTCCCGTTTCGGGCATTTCTCATCTCGAGCAACACCTTCCATGTCCCAATCTCCTCCGATCGTTCTAACGTTTGCCGCTACCGATCCGAGCGGTGGCGCGGGACTGCAGGCGGACATCCTCACGCTGTCGAGCATGGGTTGCCACGCACTTTCGGTGGTGACCGCCGTGACGGTGCAAGACACGGTCGGTGTCGAGGACGTAATGCCGCTCGATGCGGAGTGGGTCGCCGATCAGGCGCGCAGCGTGCTGGAAGACATGCCGGTCAGTGTGTTCAAGATCGGACTGCTCGGCAGCGTCGAGATCATCGCAGCGATTGCGGAGGTGGTTTCGGACTATCCCGAAGTACCGTTGGTGCTCGATCCTGTATTGAGCTCGGGGCGCGGCGACGAGCTCGCTACGGACGACATGGTCATCGCAATGCGCGAGCTGCTGATTCCGCAGACTACCTTGATCACGCCGAACAGCCTCGAGGCGCGGCGCCTCGCGATCGACGACGGCGACGACAATGACGATCCTGCGCTCGAGGAATGCTCGCGCCGCATCCTTACATTGGGCTGCGAATATGTATTGATCACCGGCACCCACGAGAACACCCCGCAGGTGGTGAACGTGCTCTACTCGCAGGAAGGCGTCGTGCGCTCGGACAGCTGGCAGCGGCTGCCGGGCACCTATCACGGCTCGGGATGCACGCTCGCGTCCGCGATCGCCGCGACCATCGCCAACGGCCTGCCGATTGCCGAAGCCGTGCGCGATGCCCAGGAGTACACCTGGCAGGCACTCAGCTCCGCGTATCGTCCCGGCATGGGCCAGTTGATTCCGGATCGCTTGTTCTGGGCGCGTGAGGAAGACGCCGAGGATGAAGAAAAGGCGGATTAGCGGCCTCTACGCGGTGACCCCGGAAACACGCGACGGTGACTGGCTGGCCGTTCAGGTGGAGCGGGCGCTGATAGGTGGCGCACAAGTCGTGCAATATCGGAACAAGAGCGCGGACCTGGACTTGCGGCGCCGGCAGGCAGTTCGCTTGCGTGACCTGTGCCGTCTGCACGAGGCTGCCCTGATCATCAATGATGACGTCGGCCTCGCCCTGGAAATGGATGCGGATGGTGTGCACCTCGGGCGCGATGATCAGAGCCTGGTCGAGGCCCGCGCCATGCTCGGTGCAGGGAAGCTGATCGGCATCTCCTGTTACGACAGCCTCGGACGTGCCGATGAAGCGCAGAGGTCCGGCGCCGACTACGTTGCCTTCGGCAGTTTCTTTCCGTCCAGCGTCAAGCCGCAAGCGGCGCGCGCGTCGCTCGAGCTGTTGCGCGAGGCGCGCCTAGAGCTGCGACTGCCGGTCGTCGCCATCGGCGGCATCACGCCCGACAATGGCGCAGCGCTGGTCGAAGCCGGCGCGGACGCGCTCGCAGTGATATCAGCGCTGTTTCAGGTGACCGATACGCTGTCGGCGGCGCGAGCGTTCGCCCGCCTCTTCGTCCCTTCACATGAACCCTTGAGCATCGATTCAGACCAATGACGACGCGCAACGAGACGTTGTTCGAGCTGTCCCAGCAGGTGATCCCAGGTGGCGTGAATTCGCCGGTGCGTGCCTTCAGATCCGTCGGTGGCACGCCGGTGTTCTTCGCGCGCGCGCGAGGCTCGCGTGTATGGGACGCTGACGGCAAGGAGTACATCGACTATGTCGGTTCGTGGGGCCCTCTGGTGCTCGGGCACGCGCATCCCGAGGTGGTCGCAGCGGTGCAAAAGGCGGCAGAGAGAGGATTGAGCTTCGGCGCGCCCACCGAGGCCGAGTACGAAATGGCCGCACTGCTCTGCAAGCTGCTGCCGTCGCTCGAGCTGGTGCGCCTGGTCAGCTCCGGCACCGAGGCCACGATGAGCGCGATCCGACTCGCACGCGGCTTCACCAGGCGCGACAAGATCGTCAAGTTCGAGGGTTGCTACCACGGACACGCTGATGCGCTGCTGGTCAAAGCCGGCTCGGGGGCGCTGACCTTCGGTCAACCGAGCTCGGCTGGTGTACCGGCCGACACGGTCGCACACACGCTGGTGCTCGACTACAACGACATTGCCGGCGTCGCACGCGCGTTCGAACAGGATGGCAAGAACATCGCCGCAGTGATCGTCGAGCCGGTGGCCGGCAACATGAATCTGATCGCGCCGCGCCTGGATTTCATTCAGGGCTTGAGCGATTTGTGCAAGCGCTACGGCGCCGTGTTGATCTTCGACGAAGTGATGACCGGGTTTCGCGTCGGCTTGCAAGGCGCGCAAGGGATGTTCGGCATTCGTCCCGATTTGACCACGCTGGGCAAGGTGGTGGGCGGCGGCATGCCGCTCGCAGCGTTCGGCGGTCGACGCGAGATCATGCAATGCATTGCGCCGCTCGGGCCCGTGTACCAGGCCGGGACGCTATCGGGCAATCCCGTTGCCGTGGCCGCGGGGCTCGCGACATTGAAGCTGATACAGGCGCCGGGATTTTTCGATCGGCTGACCGCTGCCACCGCGAATCTCGTGGCGGCTCTGTCCAAGGCAGCGAAGGACCAGGGCGTGCGGTTCTCGGCGCAATCCGTCGGCGGCATGTTCGGCTTGTATTTCGCCGCCCAGCCTCCGCCGTCCTATGCGGAAGTGATGGCCTGTGATCGCGAGGCGTTCAATCGCTTTTTCCACGCGATACTGAGCGAGGGTGTGTACCTCGCTCCGTCAGCCTTCGAGGCTGGCTTCGTGTCGGCTGCGCATACTGAAACCGACATCGAGCAGACGGTGAATGCAGCCAGCCGCGTATTCGCGCGGATGAACGCCCGCGCCTGAAAGCCCGGCGCTTATCTCAAGCCGGCGATGTAATCGGCCAGCGCAGCGATTTCCTTGTCGCTCAGGCGCGCAGCGATCGTGCGCATCATCGCGTTCGGATCGTTACCGCGGTCGCCGCTGCGGAACGATTGCAGCTGGACCGTCGTGTAATCGCCATGCTGTCCGGCGAGGCGCGGATACTGCGCAGGAATCCCCGCTCCGTTCGGTGAATGGCATCCCGAACAGGCTGGCACGCCGGTATCGCTGTCGCCACCACGGTAGAGCTTCTGTCCTGCGGCAGCCAAGGTACGGTCCTTCGCTGCGTCGGGCCTTGGTTTCTGCGTGGCGTAATGCGCGGCGACGTTGCGCATGTCTTCGTCCGAAAGGCCGGCGACGATGCCGGCCATGATGGCGTTCTTGCGCCGGCCGGCCTTGAAGTCGGACAGTTGTTTGTACAGGTAGCTCGCATGCTGACCGGCGACGCTTGGATTTTGCGGGATCGGGCTGTTGCCGTCAGGGCCGTGGCAGGCTGCGCAAACCGTTGACGCCAGAGACTGGCCTTTCGCGGGGTCACCTTTTGCCGCGGGAGTTCCCTCAGCAAGGACAAGCGCCGGAAAAACGGCCGCAAGGATTAAAAGGACGGCTGGCGCTTGGGCGTGCCTCATCGTCACTCCTGTATGCTTCGGCGATTCGCGCGTCCCAACTCAACCGGCCAACGGGCCGCTGGCGCGCAAAACAAAGCGCGCATTTTAGCTTATCTGGTATCCCGCCGGCCATTCCACATACCCGTGTTCCAGTCCGCCTCGTTCCTGCTCAGCGTCGGTGAACCCCATCAACTGCCGCCCGACCGTGGCGCGGAAGTCGCCTTTGCCGGGCGCTCCAATGCCGGCAAGTCGAGCGCTATCAATGCTATCTGCGGGCGGCGCAAGCTGGCGTTCGTGAGCCGTACGCCGGGCCGGACGCAATTGATCAACTTCTTCCAGTTGAGTGACGACCGCTATCTGGTCGATCTTCCGGGCTACGGGTATGCGAAGGTGCCCGACGAGGTGCAGGCGCGCTGGGAGGCGTTGCTCGGAACCTATCTGCGCAAGCGGCGCGCATTGAGCGGACTGTTTCTCGTCATGGATGCACGTCATCCGCTCACGCCGCTGGATCGCACGATGCTCGACTGGTTCGCCGTGACTTTGCGACCGGTTCATGTGCTCCTGACAAAGGCCGACAAGTTGTCACGGCAGGCCGCACAGCGGCAGTTGACTGAAACGCGGAACGCGCTCTCACGTTTGTATCCATCTGCAAGCGTGCAATTGTTCTCGAGCGCGTCGCTGCAGGGGCTCAACGAAGCGCGTCAAGCGCTGGCGCGACTGCTGGATGGCCACGGGCGGCCGGAAAAGCTGCCCGACCGGGGGCCATTAGAAGCGCGGTAAAATCGGCGCGCAGAAAAAGAAAACCCCCGGTTAAAGGGGATAAAACCGGGGGTGAAGCCTCAATTTGATTAAGGCGCCCGCTCAGGGAGGTGAAGCGGGAGACGAAACCGTCTGCAATGTCAGACGCCGCTGCAGCGCAGAAGTTCCGCTGCGGCAAGCCATGTTTTCAGAGGGGTTTTCGCACTTTCGCGCCGATTTGCGGCGCTCAACCAGCGATCAGCATGCTCATGGACATTCTTGGACAGTATCCGCAACGGCGTATGCGCCGGCTGCGCCGACACGACTTCTCCCGCCGCCTCGCGCGTGAAAACCGCCTCACCACGGACGACCTGATCTATCCGGTCTTCGTGATAGAGGGCCGCAACACGACGCAGGCCGTACCATCGATGCCGGGCGTCGAACGATTGACCTTGGATCGCCTGCTGCCGGTGGCCGAAGAGTGCATGAAGCTGCGCGTTCCCGCGATGGCTCTGTTCCCGGCCATCGAGCACAGCCTGAAGACGCCCGACGGCAAGGAGGCCGCCAATCCGGAAGGTCTGATACCGCGCGTCGTTTCCACCCTCAAGAAAGAGTTTCCCGACCTCGGCGTGATGACCGATGTGGCTCTGGACCCGTACACCAGCCACGGCCAGGACGGTGTCATAGACGAGACCGGCTATATCCTGAATGACGAGACCATCGTGATTCTCGAGAAGCAGGCGTTGACGCAGGCGCAGGCCGGCGTCGACATCGTCGCGCCGTCGGACATGATGGATGGGCGCGTGGGTGCGTTGCGGCGTGCTCTCGACGGCGGCGGATTCATCCACACCCGCATCATGGCGTACTCGGCGAAGTATGCTTCCGGGTTCTACGGGCCGTTTCGCGACGCCGTTGGCTCAGCAGCCAATCTCGGCAAGGGAAACAAGTTCACCTACCAGATGGATCCGGCTAATGGCAACGAGGCATTGTGGGAAGTCGGA
>Ga0070681_10005252_pt1 | contig 12514 bp, 10 predicted proteins | sample KBSC83BmetaG_FD_65650 | JGI IMG/M metagenome (GOLD analysis project Ga0070681, IMG submission 65650) | Corn rhizosphere microbial communities from Kellogg Biological Station, Michigan, USA - KBS C8-3B metaG | ecosystem: Host-associated > Plants > Roots > Rhizosphere | place: USA: Michigan...
GAGCGCGCTGCCGTGCGTCCCGATGCGGCCGGCGGTTCGACCGTTGAAGGCACGGGAGGCGAACTGGTTGTCGCGCAGGCCAAGGCCGCAGGCGCCGAGTACCTGTTCACCAATCCAGGGTCGTTCGAAGTCGGATTCTACGACGCCTTCACCGATACCCCGGGCATGCAGCTTATTATGGGGTTGCACGAAGGCATCGTAGTATCTATGGCCGACGGCTACCACCGTGTGAGCCAAAAGCCTGCGTTCGTGAATGTTCACGTTGTCGCCGGAACTGCACAGATGGCTGGACAACTCTACAATGCCAGCCGGGACGGCTCGGCGCTGGTGATCACGGCCGGCTTGCTGGATAACGAGCTGTGGTCTGACGATGTTGTTCTCGGCCCGCGGCCCGGCTTCAACCAAAAAGAGATTGTCCGGCAATTCACGAAAATCTCCTGGGAGGTCCGCAACGCCGAGACCTTGCCCCTGGTGTTGCGCCGCGCATTTAAAGTTGCGTCGACCGAGCCGGGCGGACCCGTCTACCTCGCCATGGCAAACTACGCGCTCGAAACGAAGGGTGTGAAAGCGCAGATTCTGCCGGCGGAGCGCTTCCTGCTGCGCGCTCGCGTCCGTCCAGCCGCGGCTTCGGTCGAAGAAGCTGCGCGGATGCTCGTTGAATCAAAGCGACCTTTGCTGGTCGTTGGAGATGAAGTGTGGAAGGCGGGCGCGCAAGCGGAGCTGCTGGAATTTTCCGAGAGCCTTGGACTCCCCGTCATGCTAGGCAGCGCAGGCTTTCGCAGTTTCCCAGTGAAACATCCACATTATCTGGGTGCTTACGACCCGCAGTCCGAGTACTTGAAACGGGGCGTCGATCTCGTGATTGTGGCCGGTTCACCTGATTTCGGCGGCCGCGCCATGGCGACCTCGCCCATCAAGTCTGGTGAGCCACCGGGATCGCGTGTGGTGCGCATGGGCATCGATACGGCCGCGATGGGGCGTACGAGCCCGACTGACCTGGCTCTGGTCGGCGACGTAAAAGAGGCTTTCCGCGATCTGCGCACCGCGGTCGAATCGCTGCTCACCAAAGAGCGTCTGCGTGCGTTTGGATCGACACGGTCCGAAGAAGTGCGCCTACTGACCTCCGCCCTAAACGCCAAGTCCGATGCCGAAGCGCGCCAGAATTTCGGCCGCTCCCCAATACATCCGGACGAACTGGGTACGGCGCTGGCGCGTGCGATCGACCCGAATGCCATCGTTGTGAGCGAGAATCTCACCGCCAGGTACGACGCCTTCCCGTTCGGCTTCCGTGAAAACGAGCCGATGTGGCTGGGGAACACAGGCGCGAGCCTGGGCTGGGGAATCGGAGCCGCTACCGGCGCGAAGCTAGCTGCGCCCGACAGACAAGTGGTCTGCTCGATCGGGGATGGGTCGGTGATGTACAGTGCCGCGGGGTTCTGGACACAGGCGCGCTACAGCATCCCGGTCCTCACTGTGGTGTGGAACAACCATAATTACCAGACCGTGCGCCATGCCTACGACAGTTACAAAGGCAAGATGCACAAGACCGGACATTTTGCCGGCATGTACCTGGGCAGCCCGAACATCGATTTCGTAAAGCTGGCCGAAAGCCAAGGCGTAAGAGGCGAGAAAGTCGAAGCAGGCAGCGACCTGGAACAGGCGCTGAAGCGCGGAATCGCGGCCACGCGCGACGGCAAACCATACGTGGTCGAAGTCGTCGTCGCGCGCTATGGCGGCGGAGCGGAATCCACCTGGTACGAGAAATTCAGCCTGGCTGCGAAAAGAAAACGGCAGGTCTAGAAAATGTCTTGCCGGCGGATAGACTTTCGTTCCGGACGCGCAACGTCGTCGTGGTCCAGTGTTCACAGACTTGTTGAACCGCAGGCATGAATGCCTACTCCACTGGCTGGCATCACAAGTGGAGTAGGCATTCATTCATGCCTGTATAGAGCTAGATAACCGCAGACTGCCGCACTGGCACCCAAGCGATTTTCTACGGCTATCGAGGCTGGGGACCGGTCATTAAGCTCTGCCGCACCTTGCGTCCAAACTCCTCCGCTTTCGCGATCACGTGTTGCGCATCAATCGTCAGCGCGTGCGCATCGCGCAACACCACCCGGCCATTCACCATCACATCGCGGACATCCGATCCTTTCAGCGCGTAGACCATTTGCGAATACACATCATAGAGCGGCACGGCGTGGGGACGATCCAGGCGCACCGTGATCAAGTCGGCTCGCTTGGCTGGCTCGATCGATCCGATTTCCTTCTCCATCCCCAGCGCTCGCGCTCCTCGAATCGTCGCCATTTCGAGCGACTGCTGTGCGGGCAAGGTCTGCGGATCGCTCGTTACCAATTTCTGCAACTTCGAAGCGAGATCCATCTCTTCAAATAGATTTAGATCGTTGTTGCTGCCGGCGGGGCCGTCCGTGCCCAGGCCAACGGCCAGATCGAGCGCCAGCATTCTTGTAACGGGCGCCGCGCCGCTGGCTAGCTTCATATTGCTCGAAGGGCAGTGCGCAATCCCCACATGGCGGTCGCGAAGTATGGTCAGATCGGCATCGTCGACCCAAACGGCGTGCGCCGCCAGCGTGCGGCCATTGAAAACCCCCAGGCCGTCGAGTGCTGCTGTGGGGGTCTTGCCGCGCTTCGTCATCATGTCGTCATTCTCGCGTTTGGTTTCCGACAGATGAATCAACAGCGGTGCTGAATAACGGTTGGCGATCGCGCGGGCCTTCTGCAAAGTATCGTCGGTGTTGGTGTAAATCGCGTGCAGAGCGACGGCCGGCGTGATCAACGGGTCATGGCGGAACCGCTCGAGGAATTTTGTCGTGAAGCGCAATGCGTCCGCGGGCGTTTTGGCATCAGGCGATGGAAAGCCGATGATCGTGTCGCCGAGCACACCTCGTATCCCGCACTCCTTGGCTGTCTCGGCGATCACGTCCTCGAAATAATACATGTCGGTGAAGGTGGTGGTCCCCGACATCAGCATTTCGAGACAGGCCAGCCGCGTGCCCCAGCGGACAAAATCGGGCGTCACATTCCGCGCTTCGGCGGGAAAGATGTATTTTTCGAGCCACTCCTGTAAACGCAGATCATCCGCGATGCCGCGCAAAAGCACCATGGGAGCGTGCGTGTGAGTATTGATCAGCCCGGGTGCGATTAGCGCGTCCGGGCGGTCGAGCCGCTGCTTGGCCTGGTATGCGCCATCGATATCGGCTTGCGGGCCGGCGGCGACAATCTTGTCGCCCCGAATAGCGACTGCCCCGTGCTCGATGACGCGGCGCTGTGGATCCATAGTGATGACATAGCGGGCACTCCAGATCCAGTCGACCGGTGCGGCAGAAAGGCATGCAACCAACAGAAAGAAGCTAAAGAAAAGACGCATCGAAGGGTCTCGGAAACAAAGTCTTCAGACGGAGTGATTCGGTTTTCCCTTTCAGGTTTGTCAGGAGTACCTCCAGGTCGCCGCAAAACTCCCAAAGGATCTGGCGGCAAGCGCCGCACGGCGGCGTGAGCTTATCGGTATCGGCCGCCACCGCGATGCGCTTGAATTTCCGTGAGCCCTCCGAAATGGCTTTGAATACCGCCACGCGCTCCGCGCAAATCGTCAGACCGTAAGTCGCATTTTCGACGTTGCAGCCGGTGTACATCCGGCCGGAGTCGTCCTCGAGAGAAGCCCCGACCTTAAATCCCGAAAAAGCTGCATGCGCATTCTCCCTGGCGCCCAGCGCGGATTCGATAAGCGGATCCATATCGGCCCCTGTGGTACAGGCATTCTTGCCTGTGTGCCTCTCAATTAACAAACCGCACAGGCAAGAATGCCTGTGCCACGTCCTTTCACAGGCGCGGCAACAATGTCTTCAGCAACTTCACGAGCGTACCGCGCACCATGGCACCGGTTTCGAGCACTTCTTCATGATTGATCTTCTTCGGCAGAATACCGGCGGCCATGTTGGTCACACAGGAAATCCCGAGGCAGCCAATGCCCATATGGTTTGCCGCAATTACCTCCGCGACGGTAGACATCCCGACCATGTCTGCGCCGATTGCGCGCAGATATCGGATTTCCGCCGGAGTTTCGTAACTAGGTCCAAGCACGCCCGCATACACACCCTCGCCGAGCGGAATCCCGAGTTCGCGGGCCGCAGTCTTCGCCGTTTCACGATACGCGCGCGAGTAGGCTTCCGACATATCGGGAAAACGGGGGCCAAGCGACTCGTCATTAGTCCCCGCCAGCGGATTCGAGCCCTGCAAATTGATGTGATCGGATATCAACACCAGCGCTCCTCGCTCAAATGCAAGATTGATGCCGCCGGCTGCATTCGTAAATACCATGGAGCGCACGCCGAGCGTTCCCAGCACACGCACGCCAAACGTGACCTGCGCCGGGGTGTAGCCTTCATACAAGTGCACGCGGCCCGACATTACCGCAACTTCGAGCGTTCCCAGGAAACCAAAAACGAGTTTGCCCGCATGTCCGATCGCGGTCGATACAGGCCACTCCGGAATATCCGCGTACGCGAAGTCCTCGCGACCCATCAATTCGTCCGCGAACCCGCCCAGCCCGCTGCCAAGCACCACTGCCACGCGCGGCCGAAACTTCGTGCGCGATTCCAGAAAGCTGGCGGCGTCGCCGGTCACACCAGAATTCCCGCGATACAGGCCGACATGAAATTGGCCATCGACCCCACTGCCACCGCTTTGAGTCCAAGGCGCGCGAGATCCGACTTTCGACTCGGAGCAATCGCTCCAATGCCGCCGATCTGAATGGCGATTGAGCTGAAATTCGCGAACCCACATAGCGCATAGGTCGCAATGGTGAACGAACGCGGTTCGAGATGCCCCTGGAGCGGGGCGAGTTCCAGAAATGCGACGAATTCATTCAAAACCAGGCGTGTGCCCAGCAGCTTCCCGACGGTTGCGCAATCATTCCACGCTACGCCTAACAGCCATGCCACGGGAGCGAAGAGCCACGCAAAAATTTGCTGCAGGGACACAGGCAGCCACCAGAGGCCCGGCAGCGTGCGCCCCCAACCCAGAATGCCGTTGATCATGGCGATCAACGCGAGAAATGCAATCAGCATGGCTGCGATGTTCAGCGCCAGGTGCAATCCGTCGCCTGCTCCCTGCGCCGCGGCATCAATGACGTTGACAGCCGTCTTCTCAACCTGAACGTCAACCCGGCCGGCAGTTGCGGGTTTATCCACTTCGGGCATGAACATTTTCGCCAGCATGATGGTGGCCGGGGCGGTCATGATCACTGCCGTGAGCAGATGCCGGATCTCGACCCCTGCAATCTTGACGTAGGCCGCCATCACGGCGCCCGATACGTGCGCCATGCCGCTCACCATGATGGTGAATAGCTCGGATTGCGTCATGCCGGCGATGAAAGGCTTGATGGTGAGCGGCGCTTCCGTCTGACCCATGAAGATGCTGGCCGCGACATTCAAAGACTCCGCGCCACTTGCTCCCATCACCCGCTGCATCGCGACAGCCATGGCTTTCACCAATACTTGCATCACACCGAGGTAGTACAGAATCGAGAAGAATGAAGCGATGAAGATGACAATCGGCAGTACCTGAAATGCGAACACTACGCCAAACGACCCCGCTTTGCTACCCAAAGGGCCGAAGACAAAAGAACTTCCGGCCTCCGCGTAATTGAGCATGGCGTTAACGCCGGCCCCAATCGCCTGAAAGATTTTGCCGAAATCGGTTTTGAGCACCAGAATGGCAATGGCGAACTGCAGCCCCACGCCCCAGAGGATGATGCGCGGCCGGATCGCACTACGATGCGTGGAAAACATCCAGCCTGCCGCTAGGATCACGATGATTCCGAGCAGGCCGGTGAAGTGGGACATCAGGGGTACGCGACCGGGAGAGCGGGGGAGTGGGAGAGGGGGAGAATCAGGCGCGGGTGGTGTCTTCCCATCTCGCCATCACTCCATCTCCCACTCATCGCGAACTTACCCCACCACCTCGAGAATCAACTCCCGGTCCTCCGCTTTGGCGGATGAAATCCGGAATGCTCCCTCTACGATCTCTGCGGCTTCGTCGACGTGTTCTTCGCTCGTGTAATACAGGCGGCACAGCACAGCGCCCGCATCCACTTTTTCGCCAACCTTCACTTCGAGAATGACGCCTACAGCAGGATCGATGCGGTCATCTTTGCGATCGCGGCCCGCACCCATCAGAGTGGAAGCCTGTCCGATGTCTTCGGCGTCGATCATACTCACATATCCAGCCCGCGGCGAAGAGATCTCGCGCATTCCGGTGGCATTGGGAAGCAGCTCGAATTTATCGAGCGCCTGCGCGTTTCCACCCTGCGCCTGGATCACTTGTTTAAACTTGCGGTAACCGGACCCGTCAACGAGTTTATTTTCCGCCAGGTGCCGTGCCTCGTCTAACGTGGGTGTGAGCTTTGCCAGATGAATCATGCGAGCCGCCAGTTCGAGTGACAAACGCGTCACATCCGCGGGACCCTGATTCATGAGCGTCTGCGAAACTTCCATCACTTCGAGCGCGTTGCCAATGGCATAGCCGAGCGGTTGGTTCATATCGGTGATTAGCGCCTGCACTCGTTTATCCATGCGCCGGCCGATACCAACCATGATTTGCGCCAGCCGCCGCGCATCCACCTGCTTCTTAATGAAAGCTCCGGTTCCGACCTTAACGTCAAGCACCAGCGCGTCCAGGCCTTCGGCCATTTTTTTCGACATGATGGACGACGCAATCAGCGGAATCGATTCCACTGTCGCGGTAACGTCGCGCAGGGCGTAAAGCTTTCCGTCAGCCGGCGCAACCTGGTCCGACTGACCAATAAAACAAAGCCCTATCTCGAGTAATTGGCTGCGAATCTGCTCCACGCTGAGGTCGGTGCGGAGTCCCGGAATGGACTCCAATTTGTCCAGCGTCCCTCCCGTATGACCCAGTGCCCGGCCGGAGATCATGGGTACGATTACACCTGCCGCAGCCGCCAGCGGTGCTACAACCAGACTGGTCTTATCGCCGACGCCGCCCGTCGAGTGCTTGTCAACCTTCATTCCAGGTACCGACGATAGATCGATCGTCGCGCCGGAGCGAATCATGCACTCGGTTAAGCTTGTGACCTCGCGATCCGTCATGCCTGCGAAAAACACGGCCATGAGGAACGCGGACATCTGGTAATCGGGGATTTCGCCACGAGTATACGAGTCGATGAGGTAGGAAATCTCGTTAGCATCCAGTTCCTCGCCGTCACGCTTCCGATGAATCAGATCAACTGTGCGCATGGAATGACACCTAGGCTAACACCTTAAGGCGCTGAAAGTAAAGGAATAGCGAAACTTTGATGGCGCCACGCCTATTTATGGCGACGCTCGCAGACTCTTGGCCAGGAGCCGAAACTGCCGCAGGTCTTCCGCAAACTCGTCGGCGACGCCATGCTTTATGGCGGGCACCACGTTTTGACGTGATGCTCACCGAGTTGTAGCGCATGGGCCACGCGTCTTTTGCGGGGACCTGCGGCTTTCGCCGATGTCTACATTACGCCGCTTGGAAACTTCCGGCAATGAGTTCAATGAGGTCAAAGTACTCTGCACGAATTGGATTATCAGAACAAAAATCCGCAGGTCCCCGCCAAATTCGGGCGTGGCCTTGCGCTACCAAAACCGCGCTTATGGTTACGCCTCGCGTGGTCAGGATAAAGTGAAGCTAAGCGAGCCGCGCCAGGCTAGCCTCGGCTCTGTCTGATATTATTGCCAGTAAGCGGGCGGCAGACCGGCCGCGCGACCGTGCGGTGCTGGATGTCCTCATCACGACGCCTAAAGAAAAGAAAGCCAAGCCGGACCGAAAGACTCGAGGCCCTCAAGGCCGAGAGTGAGCTCGCGCTGCTCGACCAGATCCGCCGCTTGCGCGCGAAGCCGCCTGGTGAACGAACGCACTTTCTCCGCAAGCGGGTGGCGTTCCGCGCGTCATGCCTGTAAAAAATTTCAAATGGATGGGATGGGCACGCGGTATTCACCGCGGAAAATCTCGGCGAACAAGCCCAGAATCTCGTCGTGAATCAAGCCGTTATCCGCCAGCAGATCAGGTCCGAGAAGTTCATGCTCTTCGCCGTGCATTCCGGAGCACTTGCCGCCCGCCTCTGCCACAAGTAACCGTCCAGCAGCCATGTCCCATGGTTTTAAACCGAATTCCCAGAATGCCTCCATACGGCCGCAAGCCACGTACGCCAGATCGATAGCGGCCGAACCGGTGCGGCGGACCCCATGCGTCGCCATTCCCAGCTGATGATAAAAATGAATGTTGACACCTAAGTGCCGTTTGCGGCTGGGGAAGCCGGTGGAGACCAGTGCATTCTCGAGCTTATCGGCTTTCGATACGCGGATGCGTCTGTTGTTCAGGTATGAGCCCGCTCCGCGCTCCACCGTGAACAGCTCGTCATGGGCGGGATCGAAGATCACTCCGGCCACCAGATCGCCAGAAACCTCGAGGCCCATCGTCACATTGAAAAAGGGAAAACTGTGAGCGAAATTTGTAGTGCCGTCCAGTGGGTCAACGTACCAGCGGTATGCCGAAGGACTCTCGTGGCCGCCGCCCTCTTCCGCCACAATGCCGTGCGACGGGAAATGCGTTCGCAGCCGTTCCACAATCAGCCGCTCGGAGGCGCGGTCGGCTTCCGTAACCAGATCGTTTTCGCCTTTAATCTCAAATGGGATGCGGCGCTCTAAAAAGGTAGTCAGCAACGCGCCGGCTTCGCGCGCAATCTCGACCGCCGTCTCGAGATATGAGCCCATCGGCGATTACGAGCCCGCCTCGATCAGATACTTGATATCGTGTTTGAAAATGAAGAGATTCGGCTCGCCCGTGCGCGTGATGCGAATGAATGAGGCATCGTAGTACTCCACTATCCCCGTAACTTCTTCGTTATTACTTAACCGTACGCGAACCGGGGTTTGATTTTCGATCAGACGCTTAAGGTACTTGGCCTCTTCAAATGTGTGCTCGGGCGCGCGCGTGCCTGATTTCCCGCCTGGCTTGGTTGGCAATGTGGTTCCTGGTGCTGTCATTCCCTCGGATCTATCGAATTCTTCCACTGGGCCGCCGGGAATCGTTTTCAGCTTCCCCATAATAGCCATTGCGTGCCAACACGCGCAATTGCGTATTACGCACCCGCACATCCAGGCGGTGAAATCGATTTTTTGTGAGCGGAACATCCTTTGGATAAAATGCGAGCACATATTGCGTGCGCAGATCCTGAACTAAGTCGGTGAAAGCCCGGTCTAACTCGGCGCCCAGAGTTGGCGCGAACACGCGGCCTCCAGTGCCGGAAGACAGCGTCGTGAGGGCGTTTTCGCCGCCGATATTCCGCCCCGCATCGTTGGTGATGGGCACTACCAGGATAGGGTAGATCACGGTATCGGCGCGTTGCGCCGCCTCGAGCGCCGCGTGGAAATTTTTGGTGCTGGTAGTATCTCCGCCGTCTGTCACAATCACCATTACCCGCCGCCCGTCGCGATGCTCCAGTTCTTCTGAGGCGAGATAAATCGCATCGTAGAGCGAAGTGCCGGCCTCGCCGCGAAGCGTGTGCAACGAATGCTCGATGGAAGAGGCATTGCGCGTGAAATGATTGTGAATCACCACCTGGTAGTTGAAGCTGAACAGCGCGACAGTGTCATTCGGATTGCCTTCGGAGAACAGCGCGTGCAGGAACCGGCTGACTGAGTCCACCTCATACTTGAGGTCTTTCGCGGTAGAACCGCTTGTATCGATTAGCAGTGCCACCGAGAGCGGCTGCTCTGTACGCCGCTCGAAAACCGCGACCTGCTGCGGCACGTTATTGTCCAGGATCGTGAAATCCTCTTTCGAAAGGGTCCCGATCGGCTGACCCGCGGCGTTCTTCACGGTGGTCACGACGCGCACCAGGTTTACCTCGACGCGGATATCGGCCTGCTGCGCCAGACCCGTGCATACTGCGAGCGTGATACTAGAGACGAGAAGCCAGCGGCGCATCCTGGTCCCACTCCCCTTCTACCCAGACTTCTCCATCGACGAAGTACTCTTTTTTCCAGATGGGGACCAGACGCTTGAGCCGGTTGATGCCTTCGAGCGCCGCGTCGAATGCAGCTTTGCGATGCGCGGCCGTAACCATTACCGCCACGCTGGTTTCACCAATTTGCATTCGGCCGAGACGGTGCACCATGGCAATGCGATCGATGGCGTATGATTCCGCGATGGAACGTCCGATCCCGTCGAGTGTCTTGATGGCCATCGGTTCGTAACACTCGTAATCGAGGTACAGAGTCCGTCGGCCCTTGGTGTTGTTGCGCACGACGCCTTCAAAGGTGATTACCGCCCCGTCTTCACCTTGAACGAGCCGGCTGATGATTTCACGCGTGTCGATGGGCTCGCGGGTGAGTGCTGAGAAGTGCCCGCCGGGAGCCTCGATTTGTTGCGTATACTGAGGCTGGGCGGCAGCCGATCCTCCGCTCACCGGGGGCAGGAATGCAACTTCATCGCCTTCGCTGACGCGTGCTGAAACATCGGAAAATTCGTGATTCCTGGCCAAAACGATGCTGCCGGCCAGTTGCCTTATGCGCGGAAACCGATCCGCATATAGATCGAAAATGCTATCCAATTGTGCACCTTCCGAGACATTAAGCTGCTCTTCCGCCGTCCCCACGATGTCCTTTAACATCCCGAAAAACAACACTTTGACGTGCATTTTCACTTGTAAGTCTATCAGACGCCTCCCGGCGGAACCGGGTTGCGGCGGTTTATGATCGGACCGATGCCTTCGCTTCGAAGCTGGCCTCGCCGCGCTCTGGTGTTTGCCTTAGCGGCCATTCCCACGGCGGCCTTCTCCATCAACTTCTGCGCCTGGATCTACGGGTGCGGATGCAGATCATGGTGGGCCGGGGCCGCCTCCAGTTGCAATATCCATATGCGGGGCGCGAGGCACTGTCCGTGGTGCATTTACGACGGCCAGGGGTTCACCGTTGCCTTCCTGCTGATTCTCGCCGTACAGGCTGCTATCGGTTTCCTGCCAGGGCGGCTCGATTGGCGATACCGTCTGCCGGCCGCGCTCGCGGCCTTTCCCATTCTAGGGAGTTTGGTGGCGGCGGTTTATGGCTGGATTTCTCATTACTGGAGTTAGAATGCCGAACGAATCTCACCAGACTCGCATTCGTGTTCGCTATGCCGAGACGGATCAGATGGGTGTCGTGTACTACGCAAATTACCTGGTGTGGATGGAAGTCGGGCGGGTGGAATACTGCAAGGCCCTGGGATTCCGCTACAAAGACATGGAACTCGAGGACGGCGTGCTCCTGGCTGTTATCGAAGCCCAGTGCCGGTATCTTTTCCCTGCGCGATTCGATGAGGATGTGATGATAGAAACCTGCGTTGCCGAAGCCAATTCGCGCATCGTGAGTTTCGGATACGAGATGCGCCTGATAGACGGCCGCAAGCTGGCGACCGGTTCAACGCGCCACATCTTCTGCAATCGCGAAATGAAGCCGGTCCGCCTGCCGGCTAAATACCGTGCACTATTTGGAATGTAGGGGCCGAGTAGGCTCGGCCGCCTGCTATTTCAACAAAAATTCTTTAACGAACATTACTGTCGCGGCGAACTGGAAATCCTGATTCTTCTTTTTCGCGAACCCGTGGCCTTCGTCATCGGCGATGAGGTACCAGACGGGCGCCCCGTTTTTACGGATGGCCGTGGCCATCTGTTCACCTTCGTTCGCCGGGACCCGGGGATCATTGCGGCCGGCCACGATGAACATTGGCTTGGTGATCTCATTCACGTGATGCAGCGGCGCAATTTTCTCGAAGAACTCGCGCATTTTCGGATCCCGCTCGTCGCCATATTCAACGCGCCGCAGATCGCGGCGGTAGGGCGACGTCCGCTCGAAGAAGCTCACAAAATTGGAAATACCGACCACGTCCACCGTGCAGCACAATCGCTCGTTAAAGTGAAACGCCGAAGAGAGCGTCACATACCCGCCATAGCTCCCGCCGGTCACCATAACGCGCTTCGAATCCAGCCGCGAGTCGCCCGCGATCCAATCGAGCAGCGCCCCGATGTCTCTGACCGAATCTTCGCGTTTGACGCCATTATCCAGCGCCAAAAAAGTTTTGCCGTAGCCGGATGAGCCGCGGACATTTGGGTAAATCATGGCGACGCCCAGATCGTGGACGTAGTAATTGTTTCGCCCGATAAATCCTGGCAGCGACTGGCCCTCCGGACCGCCGTGTATATTCACAATCACCGGCCGCGGTCCCGTGAAGCGTTTCGGCGGTAGATAGAGAAATCCGGAAATGCTGCGGCCGTCGAAAGACTTCCAATGGATCAATTCGGGCTCGCTGAACTCTTGCGCGTTGAGACCGCCTGTTTCGCTGGCGGTCCACCGCTCGAGCACGCTTTTTTCGACATCAATCGAGTACACATCGGACGGACTGCGCGCCGAACTGAGCGTAAATCCAAGGTCGCGCGCGTTGCGGTGCCACCTGAGGCCTGAAATGACCC
>Ga0070681_10005253_pt1 | contig 12512 bp, 6 predicted proteins | sample KBSC83BmetaG_FD_65650 | JGI IMG/M metagenome (GOLD analysis project Ga0070681, IMG submission 65650) | Corn rhizosphere microbial communities from Kellogg Biological Station, Michigan, USA - KBS C8-3B metaG | ecosystem: Host-associated > Plants > Roots > Rhizosphere | place: USA: Michigan...
CCGGCTCGAGCTCGAATCCGCGAGCCGCGCGCGCAATCTCGGCCGGATGGCCGAGCTGCAGTACGGCAAGATTCCGGAGCTCGAGAAGCAGCTGGCGCAGGCGCAGCAGGCGGAGGCGAAAGCCCCGCAACTCGTGCGCAACAAGGTCACGGAGGAGGAGATCGCCGAGGTGGTCTCCAAGTGGACCGGCATTCCCGTCTCGAAGATGCTGGAGGGCGAGAAGGAGAAGCTCCTGCGGATGGAGGAGGCGCTCGGCAAACGCGTTGTCGGCCAGAACGAAGCGCTGCGCATCGTTTCCGATGCGATTCGCCGGTCACGGGCCGGCCTTGCCGACCCGCGCCGTCCGAACGGATCGTTCCTGTTCCTCGGCCCCACCGGCGTGGGCAAGACCGAGCTGTGCAAGGCGCTCGCGGAATTCCTGTTCGACACCGATGAGGCGCTGATCCGCATCGACATGTCGGAATTCATGGAGAAGCACTCCGTTGCCCGGCTGATCGGCGCGCCTCCGGGTTATGTTGGTTACGAGGAGGGCGGATACCTCACCGAAGCGGTCCGGCGACGGCCCTATTCAGTCATCCTGCTCGATGAGATCGAGAAGGCGCACCCGGACGTGTTCAACGTCCTGCTGCAGGTGCTGGACGATGGCCGACTGACCGATGGCCAGGGACGCACCGTCGACTTTCGCAACACCGTGATCATCATGACTTCAAACCTGGGGTCGCAGGTCATTCAGGAGTACGCGGGCGAGAAGAACTATGTCCGTATGAAATCGGCTGTCATGGAGATCGTGCAGCAGAGCTTCCGGCCGGAGTTCATCAATCGCATCGATGACATCGTGGTCTTCCACCCGCTGGGAAGCGAGCAGATCCGGGCCATCGTCGACATCCAGCTCCTGTATCTGCGCAAGCGGCTGCAGGAGCGCAACATGGATCTCACGCTGGACGATGCCGCGCATGACCTGCTCGGGGAATCGGGCTTCGATCCGGTGTATGGGGCGCGGCCGCTGAAGCGGGCCATCCAGCAGCAGATCGAGAACCCTCTGGCCCAACGGATTCTGAAGGGCAATTTCGTCCCCGGGGACCGGGTCAAGGTCAGCGTGCGCGGTGGGGAGCTGCAGTTCGCGAAAGGCTAGGACCGCTCGTGCGCCGAGCGCCGTGGGCCGAGCGCCGTAGCGCCGCGGGGCCGTAGCACCGGGGGCGTGCGCCGAGCGCCGTAGACCGGCGGCGTGCGCGAGCACCGTTCGCCGGGTGGGCATTTCCCCCCGGCTGGCGGCGGCGGGCGCCGCGGCTCGCGGCCGTTTCCGTATAATTCGCCCGCTTCCTGGTCACCACCTTTAAAGAAAACACGCCATGCCGTTCTACGAATACGAATGCGCGAGCTGCAAGTTCTATACGGAGGTCATGCAGAAGATCTCCGATCCGCCGCTCGAGAAATGCCCCTCCTGCGGGAAGAAGGCGCTGAAGAAGCTCGTTTCGGCGCCGGTTTTTCGCTTGAAGGGCGGCGGGTGGTACGAGACCGATTTCAAGTCCGATAAGGAGAACAAGCGCAATCTCGCGGGCGCCGAGCGGGAGGAATCCTCCCCCAAGTCCGACGAGACCAAGCCGGCCAAATCGGACGACGCGAAACCCGCCCCGGCCTCCGCGGAGCCCGCGGCGAAGAGCGCGGGGGAGAGCCGGAGCGCGGCCAAGACCGGTTCGGGTTCCATCTCCTCGGGATCGTCCTCGGGATCGTCCTCGCGACCCTCCTCCGGATCGTCCAATCGCGGTTCGGCGTCCTCCCGGTCCTCGAAGCCCGCTTCCAAGGGATCCGCGCGCAAGCCCAAGGTGGCTGCGAAGAGTGCGGGGCGCAAGAAGGGCCGTCGGTGACGGCCATTGCCGATAAACCGGGCGGCAAGCCGGCCACCCCGAAAAGATGGGGGCTGCGGCGCTACCTGGTCGCGGGTGTCCTGGTGTGGTTGCCCATTCTGGCAACCATCTGGATGGTCACGCTTATCGTGCACCTGATGGACCGCACGCTCGTGCTGCTGCCCCCGGCCTACCGGCCGCAGGCGCTCGTGGGTTACGCACTGCCTGGCGTCGGGGCGCTCTTTGCCGTGCTGGTCCTGTTCGTGACGGGTCTGCTGGTCACCAATCTGATCGGCCGGCGGCTCGTCAGCTACGGCGAGGAGCTCCTGAACCGGATTCCGCTCGTTCGGACGGTATATAGCGGCGTCAAGAGTTTCACCGAGAGCGTCTTCTCCCAGTCCGGCTCGTTCCGCAAGGTCGTCATGATTCAGTACCCCCGGGAGGGGGTGTGGAGCATCGGCTTCCTGACCGCCGAAGACGTTCCGGAGGTGACCCGGAAGACCGGGGAACCGCACTGCTGTGTGTATATATCCAGCGCGCTGAACGCGACGGCCGGCTACATCGTCCTGGTGCCCCGCAGTCAGATCGTCGAACTGGATATGTCGGTGGATGCCGCGATGAAGATGATCATCACCGTAGGTGTCGTCGTTCCGCCCGATGTGGCCGAGAACGCGCTCGCCGAGCCCGCAAAGCCCCAGGCGCGCCTCGCCTCCCGATAACGTTGGGCCCGGTTGCGGGCCCCCCCGAGCCTCCGTAGTATCGCGCGCCCTATGCGCTCACATTACTGCGGACACGTCGACGAGAAGCTTTCCGGCCAGGAAGTCTCGGTCGCTGGCTGGGTTCACCGACGCCGGGATCACGGCGGGGTGATTTTCGTTGACTTGCGCGACCGCGAAGGGTTGCTGCAGATCGTTTTCGATCCCGACGCGGCTGAGGTCTTCAAGGAGGCCGAGCGGCTGCGCAGTGAGTTCGTGATCAGAGTCAAGGGTCGCGTCCGCGAGCGTCCCGCTGGGACCGTGAACGCAAACCTCCGCTCGGGTCGCGTCGAGGTGCTGGCGAAGGAGCTGGAGGTTCTCAACCGCTCCGAACCATTGCCCTTCCAGCTCGATGAAACCGTCAGCGAGGAGTTGCGGCTCAAATACCGTTACCTCGACCTGCGTCGTGAGGTCATGACCCAGCGTCTGCGCCTGCGCCACCGGCTCACTCGGTCGATGCGCGAGTTCCTCGATACCAACGGGTTCGTGGACCTCGAGACACCGATGCTCACCAAGGCGACGCCAGAGGGCGCGCGCGACTATCTCGTGCCCAGTCGCACGCATGCGGGCAAATTTTTCGCGCTGCCGCAGTCGCCGCAGATTTTCAAACAGCTGCTCATGATGTCTGGGTTCGATCGCTACTACCAGATCGTTCGCTGCTTCCGCGATGAGGATCTACGCGCGGACCGGCAGCCCGAGTTCACGCAGCTGGACATCGAGACTTCGTTCATGGAGCAGGACGACATCATGCGCATGATGGAGTCGCTCACGAGGCACTTCTTCAAACAGGTGCTCGATGTCTCCCTGCCCGATCCGTTTCCCCGGATGACCTACGCGGAGGCCATGCGCCGCTACGCTTCCGACAAGCCGGATCTGCGGATTCCGCTCGAGCTGACGGACGTCGCGGACCTGGTGAAGGACTGCGACTTCAAGGTGTTCGCAGGCCCGGCGAAGGACCCGAAAGGCCGTGTGGCCGCGCTCCGGGTGCCTGCCGGCGGCTCGATGCCCCGTTCGCAGATCGATGAGTACACCACGTTCGTGGCGCGGTACGGCGCAAAGGGACTCGCGTACATCAAGGTCAACGATCGCGCAAAGGGCCGTGAGGGCCTGCAATCGCCGATCGTCAAATTCCTGAGCGACGCCGCGGTCGCAGGCATTCTCGAGCGCACGGGCGCACAGGACAATGATCTGGTGTTCTTTGGCGCCGACACGGCGAAGGTGGTGAACGACGCGTTGGGCGCATTGCGTCTGAAGGTCGGCCAGGACCTGAAGCTCGTCGTGCAAGGTTGGCGGCCGCTGTGGGTCGTTGACTTCCCGATGTTCGAATGGGACCCGGAGGCGAAGCGCTGGGCCGCGATGCACCATCCCTTTACCTCGCCCAAGAACGATGACCCCGCGGCGCTGCGCGCCGACCCGGGCGCGGCGCTGGCGAAGGCATACGACATCGTGCTGAACGGCTCGGAAGTAGGCGGCGGCTCGGTGCGTATTCACCGCCAGGAAATGCAGTCCGCGGTGTTCGAGTTGCTGGGCATCAACGCGGAGGAAGCGGAGAAGAAGTTCGGCTTCCTGCTCACGGCGCTGAAGTTTGGCGCGCCGCCTCATGGCGGCATCGCGTTTGGCCTCGATCGGCTGACGATGCTGATGGCGGGGGCGGACAGCATTCGCGAGGTGATTGCTTTCCCGAAGACTCAGACGGCCGCCGACCTGATGTCCGAGGCGCCGACCGAGGTCAGCGAGCAGCAGCTGCGGGAAGTTCACATTCGCGTGCGGACCCCGCCGCCCAGCGCGTAGTGGCCCGGAGCGCCAAGCGCGAGCGGCAGGCCCTTCCCGGGGGACGCCGCAAGTACATCCGTGTAGGCTCTGGCGCTGCGTCCTGCAGCGCAAGCCCCCGGGAAGGGCCTGCCGCTCGCGCTCGTCGCTCCTACTCTTAGTACTCGAACTGGTAGGCGAGTCCGACGCTACTTCCCGGATCGTTGTCGGGTGTGGTGCCCTGCGCTGTTGCGGTGCCGTTGCCCAGGCGTGTCTGTAGCTTCAGGTGCTTGCTCAGGTCCACGTCGACCGCGACCTGACTGGTTCCGGTCGTGCTTTCCTTCACTCCGACGTAGACACGGCTGGAAACATATCGCCCCGCCTCGATGGTGGCCCCGGCGTTGCTGGCGCCTGGCTGGCCGTTGTTGCTGGCGCCGCCGACGGATAGGCGGTCCAGACCGAGAGCCTTCTGGATCTTGGCGAGGGGATTCAAGCTGCTGCCGCCGCCCCCGCCACTGAGCGTGCGTAGCGCTGCACCGATCTGTACGACCTGCAGTGCTGTCAGCTGCGCAGCGGGTACACCGAACAGCAGGCGCGCGAGGATCTCATCCTGAGGCATATCCGGTGTGCTGCTGAGCTCGATCTTGGGTGAGTCCGCGAAGCCAGTGATGTGCACGGTGGCGGTGGTGTTGTCGGACAGGGTCGACTGGGCCGTGAAATCCAGAGTCGGGTCGAGTTTCTTGCTGAGCCCCGCCCCGTTAAAGGTGACACGGCCCATGCTGAAGATCAGCCGCGTGCTTGCGATGTCAAAGCTGCCGCGCTGCAGGTCAAATCCTCCGGTGACCTGGGGCGAGTCCGTCGTCCCGCGGATGCGAAGCTGACCGCCGAGTTCCGCGTCGAGCCCGCGGCCGGTCACGAGAATCTGCCGTGGGGCATCCACGGTGATATCGAGGCTGATGATCAGGGGCTTCTCCGGCGGAGCCGGTGGCGCCTCCCCGGGGCGTCGGACATCCAACACGGCCACGTTCGGAGGAAAACCGCTTGGGATGCCTACCTCCGCACGATTGACGTGGACGGTGCCTCCAATGTCGAGTTTCTCACGTGCTTTGCCGGAGGCATGCAGGTCTGCATTGACGTTAGCCGTAATGATGTTGTTGGTGATGGGTTGTGCGTTTTTCGCTGTCAGCTTGATATCGATCGGCATGCCGGGGTCGAGAATATTGGCCGTGCCCGTGGCTGAGAGCGTCCCGGGTGCGGCCTTCGCGGTCAGGTTGACGATGCGCAAAACCTTTTCGTCGCCTTCGATCTGGGCCGCGATATCGGTGAGGTTGATGCCCTGTGTGTAGTCGCGAAAATTGGCTTTCGCGAGCCGTACCGAGCCGCCGACCTTCGGATCCTGCGTCGTGCCCCGGATTGTGGTGTCTACGTTGAGGTCGCCTGTAACGTGACGGCCGCGGGCTTCCAGGATGGGATTGACCAGCGCCAGATCCAGATTGCCGGCGAGCTTCAGATCCAGCGCTCCCGTGGGCGCCAGAGGCGCATGGCCGCTCAAGGTGACCTGGGACTTGCTGCCGGCAGCGAGTTTCACATTGGTCAACGCCGTGTCGCCCATCAGGTCGGCGTTCGCGTGCACATCCACGGCAGGCAGCCCTTGAGCGAGGGCGCTGCTCGAGCGCAGTCCTAGCGCATTGAGATGCACGTGTCCCATCAGTGCACCCATCGAGCCCTGTAGCTGCGCATCGCCGCTGATCGCGCCCGCCGCGAGCAGATTTGGCATGAAGGCGTTGATCAGCTCGGGCTTCACGTCGCGCAGCGATCCGTGCACCTCGAGAGTGGGCGAAAGACGGCCCGCAACTTCCAACACCGCCTGCTGGACCTGCAGGCGTGTCGGGGTGATGGTGAGTCCGTCGCCGAAGGAAAGCTGCATGGGCGACTGCAGATGCGCATCCTGTCCGTGGAACCTGGCGTCGGCGGTGCTAACGCGCAGCGTGTGGGCCGTCATGTTCAGGATCGACGCCGTGGTCACGCTCGCCGGCTGACCAGCGATCGCGGGCGACTGCGCCGCAAGCTCCAGATGGAGGTCATCGAGAGATCCGGAGCCTTTCAACTGAGCGCTCGCGGTGAGGCTCCCCGTACTTACATCGTGCGCTTCCACACGGAAATCGGCGTGTGATTGGCGCTCGTCGGGCCGCATCGACAGATTCCCGTCGATGGCGCCCTGCAAGGTGGACCCGAGCAATCGGTTCAGGTCACTGAGCTGACCTATCCGGAAAGTCACTTTCCCGCGGGCCTGCGCGAACTCTTTTGCAGGGGCGGACAATTCCCCGTCCGCGTGAACCGACTTCCAGTCCGCGCGATGGATGATCGCGTGGAAGTCGCTCTTCTCCTGCTGCAGCGATACGTTGAGGCCGACCGGCGAGCCATCCAGATCACCCTGCGCCTGGATTGCTCCATGAGGGGTGCGCGGCAGACCGTCAGCATGCAGGGACGCCGATACGGTTCCTGGCGGCGATCCGCGCACGGATATCGTGGTCGACAGATCCGCCGCCGTCGACAGCGAGTCACGGGGGCCGCTCACCTTTCCCGAGAGCTTCAGGTTCCCCGCCAACGCGGGCGACAGCACAGTCAGGTCGGAGAGGCTCAAAGCGAAATGGCCGTCGAGGTCGGCGCTGCCCGTTCGAGCCGCGGTGCCGGTCGCGGATAGAGAGGCGGTGCGCGCGGTGAACAGCAGACGATCGATGCCGAAAGCCTGCGGAGTCATCCTGCCGGTCATTTGCAGCCGGGAGCGCCCGCGCAACACGCCGACCCACGAGGCCGCCCCGCCGGTGATATTCGAGTCGACGTCGGCTGTCAGCTGGGTGCTCTTGCTGTCGTGCGCAACGACGGCTTTGATGTTCGAGTCGCCGCGCACCGACTGTTTGGCCACCGCCGCCAGCGGAGTCAGGTCCGGCAGGGTCAATTCGATATGCAGCGACTGGTCGGGCGCCGTGGCGCCTTGCGCGTGTAGCGCGAACAGTTTGTGCAGGGCGGTGAGTTGTAGCGGCCTGGTTTTCTCATTCACGCGCATCGAGGCATCGAGCCTCAGGGGTGAGTCGCTCAGCAGTTGCGGTTGCGGGCCAGGGATTACGAGCCCGTCGATCGCCGCGCTCGCCGTGATCAGTCCGGCCGCAGCCTTGAGGTCCGCCTTCAGCGCCGCGAGCTCCGTTCCACCCGGCGCTTTCAGCTGCCGGATATCGAGATGCCCGTCGGCCACGGCGGACTCCACGGGACCGCGCCAGGTTCCCTGGAGGGAAATACGATTCCAGGTGAGGTCGGGCGCGGGCGTCATTTCCGGTGCGTTGAGCGCGTAGCTGAGATTCGCCGACTTTCCCGGAATGTCGAGCGTGCCTTGTACGCGGCCTCGCAGAGCGCCGGCATCCAACTCCAGCTGGACACTTTCCGCGGTGCGCGGCCCGCTCAGGCGGGCGATCACGTTCAGGTCTCCCAGACCCGGGAGTTTCAGAATGTTTTCCAGCGGGCCGTTGGCGGGCTCGCGTACTTTGAGGTCCGCGTCCATGCGGACGGGATCGAACTGCAGGGCCAGCTCGTAGTCGCCGAGACCGCTGGTTCGTTGCACGACGATATTGGCAGTGGCGTTCTGCAGCGAAAGAAGGTGCGCGTTCGCGGTCACCACAAGGGAAACGGGAGATCCCGCAAGCTCGCGTCCGAGGTCCAGACGCCGGATCGCCAGTCGCGTGAGGTCGGTGTGCGGGATCGACGGAGTCGTCGTGCTTGGCGGGCTGGGCTTGGTGATGGGCCTGCGATCCACCTGCAGGTGGTCCACTTCCAGCCGATCGACCTGAATGTGACGGGTCAGCAGATCCCAGGGCGACCAGCGCAAAGAGATGCCCTCGGCGGTCAACCACACGCCCCGCTCATCGCTCAGCTCCAATCGGGCGAGCTGCAGATCCGACGGGAAGGATCCGGCGATGTCGCCGAGCCGGACGTGTCCCTCGGTGAGTTTCGCGGTGGTGCGCGCGATGAAGGCGCGTCCCGATTGCGTGTTGCCCACTACGAAGATCGCCGCCACCAGCAGGACTAACAACGCCAGCAGCGAGCCAAAAGTCCACGCTGTGATTTTCAGCGCGCGGCGCATTACCGGAGTCCCCGGCAAATCCCGCGTCTTGATTTACGGTGTGCTGATGTCAGGCGCGTCATGCGGGATTTCCTGGGTGGTTTAGAAAGCCTGCCCCAGGCCGATGTACACCTGGAAGGCAGCGTCCCGCGAACGCCGCTCGAGCGGTACCGCAATATCAAGGCGGATCGGCCCGATGGGGGTGTAGTAGCGAAATCCCACGCCCGTGCCGAAACGCAGCGTACCCTCGAAGGGGTTCGTATTGTTGCTGACCTGTCCGGCGTCCACGAACACCACAGCACCAAAATTCGTGCCGAAGCGCTGCCGGAACTCGGCAGTTCCCGCGTTGATCGCGGTGCCGCCGATGGGATTGCCGTCGAAGAACGTCGGCCCCACCGATTGGTATTCATAGCCGCGAATCGTGCCGCTGCCGCCCGCGTAGAAGCGCTGATCCGGCGGCAGGCTGACCTGCCCTGCGCCCCTTGCGACGCCGCCAAGTCCCCGTAACGCGAGAATGCTCCGACCGGGAGTCTTGCTCAGTCCCAGGTCATTGAGGTCGAAGTAAATCGAGGCGGTCGCCTGCGTGATGAGAAATTTGGCGTTGGGACGGCCGATCGACAACGTCGGAGCCACGGTGAATGCGGCGCGCATGCCGTGCCGCGGATCATCGAGCGGCGAGGTCAGGTTCGTGGTGTCGTATTGCAATCCGATTGGAACCGAAAGCAGGGTGTAATTAGAGGTGCACTTCTGGGTCAGCTCGGGCGACAACGTCGGGTTTGGCGCGCTGCAGCTCGGATCAGTGGAAGTCTGGGAGATGCTTTCCTGCGTGATGTGCTCCTGCTCTGCGCGGATTCCCAGGCTTGCGCTCCAGATCGTCGAGAGTTTGCGGTTAACCGTGGCTGAAAGCGTCGCGGCGGTCTGGTCGTACGCCTTCAGGTACTGCTTGAGTGCGCCGACCCCGAACTGGAGCGACTGGTCCCGGCGACCGAGTTGGGGCAGACCGTAGGTAGCGCTGGTGTCATAGCCGAGGCCGCGCGTCGCGCTTCCGCCCAAGTTGATCACTGACGCAGACACGGTCAGGGGGTCCGCCTCGCCCCGCGTGTTCCGGTCGGTCCAACTGACGCCCGCGCGACCGCCCAGATCACTCGAATACGCGCCGCTTATGCTTACGGCGTGCTGCTTGCGCTCCCGGGCCCTGAAGGTGATCGGTACGCCGCCGTCCGGGTCGGCGGTGGTTCCGGTAGTTACGCTGACCGTGGTGAAAATGCCCAGTCCCAGCAGGTCGGTGCGGGCCTTTTCGATGTTGCTTGCGCTGTATTGCTCGCCCGTGTGCAGCAGCAGCCGCTTTCGCAGGAACGACTCCTGAGTGCGGCGCAGGCCCCGGAACCGGATGGCTCCGATCTTCAACACAGGCCCCGTCACCACGTGAAATTTCACATCCAGCGCCTGAGCTGCTGGATCCTCGTACGCCACTGGAGGATCGACTTTTGCGAAGGCGTAGCCGTTGTCCTGCAGCTGCGTCTGCATCCGCTCGCCTCCCGCGAGCACGTCGGCGGCGACCGCCGGATCGCCGGTTTTGAGGCCAAGCGCCTCCGCGGCTGCCACAGGGGGCGGCTCGCCGTCGAACTCGATGCGGCGCAGGTGATACCGCGTTCCGGTCACACAGGTGACTTTCACCTGAGCATCCTGACCGACAGGTACCGCGTTGAGCACCTCGGCCACAGTCGGGTCCTCGAGCGCCAGTCCGTTGATGGTGATCGTGACGGTCCCCTGATAGAAACCAAAGCTTTCCAACACCGTCTTCAGGCGCTCCACATCGCTGCGCGCCCGGCCGATCAAGCCAAAGGGCCCGACCGGCGCGGTCTCGCGCAGGGTGAGGAGCTCGGATGTCGCCTTCAGAGTGGAATCGAGCTTGCTGTCGTTGGAGGTGACCTCGACCTTGTAGGGCTGAGGGTCAGCGGCGTAGAGGGGGGCGCTCAGCGGTAAGCCCAGCAATGCACTGTGTACGAGGTAGTGGAACCGGCTGCGTGCAAGCGCGCGCCGGCGGGTGTGTGACCGATCAGTCACTTGAGCGCCGACGTCGTGCTGGCGACTGCCATTTCTTGTTAATGTCGAGCTCACAGGGGCCCGTCCCCGGGAGAGTGGACCGTTGAGCAGCGATGCAGCGGTCGTCGTCTACGTTCATGGTCTGTGGATGTCCGGCGGCGAATCGCTTTTTCTCAAGCGCCGGCTGACACAGGAATTCGGTTACAGAGTACACGCGTTCCGGTACTCCGCCGCCCTGTCCACGATGCCACAGATTATCGATGATCTGCACAGCCTCGTGCGCCAGCTCGAACCTGCTACGTTGCACTTCGTCGGCCATAGTCTCGGGGGACTGGTGATCTACCGGTTCTTTGAACGATTCGCCCAGCAACCTCCGGGCCGCGTCGTCTTCCTGGGCACGCCGGCGGTGGAGAGCCGCGCGGCGGTGCAGGCCAGTCAGATCCGGCTGGTCGCCAACCTGCTGGGACAACCCGTCGAGCAGGAGCTGCTGCAACCTCAGGAACGGCAGTGGACCTTGCAGGACCGCCAGCTCGGCGTGATCGCGGGCCGCCAGCCGCTCGGGATCGGGCAGTTCCTGGCGCAGTTCGAGGAGGAGAGCGACGGCACCGTTGCGGTAAGCGAAACCCGGATGCCCGGCGCAGCCGCGCACCTGGTCCTACCGGTGAGTCACGCGGGCCTTCTCGTTTCCGCCCGGGTGGCCCGCGAGACGGGAGCATTCCTGGAGACCGGCCGGTTCTCCGCAGATCCGGCCTAGAGCAGCTTCCGCAATTGGTACAACGCGTCCAGCGCTGCTTTCGGGGTCAGCTCGTCGGGGTTGAGCGTGGACAGCGTGGCGCGCAAGTCGTCCTTCTGCGCGGTCTGCGCGGGCAAGAAGGGCAGTTCCTGCTGTAGGCTCGCGCGTCCATCGGCACTTTGATCTCGCTGTGATTCCAGCATTTCCAGGTAACGCCGCGCGTGTGTGATGACTTCACGCGGTACGCCCGCGAGTTGCGCTACCTGCAGGCCGTAGCTGCGATTGGCCGGCCCTTCCTTTACGGCATGAAGAAATACGATCCCGTCTCCGTGCTCGGTCGCGTCCAGATGGACATTGACGCAGCCTTCCACTTCGCTCGCCAGCGTCGTCAATTCGAAATAGTGGGTGGCGAACAAGGTGAACGCCTTGATTCGAGAGGCGATGAAACGAGCCATCGCCCACGCGAGTGACAGGCCATCGAAAGTGCTCGTCCCGCGTCCGATCTCATCCATGAGAATCAGGCTGCGCGCGGTCGCGTTGTGCAGGATGTTGGCGGCTTCGGTCATCTCGACCATGAAGGTCGAGCGGCCACCCGCAAGGTCGTCCGCGGCGCCGATGCGAGTGAAAATCCGGTCGAGCGGTCCAATGACCGTGCGGTCGGCCGGCACGTAGCTACCCATGTGGGCCAGCAGCACGATAATCGCCGCCTGGCGCATGTACGTTGACTTACCGCCCATGTTGGGTCCGGTGATGATCAACATGCGGCGACCGCTTTCCAGCCGCAGATCGTTCGGTACGAAGGGATTTTCCGAGAATCGCTCGACGACCGGATGACGGCCGCATTCGATGTGGAGCTTCTGTTCGGGGACGAGGTCCGGTCGCGTCCACTCCAGAATGCAGGCCCGTTCGGCCAGCGCGCCCAGCGCATCGAGCTCCGCAAGCGCCGTGGCCGTCGCCTGCATGGGACCCAGGCGATCGATGAGCTGCGCGAGGAGCTCATCGTAGATCTGCTTCTCACGCGCGAGCGCGCGCTCGCGCGCACTCAGGACCTTGTCCTCGAAGGACTTGAGTTCCGGTGTGATGAATCGTTCCGCCGACTTCACCGTCTGGCGCCGGATGTAGTCCTTGGGCACCCGCTCGGCGTCCTTGCGGGTGATTTCAATGAAAAAACCCTGCACTCGATTGAAACCGAGCTTCAGCCCTGGAATGCCGGAGCGTTCCCGTTCGCGTTGTTCCAGTTCGAGCAGGAACTCATCGGTGTGCGTGGAAAT
>Ga0070681_10005255_pt1 | contig 12504 bp, 12 predicted proteins | sample KBSC83BmetaG_FD_65650 | JGI IMG/M metagenome (GOLD analysis project Ga0070681, IMG submission 65650) | Corn rhizosphere microbial communities from Kellogg Biological Station, Michigan, USA - KBS C8-3B metaG | ecosystem: Host-associated > Plants > Roots > Rhizosphere | place: USA: Michigan...
ACCTTGATCAACGCCGCAAACTCTTCCGGAGAGTTCGCGACCAGATCGAGGCCATCTCCAGCGAGCCGTTCCCTGACGTTCGTTGCGCGCAGTATGGCGGTGGTTTCCCGGTGCAACCACGCGATGATTTCCGGTGGCGTCCCCGCCGGCGCGAACAGACCGTACCACTGTATCGACTCGTAGCCGGGCAATCCCGACTCGGAGATGGTCGGGATGTCGGGCGCGGCGGCGGCACGACGCGTGCTGGACACGCCAAGCGCGCGAAGCTTCCCGGCTCGCACCTGGGATATCAGACTCGACATGCTGTCGGTCATCATTGCGACCTGGCCGGCGATCAAATCGATGACCCCCAGCGAGCCGGATTTGTAGGGGACATGGGTCATCCGAATCTGCGCCATGCTCATGAACAGGGCTGTAGCCAGATGCCCGTTGGTTCCGTTTCCCCCTGAAGCATAGAGGATCGGATCCCCCTGGTCCGCGCGTGCCTTCGCGAGAGCGATCATTTCTCGTATCGACTTCACGGGTACGGATGGATGCACGACCATCAAGTTGGGAGTGGAAGCCCCCATCGTAATCGGCGCGAAGTCACGTAATGCGTCATAAGGTAATTTCTGGTAGATCGCCGGAGTAATCGCGAACGCGGACGTACTGAGCAGCAAGGTGTAGCCGTCGGGTTTGGCTCTGGCCACAACCGCGCTACCGATAATAGTGCCGGCGCCCGGCCGGTTATCTACGAAAAACTGTTGTCCCGCGCGTTCAGTAAATTCTTTTGCGAGCACGCGCGAGAAAGTATCGAGTCCGCCGCCGGGCGCGGTGGTCACAATAACGCGTACCGCTTGAGTTGGATAATTGACCTGTGCCTGAGCTGCGGGCAGCGGAGAAACCAGCATCATGCCGGTCGCAACCAGCCGTGTCGCCCTCCATACGTAAGCGTTCAAGAAGGAAAATAGCATCCGAATTTGCGCGATATCCAATCCGCGCGATCTGCGGCAGCACCTATCATCAAGAGCATGCGTCCGCTTCAACCTCGATCTTCGCGTCGAGTCCGGCAAGCGCCATTTCCGCCGCGCGCAGCACGGCACGCGCTTTATTCTGCGTTTCCTCCCACTCGCTTTGCGGCACCGAGTCGGCGACGATGCCGCCGCCGGCCTGCACGTAAAGGTTGCCATCTTTGAGCACCGCGGTGCGGATCGCGATTGCGAGATCCATGTCGCCGTTAAAGCCGAGATATCCGACTGCGCCGGCATAAACACCGCGCTTCGTCGGTTCGAGCTCGTCGATAATCTCCATCGCGCGCACTTTCGGCGCGCCGCTCACCGTGCCAGCCGGAAATGTCGCTTTCATCACCGCGATCGCGTCGAGGTTGGGCTTGAGTTTGCCCTCGACATTCGACACGATGTGCATCACATGCGAATAGCGCTCTATCGTCATATTTTCCGTCACGCGCACCGAGCCCGTCTGCGCGACCCGTCCGATGTCGTTGCGTCCGAGATCCATCAGCATGACGTGTTCGGCGCGCTCTTTCGGGTCCGCGAGCAGGTCCTGCGCAAGCGCCGCGTCTTCTTCCGGTTTTTTGCCGCGCGGACGCGTGCCTGCTATCGGGCGCAGCGTGACGTTGCCGTTCTCGAGCCGTACCAGGATTTCGGGCGATGCGCCCACGACATGGAAATCGCCGTAGTTGAAGAAAAACATGTAGGGCGACGGGTTAAGCGCACGCAAGGCGCGATACAACGCGAGCGGGCTCGCGCCAAAAGGCTGGCTCATGCGCTGCGACAGCACCACCTGCATGACATCGCCGTCGAAAATGTAACGTTTGGCACGCTCGACCGCCTTAAGGTACGGCGCCTCGCCGAATTCCGAATGAGCGCGCTGCGAATTTGCCGGCGGCGCGGGCGGGATTGTCAGCGGGCAGCGCAGCGCCTGCAGCAGCTCCTTCAGGCGCTCGCGACCGCGCCGATAAGCGCCCGCAACCGCAGGGTCGACATACACGACGAGGTAAAGCTTGCCGGACAGGTTGTCGACGACCGCGAGCTGTTCGGATACCAACAGCATGATGTCGGGCACGCCCAACGGATCGGGCTTAGTGCTCGCGCCGAGCTTTTTCTCGATATAGCGGATCGTATCGTAGCCGAAGTAACCGACGAGTCCGCCGCAGAATCGCGGCAGATCGGGCTGCTCGACCGCCTTGAAACGCATCTGGTACTGCCGGATGAACTGCAGCGGATCGTCGGCGCGCGTGCAGCGCTTCGGCTCGCCTTGCGCGAATTCGCTGCATTCGTTGCCGCGCACTTCAAGACGCGATTCCGCGGCGAGGCCGATGAACGAATAACGGCCAAAACGCTCGCCGCCGACGACCGATTCGAGGAGGTAAGTATAAGGCTGGTTGGCAAGCTTCAAATAGACCGACAACGGCGTATCGAGGTCGGCAAAGGTCTCGAGCACGAGCGGAATGCGGTTATAGCCCTCGGCCGCAAGCTGGTTGAACTGTGACTCTGTCATGACTCCACTCCATGAAAAATCTCATAACCGAAAGAACCGGTGACGCGACGACTACGCGCGCCAGCACGCCAGACCGTTGCGCTGCGGACGCCAGCGGCCGATGGAGCGCAGGTTCGTTCTTTCCGTTTGGGTGTGGTTCATGACTGCGTACCTCTGAACAAGCGGGGCCAGGAAGGGGTGGGACCCTTCCTTTCCCACCTAGCCCCTTGTATATTCCCCACTTTAGAAAAAGCTCTGATTAAAGAGCATCAATCAGAGCTCCCCTAGGTTGACTTGGTTATGAGTTTGACGGCATCGGATAACGTTTCCACTATAGCATCAACATCGAGTTCGCGCACATCGGCGCCCTCGTTGTAACCATACGGCACGCAAAATACCGGGCAGCCCGCCGCGCGCGCAGCCTGAGCGTCGTTTAACGAGTCGCCGATCATCAGCATTTCGCGCGGCGCGATGCCGAAATGGCCGCAGGTATGCGTGAGCGGCAGCGGATCCGGTTTCTTGCGTGGCAGCGTATCGCCTGCGATCACGATCGAAAAATAATCAGCGAGCCGCATCTGCGCGAGCAACGGCAGCGTGAAACGCTCGGACTTGTTGGTGACGCAGGCGAGCGGGAAACCGGCGTTTTTCAGCGCGTCGAGCCCTGCCCTTACGCCCGGATAAATCGTCGCGTGCCTGCCGTTGACGCTTTCATAGCAATCCAGATAGAGCGGCAACGCAAGTTCGAACAACGCTCTATCGGGCTCACCGCTCAACGCGCCGGCAAGCGAGCGCTCGACCAGATGCGGGATTCCCTTGCCGACAAAAGTGCGCACCCGCGCTTGATCGAGCGGTGCGCGCCCGAGCTTGGCTAGCATCAGATTGACCGCGACCGCAAGGTCCGTGACGGTATCGAGCAGCGTGCCGTCGAGGTCTATCATCACGGCTTTGACGGGCAGTGGAAAAATATGCTTCGGCATGAGCTCGCCGCAACCCGGCATCAGGATACGAAATAAAACGAATGAACTATTGCATGACCCGACTTGAAATCCGGCTAAACCTTCGCGAGCTCGCTGCGCATTTGCCCGATGATAGTCCCGTAGTCCTTGGCGCCAAAGATCGCAGAGCCGGCGACAAAGGTGTCGGCGCCTGCGCGCGCTATCTCGGCGATGTTGTCGGTCTTCACACCGCCGTCGACTTCGAGCCAGATCGGCTTGCCGGATCTATCGATGCGTGCGCGCACCGTACGCAGCTTATCGAGCGCGCCGGAAATAAATTTCTGCCCGCCGAATCCCGGATTCACCGACATGATCAGCACCAGATCGAGCTCGTCGAGCACATAATCGAGATAATCGAGCGGTGTCGCAGGATTGAAAGCGAGGCCTGCCTTGCAGCCGTGTTCCTTGATCAGGCCGATGGTGCGGTCGATGTGCTCGGTAGCCTCAGGGTGGAACGAGATCAAGTCGGCGCCTGCCTTGGCGAAATCGGGAACGATGCGATCGACCGGTTTGACCATCAGGTGCACGTCGATCGGAACGCGCGTGAGCGGCCGGATCGCAGCACAGACGAGCGGACCGACCGTCAGGTTCGGCACATAATGGTTGTCCATTACGTCGAAGTGGATCAAGTCTGCACCGGCCGCGACGACATTATTCACTTCCTCGCCCAGGCGCGCGAAGTCGGCGGACAGAATGCTGGCTGCAATGCGATGCATGTTAGCGAATCCGATTCGATGATCGCGGTCATTCTACCGTAACCGCCGCACCGCAGGATTTAAGCGCTGCTGGCATAGGCTCAAGTTGCCACACCGGGCAAAATAGTGTGCAATGGTCGTCTGCGCTGCACGCTGCGCGCCTTACCTTTCCCGATACCACTACCCGACTGCGCTGCTCATGGCCTCAGAAAAAAAATACCAGATCAGTGTAACGGCCCGCACCACTTACATCCCCGAGCAGTCGGATCCGGATAGCGGCCGATATGTCTTCGCCTACACCATTACCATCACGAATACCGGCAGCGTCGCCGCGCAGTTGATCAGCCGCCACTGGATCATCACCGACGCCAACAACAAGGTCCAGGAAGTGCGAGGCCTGGGTGTGATCGGCGAGCAACCATTGCTGAAAGCCGACGAGAGCTTTGAATATACGAGCGGCGCCGCGATCGCGACGCCGGTGGGCACCATGCGCGGCAGCTATCAGATGGTCGCCGAAGACGGCCTGCAGTTCGACGCCCCGATTCCCGAGTTCACCTTGTCGATGCCGAGGGTTTTGCACTAACCGACCTACATCGGCGGATCGCGGCGCGCGGGCGGTTTCGGTTTGCGCGGCCAAGTCCACCACACGATCAGCAGCAGGATCGCGAGTGCAACGCCCGCTTCGAGTAATAACCACGCCATAAGCTTTTTCTGCCCGACTTCTACTGATATATACTGCGGCGCATCGTGTTCCGCCTCGCAATGATACGCCGCTGCGCCGCATTGATCGCTTTGGCAGCGCTCGCCGCGTGCGAAACGCTGCTGCCGGCGAAGCCTCCCGCCGCACCGGTTCCGAAGCCAACGCCACCCGTCGCAGTACCGGCGCCAACGCCGGCGGTCGAAACACCGCCGGAGAAACCTCCGGCGCCCCTCAGCGCATTACGCGCGAGCAGCTGGGATGCCATCCCCGGCTGGCGCGACGACAATCCGCAACTCGCGTGGAGCGCATTCATCACGAGCTGCGGCGCGCTCAAGAATCAACCCGCGTGGCAATCGGTGTGCCGCGTCGCTGCCGCGCTGTCAGAGCCGTCGCGTGAAATGCTGCAGCAATTTTTCGAATCGAGCTTCACGCCTTATCAGGTCGTCAATCCCGACGGCAGCGACAGCGGCCTGATCACTGGCTACTACGAGCCTTTGCTCTACGGCAGCCGCACGCGCAGTCCGCGCTATCGCTATCCGGTATACGCGACTCCCGATGATCTGCTCGTTATCGACTTGGGCGAGCTCTACCCCGAACTGAAGAACATGCGGCTGCGCGGAAGGCTCGACGGACGGCGCGTGGTCCCTTACTTCAGTCGCGCGCAAATTGAAAGCGGCGCGGCGCCGGTCGCAGGCAAGGAAATCGCATGGGTCGAGGATGCGGTCGAATTGTTCTTTCTGCAAATCCAGGGTTCGGGCCGCATCAAGCTCGACAGCGGCGAGACCATCAGGTTGGGCTACGCCGACCAGAACGGTCACCCATACCGCTCGCTCGGCAGGCTGCTGATCGACCGCGGCGAATTGCCGCTCGAAAAAACGTCGATGCAAGGCATCAAGGCGTGGGCGAAACAGCATCCTGAGAAGTTGCAGGAAGCGCTCAACACCAATTCGAGTTATGTATTCTTCCGCGAGATGCGCGCCGACTTGCCGGGACCGCTCGGCGCACTTGGGGTGCCGCTGACCGCGCGCCGCAGCATCGCGGTCGACGCGCGCTTCATTCCGCTTGGCGCGCCGGTATTCCTTGCCACTACTTTTCCGAATTCGCTCCAGTCACTCAACAGCCTGATGTTCGCTCAGGACACCGGAGGCGCGATTCGCGGCGCGGTGCGCGCCGACTTCTTCTGGGGTTTCGGCGATGAGGCTGGGGCGCTCGCGGGCCGCATGCGCCAAAGCGGAAAAATGTGGGTATTGCTTCCCAACGATTACCCGTTGCCGAATGGAAATTGACGCCGTGCGTCAGCGCACGGCGGCTTCGCTTTCATATCTGACATGCATCAGCACCCGGCTTTTCACTGGACGTCCCTGTTTCTGCGCTGGGGAAAAGCGCGTCGCGCGAAACACTGACAGCGCGGACTCCTCGAAATAACCCTCGGGGTGCGCTTCCACCACTGAAGCTTCGTTGACGACGCCGAATTCATCGATCAGCAACAGCATCAGCAGGCGGCCATCGATGCGTTCAGCCGCAGCGCTCTCAGGATAATCGAATTTGATCTCCGTAAGGGGCAGCGGATAAACGTCGAGCTGTTTCGCCGGGTAATACGTGGGATCGCGAATTAACGGCAGCTCGAAATGGATGGCGGACGAATACGTTGGCGGGTCAATGGGGTTTGGCTCCGGCCTGGTCTCGGCTTCAACCTGAGGTTGAGGCGCAAGCGGCTGTGACGCGACGGCCTTCGCAGGTGCAACCGCGGCCGTCTCTGCCGGAATCGGCAGCGCATCCGGCGGCGCGCGGCCATCAGCGGCGGGTTCAGGAGTAGCTCGCTCGAGACGCGCTTGGATCGCGGCGGCAACATTAGGCGCGCTCCCGGTCGGCCTGACCGACACGCACACCAACAGCACGAAGTGCAGCGCCAGCGACAGCGCGATGGCGACCATCAGGCGCAATCGGGCGCGCCTCGAGAATGGACCGAGGATTCCAGCGATTGCGGCAGTCATGGGTATCGGCCCGACCCGGTGCGCGCCTTACTGCAAACGGTAGGCTGGCACGGGCGTTACTTGATCTTGTTCGCGGCTGCCAGGCGCTGTTCGATCATTTCGCCCGGTATCGCCCCTGGGACGCGTTGACCATCGGAGAAGAACAGCGTCGGCGTGCCCGAGATGTTTTTCTGCTTGCCGAACGCAAGAATTTTGTCGATGGGTGTCGCGCAGGTCCCCGCCGCAGTCGGTGCGACGCCATTGACGAGCTGGTCATTCCACGCTTTAACCCGATCTTTCGAGCACCAGATCGATTTCGACTTCTCAACGGAATCCGGCCCCAGGACCGGGTACAGGAAGACATAGACCGTCAGATCATCGATCTTGGTAAGCTCCTGCTCGAATTTTTTACAGTAACCGCAATTCGGATCGCCAAAATAAGCGAGCTTGCGCGTGCCCTTGCCTTTGACTTTTTTGAATGCGAGATCGAGCGGCAGTTGGTCGAACTTGATCGCGGTGAGCACGGCCATGCGCTCTTCGGTCAGGTTGGTCTTTTTATCGATATCGATCATGCTGCCGTTGACGAAAAGAAACTCCACCTTTTCATCGGCATAAAGGAGCTGACCATTGGCGTAGATCTCGTAGATCCCGGCGAACGGTGTTTTGGTCACGGATTCAATCTGAAGCTGCGGATATTTTTTCTCAATCGTAGCCTTGACCGTCGCTTCGCTCGCACCGGCGGCGATACTGGTCAATCCGAAGAAGACGGCGGCAAATAATATGAGAGCTTTACGCATGATGGTCCTTAGCAAAGTGAGAAATGTGGGTTCGACACGCTATCCGACCGCGTGTTGCACCAGAAGGTTCTTGAGGGTGTGCTGTCGGTTGCTCATACGCAGACCGGCGTTGCGCAGCTTTGCCAGCCACGGCTTGTCGTTGTTGAACAATTTTTGCAGCGAGTCGGTGACCCATTCCAGAGCGGCAATATCTTCGCGCCGCGCACGCTCGAAGCGGCGTAACAGACGGTAGTCCCCGCAGTTGTTTTGCGGTGCGCGTTGCGCCAATACCCGCGCCAGCTCCCGCGCGTCGCGAAAACCGAGGTTCACGCCCTGCCCGGCGAGTGGATGGACATTATGCGCGGCGTCACCCACGAGGACAAGCCGCGGCAGCACCAGTTGCCGCACGCGCTGCAGTCGCAACGAAAATGCCGCGGCCGGCGTGATCAGGCGCAGATCGCCGAGCACCTCACGGCTGGATTGCGCAACGTGCGCTGCGAGCTCGTCCTGCGCGAACGTGAGCAGTTGCGCCGCATGATCCTCTGTCGTAGACCACACCATCGAAACGCGGTTTCCGGGCAATGGCAGCAACGCAAGCACGCCATCGCGCCGAAACCATTGGAATGCGAAGCCGCGATGGGGTTTGTCCGCGGTGAAATTTGCCACCACCGCGGTCTGGTGATAAGGGCGCGTGTCGACTTTCACTGCGGCCTGCGCGCGCACCCACGAGTCCACGCCATCTGCACCGACGATCAGCTGCGCGTTAAGCGTACGGCCGTCATTCAGTTCCAGCTGCGCCGCTGCGTCGGTCAACGTCAACGCCTTGCATGTCACCGGCATGATCACCTCGATGTCATGCTGTTGCAACGCCTGCGACAATGCATGCTGCAGCTCGCGGTTTTCGACAATAAATGCGAGCTCGCGCAAGCTCGAGTCGTACGCGCTGAATTCGATCTTTGACCGGTTGTCGTCTCCGAATACGCACATCGTATCGATGGGCGCCACGCGCGTCGCATCGACGTGGCGCCACGCGCCGCAGCTTTCAAGAAACGCCGCGCTGCCGGGGCTGATGGCGTAAACCCGGCTGTCCCAATCCGTGACGGCTGAGAATGGCCGCGGCGGCTGGGCTTCGAGCACCGCAGTATTGATCCCGGCTGCCTTGAGCGCCAGCGCGAGGCTCGCGCCGACGAGTCCGCTACCGACGATGACGACGTCAAAATTCATGCCCTCTTTATACCCGAGTGCGAAAACCGCGAGTGTAATCGCGCAGCCGCGCTGCCGCAAAAACGACGCGCCGGGCGGTTCACGCGCGGCGACGAACGGAGCGCACGCGGCTAACTGTACGCAATCTTGACAAATTCCGGGTCAAAACTTAGACTGCCGCGCCTTTGGTCGACTGGCGGCTCGCGCGATTGACCGCGCCGGCAATCGGAACGAAAATTCAGTCATTTGGTGATGTAGCTCAGTTGGTTAGAGCGTGGCACTCATAACGCCAAGGTCGGTGGTTCAATTCCACCCATCACCACCAATTCCGCTTTGTGTTTCTTCGCAGCAACAAAACGAACGGCAGTCGCGCACGTTAGGTATAATGCGCGCCCCGGGTCCCATCGGCACAAGGCGATCCGCGCGGCGCCGTTCACGGCATCTCGGCTATAATTCAGAGTAATGATTTAAAAGGATTTCGAAACCATCTTGAAGCGATATCTGCCAACCACCTTACGCAACTGGCTGCTTTGTTTGACAGCCTCCAGCGTGTTGCTGGCGGCGGTTGCGTACGCCCAACTACGCACCTTGCCCGACAGCGTCAAACAAGCGACCGTTGGCCAACAGCAGTATCCGCTCCCGTTCATAGATCTCGGCGGCAAGAGAGTCAAGCTCGCCCCGGGCGGGGTCATTTACGATCAGAGCAATCGCACCATCGTGCACAACGCTCTGCCAGCGGGCGCCGATATTGCCTATACCATCGACTTGAATGGCGACATCGCGCGCATTTATGTTCTGACGCCGTTCGAGAAAGCGCAACTCGACAATAAGCCATAGCCCACGTGGCACAAAAACTCTACATCAAGACCTTCGGCTGCCAGATGAACGAGTACGACTCGGGCAAGATGGCCGACGTGCTCAACGCAGTGCACGGCATGGTCCCGACCGATGCGCCTGACGATGCCGACGTGATTCTGTTCAACACCTGCTCAGTGCGCGAGAAGGCGCAGGAAAAAGTGTTTCACGATCTGGGCCGCGTCAAACACATGAAGCATGCGCGGCCCGGGTTGATCATCGGCGTCGGCGGCTGTGTGGCAAGCCAGGAAGGCGCGGCGATCGTCAAGCGCGCGCCTTATGTCGATCTGGTGTTCGGACCGCAGACGCTGCATCGGCTGCCGGACATGATAGCCGCGCGTCGCGCAAGCGGTGTCCCTCAGGTCGACATCTCGTTTCCCGAAATCGAAAAGTTCGATTGCCTGCCGCCGGCCCGCGTTGAGGGCAGCAGGGCGTTCGTATCGATTATGGAAGGCTGCAGCAAATACTGCAGCTTTTGCGTGGTGCCGTACACGCGCGGCGAGGAAATTTCGCGGCCGCTTGACGATGTACTCACGGAAGTCGCCGAACTTGCCGCGCAGAATGTCAGGGAAATCACGCTGCTTGGCCAGAATGTGAACGCGTATCGGGGAGCGCTTGGGGAATCAGGTGATCGTGCGCAAAAAAACCCGCTCGCCGATTTTGCTCTGCTGCTCGAATACGTGGCTGAAATCCCAGGCATCGAGCGCATACGCTATACGACTTCGCACCCCAAGGAGTTCACTCAGCGATTGATTGACGTCTACGCCCGCGTGCCGCAACTAGTGAGTCACGCGCACGTGCCGGTACAGTCGGGCTCCGATCGCGTGTTGAGCGCAATGAAGCGCGGCTACAGCGCGCTCGAATACAAATCGATCGTCCGCCGGTTGCGCAAAATACGTCCCGGCATTTCGATCTCATCCGACTTCATCGTCGGTTTTCCGGGCGAAACCGACGCCGACTTCGAAGCCACGCTGAAACTCATCGAGGATATCCATTTCGATTCCAGCTTCAGCTTCATTTACAGTCCGCGCCCCGGCACGCCGGCGGCCGAGTTGCCCGACGCGACGCCGCAAGCAATCAAGCTCGCGCGCCTGCACCGGCTGCAGGCATTGCTCGAAGCCCAGGCGCAGACGATCAGTCACGCCATGGTCGGCACGACGCAGCGCATTCTGGTCGAGGGCGCCTCGAGAAAAGACGCGCGCGAGCTCACCGGCCGCACCGACAATAATCGACCCGTCAACTTTGCCGGCGACCCGCGCCTGTGCGGACAGTTCGTCGAGGTCACTATCACCGCTGCGTTGGCGCGTTCGCTGCGCGGCGAGATCGTGCTCGTTCACGCTTGAAACCGGTCGAAGTTTCGTTCACGCCCGTCGATAACCAGCGGCTGGCCAACTTGTGCGGCGTGCTCGACGAAAACCTGCGCCAGATCGAATCCGCGTTCGAGGTCGTCATCGCGCGCCGCGGCGAGCGTTTTGCGCTGTCCGGCAGCCCGCATCAGACTCGGCTCGCAACCCAGGCGCTCGAGAACTTTTATGCCCAAGCCAAACGCAATCTCTCGGTCGAAGATGTGCAGCTGGGACTGATTGAAGTGACGCGCGCCAAAGATTTAGCCGCCGCCCACGAAGGGCCGCAGCTGAAAACCCGGCGCCCTGATCTGCACGGGCGCACGCCGCGTCAAGTGCAGTACTTGAAGCAGATTCAAAAGCATGACATCACATTCAGCATCGGCCCTGCCGGTACCGGCAAGACCTATCTCGCGGTGGCCTGCGCAGTCGACGCGCTCGAGCGCGACAGCGTCAAACGCATCGTGCTGGTGCGTCCCGCAGTCGAAGCCGGTGAGCGGCTCGGCTTTCTGCCCGGCGACATGGCGCAAAAAGTCGATCCTTATCTGCGCCCGCTTTACGATGCACTCTATGACCTGTTGGGCTTCGACAAGGTGGCCAAGCTCTTTGAACGCAATGCGATCGAGGTTGCGCCGCTGGCATTCATGCGCGGGCGCACGCTAAATCACTCATTCGTGATCCTCGATGAAGCGCAGAACACCACGCCCGAGCAGATGAAAATGTTTCTGACGCGCATAGGCTTCGGCAGTAAGGCGGTGATCACCGGCGACATCACGCAAATCGATCTGCCGCGCGGCCACAAGAGCGGGCTGATCGAGGCCGCGGGGGTACTCAAGCGCGTGCGCGGCATCGCCTTCACCCATTTCCAATCGAGCGACGTGGTACGCCATCCACTGGTGCAGCGTATCGTCAATGCCTATGAGCGGCACACGAAAGCGCAAGCCGAGCCGCGCGCCTAGCAGGCTGATGCAGAACCCCATGGGGCCGCGGCGGGCTCTGCATCAGCCTGCTAAGCTGGCATTGACGGTCCAGTATGGAACCCGCTCAACTCAGATACCGTCACGCGCCAACTTCACAAAATGGGTGCGCGCCGCGATCACGAAAAGCGCGCGGCTCACGCTGCGCGTTGTCGGCGCGCGCGAAGCGCGCCTGCTTAACCATCATTACCGCGGACGTGCTTACGCGACCAACGTGTTGACCTTTGTTTATTCGGCGCGTCCGCTCGAGGGAGATATCGCGATCTGCGCGCCGGTGGTGGCGCGCGAGGCAAAGCGGCGCGGCGTAAGCCGCGATGCCCATTTCGCTCATCTGACGGTTCACGGCGCGTTGCACCTGCAGGGACATGATCACGAGCGCGCCGATGAGGCGCGACGCATGGAACGGCTCGAAGCGCGGATACTCGCGCGCTTGGGCTTTGGAGACCCTTATCACTGACCATCCGACCATGGGTGCAACCCAAACCAAACCTACGTGGCTTGAGCGGCTC
>Ga0070681_10005256_pt1 | contig 12502 bp, 7 predicted proteins | sample KBSC83BmetaG_FD_65650 | JGI IMG/M metagenome (GOLD analysis project Ga0070681, IMG submission 65650) | Corn rhizosphere microbial communities from Kellogg Biological Station, Michigan, USA - KBS C8-3B metaG | ecosystem: Host-associated > Plants > Roots > Rhizosphere | place: USA: Michigan...
GCCATTGAGCCGGTATTCGCGGCGTTGCCGGATGCCGACAAGAACGCGACGGTCGCCTTCGTCGAGGTGCTCGGCGGCCTGGTCAGCCAGAAGACCTTTCCCCAGTTCGTGCAGGGCCTCATCCAGGGGAGCCCCCGGGTAATCGCGGGCATTTCCTGGGCGCTCACGGGCAGCCGCAACTACCCCCCGCACCTGCTCCTGGAAGCCCTCTCGACCCCCGGGGTGTCCAAATCCGCGGTGCTGGAAGTCATTGCCGCCCAGAAAGGGCGATTCGGCGTCCGCGAGCTGCTGCAGGCGGCCTACTCCCAGGAGCCGAACGAGAAGGCGGCCCTGTTTCGGGTCATCGGGGAGATCGTCGACGCCGGCTCGGTTTCCGAGCTCCTGGGACGGGTCCACGGCAAGGATCCGATCGCCCGCGTGCACATCATCAATCTGCTCGCCCGGTTCAACACCCCCGAGGTGCAGACCACGCTGCAGGGCCTTCTGAAGGACCCCAACAAGCTGATCCGCGGGGCGACGCTGTCGGCGCTGCAGCGGATGGACGGACCGATCGACATCGAGCGGGTCTGCGGGCTGCTGCGCGATCCGGAGATCGACGTCCAGAACAAGGCGATCGACGTCATCATCAAGGCGAACAATCCCGACACCATCCGCTTTCTCATCGACGTGCTCAAGGACGAGAACGAGAACGCGCGCCGCGCCGCCGTCGAGGTGCTCAACGAAGTCGGCAACGCCAAGTCGGTGAAGTATCTGCTGGAAGCGATCAAGGACAGCGACTGGTGGGTGCGCAGCCGTGCCGCCGATGCGCTCGGCAAGATCGGCGGACCGAAGGTCATCGACTCCGTGTTGCAGCTGGTGCGCGACAAGGACGACGACATCCGCCGCGCCGCCATCGAAATCCTCAATCAGACCAAGGATGAGCGCGCCGTCGACTCCCTCATTCAAGCCACTCGGGACCAGGACTGGTGGGTCAGCGAGCGCGCCGTCGACGCGCTGGCCGAAATCGGCAGCAAGCGCGCCGTGCCGCGGCTGCTCGAAATGCTCACTACCGGCAACGTCAAGGGAACGCCCATCGTCGTGCGGGCCCTGGGCAAGCTGGGCGACTCGCGTGTCGTGGACCCGCTGTTGCCGATGATGTCCCGTCCCGAGAGAGAGGTGCGCATCGAGGCGATCCAGGCGCTCGCGAAGCTGGTGGACGAGCGGCGGGCCGAGCAATTCCGCTCGGAGCTGCAGGCGCAGGCCTCCTCTGCCGACCAGACGGTCGCTCGCATGGCCGCCGCGGCGATCTCGGAGCTCGAGAACCGCCTCGCCGGACTCACGCCGACGGGGGGCGCAACGCCGACCTCCGCGGTGGCGCCCAGTGCGATACGCCCGCCGCAGCCCACTCCTGCGCACGCCCCGCCTGCCGAAGCCGCCAAGACCATGCTGATCTCGGATCAGGCGGTCTCGCAGGCCGCGAAGCAGGCCGAAACCGCCGCGCGCCTGGACATCCAACAGCTGAAGTCGGGCGATGTCATCGAGGGGCGCTACAAGTATATCGATCGCATCGGCCGCGGCGCCTTCGGCACCGTGCTGCTGATGGAAGACACGGTCGTGGACGAGCGGCTGATCCTGAAGTTCCTCAATCCCAACGTCTCCACCGACGAAGAAGTGATGAAGCGCTTCGTGCACGAGCTGCGCTACTCGCGCAAGATCACCCACCGCAACGTCATCCGCATCTACGACTTCCTGTACATCCAGGGCAACTACGCCATCTCGATGGAGTACTTCCCCTCGCATACGCTCGGCAGCGAGATCGTCAACGAGAAGCCGATCGAGCTGAAGCGCGCGCTGCAGTTCGGTATCGACCTGTGCACCGGCATGACCGTGGCCCACCAGGTCGGCATCGTGCACCGCGACCTGAAGCCGGCCAACGTGCTGATCAACCAGGAGAGCCTGCTGAAGATCGTGGACTTCGGGGTCGCGGCGGCGCACCGCGAGGGCGATACCCAGCTCACCAAGACCGGCTATGTCATCGGCTCGCCCAAGTACATGGCGCCCGAGCAGATCCTGGGCAAGAAGGTCGACGAGCGCGCAGACATCTATGCTCTGGGGGTGATGCTGTACGAGATGGTCACCGGCGTGCCGCCCTACTCCCGTGGCGACCACATGTCCGTCATGTACCAGCACGTGCAGGGCAAGGCCCGTATTCCTCAGGAGCTCAATCCCTCGCTCCCTCCGGGGCTCTCGGACCTGGTGATGAAGGCCATGGCCGTCGACAAGGCCAAACGGCACCAGAGCATGGAAGAGCTGCGCGCCGCCCTGGCGAAATATCTCTAGACCCTCCTTCAGGGGGCGACCGGCTCCCCCTGCCCCCGGTTACCTTGGCCACCGGGGGTCGCGCCTTGCCAAACTCCGTGCGTTACGTCAAATTTCAGGCGACAACTTGTTGATTCGGAAGCCTCAACCGGGCAAAACGAGCCTATCGCCAGATGGGGGGATGACGCCTTGGCGCGTATTGACGCGTTTCTGAAGCTCGGCACCCAGCAGGGTTGCTCGGACGTGCACCTCGCGGTGGGGGTTCCCCCCATGCTGCGCATGCATGGGGATCTGATGCCGATCAAATTTCGCGACCTGCGGGCGGTCGAGCTCGAGGGCTATATCGCGGAGATCCTCACCCGCTCGCAGACCGAGGTCTTCAGCAAAGGGACCGATCTGGATTTCTCCTATGTCTCCGCGGAAGGCGGCCGGTTCCGGGTGAACGTCTACCGCAAGGAGACCGGGGTTGGCGCGACCTTCCGCGCCATCCCGGCCGAAGTCCCTACGCTGGAGAGGCTGCAGCTGCCAGCGATCGTGACCAAGCTGTGCGACTTTCACCAGGGCATGATCCTCGTCACCGGCTCGACGGGTACGGGCAAGTCGACGACGCTGGCCGCGATGATCGATCACCTCAATCAGACCCGCCGCCTGAACATCATCAGCCTGGAAGATCCGATCGAGTTTGTTCACCGCAGCAAGAACAGCCAGGTGATTCAACGTGAGCTCAACACGCACATCCCGAGTTTCGCCGAGGGCGTGCGCGCGGCGATGCGCGAGGATCCGGACGTGATCCTGGTGGGCGAGTTGCGCGATGCCGAGACGATCACGATGGCAATGACTGCCGCCGAGACCGGACACCTGGTGCTGGGCACGCTCCACACGACCAGCGCGGTAAAGACGATCGACCGCATCATCGACGCACTGCCGGTGGAGGAGCGCGAACAGACCAAGAGCTTTCTGTCGCAGAGCCTGCTCGCCGTGGTGACCCAGATCCTGGTCAAGACCGCGGACGCCAAGGGGCGCAAGGCGATCTGCGAGTCCCTGGTGATGACCAAGGCGATCGCCAAGCTCATCCAGAGCGACCAGACGCACCAGATTCCTACCCAGATGCAGATGGGGCGCGACGTCGGCATGCAGTTGCTCGATCAGGCACTGCTCGCCTCGATCACCGCGCGCGAGATCGATCCGGATGACGCTTATTCGTACGCGCTCGACAAGCGCGCATTCCAGAAGTACGTCACCGACACCAGCGTGCTGCCCAAGATCGACGCCACCGCCCCGTCGGTGACACCACCGGCACCCTCCACGGCCTCCGCCTGAGGAGACCTTCGCTGTGGCAGTGATCGATTCCTACCTGATCGAAATCCTGGAGAAGCGGGGCTCCGATCTGCATTTCATCGCCGGCGATCCGGCACGCATCCGCCTGCACGGCGATCTCTCTACGCTCCGGCCCGACAAGCTTGCACCGGAGTTCGTGAAGGAAGCGCTCTACGAGATCATGCCCAAGGCGGCAAAGGATCGCTTCGAGGCCAAGGACGGCGCGGATTTCGCGCACACCATTCCCGAGCGCGGCCGCTTCCGCGTCAACGTGATGCGCCAGCTCCACGGCATGGGGGCTGTATTTCGGGCCATCCCCTCCAAGGCGCTCACGCTCGATGAGCTGAAGCTGCCCGAGTCGGTCCGGCAGATGTGCAAGGCCAACAACGGCCTGATCCTGGTGACCGGCAAGACGGGCTCGGGCAAGTCGACCACGCTCGCGGCCATGATCGATGACATCAACCTGCGCGTGCGCGGCCACATCCTCACCATCGAGGACCCCATCGAGTTCGTGCACAACAGGAAGAGCTGCCTCATCAGTCAGCGCGAGATTGGCGTGCACGCTCCGACCTTCGCCGCGGCGCTGCACTCCGCATTGCGCGAGGATCCGGATGTGATCCTGGTCGGCGAGTTGCGCGACCTGGAGACGATGAGCATCGCGGTGACCGCGGCGGAAATGGGCATCCTGGTGATGGGCACCCTGCATACCAACGGGGCCGCGCAGACCGTCGACCGCATGGTCAACGTCTTCCCTTCCGACAAGCAATCGCACGTGCGCACGATGCTCTCGACCTCGCTGCGCGGCGTGGTCTCGCAGCAGCTGCTGCAGAAGGCGGACAAGAACGGCCGCGTCGCTGCGCTCGAGATCCTTGTCAACACTCCCGCGGCGGCCAACCTCATCCGCCAGGGAAAGCTCGATCAACTCGAGAACGTGATGCAGTCCGGCGCCCAGTTCGGCATGCGCACCATGGACACCGCGATCCAACAGCTGCTGGACTCCCGGCAGATCACGGGCAAGGAGGCCTACAAGAAGGGCATCAACAAGATCAAGTTCGAGGCGGTCAAGGATATCGGCTGAGCCGCTCTCGCCGTTGCCGGCGCCGGCCGCCCTCGTTGCGGCCAAGAGATTCGGACTGCTGTCCGTAACCTTCCAGCAGCGGCCGCCCTATACTGTTCGCCATGAGGAAGGCAGCGAAACAGACCCGTGCGAAGCTCTCCCTGAGCATGTTCGATCGGGTCGTCATCAACGCAAGCGCGCCTTGATCCTTGAGGCGCAGCCGCGTCTTTTCCGTGCGCGATTGGATGACAACGCGAGACCCGGCATGATTTAGCGTCGCACGCGCGTGCCCTGTAGACTACCGGGATGCCGCGCAAGATATTCGTCACCACCGCCCTGCCCTACGCCAACGGTCCGCTGCACATCGGCCACATGATGGAGTACATCCAGGCCGATATCTGGGTGCGCTTCCAGAGGATGCAGGGGCATGAGCTGCATTTCGTCTGCGCGGACGATGCGCACGGCGCGCCCATCATGCTCAAGGCGGAGAGCCAGGGTATCAGCCCGCAGGAGCTCGTGGCGCGTGTCGCCGCCGGGCGCGCGCAATACCTGAAGGGCTTCCACGTCGAGTTCGATCACTGGCATTCAACGGACTCGCCGGAGAACGTCGCGCTGTCGCAGGACATGTTTCGACGTCTGCAAGCCGCGGGGCTGGTGTACGTGCAGCCGGTCGAGCAGTTCTACGACCCCGTGAAGGGGATGTTCCTGGCGGACCGGTACATCAAGGGCGAGTGCCCCAACTGCCACTCGAAGGACCAGTACGGGGATGCGTGCGAGGTCTGCAGCACCGTGTACGCACCGACGGAGCTGATCGAGCCCTACTCGACGCTCTCCGGCGCCAAGCCGATCCTGAAGAGCTCGGATCATTATTTCTTCCGGCTGTCGGACCCGCAGTGCGTGGCTTTCCTGCAGCACTGGCTGGAGACCCCGGGACGGCTGCAGCCGCAGGTCGTCAACAAGGCGCGGGAGTGGCTCTCCGGTCAGGGCGATCGGGCGCTCGGAGACTGGGACGTCTCGCGCGACGCGCCCTACTTCGGCATTCCGATTCCCGGCGCACCGGGCAAGTATTTCTATGTCTGGCTGGACGCGCCGATCGGCTACCTGGCCTCGCTGAAGAGCTACTTCGACAGCGGCAAGGCGCGTGCGCGGGGCGAGCTGCGCAGCTACGAGGAGTTCCTCGCCGCCGCGGACACCGAGCAGATCCATTTCATCGGCAAGGACATCATCTATTTCCACACGCTGTTCTGGCCGGCCATGCTGAAGTTCGCCGGCCCTCCGTACAAGGTGCCGGACAACGTGTACGTGCACGGCCACCTGACCGTGAACGGCGAAAAGATGTCCAAGTCCCGGGGGACCGGCATCGACCCGCTGCGTTACCTCGCCGTCGGGCTGAACCCGGAATGGTTCCGGTACTACATCGCCGTGAAGCTCAACGCCAACGTCGAGGACCTCGATTTCAGCGTCGATGACTTCATCGCGCGCGTGAACAGCGATCTCATCGGCAAGTACGTGAATATTGCCAGTCGTGCCGCGAGCTTTATCACCAGGCAGTTCGGGGGTGAGCTGCGCTACGGCGGCAACTTCGATGAGCTGGTGGCCCAGGCGCGCAGTACGGCGCGAACCGTCGCCGAGAGCTATGACGCGCGCGAGTTCGGCCGAGCCACCCGAGAGATCATGGCAGTTGCGGACCGCATCAATCAGGAATTCGACGCCCGGCAACCGTGGGTTCTGGCGAAGGACCCGGCAAAGTCCGCCGAGCTGCAGGAAGTGTGCTCGCGCGCGCTGCAGGGATTCCAGCTGTTGACGGTGCTGCTCGCCCCGATCCTGCCGCAAGTGGCCGCAGTGGTGGCACGTGAGCTCTTCGGCCTGGAGCGGCCGCTGCAGTGGAGCGACGCGGGTGAGTTGCCGAGGCGCATCAATCCTTACCGTCATCTGATGACTCGGGTGGATCCGAAAATGGTCACAGCGCTGTTTCAGAGCGAAGAAGAGGAGCCCGCGCGGAGTGCGGCAGGCGCCAGCGGGGGCGGCAGTGCTGGAGCAAGCGCGAGCGCGGGCGCAAAAAAACCCGCAGCTCCCGCCGCAAAGGCGGCAACAGGCACAGCTCCGTCAACCGCGGGTGCGCCCACTGCGACAGGCGGCGCCGTACCCGGCAGCGCGAAGGCCACCGGACCGGCGACGAGCGGCCCGGCGCCGCCGATCTCCATCGATGAGTTCAAGCGCATCGACCTGCGAGTCGCGCGGATCGTCAACGCCGAGTACGTCGAAGGTGCCGACAAGCTGCTCAAGCTCACCCTCGATCTGGGCTCGGAGACACGCACTGTTTTCGCGGGAATCCGCGCGGCCTACGACCCGGCCACGCTCAAGGGGCGCCTCACGGTCATGGTCGCGAATCTCGCGCCGCGCAAGATGAAATTCGGTGTCTCGGAAGGGATGGTGCTGGCCGCCAGTGGCTCGAGCCCGGGGGTGTATCTGCTGAGCCCCGATGCGGGCGCGGAACCGGGCATGAAGGTCAGTTGAGTCATGGCGAGCGTGGAGGACATTGACGCCCTCTTGCCGCAGACTCAATGCACCCGCTGCGGGTTCGACGGCTGCCGCCCCTACGCACAGGCCATCGTGGAGGGCCGCGCGCAGATCAATCAATGTCCGCCGGGCGGTACACCGACGATCACTGCGCTCGCCACGCTGTTGGATCGCGAAGCACTTCCGCTCAACCCCGCCAATGGGGTCGAGGGACCTGACCTGGTGGCCGTCATCGACGAGAGTCGCTGCATCGGCTGCGTGAAATGCCTGCCGCCGTGCCCGGTCGATGCCATCGTCGGCGCGCGCAAGCAGATGCACACGGTAGTCACGTCGCTGTGTACCGGGTGCGAGCTGTGCATCGCTCCTTGTCCCGTTGACTGCATCTCAATGATTCCGCGTAGCGCCCTCGCCGAAGAATCGGTGGCTCCCGAGCCGCAGCAGAATCGCATCCGCTACGCAGCACACAATATTCGCCTGACGCGCCGCGCCCGGGAGCACGCTGAGTTGCTCACTGCCCGCAAGCAGATCGCGAACCCCACCGGCGCGCACCCACCCCGGAGCTGATCATGCACCCCGCGACACGCAGAGCTCTCTATCGCCGACTGCAGGCGGCAAACCCCGAGCCCACCACCGAGCTCGAGCACAGCTCGCCCTTCGAGTTGCTCGTGGCGGTGATGTTGTCAGCTCACACCACCGACAAGAGCGTCAATGCCGCCACACGCAAGCTGTTTCCAGTCGCCAACACTCCGCAGGCGATCTACGATCTGGGCGTGGAGGGCGTCAAGGAATACCTGAAGACCGTCGGTCTCTACAATGCCAAAGCGGCCAACCTGATCGGCCTGTGCCGGCAGATCCTGGAAAAACATGGCGGCCAGGTGCCTTCGGACCGCGAATCGCTCGAGGCGCTCCCGGGCGTCGGCCGCAAGACGGCGAGCATCATTCTCAACATGGTGTTCGGCAAGATGGACATCGCGGTCGACACGCACATCTTCCGTGTCGCCAATCGCACCGGGTTGGCGCCCGGCAAGAATCCTCGCGCAGTCGAGGACGCGCTGGTCGCCAACACGCCCGAGGAGTTCCAGAAGAACGCCCATCACTGGCTGCTGCTGCACGGCCGCTATGTCTGCACCGCACGCAAGCCTGCTTGCCCGAAGTGCATCATCAGCGATCTTTGTGAATATCCCGACAAGACCCCCGCGGAGGAGCTTTCCCGATCCGACGCGCCTGTGGCCCATCGCAAGGCACCGCCGGCCATTGCGGACCGGATCGAGGGTGCGCTCAAGGCCAAAGCCGCGGGCCGGCTCGGGGGGAAGCCGCAGACGGCAAGCGCACGCGCAGGCACTGCGCGTACCCGTAAAGTCCCTGGGCGTGCGGGCAAGCGCGCCAGCCTCAGCAAAGGAGCCGTATCCGGTAAGAAGTCCGTTCGCGCCGGCAGCCGGAAGCGGCGCGGGATGTAAGAAGCAATGAGAAAGCGAGCAGTCGGCAAGGTATGCGCGCTTGCTCTGCTGCTGTTGAGCGGCATTGCTGCATCGGCCGCGTTCGCGAAAGAGGAAAAGCGCAGTCTCACCAGACTCGCAAACGTTACGCTGGCGGCGCTCCCGAACGGTTACCTGCTGGTACCGGTAAAGCTGCACGGGTCGGACGCGCTGATGTATTTGAACACCGGCTCGGCAGTGAGCGTGATCTACGAGGCCGCTGCCAATCGCTTTGGCCTGCAGGTCAAGGAGCTGGACCCCGACAGTGATCGGTTCTCCTTTGGAGGAGCCACGCTCAGCAAGCTCGTCAACGTCGACTCCCTGCAGATCGGTAACGTGCTGTTCGGCAAGAACACCCAGTTCCTGGTTGCACCTGGCAGGGAGCAGCGCTACGAACACACTCCCATCATTGGCACGCTTGGCACGGACCTCTTCTCCCATGTGGATTTCGAGCTCGACCTGGCTCATCGCACGCTGAATCTGTTCTCACAGGACCATTCTTCCGGAGGTGTGTACTGGTCGGATTCGGCCGCGGTCATTCCGATGTATCGGGGTCCCATGCGCGACCTCTACTTCGCGATGGAGATCGACGGCAAGCCGATCGAGACAGGCATCTCCACGGGACAGCTGAACACCTCGCTCACGACCGCCGCCAGCAAGATGCTGTTCAACTTTGACGAGCATTCATCTGGCAACGAGCTGGAGGGCGATTCGGGGAAGCACCGGGTCTACTATCGGGCGATGAAGCTGACAGCCCGGGGCCTCGCGGTCAGCAACGCGCGGATTCAACTGCGCACGGATAACTCGTGCAAGGTCATCACCAAGACGTTCGAGGGCCACGCAGCCGCCTATTCCGGATCTGACTGCATCGGTCAATATCCCCTCGAGCTCGGACTGAGCGTACTGGAAAAGCTGCGCTTGTACTTCGCGACCAGGGAACATGTCCTGTACGTGACGGCGGCCGATGCGCCTGCGCAAGCGAGCTCGGCGGCACCGGGGACGGCCTCCACCCTTCAAGGCCAGGCGGTGCCGCCAGAACAGGCGCCCTCTCCGGCATCGAAGTAAGCCGCTCGCGGCCGGGACAGAACCCACTCCGGTAAGCGGCGCGAGATCGAGCCCACGCCCGGGATTGGCCCGCCCTGCCTACCGCTTGGGCAGGTAGAGGTCTGTCAATGTCCCCTCGAACGCCTCAGCGGCGCCCGCGACGGTCTCCGAAAGCGTCGGATGGGGATGGATCGTGAGCCCGATATCGGCGGCGTCCGCACCCGTCTCGATCGCAAGCGCGATCTCGCTGATGAGATCCCCGGCGTTGGTGCCGACGATGCCCCCGCCGAGTACCCGATGGGTCTCAGGGTCGAACAACAGCTTCGTGAAGCCATCCTCGCGCCCGAGGGAAAGCGAGCGTCCGTTGGCCACCCAGGGGAAGGCGCCCTTCTTGAACGCGACTCCGTTCGCCTTCGCGTCGGTTTCGGTGAGTCCGACCCAGGCAATCTCCGGATCGGTGTAGGCGACGGACGGCACGACGCGCGCATCGAAAGCGCGCTTGTGCCCGGCGGCGACCTCCGCGGCCACTTTCGCCTCGTGCATCGCCTTGTGCGCGAGCATCGGCATGGACGCGATGTCTCCGATCGCAAAGATATGCGGCACGTTGGTGCGCATCTGCTTGTCGACGGGAACGAAACCTCGCGCGGACACGTTGACGCCGGCTGCATCCGCTCCAATTGCCTTGCCATTGGGAACACGGCCCACCGCCACCAGCACACGCTCGAAGATTTTGGGGGCCGGCGCGCCATTACCCGCAGCGGCGCCCCCCTCGAACGTCACGCGCAAACCTTCCTTGAGCGCTTCCACCTTGGACACCTTGGTACCGAGCATGATCTGCTCGTAGCGGGGGCGGATGCGCTTCTCGAGCGGACGCACCAGGTCCGGGTCGCAGCCCGGCATCAGTTGCGGCGTCAGCTCGACGACGCTGACGCGGCTGCCGAGCGCGTCGTACACGCACGCCATCTCGAGGCCGATGATGCCGCCGCCCACGATCAGCATTTCGCCGGAGAACTCCGGCAGCTCGAGGGCATCGGTGGAATCCATGATGCGCGGATCGTTCGGCAGTCCGGGCAGGCGGATCGCCTCGGACCCGGCGGCGATGATGCACTGGTCGAAGCGGATGCGCTGCGAGCCGCTGCTGCCCATCACCTCGACTACGTTGGGGCTCACGAACCGCCCGGCACCCTGCACCACCTCGACCTTGCGCTGCTTCGCGAGCACGCGCAGCCCGCCGGTCAGCTTGTTGACGACCGACTGCTTCCACGAGCGCAGCGAAGTCAGATCGAGTGCGGGCGCGCCGAAGGCGATGCCGTGGTGGCTCATCTCCTCGGCTTCTTCAATGACGCGGGCAGCGTGCAACAGCGCTTTGGAGGGAATGCAGCCGACGTTCAGACAGACGCCGCCGAGACTCGACCAACGCTCGACCAGCGTGACTTGCAAGCCGAGGTCCGCGGCCCTGAATGCGGCCGTGTAGCCGCCGGGGCCAGCCCCGAGCACCAGCAGTTGTGTCGAGCGGTTGTACTCGACCTCTGCCCGGCTCCGCTGCGTCATATCAGGAATGGGCATCCGGACCGTATCGCCGGCACTCTCCGGGCGCGCGTCCGAGGGGCCCGCGCCATTGCCGGATGCAACGGAGGAGCCTGGGGAGCGGGCCGGCGGCGCGGCCGGACCGGGCGAGCCGGCAGGCTGAGTGTTGCCGGTCGTCGCATTTGCCGCCTGGGCGGCAGGCTGTGACGCCTGCGCGGGTTGCGCATCCCGCGGCGGCTGCGAGGCGGCGCCCTGGGAAGCGCCGGCTTCCACGCGTGCAATGACGGTGCCCTTGGAAACCTTGTCACCGCGCTTCAGCAGCACCTCTGCCACGGTACCCGCGGAGGTGGCGGGAACATCCAGCGATGCCTTGTCAGTCTCGAGCGTCACCAGCGGCGAATCGATCTCGACGCTGTCGCCCACCTTGACCATGACATCGACGACGGAGACGTCGCTGTTGTTTCCCAAGTCCGGAACGAGCAGTTCGATCCGGCTCACGGCAGAGCCTCGGCGAGCTCATTCGGATTGGCCAGGGTCTGTGCCAGGAAGGTGGTAAAGCGAGCCGCCAGCGCTCCGTCGATCACACGGTGATCGTAGGAGAGCGACAACGGCAGGATCAGCCGAGGTACGAAATTGCCGTCGCGATACACCGGCCGCATCGCCGAGCGTGACACGCCGAGGATCGCGACCTCGGGGGCATTGATGATCGGCGTGAACGCCGTGCCGCCGATGCCGCCCAGGCTGGAGATCGTGAAGCAACCCCCCTGCATGTCCGTCACCTGCAGCTTGCCGCTGCGTGCCTTCTCCGACAGCTCCGCGAGCTGTCGCGCGGTCTTGTAGATGTCCTTCTGATTGGCATCGTGCACCACGGGCACGACCAGCCCATTGGGGGTATCGGCGGCAAACCCGACGTGGATGTACTTCTTCAGGATCAGGCTCGTCCCGCTGGGGTCGAGCGATGAATTGAACAGCGGGAACTGCTGCAGCGCCTTGACGCAGGCGCGCATGATGAACGCCAGGGGCGTCAGCTTGATACCCGCGTCCTGGGCGGTCTGCTTCATGCGCCCACGCAGCGCCTCGAGCTCGGTGATGTCCGCTTCGTCGAACTGCGTGACGTGCGGAATGTTCACCCAGCTCGCGTGCAGGCGCGGTCCGGAGATCTTCTGGATGCGCGTCAGCGCCTGGGTCTCGACGGGCCCGAACTGCGCGAAATCCACGACGGGCACTGCAGGCAGCGCGCCGCCTCCGGGAGCTGTTGCCGGAG
>Ga0070681_10005257_pt1 | contig 12498 bp, 10 predicted proteins | sample KBSC83BmetaG_FD_65650 | JGI IMG/M metagenome (GOLD analysis project Ga0070681, IMG submission 65650) | Corn rhizosphere microbial communities from Kellogg Biological Station, Michigan, USA - KBS C8-3B metaG | ecosystem: Host-associated > Plants > Roots > Rhizosphere | place: USA: Michigan...
GTCGTCGATGGGCCGATGTTCGACCTTCTCACCGAGCTTGCCCGCGACGCCGGATTGCGCACGGTGCCGCGGCTCACTTCTACCTCGCGCATCTCGAGTCCCGTGGCGCTCAGAATCGACGAGATATGCGTTCCCGAAACGGCGCTCACCGATCTCGATCTCGACCAACAGCGCAGTCTGCTCGCGCACGAGCTCGCACACCTCACCCGCCGTGATCCGGTTTGGCTCGTCGCCGGCAGTCTGATCGAGCGAATCCTCTGGATCCAGCCGCTGAATCGTATCGCCAATCGTGAGATAGCGACGTCGGCAGAATTTCTCTGCGATGACTGGGCAGTGCATCGCACCGGCTCGGGCGTTCCGCTCGCGCGTTGTCTGGCGCAAGTCGCCGAGTGGATTCAGGCGTCACCGCTCGGAGTTCCCGTTGCGGGGATGGCCGAGGAACGCTCGCTGCTCGTGTCACGCGTGTCGAGGCTCGTCGAGGACTATAAGCCCGCGGCCAGATCGCGCCGCAGTCTCGCAGTGGGCGCCAGTGCAGTACTCGTCGGCACGATCCTCGTCGCGCCGGGCGTATCCGGCAGAACGGCGAGCACTCTGCTCGCCGACGAGATCCGCACCGCCGGTGTAAACGGTGCACAGCAAATCGTTGGTGGAATCGCTTCGACTCCGTCGTCACCGGCACCGATTGTCGCGGATGTCAAATCGGAAGCCGTTGTCGCGCGCCAGGACACCAACGCCGACACCGGCGTCGTTAACGCGCTGATCGAGCGCCTCGGCGACGAGAACGCCGAGGTGAGGAGCGCCGCCGCTCGTTCGCTGGGACGGATCAAGGACTCGCGCGCGGTGCCGGGATTGATCGGCGCTCTTAAGGATCGCGACGCCAAGGTGCGCGAATCAGCGGCCGAAGCGCTGGCGGAGTTCGAGGATCCACGCGCCATCACGCCACTCGCGGATCTGCTCACCGATCCATCGAGCGACGTCAAGAAAAGCGCGCTCGAAGCGCTCTCTCATTTCGATAGCAACGTGCCGTCCGCGGCGATCGTGCGACTCCTCAACGATCCCGATGAGGATGTGCGCCACAATGCCGCGCACCTGGTCGGTAAGATGCGCGACAGGTCCGCGACGGGCGCGCTGGCGAAGCTGATCGCCGATCCGAACGCGGATGTCAGACAAGCGGCGATCGAGGCAATCGCGGAGCTCGGGGATCCGACGGCCGTGGTGGCACTGATGCCGGCGTTATCCGACCCAGACGCCGACGTGAGAGAGCAAGCGCTCAGTGCAATCGATGATCTCAAGGCGCCGATCGCGGCGGAAACACTCATTACGATGATGCGCGATCGCGACGCCGATGTTCGCCAGCGGGCCGCAGAGCTCGCGGGCAACCGGTCGCTCGTTGCCGCAGTGCCGGCGCTGCGCCGGTTGCTCGACGACCCGAACGCCGACGTCCGCGAACGGGCCGTCGAATCGCTTGGCGACATTCCTGACGGAGCCGCATACGATGCGTTGCGGGCAGCGCTGGCGTCCAAGGACGCAAAAGTGCGGCGCGCTGCCGCCGAAGCGCTGGGTGACCGGAGATGATGATGCGCACACTTGCGGCGTTGCTCGTCACCGGTGCGGTCGGCGCCGGCGCAATTGGTGCGGCCGTTAGGATGGCGCCTGCATCCATCTCGGTGACACTCGATCACGATTGGGAGAAGAGCCGCCCTGGTCCCGACTCTGGCCGCGTCGCGATTCTGATCGACGCGCTCGGCCGCACTGACCCGGTGGTGTGTGAGCTACTCGCCGATCAGCTCGGCAACTTCTGGCTTGGCGGTGGAAGAAATGGCGTCGGTCGACTGGCGGCCGCGCCGGCGACTGTGCAGGTCGCCAAGGATTCCATGGGCGGCGCGATCACCGATGCGCGCGCGATCAATCGGCTCGTCGCCGAGCTCGATGGTCCGAACGCGTGCACGCGACGCGTGGCGAGCAAGATGCTTGGCAACAGCACGATCACGCCCGCGCGTCTCAACAGTCTCCTCGCAGATGCATCGGCGAACGTGAGAGAGTCGGCGGCGATGGCGGCCGGCGCGGGCGAGCGTCACGACGCTCTGTCCGCACTCGAGCGCGCGCTCGATGACCGCACGCCCGCAGTGGCCGCCATGGCAGCGTGGGCGCTCGGCGAGATCGAGGATCATTCATCGGTAGCGGCTTTGCTCAGGCTCGTGCGAAGTGGTGATGCGAAGGTGCGGCTCTCGTCGATGTGGGCGCTCGGCCAGATCGAGGATGCGCGCGCGGTGCCGGATGTCGTCGCGGTTCTGCGCGACGAGAACCCCGCGATCAGAGAGATGGCGGCTGATGTCCTCGGCGATTTCGAGAAGGCCGACGCGCGTGAGCCACTGGAGCGCGCGCTGGCGAACGATGCCGACGCCAGAGTCCGTTCCGAAGCCGCGGAATCTCTCGGCCAGATCAGCTCGCCGTTGTCGGGCCCCGCGTTGGGCAGAGCGTTGTCCGATGCAGACGTCACCGTCCGCCGCGCCGCAGCCGAAGCGCTTGGCGATCTGGATGATCTGCACGTTGCGCCGGCTGGACTGAGTGCCGCGCTTTCTGCCAGTGATCCCGAGCTGCGCTATCGCGCCGCGAAGGCGCTCGCCGAGATTCGCGATCCGGCAACCACCACGGCGCTGATTGGAATTCTGTCGAGTCCCGATGCAGAGCTGCGGAAAGATGCCGTCGAAGCGCTTGGCGACATTGGAACGGCGCCAGCAGTCGACGCGATCACAAAGGCGTTGAACGATCGGGATCCAGAGGTAAGGAAAGCGGCAGCAGAGGCGCTCGGCGACATCAAGGATGGCTGAAGCATCGGATGGATCGAGGGCTTAGGCCCTCGGTGAAAAGCCCCAGCCGCGCTTCAGTGCTCGCGCGCACAAACATCCCTTTGTTTTGATTTTCTTGCGTACGGTGTCTAAATCTCAGTATGGACACCGCGTACGATTTTTCTTCGCATCCTGTCAACACTCATGTCGAGCTGACTGCGTACATCAGCTTCAAGGGAGACTGTGAGGAAGCGTTCAGATTTTATGAGGAAGTACTCGGCGCCAAGCCGGGGCTGATGTTCCGGTACGCCGACTCCCCAATGGCGGATGTCGTTCCGGCCGGCTGGGACACGCGGATCATGCACGGGAGCATCACCATCGGCACTCACCGGCTGGAAGGAGCGGACGTCCCACCCGAGCGCTACGAGGAGCCGAAAGGCTTTTCTTTATCGTTGAACGTGCCGACGGCGCGCGCGGCGGAAAGACTCTTTGAGCAGCTCTCCACCGGCGGCCGCGTCGTCTACGCGATCGAGAAGACCTTCTGGTCGGAACGCTTCGGGATGGTCGTCGACCGGTTTGGAATCCCGTGGATGATCAACTGCGAGACTCCGGGGTAACGTCACCGGCGGGTTCCTTGATGTACTTGATGCGCGGCGGTGGTCCTTTCGATCCTTCCACCGAATAAGCGAGAACGATCATACCACTTGGAAGTCTCTTCACGTCGCTCAACACCAGCTTCGTCGAGCTGCCTGGCGGAAGCACCGGAATGCCCGACCCGATGAGCACGGGGTTGACCGCGACTTCCACGGTGTCGACGAGACCAGCGTCGAGTAGATAGCGGAATAGCTCGCCGCCGCCGAACAACCAGATATCGCGACCGCTTTTTTCTTTCAGGGTGGCTACGACCGTGCGCGGATCATCGCTCACGATGCGCGCTCCATGAACAGCCCCTGCGGGCAGCGTCCGCGAGAACACGATGACGTCGATACCCGGCATCGCCACGCTTCCCGCCGCCGCGAGGCCGACCTCGTAGGTCTTGCGGCCCATTACTACGGTGTCGAACTCCTTGTACAGCGCGGAGAAATCGACCGCTGGGTCCGGCACGATCCAGTCGTACTCCCCGTTCGGACCGGCAATGAAGCCGTCGAGGGTAGCCGCTACCTGATAGCGCACGCGTCGTGTCACGAACGGCCCACGTCAGTCTTCGATTCGCGCATACATCGCCTACCACTGATCCTTTGCACAGGATTTGGGGTCGGTAACGAGCTGTATTCTGTTCCTGCCGTTTGTAGCGATCGCAGTTCGTCCCACCGCCACGCCGCCCATCCCATTTCACTGTGAATTTGAGCCGTCTTTTGCGAACTTGCAGAGATGAAGCTGTATCATCGGCCCACGAAAGGAAACCGCCTTTACCTTGTTGCGGTCATTAGCCTATTCTGGCTCGGCGTAACGCTTCTCGTCTCGATCGAGCCGGCGCAGACCATCGGCCTCGACGGCAGGATTACCCGAACGCCGTGGACGAAGGTCTTCCGCGCCCATGCTTTGGGTTACTTCTGGTGGCTGCTGTTCACGCCTGTCGTGATGATGCTCGCGCGGCGCTTCCGGTTCACCCCGGGCAGGATTCCGCGAAACTTCGCGCTACATGCATCGGCAAGCATGGCGATCAGCGGGGCGATCGCCGTGCTGCGCTTCGCCACTTTCTCCCGGCTTTTCGAAGGGCGGCTGCCCGAGCAGAGTGAGATCATCGCGAATCTGCGTTTCTACACGCCGCAGGGCGTCGGGATTTACTGGCTCGTGCTGGCCGTGATAGTAGCCGTCGACACCTATCAGCGATTTCTCGAGAAACAGACCGAAGCGTCGGAGCTCAACGCTCAGCTCGCACAGGCCGAGCTGTCGATGCTGCGCATGCAGTTCCAGCCTCACTTTCTATATAACGCACTTCACGCGATCTCAACTCTGGTCGACTGGCGGCCAGTCGATGCGCGCCGCATGATCACGCTGCTAAGCGAGTTGCTAAGGCAGACGGTTGACGCCGAGCCGCGCTCAATGGTGACCCTGGAAGAAGAGCTGGAATGGATCGAGCGATACCTCGAGCTGGAACGAATTCGTTTCGAGGACCGCCTCACGGTTGCGATGGAAATCGACCCCGCTGCCTTCGAGGCGCTCGTGCCATCGTTTATCCTCCAACCGCTGGTCGAGAATGCAATGAAGCACGGAGTTGATGGAGAAACGAGTGCTGTCAACGTGACCATCCGAGCGGAACGGGTAGACGGAAAACTTCGACTCGCCGTGCTGGATGATGGGGTCGGGTTGCGGGCCGATGTCGCGTACGGTGTCGGGCTCGACAACACGCGCCGGCGGCTGGAGTCGCTCTACGGACGCTCTCAACGGCTCGACCTGTGCCCACGCGCGCGCGGCGTAGAAGCTGCCATCGAGCTACCGTTTCGCATCGAGAACGGACGCAATGACTCCGCGATACCGAATCCTCGTCGTTGACGATGAACCGCTCGCGCGAGAGCGGATACGGAGACTACTGGCAAATCGACCCGACTGCGAGGTCCGGGTTAGTGCAAACGCGGTGCTCGCTGCCGAGGCTATCGAGCGAGAGAAACCTGACATCATTTTTCTGGACATTAAAATGCCGGGGATGGATGGCTTCGACCTTGTCTCACGTCTCGGGCCCCACCGCCAGCCGGTCATAATTTTCGTAACGGCGTATGACCAGCACGCCGTTCGCGCCTTTGAGGCACAGGCGCTCGACTACCTGGTGAAGCCCTTTGACGATGCGCGTTTCGAAGCCAGCATCACCCGAGCCAAGGCCGCGGTGATCCAAACGCGCCTCGGTAATGCGGTGCTGCAGCTTGCCAATCTCCGAGAGGGCGCGGGACCTGCAGCCGGCGATTCAGGGCAGTCCGAGCCCGCTGCCGAGCTCGAGTATTCCGATGGATTGCTCGATCGCGTTCTCGTGCGTGATCGCGGCCGACTTCAAGTGATTCCGATCGCTCAAATCGACTGGGTCGGGGCCGACGGTAACTATGTGCGCATCCACGCGGGTAAGGAGGGGGCGCTTCACCGAAGCACTATCGCCGAGTTCGAGAGCCGGCTCGATCCGAAGCGTTTTGTGCGGATCCACAGGTCCGCGATTGTGAACCTGGAGCGCGTGCGAGAGTTACGGGAGTATTCGCGTGGCGAGTACATGGTACTCCTCACGGACGGCACGCGTCTCAAGATCAGCCGCGCGCGTCGAGCGCGGCTCCAACAACTTCTCAGCGGATCGGCCTAAAAGCGCGCCCGCCCAGCATGGCTCGCGTACCTTCCGGCCGCGCGGGCCACGATCCGATCGTCCCGAATCTTCGCAGCTCGTCACCAGAACTCGCAGTTGGACACTCGCGTATTGAGTGCAGGTGACCGGGGTCGCGAAGTTGACGTTCATCTCCCATCACTACTCGAAGCCCCGATGAACCGTCAAACTGCTTTCATGGTTGGCCTTTCAGCGATCTTGTTCGCTCGGTCAATCCCCGCCCAGACGAGCTCCGCCGATTCCCTTCGCCGTGTCGCGCTTGCGTCTTACGACGAGAAGAATTACCCGCATTCCGCCACTGCCTATGCTGCACTTGCCCGCCTTCCTGATGTTACGGCGGTTGATCTTTACAACGCCGCGTGCAGCTTCGCATTGGCTGGGAATATCGATCAGGCATTCCACTATTTGGAGCGCGCCATCACCAACGGGTTTGACGCCTATACGCCAATGCGCGTTGATCCCGACCTAACTGCCGTCCGTGCGGACAAACGCTGGCGTGCCCTCGCCAGCCGTATCGACGAGAAGGAGCGTGAGAAGGCCAAAATCCTCGCGTCGCTCCCCAACGCCACGAAACCTTTCTCAGACATTGGAAAAACCGGATTTCTGCCAGCGCTGGTGTCGCTTGAAGCGATGCACCGCGATTCCGACGCTCCGCTGGAGTGGCGAAACCTCGTCGGCGAGGTACTTGCCTGGACGCGAGCTATGGTCGGAGACGTCGGCGGCGCCATCGCCCTTTACGACAGTCTCGGCGAGGCTCCTGGCGGATCCGTGCCCACGGACTTCTACAGTTACGCGCCGATTTCTGCGGTAGATGCAATACTGAGTGCCGCACGCAAAACAAGGGTGGTAATGATCAACGAGGCACATCACGTACCGATGCATCGCGTGCTCACGACCGAGCTACTCAGCGGACTCTACGCGGAGGGTTATCGCTACCTCGCGCTCGAGGCGGTGAATACGGTCGGCGCAGCTACGGCCGCGCACCCTACGCTGAAGACAGGCACGTATACGAAAGACCCGGTCTTCGCCGACATGTTGCGCGCTGCTGCAAAGCTCGGCTTCATCGTAGTTGCCTACGATACGTTCCCCGCTGGATGCGTCGCCACGGCCGATAACCCCGGAAAGTGCTTTACCGCGCGAGACAGCATGGCGGCGGTAAACCTGTATCGGCAAACCTTCGCAAAAGATCACGCCGCGAAGGTGGTCGTTCACGCCGGCTACAGCCACGTTGTCGAAACGCAGAGTTTTGCGGGCTCCGCGAAGGCGCTCGCTTACTGGCTCGCCTGGATGACCGGCATCGATCCACTCACTGTGGATCAGACGGTGATGTACGGCCACTCGTCGTCGAGATACGATTCCCCCGAGTATCGAGCCACCCTCCAGCGAGGTTGGCTGAAAGAGCCTGTTGTCCTTCGGAAACCTGACGGTAGTTATTATCGCTCGCCGAGCGGCGGATTCATCGGCGTCGATATGCAGGTGTTCGCACCACCAACGGCGGAGCTCGATGGCCGGCCGGACTGGCTCTTCAACCGATTACGACGCGCTCGGGTGCGAACTGATTCCATCCGCGACGACAAAGGGAGACTGCTGCAAAGCCTGATTCCCGACGGTCCAGGGCCGTTTCTGATTCAGGCGTTCGAAGAGGGAGAGGGTGCTGACGCCATTCCTTACGACCAGTACGTAACAGCAGGCGGTACCGTGGGGGCGCTGGCTTTGACGAGAGGACGCTACGAAGTTCGTATCTCGGGTCCTGGCGGTGCGATCACAACAACGAGTATTAACGTGCCCTGATCAACCGAGACGGGCCACCGGTAGCCAGCCATCAGGGTGATGCGTTGAGGCCCGGGTCAGTTCCAGGCTCAACCTTTTTCCCTGAGTCGCTATCTAATAGTAGCCGACCCTCACAGGACACCCGCCAATGCCCCGCTCTCCCCTATTCCCCATCGCGCTAGCGGTCTTTCTTGTCTCCACCGCTGTCGCCGCCCAGACCAGCGATCGCGCTGAGCGCTGGCGTTATGGCTGTGAGCGCGACTGGAACAATGACCGAGCGCGTGTGTGTGACGTGCGCACCTACACCATCCCGGCTTCGACGAGAATCTCGGTCGATGGCGGCGACAACGGTGGCGTGTCGTTTTACGGTACGAGCCAGCGCGATATCAAGGTCGTGGCGCGAGTTCAGGCGAGTGCGGATGACGACGCGACGGCACGCGACATCGCCCGTCAGATTCGTGTTTTCACCGACGGTGGGCAAATCCGCGCCGAGGGTCCGTCGCGTCGCGATCATTCCTCGTGGTCTGTGAGCTACGACATCTACGTCCCGACGCAGGCAAACCTCGACGCGGTGACCGAGAACGGGGGCATCTCCGCGCAGGATGTTCGAGGCAACCTGACCTTCGAAGCCACGAACGGCGGCATTCATGTCGCCGACATCGGCGGCAACGTCCGGGCGCGTACTACCAACGGCGGCGTGGTCGCCAATCTTTCCGGGACGACGTGGCAGGGCCAGGGTCTCGACCTGCGGACCACCAACGGCAGCGCCACAGTGTACGTGCCGCGCGGCTACAACGCGCAGCTCGAGACGGGTACGGTTAACGGCGGAATGCGCGTCGACTTTCCGATCACCGTGCGCGGCTCGATCAACCGGCATTTGTCGACTCAGCTCGGCTCGGGCGGCCCGGTGGTGCGCGTCGTGACCACGAACGGCGGAGTGCATATCGCGGAGCGCTGAGCAAGGCGTTATTCTCTGTTGCAATGAGAATCCGCTTTCCGGCAGCCGTGCTGAGTACGGCGGCGATTGCAGCCGCATGCGCCAGTGGAAATCAAGGTGAATCCCGGCAGCCGATCCCGGCAGCAACGGCCTCTGCGGGGGTAGCTGCATCCGATACCGCCGCGCCGCTCTACACGCGCGCGGATATCGAATTCATGGACGGGATGATCGCGCACCACGCCCAGGCCCTGCTGATGGCGAGCTGGGCTGAGTCGCACGGCGCCAGTCCATCCATTCTCACGCTCACCTCGCGGATAACCAACGCCCAGAAGGACGAGATCGTCGCGATGCAGAAGTGGCTGCGCGATCGGCACCAGCCGGTGCCCGAGCCCGACCCCCACGGGATGATGATGGACATGGGCGGGATGCAGCACGAGATGCTGATGCCCGGCATGTTGACCGACGATCAGTTGAAACAACTCGACGCCGCGCGCAGTAAGGAATTCGACCGGCTGTTCCTTGTCTTCATGATTCAGCACCACAAGGGCGCCGTCACCATGGTCAACAACCTTTTCGCCACCAACGGTGCCGCCCAGGACATCACCGTCTACAAGATGGCATCCGACATCAGCGCGGATCAGACCACCGAGATCGAGCGGATGCAGAAGATGCTGGCCGCGATGGTGTTCGAAACCCAGACCCAGTAAAGCCCTATCGTTGCAATTTTGCTTCAGAAGTTCGCGTCAATCACGTTCAGAGGAACTCACATGAGCTTCAGTCTCCCCACCCGGAAATCGTTGTCAGTGTCATCGCTGGCGACGGCGCTCGCCATCACCGCGCTGGCCGCCTGCGCACCGGCGACCTACTCACCATCGACGTCGCTTCCATCGACGGTGACAGGCAACATGTCCACCGCGGCACCGACTCCCGACCCGCGTATTGGACTTCGCCCTGGCGCCTACGACGCCCAGGAAGCAGTCTGGAATCTCAAAGTCGTTTCGTCGACGAAGCCTTCCGAGAAATTCGTCAACGGCATCAACTCCGATCTCGCCTTCCTCGGAAACTACGTCTTCCAGGGCAGCTTCAGCGGCTACCAGGTCTGGGACATCTCGAACCCGAGCCAGCCCGTCGTCAGGACCGCGTACTTCTGCCCCGGCTCGCAGAGCGACGTCTCGGTCTATCGCAATCTTCTGTTCGTCTCTGGTGAGGATCTCAGCGCGCGCCTCGACTGCGGCGCCGAGGGTGTGAAGGACTCGGTCAGCAAGGCTCGACTGCGTGGCATTCGCATCTTCGACATCACCGACATCGGCAATCCGAAGAACGTCGGCAACGTGCAGACATGCCGCGGCTCGCACACCCATTCGCTGCTCGTCGATCCGAAGGATCCCGACAATGTTTACGTCTATATCTCCGGCTCGGCGCCGGTGCGTTCGTCGAACGAGCTCGCCGGCTGCATAGCATTGTCGCCGGACAAGGATCCGAATTCGGCGCTGTTCCGCATCGAGGTGATCAAGGTTCCGCTTGCGCATCCCGAGCAGGCCGCGATCGTGTCTTCGCCGCGCATCTTCAACGATCTCAAGGGTCCGCCGACGCACGGCGAGACCGCCGCCGAAAAAGCGGAACAGGCACAGGCAGTTGCAGAGGCGAAGAAGAAAGGCGGCTACACCGCGGTGATTTTCGGTGAGGAGACGGTAGCACCCGATGGCTGGGTTGCCGGCCAGCTCGCGACCATCGTCAAGGAGCGCGGGGGTACCGGTGCTCCGACGGCGGCGGACAGCGCGGAATTACACAAGCGCCTGCCCGACATCATTCGTAAGATGCTCGGTGGCGCGGATCCGAACGGACCGGCGCCTCCGGCCAAGGGACCGAGCCAGTGCCACGACATCACGCTCTATCCGGCGATCGGCAGAGCCGGCGGCGCGTGCGGCGGATATGGACTTCTGCTCGACATCAGCGATCCCGCGCATCCAGTTCGACTGAGCGCGGCGGCTGATTCGAATTTCTCGTACTGGCATTCCGCGACCTTCAACAACGACGGCAGCAAGGTTCTATTCTCCGACGAATGGGGTGGCGGCATGCAGCCCAAGTGCCGCGCGACCGATCCACGCGAGTGGGGCGCCGACGCGATCTTCACCGTCGCCGGCAGTGCGATGAATTTCCAGAGCTACTACAAGCTCCCCGCTCCGCAGACCAGTAACGAGAACTGCGTTGCGCACAACGGCTCGCTGATTCCGATTCCGGGCCGCGACATCATGGTCCAGGGTTGGTATCAGGGCGGCATCTCGGTCTTCGACTGGACCGACGCAGCGCATCCGCGCGAGATCGCCTTCTTCGATCGCGGTCCCGCCGACACCACGCTCAAGCTGAGTGGCTCGTGGTCGGCTTACTGGTACAACGGCAACATCATCAGCTCCGAGATCACCCGTGGGCTGGACATCTTCCAGCTGGTGCCGAGCGGGTTCATCTCGCAGAACGAGATCGACGCGGCGAAGACGGTGCACTTCGACTACTACAACGTGCAGGGCCAGCAGAAGATCGTCTGGCCGCCGTCGTTCGCGCTGGCGCGCGCCTACGTCGATCAGCTCGAGCGGAACGGCGGACTTGCATCGGGCAGGATCTCGTCGGTGCGACAGGCGTTGACTGCGGCCGAGGGGCGGTCCGGGAGTGCTCGGTCGAGTGCATTGAGCTCGCTCGCTTCGCAGCTGGATGGCGACGCGGCAGGCTCGCACGATGCAGCGAAGGTCCGCGCACTGGCGGCGGCGGTGAGGGATTTGGCGAGCTAAGACTAAAACAACGCCCTTACACAACGGTCGCGGCGTTTGTCGCGACCGTTGTTTTTTTTACCAAGACGGGGCATGCATCTGGCGTTAAGCCGGTGAATGAACATCACACGTTTTGCGCTCGGCATGCTCGTCGTTGTGGGCGCGACGTCCGCCACCGGCTGCGATGCGTGCGGCCCCGAACAGCACGCCATCACCACTACCGCGCCCAACAACCTCACCCTCGGCGGTGATTTCGGGACGCGACAGGTGCAGTTCGTGAACCGGCGGCTCACCCAGCCGCCCGCGACCCGTGACGCATTCCAGTTTCTGTTCAACACTCTCGACGGTTTGACGACTGGCGAAGGAGTCGCGTTCACGCTTGCCGGAACCGATGCGGTGACCCAGGAGATTGTCACGCTGGTGTTGGCACTGCCGGTGGCTTTGCGCGAGGGTGACGACTACGCGGTCAGCGCGACTTTCAGCGTCGACCCGGGCGCGCCGAGCGAGAGCGGATTCTGGGGAGCGCACGATCTACAGCAGCCGGACAAGGCCGAGGTCGCGTTCGTGATTTCGACTTATTCCTTTCCGCCGGTGGAGTACACGACGAACTTTCGGGCAGTGACGTCGAGCGGGACCGTTCACGTCACCGGTCGTTCGCCGGGACATCTGCAGGTAAGCCTGGACCTCACCTTTACAGACGCCAACGGAAGTGTCCGAACCCTTACGGGCGACGGCCGCGCTGACAATGAGAGATTTGCGGCATTGTGTAATTGAGTCGCGGGACTGAAAATAAGGAAACGTCTCGAGGACACGCGCGTGAACGGTACAGCGATTGGCGCGACGCTTGTTGGGCTGATGCTGTCGGTTGGATGTTCCACCGATACCCCGCGCCCAGCTCCAACACCCCAGCCAGCGTCGGTCGCTGACACCTCGCCTCGG
>Ga0070681_10005260_pt1 | contig 12496 bp, 8 predicted proteins | sample KBSC83BmetaG_FD_65650 | JGI IMG/M metagenome (GOLD analysis project Ga0070681, IMG submission 65650) | Corn rhizosphere microbial communities from Kellogg Biological Station, Michigan, USA - KBS C8-3B metaG | ecosystem: Host-associated > Plants > Roots > Rhizosphere | place: USA: Michigan...
CTACCAGCCTTATTTCGTCGAAGGAGACGAACCGCAAATCGTTCACCAGCTCATGGCCGCGACGCTCGATCGCATCGTCGAGGAAATCCGGCAGATCCAATCCGAAGCGCGCAGCCACGGTTTCAAAGCGCGTCCGATTTGGCCCATGATCATACTGCGCACTCCGAAAGGCTGGACCGGACCTGCCGAAGTCGACGGTCTTAAGACCGAGGGTTCGTGGCGTTCGCATCAGGTGCCCGTGACTAAACTGGCCGAGGATCCCGAACATCTGCGGATTCTGGAAAAGTGGATGAAGAGCTACCGGCCGCACGAATTGTTCGACGCGACAGGCAGGCTCGATGCGGAGCTTGCCGCACTCGCGCCAAAGGGCGATCGCCGCATGGGGGCGAATCCGCACGCCAACGGCGGAATGCTTCTGCGCGAACTCGCGCTGCCCGATTTCCGCGCTTATGCTGTGGATGTGGCAAGCCCCGGTGCGGTGACCGCCGAGGCCACCCACGTCACGGGCACCTTTCTACGCGACGTAATGAAGTTGAATCGCGAGGCACGCAACTTCCGCGTCTTCGGCCCGGATGAGACGGCGTCGAATCGATTGACGCCTGTATTCGAAGCGAGCGACCGTGCTTTCATGGGTGAGATTCTGGAGAGCGACACAGAGCTCTCGCCGGACGGACGCGTGATGGAAGTCCTGAGCGAGCATCTGTGCCAGGGCTGGCTCGAAGGTTACCTGCTGACGGGCCGCCACGGATTTTTCTCGTGCTACGAGGCTTTTATTCACGTCGTGGATTCGATGTTCAATCAACACGCCAAGTGGTTGAAGGTCTCGCGCAAAATTCCGTGGCGGCGGCCGATCGCGTCGTTGACCTATCTGCTGACCTCACACGTCTGGCGGCAGGATCACAACGGATTCAGTCACCAGGACCCGGGTTTCATCGATCATGTGGCGAATAAAAAGGCGGATATCATTCGCGTTTATCTGCCGCCGGATGCCAACACCCTGCTGTCGGTAACCGACCATTGCTTGCGCAGCCGGAATTACATCAACGTGATTGTCGCCGGCAAGCAGCCGGAATGGCAGTGGCTCGACATGGACGCGGCAGTCAAGCACTGCAGCGCCGGGCTCGGCGTCTGGCCATGGGCCAGCAATGACGAAGGCGGCGAGCCTGATGTGGTGATGGCGTGCGCGGGCGATGTGCCCACCCTTGAGACGCTGGCCGCGGTGAAGCTGCTCCGTGCGCATATTCCCGAACTCAAAATTCGCGTCGTCAACGTTGTCGATTTAATGGCGCTGCAACCGCAGAGCGAGCATCCTCACGGTTTGAGCGATCACGATTTCGATGTCTTGTTCACGCAGGACAAGCCTATCGTCTTCGCCTATCACGGATATCCGATGTTGATCCATCGCCTGACTTACCGTCGAACCAACCATAATAATCTGCACGTGCGCGGCTACAAGGAAGAGGGAACCACCACCACGCCTTTCGACATGGTGGTCTTGAACGACATCGATCGCTTCCATCTGGCCAAAGACGTGATCGACCGCGTGCCGGGATTGGCTTCGCGGTCGGCGCATCTGATCCAGTTCATCCGCGATACCTTGATCGAGCACAGGCGTTACATCAGCCAGTTCGGCGAAGACATGCCGGTGATTCGCGAATGGAAGTGGAGCTAAGGCTGCGGACAAGATTCCGCACGGAAATGAGCGACGCACTTCCTAAGGTTTACTTGGTCCGGCACGGCGAGACGCCATGGACGATCAGCGGGCAGCACACCGGCCGCACCGACATCGCGCTTACCGCGCGCGGCGAGCGCGACGCGCAGACGTTGAGCGAGCGGTTGCAGCCGATGCGCTTTGCCGCAGTGCTCACGAGTCCGCTGCAGCGGGCACGGCGCACCTGCGAGCTGGCGGGTTTCGGTGCAGAGGCGCAGGCTGATCCCGATCTGACCGAATGGGACTACGGCGCTTACGAAGGCCGGCGCACCTCCGACATCCGCGCCGAGCGTCCCGGCTGGCGTCTGTTCGAGGACGGCTGCCCGGGCGGCGAAACGCTCGCCGCGGTGAGCGCGCGCGCGGATCGTGTGATCGCGCGCGCGCGTGCGCTGGGGCGCGACGTGCTCGTCTTCGCGCACCGCGACATATTGCGAGTGCTGATTGCGCGCTGGGTTGCATGGCCCGCGCTGGAAGCGCGTTGCCTGTATCTTGAAACCGCCTCAGTGAGCGCTTTAGGTTACGATCATGACCTCGACGAACCCGTCATCCGGGTGCTGAACGACACGCGGCGTTAACGCCGGCTTGCACCGGCCACTGCCAGCGCAGCGCGGACACGTGGAAATTTGCGGAACTATCCGCCCCATCTAAAGATCACATTCCCTCATCCCCAGCGTCTTCTCCCCTCTGCCTCCGCGCGAGGGATCGAGGCTGGGGGGAAGGTTCACGGAGAAGGCGCATCAGATGGCCATACCCATATCCAGCGCGGATGCTTTTGTTTTCTTCGGCGCCACCGGCGATTTGGCCTACAAAAAGATATTTCCCGCGCTGCAGGCCATGATCCGGCGCGGGGATCTCAATATGCCGATCATCGGCATGGGCCGCGCCGGCTGGACGCTCGACAAGCTGCGCGAACGTGTACGCGACAGTCTTGAGCACAATGGCGGCGCCGATGCGGATGCATTCGCCAAGCTATCGGCGCAGCTGCGGTATGTTGACGGAGATTACCGCGATCCCGCGACCTTCCAGCGGCTGAAGCAGGCACTCAATGGCGCGGCGCGTCCAGTGCATTACCTTGCGATACCACCCAGCATGTTTGCGACGGTCGTGCAGGGGTTGGCGCAAGCCGGCTGCGCCGGGGATGCGCGCGTCATCGTCGAAAAGCCGTTCGGTCGCGATCTCGCCTCAGCACAGGCGCTCAATCGCACTTTGCACGAGGTCTTTCCCGAATCGGCGGTGTTCCGCATCGATCATTATCTGGGCAAGGAGGCGGTCCAGAATCTGCTGTATTTCCGCTTCGCCAACGCCTTTCTCGAGCCGATCTGGAATCGCAATTACATCGACAATGTTCAAATTACAATGGCCGAAAGCTTCGGCGTGGAGGGCCGCGGCAGTTTCTATGAAGAGGTCGGCACGATCCGCGATGTGGTGCAGAACCATCTGCTGCAGGTGATCGCCCTCTTGGCGATGGACGCTCCGGTCGGGCGTGATCCGGAATCCATGCGCGCCGAGAAGCTGCGGTTGTTCCGCGCAATGCGGCCGCTCGATCCTAAACACGTGGTGCGCGGCCAGTTTCGCGGCTACCGCAATGAGGCCGGCGTGGCCACGGATTCACAGGTCGAGACCTTCGCCGCGCTGTGCCTGCATATCGACACGTGGCGTTGGGCCGGCGTGCCTTTTTACATTCGCGCCGGCAAATGTATGGCCGTCACCACCACCGAAGTGACGGTCGACCTGAAACGCCCGCCACTTGCGATTTTCGATGAGCCCGAGCCGGCGCATTCGAATTATTTCCGCTTTCGCCTGAGCCCGGAAGTCGTGATCTCGACGGGTGCGCGCATCAAACAACCGGGAGAAGCCATGCGCGGTGAAGCGGTCGAGTTGATCGCACATCAATGTCCGCATCTCGAAAAATCGCCTTACGAACGCCTCCTGGGCGACGCGATTCGGGGCGACACCTCACTATTCACACGCGATGACAGCGTCGAAGCCGCGTGGTGCGTGGTCGAACCGATCCTCGGCAATGTCGTCCCGTTTGCCGAATACGAGCCCGGCACGTGGGGGCCGGCGGCCGCAACGGCAATTGTTGGCGCAGCGGGCTGGCACAATCCGACGCGCGAGCAGATTCCGCCATGCCCATGACGTTGGAGACGACTGAATAGAATTGTTGCGTTGGATGTTTTTTTAATCCGGCTACGATAAAGGAGCAATCATGAACAAGACCCAGCAACTGCACGACCTCGGCCAAAGGCTTTGGCTCGACAATATCACGCGCGAGATTCTCGACAACGGAACCTTGCGCCGCTACATCGACGAGTTTGCGGTGACCGGTCTCACGTCGAACCCGACCATCTTCGACGAGGCGATCGGCAAAACCGCCGCTTACGACAAAGGCATCCGCGAAAAAGCCAGGACCGGCAAATCCGGCGAGGCGCTGTTCATGGAGCTCGCGCTCGAAGACCTGCGCCGCGCCGCGGATCTGTTCCGGCCGATTTTCGACGCCACGGACGGTATCGATGGCTGGGTGTCGATGGAGGTTTCGCCCCTGCTCGCCAATGACACGATGAAAAGCATCGCCGCCGCGAAGCAGATTCACCGCGAAGCGAACCGGCCGAACTTGTTCGTCAAGATTCCCGGCACGCGGGAAGGCGTAGCCGCAATCGAGGAATCGATTTTCGCCGGCGTGCCGATCAATGTCACTTTACTCTTCTCGCGCGAGCAATATCTCGCTGCTGCCGAAGCCTATCTGCGCGGCATCGAGCGCCGCATCGCTGCGGGACTCGATCCGCGCGTCGCATCGGTCGCCTCGTTGTTCGTCAGCCGCTGGGACAAGGCGGTGAGCGACAGGGTACCCGCGACATTGCGCAACCGGCTGGGTATCGCCATCGGCGGACGCACCTACCGCGCTTATCGCGAGCTCTTGGCAGCGCAGCGTTGGCGCAGGCTTACCGCTGCCGGTGCACGACCGCAGCGGCTGCTGTGGGCCAGCACCGGCACCAAAGATCCGAACGCGCCCGATACGCTCTACGTCGAAGCGCTGGCGGCGCCCGACACGATCGACACCATTCCCGAAAAGACGCTGCGCGCGTTCGCCGAGCATGGCGAGTTGAAAGGCGTGATGGCCGAGGACGGCGGTGACGCCGAAGCGGTGCTGGCGCGTTTCACGCAGGCCGGCATAGACTCAGACGCGCTCGCGCAGGATCTGCAGCGCGACGGCGCGCAGGCATTCGTGAAGTCGTGGCAGGAGCTCCTGCAGCGAATTGCCGACAAGAGCCGAGCGCTCGCCGTCGCGAGCTAGCCGTTTTGCATAAGGACGATTCCTCCGGTTAAGCGCCGCTTAAACCATGCATCAAAGCCTCCCTTAGAAAGTCCTGACATGAGCCAGCCCGCGCGCGCCGGAAAGGCGCCGTCGTTGACCGAACGTCCGCAATGGCGTGCGCTTCAGCGTCATTGCAGTGAGATTGAGCAACGGCATCTGCGCGGTCTTTTCGCCGACGATCCGGCGCGCGGCGAACGGCTGGTCGCCGAAGCGGCTGGATGGTATTTCGACTATTCCAAGAACCGCGTCACCGGCGACACGATCGCGCTGCTGCTGTCACTTGCCGAAGCCTGCTCTCTTCCTGAGCGCATCGAAGCGATGTTCCGTGGCGACAAGATCAACGTCACTGAACAGCGTGCGGTGCAGCACGTCGCGCTGCGCGCACCGCGCAGCGCAAACTTTCTCGTCGATGGCAGGAATGTCGTGCCCGACGTGCACGCGGTGCTCGACCGCATGGCGGCGTTCTCAGCGCAAGTCCGCAGCGGCGAATGGACGGGCCATCGCGGCAAACGCATCCGCAATGTGGTCAATATCGGCATCGGCGGTTCGGACCTTGGGCCGGTGATGGCCTACGAGGCACTGCGCCATTACAGCCAGCGCGACATGGCGTTTCGTTTTGTCTCCAATGTAGACGGCACCGATTTCGTCGAAGCCGTGCGCGATCTCGACGCTGACGAGACTCTGTTTATCATCTGCTCCAAGACTTTTACCACGCTGGAGACACTCACCAATGCGCATGCCGCGCGCGCGTGGTGCGTGAACGGGACCGGCGATGAAAAGGCAGTAGCCAGGCATTTCGTCGCGGTCTCGACTAACGCCGTGGAAGTGCGCAAGTTTGGTATCGACCCCGGCAACATGTTCGGGTTCTGGGACTGGGTCGGCGGCCGCTATTCGATGGACTCGGCGATCGGGCTTTCGACGATGCTCGCGATCGGCGCGGATAATTTTCGCGCGATGCTGGCGGGTTTTCACGCGATGGACGAACATTTCCGCAGTGCGCCGCCGGATCGCAATCTGCCGGTGTTGTTGGGCCTGCTGGCGATATGGAATACCAATTTCCTGGGCGCACCGACGGTTGCCGTGCTGCCGTACGAACAATATCTCAAGCGCTTCCCCGCCTATTTGCAGCAGCTGACGATGGAAAGTAACGGCAAGCATATTTCGCTCGATGGCACGCGGGTGGATTACGACACGGGTCCTGTTTACTGGGGCGAGCCCGGCACCAACGGTCAGCATTCGTTCTACCAATTGATTCATCAGGGCACGCGGCTCATTCCCTGCGATTTCATCGGCTTCTGCCAGGCGCTTAACCCGCTCGGCGGCCAGCACGATCTGCTGATGGCGAACCTTTTCGCACAGAGCGAGGCGCTCGCATTCGGCAAGACCGCCGACGAGGCGAGGGCAGAAGGGACACCCGACACGCTCGTTCTCCACCGCAGCTTCGAAGGCAATCGACCGAGCAACACCCTGCTCGCTGAATGTCTCACTCCGCAGACGCTGGGCGCGCTGGTGGCGCTCTACGAGCACAGCGTGTTCGTACAAGGCACCATCTGGAACATCGACAGTTTTGATCAGTGGGGCGTCGAGCTGGGCAAAGCACTTGCCACGCGCACCGCCGCCGAAATCTCAAGCGCGGGCGCGCCCGAGCTCAAGCACGACAGTTCGACCAATGCGCTGATCCGGCGCTATCGCAAAATGAGGAAGATCGCGTGAGCACCCAGGTGAGCGCGTTAGCGGGCCAGCGCGCCCAGGCGGCACAGCTGGTTGATGTTTCCAAGCTCGTTGCTTCCTACTATAGCGTGCGGCCCGACCCGGCGGTGCCGGGAGAGCGCGTGTCCTTCGGCACCTCCGGCCATCGCGGCTCGTCGTTCGACGCGAGCTTCAACGAGGCGCACGTACTCGCAATCAGCCAGGCGATCTGCCTGTATCGTCAAAAGCAGGGGATCGACGGGCCGTTGTTCATCGGCATCGACACGCATGCGCTGTCGCAGCCCGCATACCAGAGCGCGCTTGAAGTGCTGGCTGCCAACGGCGTCAGCGTCATGACAGCCAGGGAAGGTGAATTCACGCCGACGCCGGCGGTTTCGCACGCGATTCTCGGCTACAACCGCGGACGCACGAGCGGGCTCGCCGACGGTATCGTCGTCACACCTTCGCACAACCCGCCTGACAATGGCGGATTCAAATACAACCCGCCGAACGGCGGCCCGGCCGATACCGGTGTCACCAGCTGGATCGAAGCGCAAGCCAATGCGCTGCTTGAAACACAGTTAAAGGAGGTGCGCCGCATTGCGTTCGACGACGCGCGGCGCGCGTCTACGACTCGCGAACACGATTTTCTCGATGCCTACGTGAGCGACCTGGGCAGCGTAATCGATCTCGAAGTGATCCGCGCTTCCGGCATCCGTATGGGTGTCGATCCGCTGGGCGGCGCCGGCGTTCACTACTGGGCGCGGATTGCGGAGCGTTACCAGCTCGATTTATCGGTTGTCAGCACCGAAGTCGATCCGACCTTCAGCTTCATGAGCGTGGACTGGGACGGTCGCATCCGCATGGATCCCTCGTCGGCCTACGCGATGCAGCGGCTGATCGGCTTGAAGGATCGCTATGACATTGCGTTTGCGTGCGACACCGATCACGATCGCCACGGCATCGTGACACCCAGCGCGGGGCTGCTGCCGCCCAACCATTACCTGGCAGTGGCGGTCGATTACCTGTTCCGCAATCGCCCACGCTGGAACAAATCCGCGGCGGTCGGTAAAACGGTCGTCAGCAGCGCGATGATCGACCGCGTGAGCGCACGACTGGGTCGCAAACTCTACGAGGTGCCGGCGGGTTTTAAATGGTTTGTCGAGGGTCTTTTCGACGGATCGCTCGCTTTCGCCGGCGAAGAAAGCGCAGGCGCGTCGTTCAGTCGCCTGGACGGCGCCGTGTGGACGACCGACAAAGATGGCATCGTGCCGGCGCTGCTATCGGCCGAGATCACCGCGCGCACCGGCCGCGATCCCGGCGAGCTGTATCGCGCTCTCACGCTCGAGCTCGGCGCGCCGGCGGCCGATCGTGTCGAAGCTCCGGCCACGCCAGAGCAGAAGCAAAAACTCGCGAAACTATCGCCGGCGCAGGTCAAGATCACCCAGCTTGGCGGTGAAAAAATCGAGAGCGTGCTCGACCGCGCACCCGGGAATGATGCCCCGATCGGCGGCATCAAATTGATCGCCGCCAGCGGCTGGTTTGCCGCGCGGCCGTCCGGTACCGAAAATATTTACAAAATTTATGCGGAAAGCTTCCACGGCGACGATCATCTGCGCAAGCTGTTGCGCGAAGCGCAGCGCATCGTCGATGGCGCGCTTGAAGCGCGCTGAGGCGAGCGCTACGCGTTACCGCGTCAAGACCTTTCGCAATCACCAGGAGCGAGCATGCAGCAAGAACTCGATCAGCTGTGTATCAACACCATGCGTTTCCTGGCGGTGGATGCCGTACAGAACGCGAAGAGCGGGCACCCGGGCATGCCGCTCGGCGCAGCGCCGATGGCGTACGCGCTGTGGACCCGGCAGCTCAAACACAATCCACGCAATCCCGACTGGTTCGATCGCGACCGCTTCGTACTTTCGGCCGGACACGGTTCAATGCTGCTTTACAGTCTGCTGCACCTGACTGGCTACGACATTACGCTCGACGACATCAAACAGTTCCGCCAGTTCGGCAGCAAAGCGCCGGGACATCCCGAGCGCGGGCATACCCCAGGTGTGGAGATCACCACCGGCCCGCTCGGGCAGGGATTTGCCAATGCGGTTGGCATGGCGATCGCCGAAGCGCAGCTCGCGGCGCGCTACAACCGTCCCGGATTCAATGTGATCGACCACGCAACTTATGCGATCGTCAGCGACGGCGACCTGATGGAAGGCGTGGCTGCGGAGGCGGCTTCGCTCGCGGGGCATCTGCAACTGGGCAAAATCACATTTTTGTACGACGACAACCGCGTCACACTCGCCGCCGGCACTGACATTACGTTCTCGGAAGATCGCGCGCGACGCTTCGAAGCGTATGGCTGGCATACGTTATCCGTGGCGGACGGCAATGACTTGGCCGCGATCGACGCGGCACTCCAGGCCGCACGCGCTGAAACTGCGCGGCCGACGCTGATCGTCGTGCGCACCCACATCGGCTACGGTTCACCGCACAAGCACGACAGCTTCGAGGCGCACGGGTCGCCGCTCGGAGCGGACGAGGTGCGCCTGACCAAGCAAGCACTCGGCTGGCCGACCGAGCCGTCATTCCTGATTCCCGAACCGGCTTTGGCGCATTTCCGCGATGCGCTCGCGCGCGGCGCGCGTGACGAAGCCGCGTGGACGGAACGCATGGCGTCCTATGCCCGGGCTTTTCCCGAATTGGCACAAGAGCTGCAGCGAAGCCTGCGCGGCGAGCTGCCGCCCGGCTGGGACACCGATATTCCGGTCTTCCCCGCCGACGCCAAAGGGATGGGGACGCGCGTTGCATCAGGCAAAGTCATGAATGCAGTCGCGCCGCGGCTGGCGGCGCTGACCGGCGGGTCGGCGGATCTTGATCCGTCCACTTACACCGCGTTGAAGGGGCTCGGCGATTTCAATCCGCCCGCAGGCAACGACCTCGATACGCAAGGCTCGAGCGGCGGCGGCTGGAGCTATGGCGGGCGCAACCTGCACTTCGGCGTGCGCGAGCACGCAATGGGCGCGATCGTCAACGGCATGGCGGCGCACGGCGGAACGCTGCCATACGGCTCGACCTTTCTCATCTTCTCCGACTACATGCGCGCTGCGATCCGGCTCGCCGCGCTGATGCGCTTGCACGTCGTGCACGTGTTCACGCACGACAGCATTGCGCTCGGCGAGGATGGCCCCACCCACCAGCCGGTCGAGCATCTCGCCGCGCTGCGCGCGATTCCGAATCTGATCGTGATCCGCCCCGGCGACGCCAACGAAACCGCGGTCGCGTGGCGGGTCGCGCTCGAGACTCGCGATCGTCCGGTAGTCTTAGTGCTGTGCCGGCAGGGCGTACCGACGCTCGATCGCAGCCGCTACGCGCCGGCGGACGGCTTGCGCCGCGGCGCGTACGTGCTGTCCGATGCCGCCGATGGCAAGCCTGCGCTGATTCTGATCGCGAGCGGCTCTGAGCTCGGTCTGATCGTGGCCGCCGCGCAACGCCTGCAGCAGCAGGGAATCGCCGTGCGCTGCGTGTCGATGCCGAGCTGGGAGCTGTTCGATGCATTGCCGCAACTTGAGCGTGACGCTGTGCTGCAGCCGCAGGTCCGCGCGCGTCTGGCGGTCGAAGCAGGCGTCGCGCAAGGCTGGCACCGCTACGTCGGCGCTGCGGGTGACGTCGTGAGCGTGGAGCGATTCGGCGCATCCGCGCCGGCGGAGGTGTTGCTGCGCGAATACGGATTCACCGTCGACAATGTTTGCGCGCGGGCGCAAGCGCTGCTCGCCAAATGATGGGTCAGCTGAAAGAACGATGAGCATCGGAACGATGGGTATCGCTGCGCGATCCCGGCCCATTCGTTCAGAGATGCATCAGCACATCGACGCCTGCGTGCGCGTGGATAGCCCGCGCGGGAATGCGCTCTCCCATTTTCCAGCGCGCGACCGCATCGCGCTTTGATTCGCCTTCGACCAGAAACAGTACTTCGCGCGCGCGGCTCAACCGCGCCGCGCTCAACGACACGCGCTCTAGCGGCGGTTTGGGTGCGTCGATTATGGCGAGCACGTCCGGCGCGTCTGGCGTATCACCCCAGTCGTGGCCGGGAAAGAGGCTCGCGGTGTGCCCGTCTTCTCCGAGACCGAGCAGCACCAGATCGAAGTCGCCGACTCCGCGCAGCGTTTCTGCATAGCGCTGCGCTGCCGCCGCGGCGCCGAGCTCGGCGGGAATGACGTGCAGATGGTCGCGCGCGATTGGCACGCGTTCAAGCCAGACGTCCGCCGCCATCCGGCTGTTGCGCTCGGCGTGAGCGGGCGGCAGGCAGCGCTCGTCTCCGAAGTACACATGCCAGCGCGACCAATCGGTCGACGCCGCGCGCAGCAGGTCGTACACGCCGCGCGGTGTGTTGCCACCGGCCAACACGATTAAAAATCGGCCGCGCTGTCCGATCGCGCGCCCAGCGGCATCGACGATGCGTTGGGATGCCGCTTGCCGCAGTGCTGTTACGTCGGCAGCGGCAATCCAGCGCGTGGCGCCGATCTCGGGTTCAGCGCGCGCTTTATTGGCGCTCATTCAGATTTGATCGCGTGGCCACCGAACTCGTTGCGCATGGCGGCGAGCAGCTTATCGACGAACGAATCCGCGTCGCGCGAACGCAGACGCTCGAGCAACGACAGCGCGATCACGGGCGCCGGAACGTTCAAATCGATCGCCTCGCTGACCGTCCAGCGTCCCTCGCCGGAATCCTCCACATAAGGGGCAATGCCTTTCAAGGTGGGATTCTGATCGAGCGCATGCGCGGTGAGATCGAGCAGCCACGAGCGCACCACGCTGCCGTAACGCCAGATCTCGGCGATCTGGTGCAGATCGAGACCGAACTCCTGCTTGTGCTGCAGGATCGAAAAACCTTCGGCATAGGCCTGCATCAGGCCGTATTCGATGCCGTTGTGTATCATCTTGGTAAAGTGGCCCGAGCCGACCGGACCGACGCGGCCCCAGCCGCGATCGTGCGCCGGCGCGAGCGTTGCGAAGATCGGGCGCAGACGCTCGACTGCCGCTTCATCGCCGCCGATCATCAGACTGTAGCCTTCTTCAAGTCCCCACACGCCGCCGCTGGTGCCGGAGTCGACATACTGAATCTTTTTTTCCGCCAGCATTTTTGCGCGACGCAACGTATCTTTGTAATTCGAATTGCCGCCGTCGATGAGCGTGTCGCCCGCGTCCAGCAGCGGCAGCAGCGTGTTGATAGTCGAGTCAGTGACGGCGCCGGCAGGCACCATCATCCACACTGCGCGCGCAGGCTTAAGCTTCGCTGTCAGCGCCTCGAGCGATGCGGCGCAGTCCGCACCTTTGTCCGCGATGCGCTTGCGCGCTTCCTCTTTCGGATCGAAGCCGACGACGCGGTGTCCGCCGCGCACCAGCCGTTCAGTCATGTTTGCGCCCATGCGCCCCAGGCCGATCATGCCGAGTTCCATAGGATTTCCTTTTAGGTCAGTGAAAAGATATTGGCTGCGAGTTCGCCATTGTGCGCGCGAAAACAACCGACACGGCTAGTTCCTGTTTTCACCAGGCGAACCAGCGCCGCAGCAGCGCCTGGATCGTCGGCGTCAGCCGCGTGCGCATGTAGGCGTCAGCCGCTTTCTTGACCGCTTCAGCCTGGGTCGGGTAGGCGTGGATCACGCGCGCGAGTGTGGTCAGGCCGATTCCCGCGACCATTGCCAGCGTGATCTCGTTGATCATGTCGCCGGCATGGCGGGCAACGACGGTGGCGCCGAGGATCCGGTCGGTCCTTTCCTTGA
>Ga0070681_10005262_pt1 | contig 12495 bp, 10 predicted proteins | sample KBSC83BmetaG_FD_65650 | JGI IMG/M metagenome (GOLD analysis project Ga0070681, IMG submission 65650) | Corn rhizosphere microbial communities from Kellogg Biological Station, Michigan, USA - KBS C8-3B metaG | ecosystem: Host-associated > Plants > Roots > Rhizosphere | place: USA: Michigan...
GCCCTGGGCGCCCGGCGCCGGGTCAGCGATCACAGCGATCTCGGCACACGCATCGAATTCGACCGGGTCGACAGTCACACTCTGTTGGGCGTGCGCCTCATCGACTATCGCTATCGCTTCGAGGGGCCGCTGGCCGTGGGCGCATTTCTGGGCGCGGAGCGCTATGCGCTCGGCACTCCGGCGTACGGCTTCTACTTCGGCGCCGGAATTCAGTGGCGCAACGTGCTCCCGGGATTCGATCTGGGCGCGGAGTTTCGCTACTCCGACGGCCTCGCACGCGATCACCTGCTGCCGGGCGATCCGCCCAACTCCGGAGCCCGTACCGACAGCTTCTACGACGTGACGAGCACGTTGTTCACGATGAGCTATCACTTCTAGGCGCAGCGCTGCTCGGGGTCCGACGCAGCTGGACTGCGTTCGACGGCGGAACTCCCGGCGCGCTAACCGCGCCACTTCGCCAGGGTGTTCAACAGCTTGACGACCGCGGGAGGGGCCGTATGGCCGCCGGCGGGGTTGCGCACGGCAGGAATGAGTTGCTCGGCGAGCTTCTTGCCGAGCTCCACGCCCCATTGATCGAAGGCGTTGATGCCCCACAGCACGCTCTGGGTGAACACCTTGTGCTCATAGAGCGCGACCAGCTTTCCGAGTGTCTGCGGATCGAGCTGGGGAAACAGGACGATGGTGCTCGGCCGGCTGCCGGCGTGAACCTTGTGCGGCGCCAGCGAGTCAATTTCTGCAGGCGCGAGTCCCTGCCGCGAGAGCTCGGCGCGCACGGCTTGCGCCGACTGCCCCAACATGAAGGCTTCCGCCTGCGCAAGGCAGTTGGCGATGGCAAGGTTCTGATGGTCCTGATCGCCACACGAGGACTTGGCGGGCAGCAGGAAATCGAGCGCGGCGCGCAGCGTTCCCTGGTGCAGCAGCTGAAAGAACGAATGCTGGGCGTTGTTGCCCGGCTCGCCCCAGATCACGGCCGCGGTCTCGCACTCGACGCTCTTGCCGTCCATCTGCACGGACTTTCCGTTGCTCTCCATCTCCAGCTGTTGCAGGTACGCGGGAAAGCGGCGGAGCCGGTCGTCGTAGGGCAACACGGCAACGGTGGGCAGGCGCAGGAAATCGATGTTCCACGCACCGATCAACCCGAGCAGCGCGGGGAGATTGTCCTGCCAGGGAGCCGTGCGGAAGTGCTCGTCCATCCGGTGACCGCCGGCCAACAGGGCCAGGAAGTTCTCGCGGCCGATGGCGATCGCGAGACTCACTCCGATGGAGGACCACATCGAGTACCGTCCGCCCACCCAGTCCCACATCTGAAACCGGTAGTCGGGATGCACTCCGAACTCATCCATCGCCTGGTGATTCACGGATACGGCCGCGAAATGCTCGCGCACGGCGGCTTCGCCGAGCTTGCCGCTCAGCCAGGCGCGGGCGGTGCGGGCGTTCGTGAGTGTTTCGAGAGTCGTGAAAGTCTTCGAGGCCACGATGAACAGCGTGGTCGCCGGATCCGCCTTCTCCAGAACGTCCGCCAGATGGCAGCCGTCGACGTTGGAGACGAATTCGACCGCGGGCGAGCCGCCGGTGTAGTTGCGCAAGGCCAGCACCGCCATGGCCGGACCCAGATCGGAACCCCCGATGCCAATATTGACGACGGTCGCGAACCGTCGCTTCGAGCTGCCGACGATCCGGCCGCCGCGCACAGACTCCGCGAACGCAAGCATCCGCTCGCGCTCCTTGATGACCGTGTCCTCGATGTGCGGCCCGCCGATTCGCGCCCCCTGGGGTTGCCGCAATGCGACGTGCAGGACGGCGCGTCCTTCGGTGGCGTTGATCCGGTCTCCTCGCCACATGGCCTCGATCCGCTCACGCAGGCCCAGCGTGTCGGCCATTTCGACCAGCTTGGCAAGCGCGACCTCGTCGATCCGCTGACGCGAGAAGTCCATGAGCAGGCCCACAGCCTGTCGCGAAAAGCGCTCGTATCTGCCCGGATCGCGCGCAAACAGCTCCGCGGTGGGGACGGATTCCAGGCGAGCGGCGTGGGCATTGAGCTCAGTCCACAGTCCCAGGCGCGGACCGGAAGCGGCGGAAACGATCATGGCGATGTCCGGCAAAGGATCGACGGCTTATTGTAATGGCCGGACGCGACACGACGGCAGGATTTGCTTATCTGCACCTGAGCGTTAAACCCGAACACCGGTCGGCGCCACTTACGGGAACAACGTCACTGTCGCGAGCCCGGATGACCACAGCCGTACCCTCCGCGGATGTCCTGGGCGCAATGCTGGCCCGGGTGACCGGTGTCCTCGCCCGCGAACTGGCGAATCCGACCGAGCGGACGCCCGACTGGTCCGACGCCGAGTGGCGTCTTGCGCGGGCGGTCTGCGCAATCCAAGGGATCTCGGGCCTGCTATGCACGTGCCTCAGGTGGAGCGATGCGCCCGGCCCGTGGCGCTCATTCCTGGAGCAACAGCGCGATCACACGGCCGTCCGGCACCGGCGCATGCGGGAAGTGCTGCTGGAGCTCGACAGCGCGGCCAAGACGCACGGAATCCCCATCCTGGGGATGAAAGGATCGGCGCTGCAACGACTGGATGTCTACGCGCCCGGAGAGCGCCCGATGTCCGACATCGACCTGTTGGCGCACCCGGCGGATGCCGCAGGGGTTGCGCAAATACTGTGCTCCATCGGCTTTCGCGAAGACTCCGTTACGGAGCGTCATGTCACGTTCGTGCCCGTGGCCAGCCGGGCGCCCTCACTGCTCGGAGAGTGTGCCGCCAATGACGTCAAAATCGAATTGCATACCCGGGCGTGGGAGCAGCTTGGGGTCTGCTCGGTGGATGCCACGGAAAGCATTTTCCCGAAGAACACCGACAGCCCCGGCGTGCACTCGTATCCGTCCATCCCCGCCCTGATGTTTCATCTTGCTCTGCACACCGCAGGTAACATCGGGCTGCGCACACTGAGACTGCTTCAGCTTCACGATCTTGCGCGTGTTTCCGCACGGCTCACGGCGTCCGACTGGGAGAAAGTCGTGCGGCTTGCCGGGAGGGACGAGCGGCAAGCCTGGTGGCTGTTTCCGCCACTGTCCCTGATGCACCGTTACGCCGGCGCCGCTCCGCAACCCCTACTCGATTACCTGCGATCCGGCTGCCCTCGCACGCTGACCGGAGCCTGCGAACAACTCGGGATAGCGGAACTCTCCCTGTGTCACCCGTGGATCGTGCTCTTTCCGGGTCTTTTCTGGACGCGAACCGTCCCGGAGGCACTGCAGTACGTGTGGTCGCGTTTGTTCAACACCCCGGTTGCGGTACACACCCGGGCGTTGCGTGAGAATCCCTCTCTGGTCAACACCCGTTGGAACCGTCTCTCCCGGCTGGGCCGACTGGCGCGATGGGCAAGGGGGCGGGTACCCAGAGTGGGCACGCTGTCCGCCGTCGAAGCGGCGTTCGCCGATGCGATCTGACTACTCGCGATAGAAATCCGCAATCCTGTCGACGACGTACTGCAACTGCGCTTGCGTCAGTTCGGGAAAGACCGGCAACGCCAGCGTCTGAGCGGCGGCTCGCTCGGACTGCGGGAAGTCGCCCGGCTTATGACCCAGATAGGCGAAGCACGTCTGCAGATGCAGCGGAACCGGGTAGTAGATCTCCGTTCCGACTCCGGCCGCGGCCAGATACTCCCGCAAGGCGTCGCGCTCGCGCACCCGCAGGATGTATTGGTTATAGATGTGACGGAAGCCGAGTGTGGCGTGAGGAATCTCGACGGAGTCGCCGAGCCTGGCCCGCGCGAACGCCGCATTGTAGAACGCAGCATTGCGTTGTCGGGCGGCGGTCCACTCGTCCAGGTATTTGAATTTGACGTTCAGGACAGCGGCCTGCAGCTCGTCAATGCGGAAGTTGCCGCCGATGAACGAGTGATAGTACTTGGGCTTGCCGCCATGTACGCGCAGGATGTCCATGCGCTCGGCCAGCGCAGCGTCGCTGGTAACGCACATACCCGCGTCGCCGAAGGCGCCGAGGTTTTTGGTCGGGAAGAACGATAAACAACCGACGTCGCCAAAGCTGCACGCGCGCTTGTGATCATCATTCTCCGCGCCGATCGCTTGGGCCGCATCCTCGATCACACGCAACCCATACCGGCGAGCCGTGTCCATCACCGGCGGCATGTCGGCTACCTGCCCGTACAGATGGACGGGCATCAGGGCTTTGAGACGCCCCCCGGTGTTGCGATTGATGAGGACGCCATCGCGCCGCTCGCTGTGCTTCTGCAGAAATTCCTCGACGGCCGCCGGGGAAAGATTGAAGGTCACCGGGTCGATGTCGCAGAACGTCGGGCGCGCTCCGGCTCTGGCGATCGTGCCCGCGGTGGCGAAGAAGGTGAAAGGGCTGGTAATGACCTCATCGCCGGGCCCGATCTCGAGGGCCATGAGCGCCAGCAACAACGCATCGGTACCCGAGGACACGCCGATGCCGTAGCGGCACTGGCTGTACGCGGCAATCGAAGCTTCGAGCTCCTTTACCGCGGGTCCCAGAATGAACCACTGGCTGGCGCAGACCTTCCGGATGACGGCCTGAATCTCAGCTTCGAGCGGGTTGTACTGACTCTTGAGGTCCAGCAGCGGCACCTGCATCGCGGGTACCGGCTTCGGCTTGGCTACGGACATGCCTGCAATTGTAGCAGGCCGCGCCTTTACCTCTTATACCCGTAGTACTCGCAGAACCAGTCGACGAAGCGGCTGACGCCCTCTTCCACGCTCGTGGCGGGCCGATAGCCGACGTCGCGGACGAGGTCATCGATGTCGGCGAACGTCTCGGGGACGTCGCCGAGCTGCAGCGGCAGGAAATTCTTCGTCGCCTTGCGCCCCAGGCACTCTTCCAGCACCTCGATGTAGCGCATGAGCGGCACCGGCGCGTTGTTGCCGATGTTGTAGATGCGGAAGGGCGCGTTGCTGCTGGCCGGATCGGGGGCGTTGCTGTTCCACTTCGGATCGGCTTGCGCGGTCCGTTCGGACGCGCGCACCACTCCCTCGGCGATATCCGTAACGAAGGTGAAATCGCGCTTGTGGTTGCCGTTGTTGAAGACGTCGATCGGCTTACCTTCGAGAATGTTGCGCGCGAACATGAAAAGCGCCATGTCGGGCCGGCCCCAGGGCCCGTAGACCGTGAAGAAACGCAGGCCGGTCGTCGGCAGCTTGAACAGCGCCGAGTAGTTGTGAGCCATCAGCTCGTTGGAGCGCTTCGTGGTCGCGTACAGCGACAACGGGTGGTCGGCGATGTTGTGGACCGAGAACGGCATGTTGGTGTTGATGCCGTACACGGAACTCGTCGACGCATAAACGAGATGCTGCACGCCATGATGGCGGCAGCCCTCGAGGACATTGAGTGTTCCCGTGACGTTGCTGCGGATATAGGCGTGAGGGTCCTGTAAGGAGTAGCGCACACCTGCCTGAGCGGCAAGGTGCACGACCCGTTCGAACTTCTCGCGCGCGAACAGCTGCGCCATCCCGGCGTCATCGGCCAGATCCAGGCGGACAAAGCGGAACCCAGGCGTCTTTTCCAACTGTTCCAGCCGGGCGCGCTTGAGTGTGACGTCGTAGTACTCATTCAGGTTGTCGAGTCCAACGACCTCATGACCCTTCGACAGCAGCAGCTTCGAGGTATGGAAGCCGATGAACCCGGCCGCGCCAGTCAACAAATACTTCACAGACGTCCGTCCGTTTCCGCCGCCGGAAACACATGCTTGATATCGTAGACCACATGATTGTTCTTGCAGAGCTTTCGCACGCCTTTGATTCCCAGCTCGCGGAACTCGCGATGGGATACGGCAACGACGACGACGTCGTAAGTGCGGGGCTTCAGCTCACGAATCGGCCGCAGGCCGTATTCATGTTTGCACTCGGCTGCATCGACCCACGGATCATAGCAATCGACTTTGGCGCCGAACTTCTGCAGCTCGCGCACGACGTCCACCACTTTGGAATTGCGGATATCCGGGCAGTTCTCCTTGAAGGTCAGCCCCAGCACCAGCGCGCGCGAGCCATTCACGTGGATGCGCTTGTTCGCCATCAGCTTGGAGATCTGCTGGGCCACATACAACGACATGTTGTCGTTGAGCCGTCGGCCGGCGAGGATCATCTCCGGGTGATAGCCGATCGACTGCGCCTTGTGCGTGAGATAGTAGGGATCCACGCCGATGCAGTGTCCTCCGACCAGGCCCGGAGTGAACTTCAGGAAGTTCCACTTGCTGCCGGCGGCGCTCAGCACTTCCTCGGTGTCTATGCCGAGGCGGTTGAAGATCAGCGCCAGCTCGTTGATCAGGGCGATGTTGACATCGCGCTGCGTATTCTCGATCACCTTGGCCGCCTCGGCGACTTTCAGGCTCGACGCTTTGTGGGTGCCGGCCTTCACGATCGTGCGATAGAGCGAGTCGACGAAATCCGCGACCTCGGGGGTGGAGCCGGAAGTCACCTTCTTGATGGTGGTGAGCCGATGCTCCTTGTCGCCCGGATTGATGCGCTCCGGGCTGTAGCCCGCGAAGAAGTCCTGGTTGAACTTCAGCCCCGACTCGCGCTCGAGGATCGGAACGCAGACCTCTTCCGTGCAGCCTGGGTAGACCGTGGACTCGTAGACGACGACATCGCCTTTCTTGAGCACCTTGCCGACCGACTCGCTGGCGCGCACGAGCGGCGTCAGATCCGGGCTCTTGTATTCATCGATGGGTGTGGGCACGGTGACGATGAATACGCGGCAGCTCTTGAGGTCCTTGAGCTCCGTGGTGAAGCGCAACCGGGCAGCTGCTTTCAGCTCGGCACGCGTCGTCTCGAGCGTGCTGTCTTTGCCGGCTTCGAGTTCGGCGATTCGCGCCTTCTTGACGTCGAATCCAACTGTGTCGAAATGCTTGCCGAACTCGACGGCCAGAGGCAGGCCGACATATCCGAGACCGACAATGCCAATGCGGCACTTACGTAGATTGAGCACCCACTTCTCCTTATTGTCCAATAACCCTAACCGCGGGCAAAAAGCGTGGTTTTTTCCCGCTCGTCATGGCCGAAAGCCGCCTGCGGCGCTTTCGGCGCCGGCGGGCGGGGTCGCCCACAGGCACCGCCCGCCGCTCGCTTTGGCTATGATCCCCAACATCATCTCGTGCGCATTCAGTTCTTCTGCCGTGGCCACCAGCACCCTCAGGGGCACCGCAGGCCTGACGAGCGCGCGCACTTGCCCAGCACCGTCGGTCGAACGCGCCACCGCGCCGATCTCCCCCAGAGCCAGCGCGCTCTGGCCGCCGGTCATCGCGAGATAGACTTCGGCCAGGATCTGCGCATCGAGCAGCGCTCCGTGCAGCTCGCGTCTGGAGTTGTCGATGCTGTAGCGCTTGCACAGCGCGTCCAGGTTGTTTCTCTGACCCGGATGCATCTCCCTCGCCAGGGCGAGGCTGTCCAGCACCGAGCAAAGGGACGCGACGGTCCGCCCCCCCGCGGTACGGGACAGCTCAGCATCAAGGAACGCGACGTCGAATGCTGCGTTGTGGATCACGAGTTCAGCGCCTGCAATGAACTCGCAAAGGTCGTCGGCGATTTCGGCGAATTTCTGCCGGCCCTCGAGGTCGGCCCGGGAAATGCCGTGCACCTCCTCGGCCCCCTTGTCGATATCCCGCTCGGGATTCAGATACCGGTGAAATGTGCGCCGTGTCACTCTTCTGTTGACGAGCTCCACGCAGCCGATCTCGATGATCCGGTGACCCAGCTCGGGCTCGAGGCCGGTCGTCTCGGTATCCAGGACGATTTGTCGCATGGGGATTAAGTTTAACAGCCGGCCGTGTCGTCAGGTTCAATCGTCGTGGGCGCGTCCCGCCGCGATATCGTGGTCGCGTCCCCTCGCGGTGTCGTTGGCGCGTCCGTCGTGGGCGCGTCGCCGAGCGAGCTCGGTCCCATTCAACGCCCCAGCATCGCGTCGATGGCTTCGTTGGCCAGCCGGTCGACGTGCTCATTGCCGGGCACTCCGGCATGTCCCTTCACCCAATGCCACTGGATCTTGTGAACGGCGGCGAGGCGATCGAGCTCTTCCCACAGGTCCTGGTTCTTGACCGGCTTGCGATCGGCCGTGCGCCAGCCACGCGCCTTCCAGCCAGGGACCCACTCGGTGATACCGCGCCGGACGTACTCCGAGTCCGTGAACAGGCGCGCCTCCACCGGCCGCTTCAAAGCTTCCAGCGCGCGGATGACCGCAGTGAGCTCCATCCGATTGTTGGTGGTGTGCTGCTCGGCTCCTGCGAGCTCCTTGAACTGCTCGGCGAAACGCAGCGTAGCCCCCCAGCCTCCCGGCCCGGGGTTGCCGCGGCAGGCGCCGTCCGTATAAATCTCAACGACACTCATCGAGTGCCGCCGCCGCGTCCGGGTACATTCATGTTTGTGTTTGCGAGCGCGTCGTGGGCTTTACGAGACCGCCAACGACGGCCGGTTTCTGACGGTGCCGCGGCCGAATCGGCGTCAACGTGTACACACGCTTGCGAGCCTTCAGCAGATACGCGCTGGCCGGCAACGGATGCGTGAGGCCTCTGCGCAGCAGCGCTGCGGCGTCCGCCGATTGTCCCGAGCCCCAGGGACTGCGGAACAAATAGTGCTGCACGGACGTGACTTCGTACCCCAGGAGCACCAGCCAATCGCGCACTCGCCGCTCCGGCAGGATCCTGCGCAAACTGGGTGGAAATCCAGTGCGGCTCGCCCGTGCGCGCAGCCCCCACAGGCTCCAGGGGCGGAACCCCAGCACGAGGAGGTTCCCTTCGCCCACCAGAACGCGGTCCACTTCTCTGACGATCGCGTAAGGGTCGGTCGCAAATTCGAGCGTGTGAGGCAGCAGGACGGCGTCGATCGAATCGCTCACGACGGGCAATTGCGACGGCCTTCCTACTATGTGGGCGCCGCACGGGAACCCGGGCGCCGCCACTATTGTCTGATGGCGCGTTCGGCTGCAGGCGAGCAACTCCCGTGCCCCGCCCCAGGCGCCAACCTGGAGGAGCTCCCAGCCGAAAACATCCTCCAGAGCCTCGCCGAGAAGCTCCGATTCGGCGGCCAACAGGGCGCGGCCAAGCGGCTCGCGCCACCAGGCGCTGAGCGCCGCGTCTCGGTCCAGGATGCGTGAAGTGCGAACTGGCACAGGGTAAGGACTGGCAATAGTGTGAAAAAGCCGGTTAAATTTCCGCAGGCTCAGCAGTAGCGTCCAATAACGATGAAGGGGCCGAAGCGTGCTTTCGAGCGACCGGCGGCACTGAGTATAGATTGAGGGTATCGACTTGGCGACGGAAGCGATTGCAAGGGCGCGGGGAGCCGCTATTTTTTCCGGCATTTTTGCCGCCATCGGGCTCCTCTCGGGCTGTGCCCACGCCCCTCCCCAGCACGCCCGCGAAGTCCTGGTCGTGCAGCCGCCGCCACCCCCGCCGGTAGCCGAGCCGCCCGTTCCGCCCGAGGCTCCGAGCAGCACCTTGCCCGAGCCGCCCGTTCCGCCTTCCGCGCAATCTCCCTCAACCGACACCACCGCCGAGCCCGCTCCCGTAGCCGGCCTCGCGCCCGCGCAGTACGCGGACCTTCTCGACCGGATGCGCGCCGGATTCAAGCTCGAAGCCAAGGACAACCGTGCTGTCGAGCAGCAGCTCAACTGGTTCGTCAACAACCCCGACTACCTGGAGCGGGCGTTCGGACGCTCCGAGCTTTACCTGTACCATATCGTGACCGAGCTCGAGGCCCGCGGCATGCCCCTCGAGATCGCTCTCCTGCCCATCGTCGAAAGCGCCTTCGAGCCGTATGCCTATTCCAGGGCGAGCGCCTCGGGGCTGTGGCAGTTCATTCCCGATACGGGCTCGCGCTTCGGTCTCAAGCAGGATTGGTGGTACGACGGCCGCCGTGATGTCGTGGAATCCACGCGCGCCGCGCTCGACTATCTCCAGTCGCTGCACGACGAATTCAACGGGGACTGGCTGCTGGCCATTGCCGCATACAACTGCGGCGAGGCGGCCATCGAGCGGGCCGTCGAGATCAACCAGACCGCCGGCCGGCCGATCGACTTCTGGAGCCTGCGGCTGCCGAAGGAAACCCAGGCCTATGTGCCGAAGCTGCTCGCGATGCGCCGGCTCGTGTTGGATCCGGAGAGCCTCGGGCTCGTCATGAGCCACATTCCGAACCAGCCCTACTTCGCCCGCGTGGATACGAAGGGCCAGATCGATCTCAAGGTGGCCGCGGAAGTCGCCGGCGTCACCGCTGAGGAAGTCTACGAGTTGAACCCGGCATACCATCGCTGGGCCACGGACCCCTCGGGTCCGAACTATCTGCTGCTGCCCGTGGACGGAGCCCAGGTGTTCGAGCAGAACATCGGTCAGCTCAGTGACGATGAGCGCATGCACTCTACCCACTACAGGGTCCAGCGCGGCGATTCCGTCGCATCGGTATCGCGGAAATTCCACACCACCGCCAACGTCATCCGCGAATTGAACGACGTGCCCTCGGGTGCGCTGACAGTCGGTATGGACCTGCGTGTCCCCTCGGCGAACGTTCAGTTGCCTCCGAAGGTGATGCTCGCCGCAGCCCGTGTTGATGGACGTGTCAAGAATATGCGCCGACGTCTGCACGTCCACGTGCACGTCGCCCGAGCAGGAGACTCGCTGTGGGGAATCGCGCGGCGCGCCGGCATGGACGTCAACACGCTCGCTTCGATCAACGGAATGCATCCCGGCGACACGCTGAAGGCGGGTCAGCGGATCAAGCTGTCCGGCTCCGGCGCTTCGGGTGCGCTAGCTTCCAGGACCGTCGCTGAGGACTCTGTCGCCGCGGGCGAGGCGTCGACATCGAGCGCCGCATCGCGCCGCGTGACCTACACGGTCCGCAGCGGCGACACGCTCACGCAGATCGCCAAGCTCTTCCAGGTCTCGGTAGCGCAAATTCTCACCTGGAACGGCATGGGCTCTCACAGCCCGATCGTCCCGGGCCAGAAGCTCACGATTCGGGTCGCCAGCCGCGGCGGGTGAAGCATCGCAGCGAGCCACGCGCGATTTTTCGGCAAGACCGCTAAACTCCGCTCTGCACTGAACACCCGTCCGGGTTGCGGAGGCATGACAATGGGATTCCTGGCCGGCAAGCGCGCTCTGATCGTGGGCGTGGCGACAGACCGCTCGATCGCTTGGGGCATCGCACAAGCCATGCATCGCGAGGGCGCGGAGCTCGCCTTCTCTTACGCGAACGACAGGTTTAAAGAGCGCGTTGCACCGCTTGCAGAATCGATCGGGTCAAAACTGCTCATGCCCCTCGACGTTACGATCGACGAGCAGATTGACGGGGCCTTCGACCTCCTCAAGCGGGAGTGGGGTCAGATAGATGTAGTCGTTCACGCAGTGGCTTATGCGCCGCGCGAGGCAATAACAGGCAGCTTCGTGAGCAACACGACACGCGAGGCGTTTCGTGTCGCCCATGACGTGTCGAGCTACAGTTTTACCGCGCTCGCACGCGGCGCTCAGCCTCTGATGGCCGGGCGACAGGGCGCCCTGTTGACTCTCTCGTATCTGGGAGCCATCCGGTCGATCCCGAACTACAACGTCATGGGTGTCGCAAAAGCGAGCCTAGAGGCGAGTGTTCGATTCCTGGCGGCCGATCTCGGTCCCAGCGGCACGCGTGTCAACGCCATTTCCGCCGGTCCCATCAAGACTCTTGCGGCCGCGGGCATTGCTGGTTTCCGCAGCATGTTGAATCGCGTAGCGGAGGTCGCTCCGTTGCGGCGCAACGTGACGCTCGAGGACGTGGGCAACGCAGCTGCGTTCTTGTGTTCAGACCTCGCAGCGGGAATCACCGGCGAAGTGCTTTACGTCGACAGTGGGTTCAATACTGTCGGGATGAGCTTTCCACAGGAAGAATAAAGAGAGTCCAACCCATTGATTGGTAAGTAATAAATTAGCTGTGTACAGTCTGTGTGCGCGTAAAGCCAAACCGCCGCTGACTTTTTGTAGCACTCCCTGTCGATACCCAACTTGCTATTTTCTAGAGAACAACCGCCGCTTCGGTCGCAACCGGCGGGCCCTCCTGCATCAAAGCACTAGTATAGGGTGCTCGGCGCAACGGAGAACCAAGTCCGTCTGGGAGTGCGTTCAACCGTGACGCGGTCTCGGGTCGGATTACAACGATAAATCAGCTGCGCCTTATCTCTCACGTTCGAGAGTCTGCCAGGATTGAGAATGGCGGCAATGCTGCCTTCGCAACGTGCCGAGGGAGCGAGCAGTCCATTCTGTTGTTGCTCTTTGAGATAGCGGCCCAAGTTGTGGGTGAACGCGTAGCTTTTTCGGTCGGTGAGTCTCGGTGTCAGCGGGCCGGCCTGTCGGGCGTCGATCAGCAGAGCGTCGCAGCGGACGTCGAACAGACGGCGCTCGCCGACGATGTCGCGATTTTCCTCGGGAAAGCTATCCAGCAGAAAGCGATGCCAATGGAAAATGGTTTCGTATACGGATGTTCGCATCTCGATGGCGCCGTAC
>Ga0070681_10005263_pt1 | contig 12492 bp, 11 predicted proteins | sample KBSC83BmetaG_FD_65650 | JGI IMG/M metagenome (GOLD analysis project Ga0070681, IMG submission 65650) | Corn rhizosphere microbial communities from Kellogg Biological Station, Michigan, USA - KBS C8-3B metaG | ecosystem: Host-associated > Plants > Roots > Rhizosphere | place: USA: Michigan...
CGGGGTCGAAGTCGCCTGCGACGCACCACGCGCTGACGACTTTGCCGCCTGCCTGTTTGATGGGACTCAGCGAGAGGAAGTCGCCTCGAGTGACGGCATCCATCGAGGCGCCAGTCTCTTCTTCGAACTCGCGCTTCGCGACGCTCAGCGGGTCTTCGCCCGGTGTGTACTCGCCCTTGGGAATCGACCAGGCGCCGTCGTCTTTTTTCGCCCAGAAGGGGCCGCCGGGGTGGACGAGAAGCACCTCGAGCCCCGCCCCGCCGTGACGGTAGAGGAGAATGCCGGCGCTGAGTTTCGGCACCGCCCGGAAGAGCCTACTTCGCCATGCCCACCATGTAGTCGACGGCCTGCTTCACGAGGTCATCGGGCGCGTCGGTGCGGCCACCCTTGGGCGGCATCACGCCCGTTTTGCCCTGGTACCCGGCCATGGCATGGTGGTACAGCGTGTCCTTGCCCTCTGCGATACGGGGAGCCCAGGCCGCTTTGTCGCCAGCCTTCGGAGCACCCGCGATGCCTGTGCCGTGGCAGGCGCTGCAGGTCTGCTTGAACAGCTCCTCACCGGTTTTCGGCATCGCGGCCGCCGCTCCGGCGGCCCCAGCCGAGGCGGTGGTGTCGGGCTTGATCGCCAGAGCGGAGTTGTCCTGTCCCGCGACGGCCTCCTGAGCAAGGGGGGCGATGTTCTCCTGCACGCTTTTCAGGTACTGCGCCTCCTCGTGGACCTGCTTGTCCTGCGTTTCGCTCGCAACTACTCGCGCCAGAACGAAGATGACGATGGCGATAGCCACCAGAAGCCCGATGACCATGCTGAAAACGTTGAAGAAATGGGTGTCCTGCTTGCTCACGATGTCATCCGCGTAGGGGAGGCCGATGTAAAACGACCGCGGAGTATACCGGGTCAGCCCGGGATTCCGTAGCCCGCGTAGCGCGCCGGGCGCTTGTTGGTGCTTTGCGACCGGGCGTATACGGAAGCCGGCCGAGAACGACCTGCAACGAGGGGACAGCGATGCCAAATCCTAAGCTGAAAGGTGTATTCCTTCTGGGCGCGGCGCTCACGACGCTGGCCTTTGGAGCCTGGGGCGCCGACCCGCAAGGACCGGCTGCGACGCATGCGGGGACCAAGGCGGCCGCTTCTGCTGGCAAGGAGCCGATGACCGATGAGCAGATCATCTCCAGCGCGACGTCCGCGGCGCCGGCAAAGGTGGCCAAGGCAGTTACGGTGGTGGCCATGGATGCGGACGGAAAGATGCGTACCGTGCGCAAGGGAACGAACGGTTTCACCTGCATGGCGGACAACCCCGCCACGCCCGGACCGGATCCGATGTGCATGGACGCGAATGCAATGGAGTGGGTGCACGCGTACCTTTCCCACGCGGCTCCGCCGGCGGGGAAGATCGGTTTGATGTACATGCTGGCGGGTGGGACGGACGCCAGCAACACGGACCCCTACGCGACCGCGCCGACCGCGTCGAATCACTGGATCAAGACCGGTCCCCACATGATGATCGTGGGGGCTGATGCGAGCTTCTACGACAACTACCCCAAGGGCGCGGATCCCGATACATCGATTCCATACGTGATGTGGGCCGGTACGCCGTATCAGCATCTGATGGCGCCAGTGAAGTGAACGAGTAAAGTGAACGAGTGAAGTAACTAATCCCCTATCACGGAGCGCACCGACAGCTCATACGTGCGCCCGAGCGGTGAGCCGCCGCGAAAGCCGGTAATCGTGTTGGCAAACGGGGGGTCTTTGTCGAGAAGGTTCTGGATGCCAACCCCGATCCGCAAGGATCTCCCGAGCCACCCACCGAAGGGTTTCTCGAGCTGGTAGCCCACGCGCGTGTCGAGAGTACCGAGCGAGGAATAGGGGAGGCCGGCGTAGAAACCGCCGCTGCGATAGTTGTAGAAGGCGGCCGCATCCCATTTCCGCAGCTGCCACCGGATCTGGCTGGAGGCTGTCCACTCCGGGGGCGCTTCGGTGTCGTCCGTGCTCACGATCTGCGTGCCGGCGATCAGCTCGTTGCGCGAGCTGAGATACCGCTTCGCGAAGCCGCGAAATGTCAGCGTCCCAAACTTCGGGCTGGTGTCGGAGAACTGCGCGAAGAGAATCAGATCGCGGTCCTCGCGCCGACCCCCGTTGAAAGGCGTGATGTCCACTTGCTCTATCGCCCCGGGTTCGCCGGCGGCGATGTCCGCTTCGGTCGGGGGAAGCCGGGTGACACGCCCCGGTAGTGCGAATTCGTTATCCAGGATGTCCTGCGCGGAGAAGTTTCTCTGCTGGCCCTCCTGCGTGGTCTCCTCATAGGTCACCGCTAGTTTGAGCTTCCGGGCGAACGGCGGCGTCCACACCGCCGAAAGCATGAGCCGGCTGACGAGAGGCGGGTTGCGGGCGTCCGGCTGATTGCTGACCACCTGCACGTTGCTTGCGATGGAATTGCCCCGCTGCCGATCGATGAGCGTCTGGTTGTAGTCGACCGTCAGTGGAAACAACACCACAGGCGCCGGTGTCAGCTCCTTCGAATACTCCGCACGCAGCATCAGCGGCTTCGCGGGAGACCACGCGACAGCGGCGTTCTCGCTCAGAATCGACTCGCCTTCGGCGCGTCCGATGCCGATTCCGAGCTGCGTATTGAGTTGGTACGCTCCCGGTCGCTCATCCGCAGGCGCCGTCCACGGAATGTCGAGGAGACCGTTCAGCACCTGTGTTCTGACATCGAGTCGCGAGGACTGCAGGACACCGGGCGTCTGTTGATCCAACTCCTGGCTGTCGTGAGTTGCATACGTCGATAGCGTCAGCGTCGCCGGCGACTCCAGCTCCCGGACCTTGAACGCGGGTACCGTGAGCTCCGCGCTGACGCGTTGTGAGGTCAGGCGGCTGCGGCTGACCGTCCGCGGCTGGATGGATTCCACCGGATCGATGCTTTGGCGGCTGTCGTTGTCCCGCCGCTCCAACCCCATGTGCACAACCAGAGGACCCACCCATCCTTCACTCACCTGACCGCCGGATTCGATCCGTTGTGTCGAGTCGTCGGCCGTTCCAACACTGCGGCGATCGGTCGTGAGCCCGGGGTACAAGGCCGCGTTAGCCGAGCCCGCGCTCGTGTCCGCAAAGGGGTTGAAGCGCTCTGCCGGATCCGCCGCGGCCAGGGACGCGGCCAGCTTGCCCGGGTCGAGATCGTGCGTCTCACTATTGGATACGCGATGGTTGAGGTCGAACCGCCCTTCCCAGGTCCAGGTCGCGGAGAGCTTGCCATCCGCGGAGATGAATCCCGAGCGCCGGTCTGCGGAGGTCTCACGTTGAACGGCGCCGAACCCGCTGTGGACGAGTCCGATCTCGATATCCTGTCCAAACGGACTGTAGGCGGCAGGCACCACTACTGCCGGGCTTACCGCAGTCACCGGCGGCGGACCTGCTTGCTCCGAGGTCGTGCGCGAGAAGGAGTACCCCGCGTGCAGCTTGGTATCCGGGGTCAGTGAGTAAGTCAGGTCGCCGTTCGCAATGTTGGATTTGGAGGGAGCCACCAGGTAGAGGAAGCCGGAGGTGTTGAAACGGCGCAGGCCCGCAGGGCTGATCGTTCCTGCCGGGGCGGCGGCGAAATCTCCAGGAACGAGCGGGTGATCGGGAGCGGTCTGCGGCGCCAGGGCGATCGAGGCGGGCTGACCGTTCGCATCCGCTACGCCATGCAATGCCCCGGCGACCGCCTCCACGACGGGCGCCGTGCCATACGGCACTCGATAGTCGGTGCCGCCTTCCAGTGTGTCATCCTGAGTTCGCGAGAAGTCCCGTTCACTGGCGAGCAGCGGGTCCTGTTCGCGATGAATCAGATTGAGGGTCCCACTGAGCCTGTCGAGTGTGTAGCCGGCGAACGCGTTGAGCTGACTTTGCCTCCCGCCTCCCTTCCCGGCGCTTCGCTGGCGCGCGCCAAGGTTCGCGCCGTTGTATTTCTGCTTGAGAATCACGTTGATGACCGTGCCCACGATACGGGGGCGTCCATCAGGCATGACTCCGGAGGTGCTGACTTCGATTCTTTCGATGCGAGCGGCAGGAATGGTCGAGATGTCCACGGTGCTCTCGTGGCCATCGATGAACACGATTTGCTGAGTGCCCGGCAGGACAGTCGGCAGTTGACCTAGAACTTCATCCGCGGTGAACGCGTCCGTGCGGGTGATGAAATCAGAGTCGTATAGCTCGATGGGGTTGAGCGGTGCGGGCGGTGTCGGGCGTGTGCCTTCGACGCGAACTTCGGCCGGCGCCGGCGGCGGCGTCTGGCAGAAAGCGGGCAGCGGCAGACATAGCCCTGTCATCAGGACCCACCCTGCTGCCGATCCCTGTTTCATCCGCGCACATTAAGCGAAGCACCCGGGGAATAGTGTCGGCGCGAGCGGCGCCACCGCAGTGCGGTAGCGCAGCGAACCGCATGCACGGATGCATTTGGTTGCGAAATCAGGGGATTGCAGCGTTCAGGGGCGATTCACTGCCCTGGCAGCAAACTTGCCGCACGTGAGGAAATCCTCACACGAGAGAATGACGGAGAACTTCCATGCGTACTGCGTTGCTTTCATCGCTGGCCGTCGTCGGACTGGGTGTTGCCGCCGCGGGCGCTACGACGACCGCGAAGGCTGGAGACTGGTCCGTCGGTGTTGGAATCGGCATACCGGCGCCGGTTGTCGTGCTGCCGGAGCCCGCCTACCCGCCGCGCGTGGTCAGGTACTACGGCCCGCCAACTTACTACTACGGGCCCCGTTATCGGCACGACTGGCGTTGGGAGGAGCGTCGCTGGCATGAGCGTCACGAGGCTTGGGAGCGTCATCACGATTGGGACCGCCACCACGACTGGAATGGCCGCCACGATTGGGATCGGCACTGAGACGATTGGCCGGTCCGTCGGACACCACGACGGACCGGTCCCGGAACCTGATGCGCCACCGGCGGTCCTGGCGCACTCGGATCAGGTTCCTCTGATGTGGATGCCGCCGTTGGTCGTTTGAACGGACAATTCCGGACCGCCACCGTTCAGCGCCCCACGAACCTGCCGCCTGCTGTCATATCCCTGCATCGTGACCGGCAGATCCAGCGTGATCCCTCCATTGGTCGTGCTGGCATCCAGTGTGGCTTTCAAGTCCGTCGGGAGAGTCAGGTCCACGCCCGCGTTGCTGGTGTGGATCTTCCAGGCCGAAGACATTGTGGAGCCGGACTCGGCCCGGGCGACGATGCCGCCGTTGCCCGAGGAGAGGTCCAGGCTCTCGAATCGCCCGTCCGCCTGCAGCTTGCCGTTCGTGGTGGACAGGTCGCACTTCCCCTCGAGGCCTGTAGCGATGATCGCGCCGTTGCTGGTGCGAGCTTTCAGAGTGCCCTTGAGCGCGGTGAGATTGAGCGCTCCGTTGCTGGAGCCGAGATCGATCACCCCTGCCAGTTGCTCCGCCCGGATCTCGCCGTTGCTGGTGTGAAGAGAGATGTTGCCGTTGAGCGAGGCGACCTCGACCTTGCCGTTGCTCGTCTGGACCTGCAGGTTGGCGTTCTTGGGCATGCGCACTTCGATATCCAGCCGATGGTTGCCCCAATGGCCCCACCCCCACCCGGTGCGCTGGTCCGCCAGCGCCGTGAGCTCCACCAGATTGCCGTCCTGCCTGGAGTCAATGGGAAGCTCCGACGCCCACTCCGTCTTGTCGTACTTCACCTCGAATTCCACCTTGTTGGAATCCGAGGTGGTGACGTGCACGAAGCCGAAACTGGCGCGTACGTGGACGTCCGGGTGGGCACTGACCGAGTAGGACCTGGCGTATTCCTCGAGATTCGTTGCGGAACGCGCGGGGGCGGCGAAAGCGGCGGCCACGAGGATCGCGCAGGAGAGGCCGGTTCGGGTCAGGCGGAAGGGGTCGGTGCTCATGGGGCGGAGCCTTGTTGCCAGCCGAGGGCGATTACAGCAACTTAGCACCGCTGGAGGCTGGCGCTTCACGGCTGGGCGTGGGAAGGCCCCGGTTCGTCCCGTCCCGGGCCGCTGAATACAACCAGGTGGTGGTCAGCGAGCTGGATCGCCACCGATGCGGCGAAGCAACTGTATGGTTTCGATGAGAACGCCGCCGGCGCCGACGGCAGCAGCGCCTCCATTCACATCGCCTACCGCGACATGACGCTCTCCGGCATCGGCCCGGGCTCCCGACATGTGAAGATCGCGATCGAGCCCATTCCAGTGGACCCCACGTGCATGCTGACGTCTCACGGCACCGGTGCTGCCTGGTACCAGGGTCGGGTCTGCAGGGGTGCTGAAGCTCCGCTGCATCTGGGGCTGGATGTGCTGAGGCATACGCACCTGTATTTCGCGACGAAAGAGCAGGCGTTTTACTTGTCGGATGCCGAGGCGGCGGAGTAGGGTGTAGCGGATCGGGCAACATCGGCGGAGCCGGCGATGATCAACGGAGGACACGTCGTCATCTACTCGAAGGACGCCGACGCTGATCGCGCGTTGATTCGCGACGTGCTGAAATTCAAATACGTCGACGTGCACGGCGGCTGGCTGATTTTCAAGCTGCCCCCTTCCGAGCTGGCCGTTCATCCCTCCTATGAGAATGACCGGCACGAGTTCTATCTCATGACGGATGATCTCGACCTGGAGATCAAGGCTCTCAGGAGCGCTGGGGTCGAGTGCGATGCGGTTTCAGAGCAACGTTGGGGACGCTCGACACGCATCCAACTGCCCGGAGGTGGAGCTTTGGGGCTGTATCAGCCTCGGCACGAACGGCCGTAGCGAATAGAATCCATCCGTCCCCCGCTCCGGTCAGGATTTCAGCCGCACACCTCTGTACGCCCGCTCATTCGGTCGCTCCTACGACAGCCATGCATGGCAGCCCGAGGCCGCCCGTCGCGAACGGGCTGCCCGGGACCTGCGTGAGCGCACCGGTGATCTTGTTGATCGCATACACCGAGACATTTCGCGAGCTCGAGTTCGCGACGTAGAGGAAGTTGCCGCTCGGATCCGTGCCGGCCGCCGTCGGGAGAAGGCCGGCGGCGAATGGGCTGCCGGGCACGAGAGTCAGCGCGCCCGTGTGCGCTTCGATCGTGTACGCATCGATGCTGGCGGAACCCTGATTCGCAATATAGACGAACCGGCCGCTCGGCTCAGTGGCAACACCCGCCGGGGTAAATCCGGTGGAGAGATAGGGGCTGCCCGGGACCTGCGTGAGCGCACGGTCGGAGGGGTCGATCGCGAACCCTGAGACCCGGTCCGAAGAGGAGTCGGCCACATAGACGAAATGGCCCGTCGGGTCGACCGCCGCCGCGCCGGGATTCGCGCCGGTGAGGTAGGGGTTACCGGTGTCCAGGAACGGCAGCAGTTGCCCAAGTTGCTCCTGATCGACGAGAGGCAGATGGACGATGTCGTACGCGGCGAGCCGGCTCGTGCTGCCGTTGGTGGCAAAGGCGGTCAAACCCTGCAGATCGAGCGCCAGCGCGTTCGGATCTCCGCCGCCGGCGGTCGCTACTGGCGCACTCAGCGTGCCGTCCGCAGGGTTCACGACGAAGCGCGTGACGGTGTTATTGCTGCGATCGGCGAGGTACGCAAATGCGCCCCCCGCGCCGATGGCGATTGCGTCGCCCTGAATCTGCTGAGTGAAGGCAGGTATCAAAGCACCGCTCGATGAGTTGATGCTGAACCCCAGCACCTGACCGGGCGCCCCGTTGGCCGAACCGACTACCGCGTAGAGGAAACGGCCACGCGGATCGGCGGCAACCGAGACCACTTTCCCGACCGACGTGGTGCCGATCGCGGTCAGTGCGCCACTCTGCGCATCCACGCGAAAGGCCGTCACGATGCCCGCAATCTCGTCGCCGACATACACGAATTTCGGTTCAAAAGTGAGCGGCTGTACGCCCTTCGTCGTCGCTATCGAGACAGAGGTGCCCCCGCGGACCGACAGCCCAACGGGCGATAGCGCGCCGGTCATGTTGTTGATCGCGAACGTCGAGACGCCGGTTTCGCTCCCTGGTAAGAGGCCCTCGTTGTGACTCTCGAAGAGGAAGCGGCCGCTCGGATCGACCGTGATGTCGCCAAGATTCCCGGCTGCGGGAAACGGGCTGTTCGCGACGGGCGTGAGCGCGCCGCTCGCCGCATCGATCGTGTACACAAAGATGCTGCTCGGAGGCGAATCGCCACCCCCTTCGGGAGTGCTGCCGACAAAGAGAAAGCGGCTCTGCGGATCGATACTCAGCGCCACTGGAAACGCGGGGCCCCCGAACGGGCTGCCGGGCACTTCTTTCAGCGCACCGTTCGCGCCGATCCGGAATGCCGAGACGTTGAGTGTGTCGCCATTGGCAACGTAGAGGAACTGCCCGAGCGGGTCGATCTGCATGTCGAAGGGCAGCGTCTGCGTGCCGAGCGAAGTGACCGCAGTCTGGGTCAGGAGCCCGGTCGTGGTATTCATGGCATACGTCACGACCGTGCTCGAGCCCTGATTCATGACATACAGGACCGGAAGCCTCGGGTGCACCAGAATCACCGCTGGGCTCTGCCCGCCCGAGTTGATGATTCCGCCCTTGATGGGTGTGAGTGCGCCGGTCGATGAATCGATCGAGAAGGGCGAGATGTCGTTCGAGAACTGATTCACCACGTAGAGAAAGTGGCCGCCTGAATCCGTCGCCGCACTGATCGGGCCCCGGCCGCCGGTACCCTGTGGATTCATCCCGGGGACGGAAGTGAGCCCACCGCTCGCCGGGTCGATGCGATACGCGCCGACGCTGCTGCTATTCGGTTGCGTCTCGTACAGGAATCGATCGGTCGGATCGACGGTAACCGAGAAGCCGATGGCTCCGGTGTTGGCAACTCCAGCGAAGTGCAACTGACCGGTCGCCTCGTCGACCGCATAAATCGAAATGGTGCCGTCGGTGTTCGCCGTGTATGAGAAGCGCGCGATCGTACTGCTTGTACAGACGACGCCGACGTCGGTGACATTGCCGTGAACGATGCCGCTGCCGCGGTTGACGACGCAGCTCTGAGTAGGGTTGACCGGCTGCTGGCGAACCGTGATGTCGTACTTGCCGCCCTGGGTGGTGGGCGTTTTGAACGTGAACGCGCCGTTTGTGTTCACCGCAAGATCGTTGCCGCCTTCGTTCTGCAGGATGAGGCCGGTGCCGCGCAGCCCGCTGACCGTGCCGCTGATGGACCCGGCCCATGCGCTCTGTGCGCTGAGTGCGAGAAAGAGGAACGCCGGGCCGGTGACCAGTCGATTGCGCGCGAGCATGGGCCTCTCCGTTTTGCCGATACGAATTTCGGGGCGCGACACTGCGACACCCTTTTGAAAAGGAAGACGCCGTTGCGGGAAGAACGCGGACACGGGAGCGCTCACTGGACACGGGCAGCGCTCACACTCGTACCAGCCATCCCTTCGCGACTGGGCGGCCTCGGGCCGCGGATTGCCCCCGGGGCCGGTGGGGAGGGTAAATCGCTGAATTTGGCCCGTCGTTAACTGGAACTGATCAGGTTGCGCGCAGGCCTGTCGTTACGGGCACGCGTGCCGCTTTCACTGCCGGGAGCAATCCGCCGATGGCGCCGATACTCAGCGCCCAGCCGACGCCTAACAGAGCCAGTTGGGGCGTGACCACAAGAGGGAAGGTCGATCCGAGAGGGCCCCTCGCAACGAGCCCGTCGAAGCCAACCCAGGCGATGAGCGTGCCAAGCAGAGCGCCGGGCATCGCGAGCAGGATCGACTCCGACAGGATCGACGCGACAATGGGTGAGGCGTTGAAGCCGAGCGCTCGCAAGGTAGCCAATTCACGGCGGCGGCCGTCGACAATGGCATACAGCGAATTGGCCGCCCCCATAGTCGCTGCCACCGCGATGATCGTGCCCACGAAGTAGCTGACGAACTTGAGCATGCCGATGAGCTGCTGCGTGAACGACGCCACAAGTTCCTCCTCACGCCAGGCTTTGAGGCGCAGCGATGGATCTGCCTTGAGTGCGCCCGCGAGCGTGGAGAATGCCCCCGCCGACTCGAGCATCACGTCTGCCTCGTTGTAGGCGTTGCGCCCAAACGCGGACAACATGGTCGCGCCATCGGCATACAGAGCGCAGTTTCCCGCGGTGCGACCGTAGTCGAAGATGCCGACGACGACCCACTCGCCACCGAGCATGTGCTTCTTGTCTCCCAAACCCATATCCTCGAACTGTGCAGCGCAACTGCTGGTCGCGATCAGCTCATGCAGTCCGGGCCTGAACAGGCGTCCGGAGGTCAGATGCAGGTCCACCAGATAGTCGGTGAGACCCGGGGTAACGCCATGCACGACATAGCTCGTCGGATGACCGTCGCTCCTGTAGCGCGCCCGCACAGCCCCCAGTGCCTCGAGCACGACGATGGGCTCACCCCGGGCATTGCGCTTGAGGCCGGGCAGCCCGCGGATCAGAGGAACCGTCTCCGCCAGGATGCGGCTCTGGACCGGCGGCTGTGCATCGGCACTGATCAGGAGAGCACGATCGGGCCGCACGTTGCCCATCGCTTCCCGACGCGCTCCGACAACCATGGCGAGCATGGCTACGAGCACGCCGACTGCGCAGGTCACGCTGATGACGATCGTGAACGCCAGCCCCGGGCGCGCCGGGATGCCCCCCAGACTCATGCGCAACAGGACGGAGAACTGTTTTGCGAGGGTCATCTTTCGCTTTCTAGCGGCCGGCCAGTGCATCGACCAGCGGGAGCCCTGCGGCCCTGAAGGCCGGGAAGGCTGCGCTGAACAGGGCGATGAACACCGCACCGAGCAAGCCAAAGCCGATAACGGCGATGGGCATGGAGAGTCCGGGCACGAAGTTGCCGGCGTAGGGAAACACGATCATGGCCGCCAACAGGCCGATGAGCGCGGCGACCACGCAGACCACCAGGCCTTCGGCGATGACCATCCCGAACACCGCGCGATCACTGAAGCCCAGCGTCTTCAGCACCGCGAGCTCCGGGGCTCGCTCGCGGATCGTCTGCATCATCAGGACGGCGGTGGAGAAGACCAGAGCAACGAGCACCGCGCTGACGATGGCACGGATAGCGTAGTTCAGATTGACGATGGACTGCAGTTGCTGAGCGCGCATCTCCTGGAACGATACTGTCTGGGTCTCGTTGAACGAGTTGGCGAAGGTCCGGTCGATGGCGCTGGCCACCTCCCCCGCCTGCAGCGGATCGGAGGCGACCACATAAAGGTTCGCCAGGGTGCCCTTGCCCTGTGCCCGCGATTCATCCAGGTAGGCGTAATTGGCAACGATGAAACTACCTGCGCCGGGCTCGTGATCCGCAAACAAGCCCACGATCTCGAAATCCCAGGTAGCCGACCCGTCGCTCTGCAGTACGCTCGAGGTCAGGGGAATCCGCTGTCCGATGTGCCAACCGTATTTGCTGGCGAAGTCCGCAGTGACCAGCACGCCGTCGCGGGTGTTGCGTAGCGCCCGTAGCTCCTTGGGCTGCACCTGGAAGATATCCCCCAACAGTGTCAGGTAGTCCTCGCTCGGGACGATTCCCATGACGAACACGGTCTCGGTGGGCTTTTGATACGTTGTCAGGATGCCATCGGTGGCCTGGGCCAGCTTGACGCCGGGAATCCGCCGCAGCCGGTCGAGGTAGGCGATGGGCAGAGGCGCTGCGCCGAAGACGGCAGGCTGGACGGAAAGTACGTCCGCCCGGGTGTCGGCGATCAACCGTTCCACGCCCGATTTCAACCCCTGCAGCACGCCGAACAGTGCGAAGCCCACCGCGACCTGCAGCAGGATGAGCGCCGTACGCCCGGGCTTGCGCCAGATACCCGACCAGATGAGTGGGAGGTGCTTCACACAGTGTCCTGCGGCCGCATTGTACGGTCGGCAAGCCAACCCGGCGAACCGGGCCGAGTAAAATCCGGCTGTCCGGTTTGCGCGCGATTCGGCGTCTGACCGGAAAGCCATCACCCATTAATGAGAGAGGTGAATTCGTGACAGCGCGACTGATCAGTCTGCTGGGAACGGCCTGCGCCCTGGTCTTGTGTGCATCGACGCCCTCACCGGTGCCCGCAGCTCAGCTCAACATCACAGCGAACGAGTGCCAGCCGTTCTTCGAGCCGCCGGAGAACTTCGGGCGTTCCGAGAAGGGCATCTTCACACAGCCGGGGGTTGTAAACGGCGAGGTCGTCTGCTCCGTGCCGCGAATCCCAGATGGCGGAGGCGCCAACTTTTACATCGATGGCGACAACTTCGTGGCCGGCGCCTACATCGATTGCGTGCTGATTTCATGGGGCGAAAACCTGCATACGCTCGCACAGCTGTCGATCCATTCGACGGACCCTCACTACGACGTCTTCGTGTCGCTCGCTCCGGCACAAGTCGACTCGCGCGGCTTCATCACGCTCAACTGCCTGCTGCCCAATTACCAGCAGGGAATACTGCGCGGCATCACGACGCTCCCTCAACCGCCTGTCCTGTTGTAACGCTAAGGCTCCCATGCAAATCAGACACATTCGATTGTGGGCCCTCATCGGTGCCCTTGCACTGTCGG
>Ga0070681_10005264_pt1 | contig 12492 bp, 12 predicted proteins | sample KBSC83BmetaG_FD_65650 | JGI IMG/M metagenome (GOLD analysis project Ga0070681, IMG submission 65650) | Corn rhizosphere microbial communities from Kellogg Biological Station, Michigan, USA - KBS C8-3B metaG | ecosystem: Host-associated > Plants > Roots > Rhizosphere | place: USA: Michigan...
CCAGGTGCCGATCATCGGCGGCGACTTCGAGGAGCGCGCGCTCGCGCAGGCACTCGACCACGAGGCGCTCAACATGGCTGCGGCGACGCTCTACCGCGAGCGGTTCGGCGACACGCCGGGTGTCGTCTACGCGGCGGGTGTCGAGCACGCGTACAACCTCGCGACCGCGTTTCGCGCCGCGGGGATCAAGGCGGAAGCAGTGTCGGGTCGCACGCCCCCCGTCAAGCTGGCGGAGATCCTCGCCGGCTACGAGCGCGGCGAGATCGACGTGCTGATCAACGCGATGCTGCTCGCCGAGGGCTGGAACTCACCGCGTGCGACGGTGATCATGCACCTCGCGCCGACGGCGTCGAAGCGCGTGTACCAGCAGCGCATCGGCCGCATCATGCGCATCCACCCGCGCAAGGAAGCGGGCATCGTCGTCGACTTCACGCCGAAGGCGGCGACGCACAACGAGCGCGTCGTCTCGCTCCATTCACTGCTCAACGCAGACTTCTACCGCGAGGGCGCGCGCGTGACGCCCGCCCCGCGCCGACGGATGCAGCGGCGCGCGCGCCGTCGCCTGACGCCGGCATCGTGGCTCGTCCCGGTCACGCCCGATGTGCTGCGCCGCAAGATGGTGATCGCGCGCGAGTGGCAGCGCGTCGATCCGAAGTTCCTCGACGAGGACGAGCAGGAGTTCTGGGGCGAGATCGCGGGTCGGCAGCTGCGCTTCGACGAGCGCGCGGCGTTCGTCGAGAAGCTCACCGCCCGCGGCGCGTCGAAGCGCGCGATGGAGACGTTCCTGTCCACGTGCGCCGCACAGAACCCGAACCGGCGGCTGCGGCTGATCGCGCTCGCCGACCGTGTGTCGATGCGCGTCGAGCGCGCCGACTTCGACGACCTGGTGACGCTCGTCTCGCAAGCGCCCCCGTGGGAGAAGGATCGCGCAGCCGGTGTCCGCATCCTGCTGCGCGCGATCGGCGAGGCGAAGCCGGACGCTCCCGACCAGATTCTTGCCCGCTGGACGTGGCGCCTCTCGCGCGCGGTGCGAAAGCAGCTCGACCGCAAGGCGTCGCAGGAGTACCCAGACGCGAAGCGGCTGCTCGGCGCGCTCGCCAACTCGCGCGGTCACCGCCACGAGGAGAACGCCGCGAAGCTGGTGAACGCGGCGCTCGAGATGCCACACGAAGTCGGCGCCGCGCTACTCGCGTCGGCCGAGGGCTACACGCCGCGCGCGACGCAGCTGCTCGAGGCGGCCCGCGAACGGCTCGGAACGATCAACGAGGTCGCCGGCTGGATCTCCGAGAGCCTGCCGCAGCCGAAGACGGGCCCGTCGCGCACGCGGCGGCGCAGGCGGCGCAAGAAGAAGCCGACCGACAGCACGGCGGCGGCGCCTGAGACGCAGACCGAGGCGACCGAGAAACCGGCCGAAGGCACGACCGAGGACGCTCCCGCACCGAAGAAGCGCCGGCGGAGGCGGAAGAAGCCGACCGAAGCCGCCGCGACAGAGCCGACTGTTCCCGCCGAAGACGCGGCGTAACATCCGCGAAACCCGGTGGTCGGTAGAAGGACCACCACATGGTGTTGCTGCTTCTGATCGGGTTCGTCGCCGGCGTGATCACCGCGGTCTCGCCGTGCGTCCTCCCGGTGCTGCCGATCCTGCTGGCGAGCGGTGCTTCGGGCCGCAAGCCGTTGCGCGTGATCGCGGGGCTCGTCGCCAGCTTCAGCGTCTTCACGCTCTTCGCGACCTGGATTCTCGACAAGCTCGGACTGCCGCAGGACACGCTCCGGAACCTCGCGATCGTGTTCCTGTTCGTGCTGGCGGCCATCCTGCTCGTGCCGCAGGCGGCGCTGGTCGTCGAACGACCGCTTGCGGTGTTCTCCCGTTTCCGCCCGAAGGGCGCCGAGGGCGGCGGCTTCTTCTTCGGCGCGACGCTCGGGCTCGTGTTCGTCCCGTGTGCGGGGCCGGTGCTCGCAACGGTGACGGTCGTCGCCGCGAACAACGACGTCGGGCTGCGCGCGATCCTGCTGACGCTCGCGTACGCGCTGGGCGCCGCGGTCCCGATGGTCGCGATCGCCTTCGGCGGACGCGAAGCGGCCGCGCGTCTCCGCCGTCACGCGCAGCTGGTGCGGCGCGTCTCCGGTGCGGCGATCGCAGCCGTCGCCTTCGGTCTCGTGTTCCACGTGGACGACCACCTCGCGACGCTGACTCCCGGCTATACGACGTTCCTGCAGAACACGATCGAGGACAACTCCACCGCGAAGCGCGAGCTCGCGAAGGTGCGCGGCGGTGGGACAGCGCTCGCAGCTGGACCGCACAAGACCGTCAACGGCCTGCCCGACTACGGCCAGGCGCCGCCGCTGCACGCCGACGGCGCGTGGATCAACTCGTCGCCGCTGACGCTCGCGCAGCTGCACGGCAGGGTGGTGCTGATCGACTTCTGGACGTACTCGTGCATCAACTGCCTGCGCACGCTGCCGCATCTGAAGGCGTGGTACGCGGCGTATCACCCGAAGGGGCTCGTGATCATCGGTGTACACACGCCGGAGTTCGCGTTCGAGCACGTCACGTCGAACGTCCGCGCTGCCGTGAAGCGGCTCGGGATCACGTATCCGGTGATGCAGGACAACCGCTACAAGACGTGGGACAACTACGCGAACCAGTACTGGCCCGCGGAGTACCTGATCGACAAGCAGGGGCACGTGCGCCACACCAACTTCGGTGAAGGCGAATACGGCCAGACCGAGGCGCTGATCCGCCGGCTGCTCGACGACAACGGCGCGCACGCGCGGCAGGTCGCCGACGCGACGCCGTCGGGCCTGCTCACGCCAGAGAGCTATCTCGGGTACGCGCGGCTCACGAACTACGTCGGCGCAAACCCCGTGCCGAACACGTTCACGAACTATGCGTTCCCGAGCTCACTGCCGGCGAACACGCTCGCGTACGACGGCTCGTGGCGCGTCGGCGCGCAGGCGATCACCGCAGGGAAGAACGCGCGACTGCGTCTCCAGTTCGAGGCGTCGAACGTCTACATCGTGATGGGCGGCCACGGGACGGTGCGGTCGTTCATCGACGGCAGGCCGACGGGATCGATCCGTGTGGATGCGGAGAAGCTCTACACGGTGCGAAGCGGGAAGCCGACCGACGCGCTGCTCGAGCTGCGCTTCTCGCCCGGCGTGCAGGCGTACTCCTTCACGTTCGGCTAGCCCGACGGGGCTACTGATCGCGGGCGACGTCGTCGCCGTTGTCGCGGCGCTGGTCTTCCTCACGGAGGAAGCGCGTCAGCTCTGCTGCAAGAGCGTCGCCGCTCGGAAGATCCGTCTCCTCCGCGAGCTCGTCGACCCGGCGCTCCAGCTCCTGCACATACGCGGAGGTCTCCTCGTCGCTCGCCACCGCCTCGCTCACCTGCTGCGCGTAAGCATCGGCCGCCTCGTCGAGCTCGCTCGTGTCGACGTCCGCGCCGAGCAGCTCGCTGAGCCGATCGACGAGCGCCTTGGCTGCGCGTGGCGACGGGGTCAGCGACACGTAGTGCGGCACGGCGGCCCACAGGCTCGCCGACTTCAGTCCCGCTCGCGCGCAGGTGTCGTGCAGCACGCCGACCATGCCGGTAGGTCCCTCGTACCGAGACGCCTGGAGGCCGAGCTTGTCGACCAGGTCCGGATCGTTCGCGCTTCCCGTGACCGGCGAGGGACGCGTGTGCGGGACGTCCGCGAGCAGCGACCCGAGCGTGATCACGAGCTCGACGTTCAGCTCGCGGGCGAGACCCGTGATCAACTCGCCGAACGTGCGCCAGCGGAGATTCGGTTCGACGCCGAGCAGGATCACTGCATCACGCCCCGCGCCCGGCATCGGCGCGTACATGAACGAGTTCTCCGGCCAGTCGATCCGGCGCGTGTACCCCTCCTCGAGCGAGACCGTCGGCCGCGTCGCCTGGAAGTCGTAGAAGTTCTCGGGGTCGATCGACGCGAACTCGACCCCCGCCCACGCACGCGCGAGATACGCGCCCGCCAGCGACGCTCCCTGACCGCCGTCGTTCCAGCCGCGGAACGCCGCGATCAGCACGGGCCGCTCGAGACTCGGGTGTGAGTCGACGCGTAGGTCCGACATCACGGCATCCTACGCGGGCGCCAGAGACTGAAGACGAACGAGGCGACCGCCGCGAACACCGTCGCCGCGACGGTCACGTGCACGAGCACGAGCCACCACGGCAGGTGCGTGCGGTACTGCACCTCACCGATCGTCATCTGCACCGCGAGGAGCCCGAGCAGCACGAGCGCGCCTCGCACCTGCTGCGCCTTCGCGCGAACGAGGTACGCGAGCACGAGCGCGAACGAGATCCCGAACACGGCGGTCGCGCGCACGTGCCAGTACACCGCCGGCTCGAACGACCAGAGCCTGCGCACGACGGTGCTGCCGGGATGCGGTCCGGCCGCTGTTGCGAGCGTGCCGGAGAAGATGAGGACGCACGCCGCGACACCGACCAGCAGGCCGACGCGCCGCACCCACGACGGCAGCGTGCTGCGCTCGCGCGGACGCGATTCGGCGGCGAGCACGACCGCGAGCGTGAGCACGACCATCGAGAGCAGGAAGTGCGAGAGCACCCACCACGGGTTCAGGTGGTAGTGCACCGTCAGCGCGCCGAGCGGCGCCTGCGCGAGCGTGCCGGCGAAGATGAGCCCCGCGAGCCGCCGGTGCCCGCGCGCGAAGATCCAGGTGGCGAGCGTCGTCAGGATCGTCAGGAACGCGATCACACGGTTCCCGAACTCGATATAGCTGTGACCGCTCTTCGGCTCGAAGTGATGCGGCGTGCAGCCGGGCCAGTGCTCGCAGCCGAGACCGGAGCCCGTGAGCCTCACCGTCGCGCCCGTGGCGACGATCACGACGAGCGCCGCCGCGTTCACGAGCACGAGCCGCCGGATCGCGGCGTCGGAGAGCGCGAAAGCCCTCAGACGCGAGACCGGCTGGGCGCCGACGTCCATCTCGGTCACTGTATCCGCCTTCTGATAAACTGACGTTGACGTAAAGATGAGATTCTTGTCGACACGCCGGCACTCGCCTCACTACAAGTGGTGGGTCCTGTCGTGCACGAGCCTCGGAATGCTGCTCGCGACGATCAACTCGGGCACGCTGATCATCGCTCTCCCCGACCTCGAGCGTGAGCTCCACACGACGCTGCTGCAGCTCGTGTGGGTGATCCTCGTCTACATGATCGTCTCGACCGTGCTCGTGCTCACGGCCGGGCGCCTCTCCGACCTCTTCGGGCGCAAGACCGCCTACGTGCTCGGCTTCCTCGTATTCGCGCTCGCGTCGCTCGGAGCCGGGTTCGCGTCGAGCGGCACAGAGCTGATCGTCTGGCGCATCCTGCAGGGGATCGGCGGCGCGTTCCTGTTCGCGAACGCAGCCGCGCTCGTGACCGACGCGTTCCCGCGGCGCCAGCTCGGGCTCGCGATGGGGACGAACACGATGGTCGCCGCCGTCGGGCTCGTGATCGGCCCCGTGCTCGGCGGCGCGCTCGTCGCGATCGCGTGGCCGTGGGTGTTCTGGTTCAACGTGCCGTTCGCGCTCGTCGGCTCTTTGTGGGGGTTGCTCGTGCTCGAGGAGCGCTCGGGCCGCAGCGACGAGCGCGGTCTCGATCTCGTCGGTGTGACGACGTACGTCGTCGGTCTCACCGGGCTCGTGCTCGCGCTCTCGAAGGGCGGGCTCTCGGGCTGGTCGAACTCGCTCGTGATCGTCGGGCTCGCGCTCGCGGTCGTGCTGCTCCCGATCTTCGTGCTCGTCGAGCACCGCGGCAGGGCGCCGATGCTCGATCTCGACCTCTTCCGAGACCGGCTCTTCAGCGCAGCGAGCGCGGCGGCATTCCTGAACGGCCTCTCCCGTTTCGCGCTGATGTTCCTGTTCGTCTTCTACTTCCAGGGGCCACAGGGGCAGTCGCCGATCATGGCCGGTCTCGAGCTCGCGCCGATGGCGGTCGGCATGCTCATCGCATCACCGCTCGCGGGCGCGTACGCGGACAGGCGCGGGTCGCGCGGGCTTGCCGCACTCGGCATGCTCGTCAGCGCCGTCGGCCTCGCCGGCATGACGATGCTGCAGGCGCACACCGCCTATGTGTGGAGCGCCGTGTGGCTGCTGCTCGTCGGCATCGGCTCGGGCATGTTCAACAGCCCGAACACGGCCGCGATGATGGGCGTCGTGCCGGTGCACCGCCGCGGTGTCGCCGCCGGCGCGCGCGTGATGCTGCAGAACACCGGCGCGGTGATCTCGATCGCGTTCGTGATGGCGATCGTGACGGCCGCGGTTCCGAAGGACGTGCTGTTCAAGATCTTCTCCGGGCTGACGTCGGGCCTCTCGAACGAGCAGCTGCAGCCGTTCATCTCGAACATGCATCTCGCGCTCTGGGTGCTCGCAGCGATTTCGCTGCTCGGCGCCGTCATCTCGCTGCTCCGTCCGAAGCACGTCCGTGTCGAGGTGGACGACGTGATCCTGCAGGAGGCCGCATGAGGATCGGCCAGGTCGCGCTCGCGAGCGGCGTGACCCCACGCACCATCCGCTACTACGAGGAGCTCGGCCTCCTCCCCGCCTCCGACCGCGAGCAGGGCAAGCACCGCACGTACACCGAGACCGACATCGAGCGGCTCAAGGAAGTGACGCGGCTGCGCGACCTGCTCGGGCTTTCGCTCGACGAGCTGCGGTCGGTCGTCGTCGCGGAAGCAGTGCGTGCCGATGCACGCCGACGCTTCCGTGAGTCCGACTCGCCTGAAGAGCGCCGCGCCGCGCTCGAGGAAGCGCTCCCGCACCTGGAGATGCAGATCAACCTCGTCCGCCGTCGAGGCGCCGAGCTCAAGGAGCTCGAGAACGACCTCGTCGACAGGCGCAAGCGCGCGCTCCGCGCGCTACGCGAGCTGTAGCCCCGCGCCTTCCTCGATGCGGCCGACGCGCGCGACGAAGAGATCCGCGGCGGCGAACTGCGCCTCGAGCGACATCCCCTTGTCCGCAGGGATCGACACCAGCAGACCGCCTGCGGTCTGCGGGTCGTAGGCGAGCTCGACGAGCTCCGGCGCCACGCCGTCGACGTCGAGCGGCGCGTACTCGCGGTTGTTGCGCGTCCCCGCCGTCGTCACGCCGGCGCGCGCCGACTCGAGCGCTCCTGCGAGCGCGGGCAGCCGCTCGGCGTCCAGGACGATCCGCACGCCGCTCCGCTCCGCCATCTCGCGCGAATGGCCCGCGAGACCGAAGCCGGTCACATCGGTGACGGCGTTCGGGCCGAGCGGGCGCAGGACGTCGGCCGCGCCGCGGTTCAGCGTGCGCATCCACCGCACCGCGTCGGCCGCGTCGGCAAGCCCGCGCTTTGCGCCGCCGAGCACGAGCGCCGTGCCGAGCGGCTTCGTCAGGTAGAGCGCGTCGCCCGGCTGCGCGCCGGACTTCGGCCAGATCCCGTCCGGGGCGACGGTGCCGACGACTGCGAGCCCGTACTTCGGCTCGCTGTCGCGGATCGTGTGGCCGCCGGCGAGGATCGCCCCGGCTTCGCGCACCTGACGGTCGGCGCCGTCGAAGATCGCGCGCACCACGTCGGTCGGCAGCTCTTCCGGCAGGGCGGCGACCGACAGCGCGAGCAGCGGCTGCCCGCCCATCGCGAACACGTCGTTCAGCGCGTTCGTGGCGGCGATCGTCCCGAAGTCGTCCGGGTCGTCGACGATCGGCGGGAAGAAGTCGATCGTGAAGACGAGCGCACGCTCGTCGTCGAGCTTGTATACGGCGGCATCGTCGGCGGAGTCGAGCCCGACGAGCAGGTTCTCGGCGTCGGCGGGCACGAAGCCGCGCAGCAGCTCCTCGAGGCGCGCCGCCGAGTACTTCGCCGCGCACCCTCCCGCCGTCGCCAGGTCGGTCAGCTTCATGCCTGCACGCTAGCCTCCGCCCTGTGCCCAGCGCCCTCGTCACCGGCGGATCCTCGGGAATCGGCTTCGCGATCGCGCGGATGCTGCGCGACGAGGGGTACGACGTGACCGTCGCGTCGCGGACCCGCGAGAAGATCGAGGCCGCGGCGGCCGAGCTCGGCGCGCACGCCGTCACGGCCAACATGGGCTCGGAGGAGGACTGCGTCCGCGCCGTCGCCGAGCACCGCGAGCGCTTCGGCGGCATGAACGTGCTCGTCAACTCGGCGGGCCTCGGCATCGGCGGCGCCGTCGAGAAGCTCCAGGCGAAGCACATCGACCTGCAGCTCGGCGTCAACCTGCGCGGCCTGTTGCTCGTGTCGCGCGAGGCGATTCCGCTGCTGCGCGAGAGCAAGGGTTGGGTCTTCAACCTCGCCTCGATCGCGGGCACCGCACCGACACCCGGGCTCACCGTCTACGGCGCGACGAAGGCTGCCGTCATCGCGCTGACGCGCTCGCAGAACCTCGAGCTCGAAGCCGCCGGTGTGCGCGCCGTCGCGATCTGCCCCGGGTTCGTCGACACCGCGATGGCGGAGTGGTCCGGGCTCGCGGCCGACGAAATGATCACGACCGAGGACTGCGCCGAGGTCGTGCGCATGTGCCTGCGGCTCTCGCCGAACGCGCGGATCCCACAGATCGTGATCGAGCGCGTCGGCCAACGCGACCACGTCGGGTGAACGTCTTCACGGTTGCCGAGCGGCCCGACCTCGCCGAGCCGGCGTGGGAGGCGACGAGCGACACCTTCCCCGCGTACAACAACCACGGCGACGTGCTCAACGAGTACTGGGGCGGGCTCGCCGAACAGTTCCCCGAGTTCCAGTTCCATCTCGTCGACGACGACGAGCAGCCGCTCGCCCGCGCGCGCTGCCTGCCGGTGCGATGGGACGGGACGCTCGACGACCTGCCGGCCGGGATCGACGACGCGATCGTGCGCGGCCTCGACGAAGGCGGCGGGAACGTGCTCTGCGCGATGGTGATCCAGATCCCTCGCAGCCGGCAGGGCGGCGGGCTCAGCGCCGCTGCCCTGAAGGCGATGGCCGATATCGGCCGCGCCCACGGCCTCACGTCGCTCATCGCACCGGTGCGGCCGAGCTGGAAGGAGCGCTATCCGCTGACGCCGATCGAGCGGTACGCGGAGTGGCGGCGCGAGGACGGGCTGCTCTTCGACCCATGGCTCCGTGTGCACGAGCGCGCCGGCGCGTCGATCCTGCGACCGGAGCCCGAGTCCCTTCGCATCACCGGCACCGTTGCCGAGTGGGAGGAGTGGGTCGGGATGCGGTTCCCGGAGGACGGCGCCTACGTGTTTCCGGGCGGCCTGGCTCCGCTGACGGTGGGCTCGGGAGTCGGCCGCTACTGGGAGCCGAACGTCTGGATGCACCACGTCCTCTGACGCGATGCTCGAGACCGAGCGGCTCGGGCTGCGCCCGGTCGAGCATGCGGATATTGGGCCTTGGGCGGCGTTGCTCGCCGATCCGCACGCGACCCGCCTCCTCCACTTCCCCCAGCCGCACTCGCGCGACGAGGCGAAGGCTTCCTCGACCGCACGATCGCGCGGGCGGATGGCGCCGTCGCCATGTACGCGGCACGGCTACGCGACGATGGCGCCACCGTCGGTTTCGTCGGCTACTCCCCGCGCGTCGTCGACGCGAGCGCCGAGATCGAGCTCGGCTGGTAGCTCCTGCCGCAGTTCCATCGACGCGGCTACGCGACGGAGGCGGCGCTCGCGGTACGCCGACTCGTCCCGGGCCGGGTGATCGCGCGGATCCGTGTCGAGAACGACGCGTCGAAGAATGTGGCAAGAAAGGTCGGGATGACGCCGGAACGCGAGATCGAGTTCGCGGGCTTCCGGACGGATCTGTGCGCAAGCGCGTCGCCCTGACGAGCGGCTGTGGACGAAACGTTGCTGTTCGTTCACGGTGCCTGGCACCAGACGGGTCTCGACCAGACATGTCGGGATGACGCTAGAGCGCGAGATCGAGTTCGCGGGTTTTCCAGCCGGAAGTGTTCGCAGGCGCGTCGCCCTGACGAGCGGCTGTGGACGAAACGTTGCTGTTCGTTCACGGTGCCTGGCACCAGACGGGTCTCGACCAGACATGGCCCGCGGCGGCTACGTTGCAGGCGTGAGTCGCGTCGTTCCGCTTCTCCTGCTGACGGCCGTGCTCGCCGGCTGCGGCAGCTCGAAGGCGGCGCAGACGACGACGGCGCCGACGCAGCGGTTCGCCGGCGGCGAGCTGACGCCGCCGAAGATCGCACCGCCGATCGCGCTCCACGATGCGAACGGCACGCCGGTCACGCTCGCAGCGCAGCGCGGCCGCTACGTGCTCGTCACGTTCATCTACACGCACTGCCCGGACGTGTGCCCGCTGATCACGAAGAACCTGAACGCCGCGCTCCGCGTGATCGGCCCGAGCGCGCGGAAGCAGGTTCGCGTCCTCGCGGTCAGCGTCGACCCCGCCGGCGACACGCCCAGAGCGGTGAAGGCGTACGCGCGCGAGAAGCACCTGTTCCCGCAGTTCCGCTACCTGATCGGCACGCGCCCCGAGCTGCGCCGCGTCTGGAAGGCCTGGCACGTGCTCGCGGTCGAGACGAAGCCGGACCTCGTCGACCACGTCGCCTACACGACGCTCATCGACACCGAAGGAAAGGAACGAGTGCTGTACGACTCCTCAGTCCACGCCACGCAGGTCGTGCATGACCTGCGGGTCCTGATGGGCTGAGCTTCGGATGCAAGTGCCGGCTCCCCACCTGGCACTCCTGTCCGGTCGACCCGGCCGTTAGATCGGGCCGTCCCACAAGCCGCGGACGCCGTGGTGGCCGAAACAGGCACCGAGCAGCGCGAATGCGGCGAGCAACACGAGCATGACGACTGGATACCGCCGAAGCAGGATCGAGAGCTTGGTTGCCACAGTGAGGTACACCTCCTTCCCTTAGAACCTGAAGTCCTGGAGCGCCTCGGCTGCACGGCGATACAGCACCGCCGCACGACGCTCTTCTCCCCGCCGCGTCGCCAGGTCGCCCTGAGCGATCCACGCGGCAGCACGATGCGACGCCGAGGACAGCTGCGCGAACGCGTCCTCGGACTCTGCGAACGCCGCCTCGGCCTCGTCGAGCCTGCCCTGTTCGAGCAGAGCCCGTCCGAGCACGAGCCGGGCGTTGCCGACCTCGTCGAGCATGTCCTCGCGCTCCCCGATGATCTCGAGCGCATGCCGTGCCTGCTCTTCGGCGCGCTTCGCGTCACCGGTGCGCAGGTGAACCTGGGCGAGCGAATTGACGGCGGTGGCCGCATCTTCGCTGCGATCGACCTCGAGCGCGATCGCGTACGCCTGCTTGAAGCGCTCGATCGCGTCCTCGGGGCTGCCGAGCAGGAAGTCCATGGCGCCGAGGTTGTTCAAGAGCCGGCCGACATTCCCCCGGTCGGCGACTTCCTCATAGTGCGCCTTCGCCTTCTCGGCGTACGTACGCGCGAGCACCCAGTGCCCGTCACGCTCGGCGAGCATCGACGCCTGGAAGTACACGGGTGCGAGAGCGCGCGCGTCACGCAGCGACTCTGCAAGCTCGAGCGCGCGCTCGACGTCCTCGCGTGACGCCTCGTAGTCGCGCTGGCGGCGGTAGCACCGCGAGCGCCACCCGAAGACGTTCAGCTTCAGCTCGTCGCACGGAAGGCCGGAGCGCTCGGCCAGCGACAGCGCCTCGTCGAAGAGCGCAACCGCGGTCGAGATGCTCGAAAGCTTGTAGCGGCAGACGCCGAGGCGATAGAGAACGTCGGCGCGATCGACGTCGGTGAACGTCTCGCTCTCGACGAGCCCGCGCGACTCGGCGAGCAGCGCGAGCGCCGACTTCACGTCGCCGGCCTGCGCGTGTGCCATCGCCTCGCCGTTCAGCGCCCGGACGCGCAACTCGGCAGCGCCCGTCCCGAGAACCGCCGGCAGCGCCCGCGTGTACTCCGCGATCGCCTCCGGAAACTTGTGCTCCTGCGAGAGCACGTCGGCGCGGGCGAGGATCGCCTCCGCCTTCGCGCGCTCGTCCGCGGAGACGCCGCTCGCCAGGAACCCGGCGTCGACGCCCAGGCGCAGCGCGAGCCATTCGACCGTCTCCGTCGTCGGGCGCGTCTTCCCGCGCTCGATCTGCGAGATGTACTCCTTGGAGAACCGGTCGCCGGCCAGGTCGGTCTGGGTCAGCCCGGCGGCGACCCGGAGCTGGCGGAGGCGCTCCCCGATCCGCGGGATCCGCGGGGCGGCAGGAGTGCGGGTGGTGCTCGCTGCGGCGCGAGTACGCATTGCTGGAACCAGCATGCCGAACACTTGACCGATCTGCAATCCCCCCAAAAGGACAGTCCCTCAAAAGAGGGATCCAATCAAGGAAATCGGCGTCAACAATGCCACTGCAGAATCACTTGACCAAGCTACTTGACAGTGACAGAATCGGCTCGTACAGTGAGGCCACCTTGCACCGAGGCTTGCAACAGGCTCAGGTGTGGGGGGAGGAGCGCATGGAGGCAAGATCCGACGCGTCTGGGCCGCAGAGCCGTGTCGGAGCAGCCCAACCGGCGCCCGCCTGACCAGGGAGAGCCCCGGGTGCCGC
>Ga0070681_10005268_pt1 | contig 12487 bp, 13 predicted proteins | sample KBSC83BmetaG_FD_65650 | JGI IMG/M metagenome (GOLD analysis project Ga0070681, IMG submission 65650) | Corn rhizosphere microbial communities from Kellogg Biological Station, Michigan, USA - KBS C8-3B metaG | ecosystem: Host-associated > Plants > Roots > Rhizosphere | place: USA: Michigan...
ACCTGCCGCCAGAACTGCCGCTCGACCCGGCGCGCCAGCCTCGGAGCGCCATCCCCTATCGCCATGCACGACCCCGATCAACTCAGGGTGTTGCGACGACCGCCAGAATCCGCCGACCAGTTTCGTGACCACAGGCACTCTTTGATCTTGGTATTCAGGTAACGCGTAGGTCAGCGCGTTGTGCTTTAGCGGTGGAGGTGGGAGACCGTGTCAGGGCAGTTCACCAACGCGGAAACTGTCCGTCGCGATGTGGTAGCCGACGTAGCCGACGCCACCGACGTGCAGGTACAACACCCCGTTGCCGAGGTGCACGAACGACACCCCGCCAGTCGCGCCCGGGGGCACCCGCCAGCTCCATCCCGCGAAGGGATGATCAGTCGTGCCGTCGCGGCAGACGGCGTCTCCAGGTCGACAGGGGTAGATGCCCAGGATGCCAGGCTGATGATCTGCACCCAGTGTCGTGATGTACCAGCCAGAGCCGAACCATCCGCAGCTTCGGATATCTCCGTAGCGAGCGGTGATCTGTTTGCCTATGGCGGAGTACGCCGGGTTGGACCAGGTTCCGCACACGGCCGGGGTCGGTGGTGGTATCGACGACGGCGACTGCGTTGCCGACAGGTCGGCCCCGCAGTCTGTGCCGGAACAGGTGGGCAGCACGAGCGTGGTCCCGGCTGCTCGCGTCGCCAGCACGGCGAGCGTTTCCGTGGTGAGCGGCGGCTGGCGCCCGTCGCCGGCGCCGGGTTTGTCACTGTCCGCGGGGAAGATCGCGTTGTCCGCGTGGGCGGTTGCCCAATGTCCGTCCGGGTGCACGACGGTGACGGCTTGGGCGAGACGATCACCCGGGTAGGCCCAGTGCCGATCGATCCGGTGGCTGCCGTCCGCCAGTTGTTGCACGGTGCAGGCGGTCATGTGCTTGGCGGCGGCGCAGTAGGGCTGCCCGTGGAAGGGGTCGACGGAACCAAGGTAGAGGAAGACCCAGCCGCCGCCGTCAAGGATGAGGCTGACCCGCAGTTCGGGGGCGCCCTCTGGTCTACCGGTGGCCGGCCAGGGGGTGAAGACGGTTCGCTGGACCGCGGTCCCGTCGGGCAGCGACTGCCGCAGCCAGTCGGCGTAGTCCTTTGCTGTCGCCGGTGCGCGCGGGACCGCCGACTGCACCGGTCCGGTCGGCGTGGACAGCCGGGCCACGTCCCGGCCGCCGCCGAACAGCCCCGGCACGGTCAGCGTGGCCGCGCACACGCCGGCGACGGCTACCGCAACGGTGGCCGCGTGAGACAACCGCCGGCGTCTGAGCTGCCGGTGACCCGCCGCGACCAGTGCCTCCGGCGGACAGGGCGGAAGGGCCGGCTCGTCGGTGAGGACCTGGGCGAAGACCTCTCGCAGGTCGAGATCGGTCATGGGTTCCTCCGCGCGCCCGCCAGGAAGACCGGTCCGAGCTCAGCGCGCAGCCGGGCGAGCCCACGCGCCGTTTGGCTCTTCACGGTCCCCGGACGACAGCGCAGGATCTGAGCGACCTGCTCCACGGACAGGTCGTCAAAGAACCGCAGCACCAGCACAGCCCGCTGTCGGGCCGGCACGGCGGTCAACGCCGCGAGCAGCCGGTCTCGATCAACAGTGCTCTCCTGTAGCCCGCCGCCCTCGTACCGCTCGTGGACGGCCGGCGCGTCACTGACCAGTTCCCGCCGCCAGGGCCGTCGCCGTTCGTCAAGGAAAACGCGGGTGAGCACCCGGCGGGTGTAGGCGTCGACAGCCTCGGCGTGCTGCACCCGCCGCCAGCTCACATACAGCCGGGTCAACGCGACCTGGACGAGATCGTCGGCCAGATGCCAATCACCGCACAGCAGAAACGCGGTGCGTCGCAGCGCCGGCCGATGCGCCACGACGTACGCGCAGTACGCCGCGTCCTCGCCTGGCCGCACCCCGCCCCCCTCCGTCGACCTCTCACGCCAACAAGACGTAACCACTGCCCGCGCAGGTTGCATACGTGGATCGGCTGATGTCCTTGTGCGTGTCGATCCCTGCGTGCACCTGGACTCCCCCTCCTCGAAGCGGTGAGGATGGGTCCGTGGCCGGGCGGTGCGCACGTATCTGTCAGGAGTTGTTCCCGACGCTCTCCTATCAAGCGACGCCGCCCGGCCCGATGCCCCGCGGCCGCAGACATCGCATAGCCAGAAGCGGTCAGCCCCGGCACCAAATGTGAGAGCGAGCCGCAGGAGGGTCCGTCCACGAGCCACCGAACCGCAGTTACGGGATCGAGCTGTGAGCCGGCCAGCGCAACGGGCGGTCCGCAGGAGAACGCTCGAAGTGGAAGACCGGGGCGATCACGGGAGCCGCTCGGTCGTCCACCTGGCCGCGGAGGGTTCGGATCAGTCCGCTGGCCTGCCAGAGGTGCGGCCGGCCGAGCGCCTGACACTCACCGTGCCGGAGGCGGCTCTCCTGTTGGGCATCAGCCGGAACGAGGCGTACATGGCAATCCAACGAGGCGAGATACCCGCGCGCAGAGTTGGGCGCAGGATCATCATCTCGCGGGTGGCCCTCGAACGCTGGCTCAACGGCGCCTGACCCAGCCGACGCCGACTCCATTAGGCCGACGCCTGATGAGATATCATGAGGCATGGCGCAGATGGGACCCACGACGATCGAGAACGTCGGCAGGCTCGCCGGCAACCTGCTGAAGTCGGCCCGTCTCAAGCGCGGCCTGTCCCAGCGGGAACTGGCGCGACGTGCCGGGGTGCCGCAGGCGATGGTCGCGCGGATCGAGGGCCATCACCAACAGCCCACCCTGCCAACGCTGTACAGACTGCTCGCGGCGGCGGATCTCGAGCTGCGGACCAGGCTTGAGGATTACGACATCCACGACGACGTCCTCGATCGCCGGCGGGCTGCCCGATCGAGCGACGATCGCGCCACCGCGGAGCAAGCGCAGGACAGGTTCGTCGACGCGTTGCAGCAGGGATGACGACCTTTCGGCCAGAAGAGATCGTCCGGGTGCTCGACGAGGAGCGTGTGTCCGACGTCGTGGTCGGCGGCTACGCGGCACGTCTATATGGCGCTCGGCGACCCACCGAGGACATCGACATCAGCCCAGCCGTCGACACCGACAACCTGACGGCGCTGACTCGGGCGCTCAAGCGGCTCGACTCGCGCACCCGAGTCGCCGAGGTCCCAGGCGGACTTCCCTTCGATACCTCGGCCGAGGCACTCCGCGGCATCACGATCCTCAACCTGACGACACGCTACGGCGACTTGGACCTCACAGTTGTGCCGGCGGGCACCGGCGGGTTCGCCGATCTCGTCGGGTCTGCGGTTGCGCACAGCTTGGAAGGTCGCCCGGTCCTCGTGGCCGCCCTCTCGGATGTGATCCGGTCGAAGGAGGCAGCTGGCCGGCCTAAGGATCTCGAGGCGCTACCAGAGCTGTACCGCCTGGCGCGACGAGACGAGCAGACCAGCACCGCAGACGACGCCGGCCGTCAAGATTAGGGCACGCAGCTGCGCCCCACCATCGCTCGTCAAGCAGCCCAGCTCCGTGTCAGTGCCCGGCTCGGGTGCCGGCACTCCGACGGCTACTCGGCCTCGCTGGAACCTTCAAGGTAGCTGTCCCAACGGGCCGTGGCGCCGGCGCGGCGGCCCTGAGTGACGCGGGTATAGATGCCGAGTGTGACCGCCGGGTCGGCGTGCCCGAGGTACTCCTGTGCCTCCGGCACGGTGAAGCCCATGGCGAACATGTGACTGGCGCACGTGCGGCGTAGGTCGTGCGGGTTGACGTCGTCGAAGCCGGCCGTTTCGATCGCCTTGTCCCAGACCCACCGCTTCCAGCTCGAGTACCGCAGCGGGGTACCGGCCCGCGTGGTCCACAGCAGGCGGTTGGGATTCAACGGTAGATCGCCGATGCGTTCCCTGAGTGCGTCCACGAGGATCGTCGGGACGGCAATCGTGCGTGACTGCCGCGACTTGGGCTGTTGGAACGTCAGCTCGTGTCGCTGCGTCTTCGGGTCCCGTGCCGCCGACAGTGACTCGTCGACACGGACCGTGCCGTGCCGGAAGTCGACGTCGCGGACCCGCAGTGCCGCGGCCTCACCCCAGCGCAGCCCGCCGAGGGCCAGCGTGAGGATGAACGACCGCTGCTCCGCAGGTACCGCGTCGGCCAGCCGGTGCACGTCCTGGATCTCGAGGAACCGGCTCCGCGGTTCGGGCAGCCGCGGCAGCTCGACGCCGACGCAGGGGTTGCGCGCAAGCACGTCGTCGCGAACAGCGCGCACACACCATGGACACCAGCCGGTACGCCTGCCGTACCCGGGACGCGGACAGGTTGCGGGCGCGCAGGCGAGTCAGCCACTCGCGGACGTCGCGCCCGCGCAGCTCACCAGCTGCCACCTTGGCGATGCGGTCACCGGAGATGCACGTGCGCAGCAGGGATTCGTAGCCGTCCAGCGTCTTCGGCTTCAGATCGCCGAGCGCAACCTGTGTGTCGAGGTGCTCGCGGACCAGTTCGGCGACGGTCTTCTTGCTGATCCCCGACCCGGATCTCCTCCTGCGTGGCATCGGACCCACTGCGGCCGGAACAGACGACGTTCTCGGGCTCCTGGTTCTCCCGGTAAGCCCGAAGCCACGTCACCGGGCGGCCTGCGTCTGGCACCGCCCCCAGTCGCGTGGCAGAGTCGGCTCATGCTGCACGTCTACGGGTTCGAGCGCATCGGTGTCGCCGTCTCCGACCTCTACTTCGTCAACCCGGATCCGGAGCCGGGGCAGGAAGGCGCGGAGCACGGCGTACGCCTCGAGGTGCGGCTGCTGGAGAAGCAGCCGCTCGACGGCTCGATCTACGCCTCGAGGCCGATCCTCGTCGGCCGCCCGGTGTGGCGGGCGGACCTGCTCGAGTCGGTCGCCGGCAAACCCGGAAGCCACGACCGCACCCATCACCACCCGACGATGAGGGGCTGGGAGCCCGGCAAGCGGAAGTTCGAGCGAGGGCTGTCGGCCGACCCGCTGGGCTGGCTCGAGAGCCGGCTCAGCGACCTCGACACACTGCTCGACGAGGCCGAGATCTCGAGGGACGAGGCGCACCCGAGCGATGCCGCGCAGCTGAAGGCGGCCGCCCCGGAGATCGTGGCGACGGCCCGACGGCTGCTCGAGCGGGTGCGCGCGGGTGAGCTCGCGGTCGCGCCCGACGAGACACCCGAGAGCGCCCGGATGAGCTGGCTCTAGACCCTCAGATGTTCGACTCGTCAGGTGGCAGCCCGGCAGGCCCCTCCGGTGCACCGGCACCGGCACCGTCACTCACGGCGGGCGCCGACATGCCCAGGGTGTACGCCGTCATCGACAGCGACCCGTAGGCGTAGCCGTCCACCATCACCTCGACGTCGTCCGCGGCCGCGCCGGCCAAACCCGCCAGGTAGAGCAACGGGATGAAGTGGTCGGGCGTGGGCACCGCGTTGCGGTAGTCGCGATGCGCGTCCATCCGCGCGACGTCCGTGGGGTCGCTGAGCATCCGCTCCTTGGCGTCCTCGTCGAAGCGCTGTGCCCAGTCGTAGCCGCCGTCGGTGAGCTGCCAGTCCATCCCGCGCAGGTTGTGCACCACGTTGCCGCTCGCGACGACCAGCACGCCTCGCCGGCGCAGCGGCGCGAGCTTCGCGCCGAGGTCGAGGTGGTAGCCGAGATCCTTGTCGGCGTTGATCGACAGCTGCACGACGGGCACCGACGCGTCGGGAAAGGCGTGCACCAGCACTGACCAGGTGCCGTGGTCGATGCCCCAGCTGTCGAGGTCGGCGCCGACCCAGGTCGGCGTGACCGCATCGCTGATCTCCTCGGCCAGCTCGGGCAGCCCTGGCGCGGGGTAGTCGACCTCGAAGAGCTCCTGCGGGAAGCCGTAGAAGTCGTGGATCGTGCGCGGTCGCGGCATAGCGGTCACCGCGGTCGCGTTGATGTACCAGTGCGCGCTGACGACGAGCACGGCTCGGGGCCTGGGCACCGACCGGCCGAACTCCCGCCACGCGGACGTGTAGCGGTTGACCTCCAACGCGTTCATCGGGTTGCCGTGCCCGATGAACGCAGCGGGCATCGGGGCCGCCTGCTCGCCCACGGTCATCGGGCCTCCCGGGAGGGGCGCGTCAGCTAAAGGCTAGGCCCTCGAATCTCCCGGACTTGCGCCACTCGTCGATGTAGGCGAAGTAAGCCGTCGCTCCCGCCGGGTAGCCGACGTTGAGCCGCGCCGCGGGCCCGGGATCGTGCCCCTCGTTGTTGTAGTAGCCCGGCGTGCAGTCGAGCGAACCGATCACCATGCGCCCAGGGCCCGAGAGCAGCAGCTCGATCCACGCGGCCTCCGCCTCCGCGGTCACCTCGACCTCGCGATAGCCGTTGTCGACGGCGTGCTTGACGACGGCGGCGATCGTCTTGCCCGACTCGGTCAGGTTGTGCGGCACGTTGGAGATCAGGTTGGCGCCCTGCGTCGGTTGCACGATGAACAGGTTTGGGAAGCCGTGCACGTGGATTCCGTGCAGCGTGCGCATCCCCTCGCGCCAGTAGTCGGACAGCGTGACGCCGTCGCGGCCGGTCATGTCGTAGCCGGTACGGCGGGTGTACTCCGTCCCGACCTCGAACCCGGAGGCGTAGATGATGCAGTCGACGTCGTACGCCGTGCCGCCGGCCCAGACGGCCGTCTCGGTGATCCGCTCCACACCCCTGCCGTCGGTGTCGACGAGGTGCACGCCGGGCTCGTTGAACGCCTGCAGGTACTCGTCGTGGAAGCACGGTCGCTTGCACAGCTGCCGGTACCACGCCTTGAGCGCATGAGCGGTCGAGCGGTCCTGCACGATCGTGTCGACGCGGGCGCGGATCTCCTCCATCTTCTCGTGGTCGGAGTCCTCGAACGCCGCCATCATGTTCTCGACGGTCATCTCCTCCGGCGGCAGCGCCATGATCTTCGTCCGGATGCGGCGGGACAGGTCTGTCCAGCCGTCCATGACGAGGTCCTCGTCGGCGATGCCGCCGGTCTGGTTGGCGGTGAAGTTGTCGAGCCACCGCTGCTGCCAGCCGGGCGTGGCGATCGTGGCGAACCACTCGGCGTCGGTCGGCCGGTTGTCGCGCACGTCGACCGAAGACGGCGTGCGCTGGAAGACGTAGAGCTCCTTGCACGCCTTCGCGAGATGCGGCACGCACTGCACGGCCGTCGCGCCGGTGCCGATGATGGCGACCCGCTTGTCGGCGAGCCGGTCCAGCGGCGCGCCGAGCGGGTCGCCGCCCGTGTAGTCGTAGTCCCACCGGCTGGTGTGGAACGAGTGCCCTCGGAACGACTCCAGGCCGGGGATGCCGGGCAGCTTGGGCACGTGCAGCGGGCCCGGGCCCATCGCGACGAACTGCGCGGTGAACTCGTCGCCGCGGTTGGTGCGCACGATCCAGCGCGACCGCGTCGCGTCCCACTCGAGATCGGTGACCTCGGTGTGGAACAACGCGTTGTCGTAGAGCCCGAACTGCTTACCGATCCGCTGACAGTGCTCGAGGATCTCCGGCGCGTGCGCGTACTTCTCGCTCGGCATGTGGCCGGTCTCTTCGAGCAACGGCATGTAGACGAACGACGCGGTGTCGCACTGCGCACCGGGGTAGCGGTTCCAGTACCACGTGCCGCCGAAGTCACCGCCCTTCTCGACGATGCGTACGTCGGTGACGCCGGCCTCCTTGAGCCGAGCGCCGGTGACCAGCCCGGCGAACCCGCCACCGATGAAGGCGACCGTCACGTGGTCGGTGAGAGGCGCCCGCTCGACGACCGGCGTGTAGGGGTCGTCGAGGTAGTGCGCGAGCTGACCGGCCACCCGGATGTACTGGTCGTTGCCGTCGGGCCGGACGCGCTTGTCGCGCTCCTCGCGGTACTTGCGCCGGATCCAGTCCTTGTCGACCGACGGCCGCTCCCCGGTCGTGGTCATCGCGACTCCGCTCCTGCCCGGGCGGCGCGCTCCTCCTGGTGCGACTGCACGGCGCTCATGACCGCGTTGACCGCTGCCCCCATGAACTCCGGCCGGTTCTCCGCGGCCCAGTCGCGCGACGTCGTCGTCATCGACGCGGAGCCCTGGAACTGCGGCATGACCTCCTTGGCGAACAGCTCGTAGGAGCGCAGGGTCGCCTCGCGGTCGGCCCACTCGTGCGCCATGAACAGGTAGGTGCCGAAGCCGCCGGACTGGTCGATCAGCCGCTGCACCTGGGCGGCCGCCATCTCCGGTGTGCCGACAACGGCCATCCCGGAGTTGTTGAGCGCATCGACCATGCTCTCCGCGTCCTCCGCGTCCGGCGCCAGAGGCAGTGCGGCGATGCGGCGGAAGTAGTCGATCCAGTCGGCGACCCCGTAGGCCACCTCGGCGCGGGCCTGCTCCTCGGTGGGCGCGATGTGCATGGGGCCGACGAGCCGCCACTTGCTGCGGTCGACCACGGTGCCGAACTCCTGTGCGCGCTCCTCCATCACCTGCCAGTGGCTGCCGAGGACGTCGAAGCCGCCGGCCGAGGTTGCACCGATCGACAGCAGGCCGACCCCGAAGCGGCCCGCCGCCCGCGGGCCGGCCGGGGACACCTGCGCGGCGACCGCCACGTCGAAGCGCGGGTGGGTGTAGGGACGCAGCTGCAGGCGCGCGTCGCGAAGGGTGAACCAGTCGGTCTGCCGGGTCACCGGCTCGCTTCCGTCGAGCAGGGCGAGGATCGCCTCGAGCGACTCCTCCATCATGTCGCGCTGCCGCGCCGGGTCGATGCCCATCATGAACGCGTCGGACGGGAGTGCGCCCGGCCCGACACCGAACATGACCCGGCCGCGGGTGAGGTGGTCGAGCAGCACCATCCGGTCGGCGAGCATCAGCGGGTGGTGGTAGGGCAGCGAGCTGACGCCCGTGCCCAGCTTGATGTGCTTGGTCCGCTGCGAGGCAACGGCGATGAAGACCTCGGGCGAGGCGATGATCTCGTAGCCGGCGGAGTGGTGCTCGCCGATCCAGGCCTCGTCGTAGCCGAGCTGGTCGAGTCGCACGATCAGCTCGAGATCGCGCTCGAGAGCCAGGGTCGGGTTCTGCCCGGCCGGGTGGAAGGGTGCAAGGAAGATGCCGAAGCGAAGCGGTGGTTGCATGACGGGTGCCTATCGCATGATCGCGGGCAGCGTCCACGAAGGATGACGAATTGAGACGGGGCAACCTGATGCGCGCTTCAGCTTTCCGCTCCGGACGCCTGCAGGTGACCGAGATGCCCGACCCGGTGCCCGGCTCCGGTCAGGTGCTGGTGCGGACGATCGCCTGCGGCATCTGCGGGTCCGACTTGCACGCCCGCGAGCACTTCGCGGAGTTCGCGTCGTTCTCGGGCCGCGTCTCCGGCCGCGACATGCTGCAGGCCGACCGGCCGCTGGTCTTCGGTCACGAGTTCTCCGCGGAGGTCCTCGACTACGGCCCCGACACCGAGCGCGTGATCCCGGTCGGCACCACGGTGTGCTCCATGCCGATGGTGCTGGGCGCGGAGGGGCCCGAGGCCATCGGCTACTCCCACCGCTACCCGGGCGGGTTCGCCGAGCACATGGTGCTGCAGGAGATGCTGCTGCGACCGGTGCCGGCCGGGCTCGACCCGCTGCACGCGGCGCTGACCGAACCGCTGGCAGTGGGTGAGCATGCCGTGGTGCGCGCCGACGTGCAGCCGGGTTCGGTCTGCGTCGTCGTCGGCTGCGGGCCGGTCGGGCTCGCCGTGATCCTGGCCCTGAAGTCCCGGGGCCTCGGTCCCGTGATCGCGGCCGACTTCTCGCCGCTCCGGCGCCGGCTGGCGGAGCAGATGGGTGCCGACGTGGTGCTCGACCCGGGGCAGGACTCGCCGTTCGATCGCTGGTCGCAGTTCGGCGTACCCGCGACCGGCATGGAGCGGTCGATGGCGACGATGCTCGGTGCCACGCCCCCCGACGCGGTCGTCTTCGAAGCAGTCGGCGTCCCGGGAGTCCTGGAGTCGATCGTCGAGGGCGCGGCGGCGCAGGCGCGCGTGGTGGTCGTCGGCGTCTGCATGGAGCCCGACACCTTCCAGCCGGCGATCGCCATCACGAAGGAGCTCGACGTGCGGTTCGTCCTCGGCTACTCCGACGAGGAGTTCACCCGCACGCTGCAGCGGCTGGGCGAGGGGAAGGTCGACGCGGACGCCCTGATCACGACGACCGTCGGGCTCGACGACGTCGAGTCGGCGTTCGACGCGCTCAAACACCCCGACGAGCAGGCGAAGGTGCTCGTCCGGCACGCGGCCGGGTGACTACCCGCGGGTCCCCATGAGGCTGGTCACGTCGACGACCTGGCTGGTCGGCGGCGGCGTCACCTGCACCGGCGCACCGAAGTCGTAGAGGTCCATGGTCAGCCGCATCGTCATCGTCTTGTCGAAGGAGAAGCTCTCCGACATCCGCCGCGGCAGGCCCTGGTCGTCGAGCCAGACGTCGACACCGATGGGCTGGTTGCCCATCTTCTGCGAGAGCTGGCTGAGCTGCTGGGACAGCGCGCCCTTGTAGAAGCCCGCGACGTCGGCGATCGAGACGTGACCCGCGTAGTGCGTCGTCGGCACGCCGCGCACGCTGTCGCGGCCGACCTTGTGCACGTCGCCCGCTTGCGCAAGCACCTTCAGGTTGTCGACGGGGTTCTGCTGCTGAGCCTGGTCCATCAGACCCTGCAGGTCGACGCCACTCAGCCTGCCGATCTCGCTCAGGTCGACCTTCACCCACGACTTGCCGGCGGGTAGCGCTTTGGCCATGAGGCCGCCCATCTGCATGTAGAAGACGCCCGGCACCATGAGCATCCGCATCTGCCCGATCTGCGGGATGACCATCAGGACGTCGCCCGTCTCGTGCGCGTAGTCGAACGCGCCCGAACCCGTCGCCGTGATCGACTGCCCACCGAAGTTCATGTCCATCGTCATGGCGAACTGGCTGCTCTTCGCGGCCTCGGTCTTGGCTGCGGCACCGTGCACCAGCTGCGTCACGGACGCCACCGGGCGGCTCTGCAGCGTCGAGTCGGAGCCCCGCGTCGCGGCGTAGGTCCCGCCGGCGACGGCCACGGTCGCGGCGAGCGCGACGACCGGCAGCACCCGGCGCCGGCGGCTCGGCCCGGACGGTGGCGCGATGACCAGCACGTCGGGGGTCGAGGGGCGCGCGGGCTCCTGATCGAGTTCGCTCATAACGGGTTCTTTCGGCGTCGTGGATCGCGGACATTAGCGTGGCATTCGGTGGGAGGAGGCCCGATGACCGAAACGGCGGACGGCGTACGCCGGGAGTTCCGCGGCTGGCTCCAGGGCCACTGGGATCCGGACCTCTCCCTGCTGACCTGGCGGCGGCTGCTCGCCGAGGCGCGCTGGGCGGCGCCGTCCTGGCCGGAGCGCTGGCACGGGCGCGGCCTGCCGGCCTGGGCCGACGACGTCGTGGCGAGTGAGATCCAGGCGCACGGGGCGGTCGGCACCCCGATGGGCGTGGGCATGGGGCTCGCCGCCCCGACGATCCTCGCCCACGGCCCGGACCACCTGCGGGAGCGCTTCCTGCTGCCGATCCTCACCGGCGAGCACACCTGGTGCCAGCTGTTCAGCGAGCCCGGCGCCGGCTCCGACCTGGCCGGGCTGACGACGCGCGCCGTGCTCGACGGCGACACGTGGATCGTCAACGGCCAGAAGGTCTGGAACACCAGCGCCCACCACGCCGACCTCGGCCTGCTCGCCGCCCGCTCCGACTGGGACGTGCCCAAGCACCAGGGCATCACCTACCTCGCCATCCCGATGCACCAGCCCGGGGTCACGGTGCGCCCGCTGCGCCAGATGAACGGCCACGCGTCGTTCAACGAGGTCTTCTTCACCGACGCGCGGGTGCCCGCCGACCACGTCATCGGTGAGATCGGGGGCGGCTGGGCGGTGGCGCGTACGACGCTGGCGCACGAGCGCCGCTTCGGTGCGATGCGCCCCGCGCCGTACGCCGACCGGCAGGGACGCGCGGTGGACGAGGCGCGCGCCGAGATGGCAGAGCACTTCGCGCCGTACGTCTGGTATCCCCAGCGCGCCGGGCGGGTCGACCTGCTCGTCGAGCGGGCGAAGGCGAGCGGCCGCGCGCACGACCCCGCGGTGCGCCAGGAGATCGCCCGGGTGCTGTCGCTGCAACGGGCCAGCGCCTGGACGGCCGAGCGGGCACGGGCCAACCGTTCGGCCGGCCGCGAGCCCGGGCCGGAGGGCTCGATCGGCAAGCTGGCGCTGAGCCAGGTGGCCCGCGCCGCGGCGCGAGCGCACTCGCTGATCGCCGGGCCGACCGGGATGCTGGCGGGGCCCGACGCGCCACTCGGCGGCACGATCACCGAGGTGCTGCTGTCGGTGCCGGCGCAGTCGATCGCCGGCGGCACCGACGAGGTGCAGAAGAACATCGTGGCCGAGCGGCTCCTCGGCCTGCCGCGCGAGCCAGACCTCGGCATCGGTGAGCGACCGTTCCGCGAGCTGCCGCGCAACGCCTGACCGCGCCAACCTGGAAGAAGCGGCCCGCTAC
>Ga0070681_10005273_pt1 | contig 12480 bp, 3 predicted proteins | sample KBSC83BmetaG_FD_65650 | JGI IMG/M metagenome (GOLD analysis project Ga0070681, IMG submission 65650) | Corn rhizosphere microbial communities from Kellogg Biological Station, Michigan, USA - KBS C8-3B metaG | ecosystem: Host-associated > Plants > Roots > Rhizosphere | place: USA: Michigan...
CCGCCGGCTGCTTCGGGTTGCGGACGGCATTCGCCTCGAAGCCGCTCTGCAGCAGGCCCTCCGGTATAGTGATGTCCTTTGCGTTCAAAGTCGCTCGCTGCTGCGAATGCTTTTGCTGATCGAACAACAGAGAGCTCTCGCGCCAGACTTCGTGCTCATCCGCGAGGCGCTGCAACAGTCCCTCAAATGCACCGAACATTGCGTCCAAAACGCCCGCTGGGAACAGTTCATCTACCGCGTCCCAGTTATAAAACAAGGTTCCGGAGTCTTCGTAAACAAGGTGGTCAATCCAAACCTGCGGGGTCTGGCTGATCGTGAAGACTTCCTGTCCCAGCCATGCCGTCGGAGACGTTGTTTGATCCTTCGCTAACCGGTGAACCAGAAGACTTGTGAACACCACGGGCATCAAGCCCGATCCCTCTCGGCCTCGAGCCCGGTGCAATTCCTGCAGCACCCGTACACCGCCCACCTGCATGTAATCGAGATCTTCGGCCAACTGGCTCTGCAGGCGCCGTGCGCGTGCCTCGAAGCTGTCGAGCGAGCCATCCACCTCGAGCAGAATCGTCGAGGTAAAGTCGCCGATGATGTCCTTAACCTGAGGATGAAGAGGCAATCGGTTGAATAGGGTTAAATTAACTGTGAACGGATGGTTCTTGCTCCAGGCCGAAAGCACCTCCGCGAATGCCGCGCACAGCAGCGCCGACGGCGTCAGGCCCGACTGGCCCGCGCGCATCTTAAGCCTGCGCCACCTGTCCGCGTCCAACTTTCCGTCGCGCCGCACGAACTTTGCTTGCGCGACAGCCGCCGGCCTTTTTGCCAGGGGCAGATCGGGAGCAGGTGGAAGCGTCGAAATGCGGTTGAACCAGTACTTCTCTGCGGCCTGGAATCGTCCCCCATCGCGCAAGGCCTGCTCGGCCAGCATGTAATCCCGAAACGTCAGCTCCATCGGCGGCAAAACCAGATCGGGATCCTGATAGAGATCGGACCACTCGCGGAAAAGTTGGAAGATGCTGGCGGCGTCGGCGATGATGAGATCGAAGCTGACGTGAAGCCGGGTCAGCCGTTGCGAAATCCGCTCTGCCCGGATATCGAACAGGGGCCACTCCTGTAGCTCGAAAACCTGATGCGACATACGATCGCGCACCGATTTCAGGTAAGCCTCTTGCTCCGCGGCATTCCGTCCGCTGAGATCGGTTTGCTCGATATGGTATTGCGGAGTTTCGCGTAGGATCTGCTGCCGGGCGTCGGGCAGGATGATGGCCCGCAGCATATCATGTCGTTCGATGAGCCGCTGCCAAGCCTGTTCCAGCCGCGGTAAATCCAGATCGGTGCTCTCGAATTCCTGATAGTAGTGGCATCCCCCACTACCGAGTTCTAGGGCACCGCTTCGGCCGACCCAATAGGCCTTTTGAATATCGGTCAGAGGAAACGGCGCGTTTCGGTCCGTGGGCGCCGGCGCAATCGGCGGGAAGCTCGCGCCGCCGTCGTCGATTCCGCGCTGGCGCAGCAGGCTCAGGATCTCGGTCTTATATTGCGTGAGATGAGAGGTGAGTGTCGAGGTCAAAACACCCTTCGGCGCGCGAACATTCAATTGATCGCCCTCGACCGACAGCTGCACGCCCTCGCGAGCCATTTGGCTCAGTAACTCAGTGACATTCATGATCAGAGTTTCAACACATCCCAGTCGCGGTCCGCGGCCTGGTTCGTAATCTCCCCATGCATGGAATCGAGCAGTGACTCGATATGTAACTGTTGCATCACCTGATCGGTCAGCTCCACGGTGCTGGGACCTTCGAGGATTCTGGGTAGCGGCAGTACCACTCCGAGATCTGTTTCGATGTGGTTCTTCAGTTCGATAGCCATCAGCGAATCGAGGCCGAGTTCAATGAGCGGCTGATCGATATCCAGCCGCTCGGAGGGATCGAATCGCAGCACGCGAATGGCCTGGTCCCGGACGCACCCCAGTAGCCGGGCGTGCCGCTCCGCCGGCTCGAGCGCCGTCAACTCGAGCAAGAAGTCCGCACGGTCTTTCATCGGTTCGGCGAGTTTTACCGGCTCACTCGCCGGGCGCATGAGTGACGCATACAACGGCGATTTCCCTCCGGAGAACTGCCGGGCGAATTTCGCCCAGTCTACCCGCATCACGGCGCATTGGGCCAGGTCCTGCTCGAGCAAATACTCGAATGCACTTAGAGCTTTCTCAGGCGCGATGTAACCTAAGCCGCGGCGCGCAAAATGGCTGCTCAGGTTCGCCTGTGCTGCTGCGCCCACCTGCTCCCAGGCTCCCCAATTAATGCTCAAGGCCGGAAGGCCCATCGCTCGCCGATGGTGCGCCAGTGCGTCGAGGAAGGCATTAGCGGCTGAATGGTTCCCCTGGCCCGCTGAGCCGAGCAAGGACGCCTGAGACGAAAACAGCACAAAGATATCAAGGGGCGTGCTCAAAGTCAGGGAATGAAGATTCCAGGCCCCGCTGATCTTCGGCGCCATCACCTGTTCGAATCGTGTCCAATCCTGCTGGAGCAGAGCGGCGTCCCGAAGGATGCCTGCGCCATGGATAATGCCCTTCAACGGCGGCAGCGTCCCGGCTATCCAATGAAGAACCTCGGCGACATCCTCCTCGCGGGAAACATCCGCTTGGCGTACCGCTATCCGGGCCGCTTGCCGCTCCAGTTCGTCGATGACCCGCAATGTGTCGCCGGACGGAGCGCTCCGTCCTACCAGGACAATGTTGCGCGCCCCCCGGCTTACCATCCAGCGGGCGACAGTCAGCCCCAAGCCGCCCAATCCCCCGGTGATCAAATAGGAGGCGTCACCCCGGAACAAGAAATGTTTCTTCGGGACTTTTCGCGCGCCGGCGCGCACCAGGCGCGCCACATGGCGCTGCCCACCACGGTAAGCCAGATGGTCGTCTTCGTGAGAATTTAGAATCTCATGCAGCAGGTTCGAGGCGTCCGCATCCGTCGGGTTCGGATCGAGGTCGATGAGTCCGCCCCAAAGCTCGGGGTGTTCGTTCGCCACAACTCTGCCCAAAGCCCACAGGGGAGTCTGCGCTAGCGCTAGTGAAGTGGCGTCTTTTTCCACCGGTTGGGCGCCCCGGGTCACCAGCCACAGGCGCGGCGCTCTGGCCCCTCCGGCTTTGGCAAGCGCCTGAACAAGATGGAGTGTACTGCCGCAGTTCCGTGTTTGATCGCGTTCCAGAGTTGCGGCTGTCGTCTCGTGCTCCCTGGTGGAATCCAGGCTCCATAGATGCACCACGCCTCGAAAACTCGATGCGGTTCCGCGCCGGTGCTGCAACAGTCGTTCAAAGCCAACCGAGTCCGCCCCATCAACGTCTCCCGTCGAGACAACAATCGAGTGCTGGTTCCGCGCTTCCAGGAGCCCGGCCAGCTTACGGCCGACTCCTGCGGCGCCCGCCCGGGCATCGGCAACGATCAGCCAGGTTCCTGGCTCGCGCGTAACTTTAGCGGTGGCCTCGCGGGATTCGAGCTGGGCCACGTCGGCACTGTTACGCGCCAGTAAAACGACCTGCCGCTGGACGTCCGCGCCGTCTTCTAATGTAGGAATCGACGCCGATTCCACGAAGCCTGCCTCGTCCAGCAGAGCCCCCCAACGCCGTACTGGAAGCAAGGGGTGCGAAGGCCGCAGGTCGCTATCAGTGAATTTCCACCAGCCCTCCGTGAGACCGAAGACGAAGTCCACCCAGCGCTGTGGACGAACTACTTCCAGGACAACCAGTAAACCTGCCGGCGCCAAAAGCCCGCGGACATTCCGCAGAGTCTGGCGCAGGTCGCTTGTGGCATGAAGCACGTTCGCCGCGAGCACAATATCGAACCGCTCTCGATCCGCCTTCTCCGGCGCCGATTCTCGTTCGATGTCCAGCAACTGATAGCGCACGAACGGAAAGTCGCGGCGGAATCTGCCCTCCGCGTGCGAAGTGAAAATCGGAGAGACATCCGTGAACACGTAATCGGTGAATTCTGCGGGGAGTCGAGGCAGCACATAGGACGTCGCACCGCCCGTGCCCGCGCCAATCTCCAATATCCGAAGCGGTCGTCCCTCGGGCAGGAGTTTTACTGCCGCATCCACAGCCTCGCCGGCCAGCCTGTTCAAAGCGCGAGAAAACGTGGAATTCTGGTAGAACCTCTCGACCATGGAAAGCGAGCCGTTGGGGCAAAGTAACTGGAGCGCATCGCACTCTCCAATGAGCACATCCGCCATGCGCTCCCCGCAACGTCCCAATATGGCGAGTTCCGTTTCGCATTCTGGAAATCTTTCCAGAGTCTCTGCAAGCAATTGCCGGGGATTCTTCTCGCTGAGCATACCTGAGATGCGCCAACTGGATCCTTCCCGAATTAGAATTCGTTCTTCCTCGAGCATCTCCAGCACGCGAGCAAAAAGACGGCGATGCCGCTGGGTCACCCGGAGTTGATTCGCCAGTGATGGCGCCGAGACCAACTCCCCGGGCCGGAACTGCCATCCCAATTGCCGGAGCGCTGCTGAAACGTATGTGGTAGCTAGCTCATCGAGGCTGGGCAGCGCAGCCTCGTATCGGTCGAGACCGTCCTCGGAAGCCACCGAGGGAAAATGAGGCGAGATCCGCCTGGCGATCTCTGACGCGGCAGGCAGGTAATCCGCGGGCGTATGCGATTCCGTGCTGGGCCTTGGCCGCCATTCCATTCGGTATAGCCAGTCCTCCCAACCACTCTGAACGGAACGCGCCATGCTTTCAGCACTCGCGCGCTTGAGGTGCAAGCCCATCACTACTGCAATCAGTTGACCCGCGTCATCAAACATGCGGACATCCGCCGTAATCGCGTCGCGCAAGCTCCCTGTGTCCTGCCGAATTACAGCGTGGGCCCACACCGGCTGGACGCCAGTGCCTGAGACTCGGAATTCCTCGAGACTAAAGGGAAGGTAGACGTGCGACTCGTCCCCCGATGAAGCTTCTGTCGAAATAACCGAAATCACTTGGAGGCTGGTGTCCACGAGCACGGGATGGATTGCGTACCAACCGGTCGCCTTCGTCGGATCCTCAGGAAGCCTGATCTGTGCCAGCGCCTCTCCGACGCCACGCCAAAGCCGCTGGAGTCCTTGAAAACTCGCGCCATAATCCAGACCCGCTATACGAAGCGCCCCGTAATGCTCGCTAACCGGCACGGCCTCCCTGCAACGGTTCTGCACGGCGGAGAGCGAGAAATCCTCCGTCGTTGCACGATCGTCGCTGCCTCCATGTCCGACGCGAATCTTTCCCGTTACATGGAGAGTCCACGAAGGCGACTTCGAGTCCCTGTCCCCGTCGAGGCTGAAAATCCGGAAAGAGGCGGCTCCCGAGCGTTCCTCGCTCAAAATGAGTTGCAACGTTCGCGGTTCCCCACCCGGCAGCACGAGCGGCTCTTGCATCACCACTTCAAGGAGTTGCGCAGGCGCCCCATAGGCTTCCGTGGCGCCGGCCCGTGCCATTTCCAGATAGGCGGCACCTGGCAGAACTACCTTACCGTGGACTTGGTGATGACGCAGGTACGAAGGCGACTCGGGACTCAGTTGTATCTCGAACAGCGTCTCTTGCAGGGCTGACCGCAGACGATGGCCGAGGAGCGGATGGGATTCCGACGGTAATTCCAATGCCGGAGTCACTAACGTCGCATCCCCATTTCCCTCCGGCGAGCCAAACCAGTGGCGGGAACGCTGGAACGGATAAGTCGGCACATGAAGACGCTGGCGCGCGTATTCGCGATCGAATCCGAACCAGTCCACTGTCGCGCCACTTATATATAAGGTTCCCAGACTAAGGAGTAGTTGTTGCCAGTCACCCGGTTGTTCGCCAAGCGAAGCCAGCCAGATCGCCTCGCGACCGGAGAAACACCGGCTGCCGGCGCCTGAGAGAGTCGAGCTGGGCCCCGCCTCCAAAAACAATTTGCTTCCCTGGTTCTGCAGACATTGGTCTCGCAGGAATTCGAAACCGGCTGTGGTCCCGGTTGATTCTCGAGAATGTCTTAGCCAAAAGCCTGGATGCGTGATCTCTTCCGAGGATGCTGCCCGTCCGAGAAGTCCCGAAACGAACCCAATCCCCGGGGGCGAGAATGTAGTCTCGCGCACTGCCTGAGCGAAAGCATCCAGCGACGCCGCCTCCGGGTATGAAGTTGCAGCCTCAAGCTCCGGCTCGAGACCTGCAGCGACCGCCGCGAGCACTCGTTTATCAAGCGAGGCTTCCATCAACTTTCCTCGTTCCGCGGTCAGCCGCAGCCCTTCCTCCAGGCTGATGATCCCAGCGACACACGCGGCGGTGCATTCACCTACCCCTTGTCCGAGAACAAACTGAGGATCGATTCCCCATGTCCGCCAAAGGCCGGCCAGCGCGTATTCGATCGCGAACAGAGCAGGCTGAGCATACGATGGCCGCCCCAAGAGCGAGTCTGAGCCCGGCTCGGGATAAAGAATGGATGAAATCGGCCGGTCGAGATAAGGACTCGCCAACCAATCGCAACGGTCCAGGACTCCGCGGAACGCCGGCTGCGTGTCGTAGAGCTGTCGGGCCATGCCTTCGTAATGACAGCCCAAGTTGGGAAATAAGAACGTGATGGAAGGCGCGATCGAGAGGCGTGCGCTCCCAGTCAACACGCGAGCCGGATTTTCGCCGTCGGCAAATGCAGCCAAACCTTCCCGGATCTCCGTCGGCGAACTCCCGATAGCGGCCAGCCTGTGGGCGAAATGCGACCTGCCGGTATTGGCGGTGTAGCAAACATCTGCCAGTGACTCGTGCGTTTGCTGCCGTAAAAACGTTGCAAAACGAGCCGCGAGTTGTCGAAGGGCGCCGGGCGTTTTTGCGGAGAGGCAGAGAACGTGGAGTGGGCGCTCGACTTCAGCAGGCTCCAGCGGATCATGGCGCATGCGACGCGATCCATCGGTAATCCGCGCTATGAACCGCTCTTCGACCTTCGGATCATCAACCGGGCTTTCGTGCACGATACTTTCGCGCCCTGCGCGACACAATTTCTCCACTCGCACTGGCCTGCCGCTCGCATACAAGGAGGCGAGCGTGTCCAGCATCACGGCCCTTTCGTCCTCTTCGCGACGGCAGGACGGAAGGACAACGCCGTTTCGACCCAGGCGGCTCAGCGTGTGCTCCACGCAATACCCAAGAACAGGGTGGGGGGAAACCTCCACAAACAGATCGCACCCATCTTCGATCAAACGCGCAATCGCCTCGGACAGGAGCACCGGTTCTCTCAGGTTTCGCGCCCAGTATTCGCCGTCGCAAGCCGTGGTTTGGGGCGCGGCAGTCACCGTCGAAACCATGGGAATGGCTGGAGCATGCGAATGGATTGTTGCCAGCTTCTCACGTAGCTCAGCTAGTACCGGATTCATCTGCGGACCGTGCACCGCCACGTCGATGTCTATCAACGAACAGAAAATGCCGCGCTTCTCTATCACATCGAGAATGCTCTTCAGTAGCCAGGAATCTCCCGACAGAACCGTTGAGTTAGCGCTATTGTGTGCGGCGACCACTAACCGATCGCCATGCGGAGCCAGGAATTCCACGACTTCCCCAGGGGCGAGTCCGACAATCGCCATGCCGCCACGCCCTGCCTGGGAAGCTTGCAGGCGGCTGTAGTGGTAAATCACTTGAACGGCATCTTCCAGTTCGAGAGCGCCGGAAATGTGGGCGGCTGCGATCTCTCCAAGACTGTGACCCACGATCGCGTCCGGCTCTATCCCCCACGACCGCCACAGCGAAGCCAATGCCACTTGCATGGTGAAGAGCAACGGCTGCACCACCGCCACGTCTCCCATTCGCAGCTTTAGCGTGTCCGAAGTAAGTTCCTGGATGATCGACCAACCAGCGATTCGCTGCAGAGCGCGATCGCATTGCTCCACTTTTGCCCGGAAGACCGGTTCGCCGGCCAGCAGATCCCTGCCCATCCCGCACCATTGCGAACCATGAGGAGAACAAACAAAAACCAGTTTTCGACTGGAGATTGGATTATCGGTGACATGCAGGTCCGGCTGCGATCCCCCTGTCAAGAATAAATCCAGCTTCTTTGTTAGCTCCACATGAGACCGCACGACGGTGGCCAGCCGGTGACGGGCCCGGACCCCCTGCCGGCCCGCCACGCGGCAGAGTTCTTGCAGAGTGAAATCGTTGGCTCGATCGCGGGCCAGGTCGCGAAACTCTCCGGCTGCTGCGAAGAGTTCCTGCCTGGTGTCACCAGCCGCAAGAAACAATTGCGCGGTGCCGTGGCGGAGCCCCTCAAGCACAATATGGCAATTCGTGCCTCCCCAGCCGAACGAACTGACCCCCGCGAGCGCGGGCTCCTCGCCAGGCCACGGCCTCAACGCACTCGGAATGCTGATGTTCAGATCTTTGAAAGGTATATAGGGATTGGGCTGCTCGTAATGGAGGCTCGGAGGAATGGCCCTGTTCTCGATCGAGAGCGCGGTCTTGATCAGTCCTGCGATACCTGCCGCGCCCTCCAGATGCCCGATGTTGGTTTTGACCGAACCAACCAGCAGCGGCGCTCCTGGCGCTCTGCCGCCGAGCACGGCTCCCAGGGACTGCGCCTCGATCGGGTCTCCCAGTGCCGTCCCGGTACCATGTGCCTCGACGTAATGTACTTTGTGGGTCGCCACGCCCGACCGCCGGTAGGCCTCACGGAGCACACTTTCCTGGGCGGCGGGGTTCGGGGCGGATAATCCGTTGCTGAAGCCGTCATTGTTTACCGCACTCCCCCGGATCACGCAGTAAATGGGATCGCCATCCGCCAATGCCGCCGACAGGAGTTTTAGCACCACGACGCCGGCGCCCTCGCCGCGGCCATATCCATTGGCGCGTGCATCAAAAGCCTTGCTGCTGCCATCCGGAGATAGTCCGCCAAACTTGGAGAGCTGGACCATTGTGTCCGGGGCGAGAATTAGGCTCACGCCGCCGGCCAGCGCCAGCGAGCATTCGTCATTACGCAAGCTCTGGCAGGCCAGATGAACCGCCACTAAGGAGGAGGAACAAGCTGTGTCGAGGGCGATGCTGGGCCCCTGCAAGCCCAAAACATAAGAGACTCGATTCGCAATAATATCCAACGTCTGTCCCATGCCCGTATGTGCGGTGATGGGAGCGCCGGCGCGCCGGTGCAGATCGGCATAATCATGCCAGATCGCGCCCATGAATACGCCCGTCCTGCTTCCGCGCAGACGGTCCGCGGACGTTCCGGCATCCTCCAGCGCTTCCCAGCACACTTCGAGCGCCAGTCGCTGCTGGGGGTCGATCTCGGAAGCTTCACGCGGCGAGATCGAAAAGAAGAGCGGGTCGAATTGATCGACCGCGGCCAAGAAACCCGCGCGCCGGGTATTCATTTTTCCGGGCGCCGTTAAGTCGCTGCTATAAAAGGCGTCAACGTCCCAGCGCTCCGCTGGAATTTCCGTAATCGCGTCAACCCCATCGCGCAATAGCCGCCAGAAGGCCACTGGGTCCGGCGCGCCAGGAAACCGGCAGCCCATCCCGACCACAGCTATGGGTGAATCGAATAGGAGTGGTTCGGGCTTGAATAATTCGGCCGCTTTGATAACGGGACGAGACCGCGCGCCGGCGGGGTCGTCCGCGAGGTATCGAGCCAGGGCCTCGATCGTGGGATGCTGCCAGAACAGCGTGGGGGAAAGCGCGCACCCGAGGGTCGACCCGAGTTCCGCGATCAGACCTGTTGCCGCCAGAGAGCCGAAGCCGTATCGGCTAATTCGCTCGTCGGTGTCGATTTCATCCGCGGCGATTCCGGTGTGTCCCGCAATTCGAGCGATCAACCAGGATTGAATCAGCCCATGTGCCCGTTCCAACCTTCGCCTCCACGAAAGCTCGAGTGACCGATCGGACCCACAGTCCCGTCCGCCACGCCGGCATTTACAATGACCCGAACACCCGCCCGCCCAAAATATCGGCGAGGCAGGTTAGACGTCCATCCAACTTTTCGCCGTCGCTCCCGGTTAGGTACGACGGCCGCTTTGTCATTTCCCAGCCGGTCTTTGATGAACGAGAGTTAAATACTAGCCGACTTTGGCTTCGCTGGCAACCCTCAGTCTTGACTAACTCAGGATAGGCCTGAAGGAGAATTCTTCTTGATCTGGTAAATCCCTTCTCGATAAGATAGGAGCCTCTTGTTACCATCCCTGCGCCGCAGAAGCTCTCGCCCAAAAGAGGTATCCTCCTTCCGCGCGCCCATGAAATCACGCAGACCTTTCTACCAGAGAAAAATCATCCTTATTCCCGTGGTCTTCCTGCTTATCACCGGCGGTGCTGTCTGGGCTACCAATTACTATCTCTGGAAAGCCGAAGCGTTAGTTTGGGAGATTGGCGAGGGCATCCGCAGCCGGTTGGACGATTTCAGCAGCGACTATCTCAAAGGAGATCCTCAGTTGGTGGCCTCGTACTACGCCGACTGCTTCACCGGCGCGGGCTTCGGATTCGCGCAGCGTCAGAAAGTCTCGCTGGAAGGCGGTATTCTGTTGGAGCAGTGGGCGGCAGACCCGCGGTCCAGCTTGAATCGTGCGCAGTACCTTGAACAGCTCTTGGCCTATCGCAGCCAGATGCACAAAGCCGAAACGGTCAAGTTCAAGATGGTCTTTCTCAATCGGTACACCGAGAATTCCGCCAATATTCTGATGCGCTTCCAGGTGTATTCCAGCGATGAGCAGGGACACCCCATTGAAGACCGAGGAAACTTCAATGTCGATCTTCTGCGCCAGGAAGGAGAATGGCGCATCGCCAAACAGGAGCTGATTGAAGCCACGCGCGTCGCGGGAATCGATTCCAAGTACTTTGTAGACGTCACCCGTCAAACGGGTATCGATTTCAACAGCGGCGTCAATCCAATTTTCAAGCAGCGGCGCTACAAGTTTGCCATCACCGACAGGCCGGCAGGGGGAGTCGCGGCGGGCGACTACGACAATGACGGGTATCCCGACTTATTCCTCGCTGGTTCGGCCGGAAGTAAGCTGTACCGGAACACGGGACACGGCACGTTTGAGGACGTCACTGCGCGCGCGGGTTTGGACGGCGAGAGGACCAACTACGCGCAGGGCGCGGTTTTCGCCGACTATGACAATGACGGATGCCTGGACCTGTTTGTTACAAGGGTTCCCAACGTCACCAACAAACTGTTCCACAACAATTGTGACGGCACCTTCACCGACGTCACCAGGCAAGCCGGCCTCGAATTGGCCACTTACAGCACTACTGCGGCCTTCGCGGACGTCGACAATGATGGGTATCTGGACCTGTTCGTCGAGGTCTCTGGAAATGCCCTGGAGCGAACTCCCCGGGTTCCGAGCCATGCCCGCGACGGCGAGCCGGATCACTTGTATCACAACAACGGCAACGGCACATTCACCGACATTACTAAGGAGGCCGGAGTCGGCGACACGGGCTGGGGCATAGGTGCAACCTTCTGGGATTATGACAATGATGGCGATCAGGACCTGTACGTAGCCAATGACTTTGGGCCAAATACTCTGTATCAGAACGATGGCAAAGGCCATTTTAAGGACGTCAGCCGAGTAGCGGGAGCGTTGGATTACGGATTCGGCATGTGCGCGTCGCCGGGCGATTTCAACAACGACGGCAATCTGGACCTGTACGTCAGCAACCTTTACTCCGGATCGACCTGGTACCTGCAGCACTCTAGCGTGCAATTCGTTTGGGGCCGCATGTGGTCCGGATACGGAGATCCGAAGGCCGCAGCCGAGCTGTACGTCAATTTTGGCGGGCTAAGAAACGCGCTGGCTGCGGGCAAGAAATTTGGTGAGGGCAACAGCCTGCTCGAGAATCAGGGGAACGGTACCTTCAAATCCGTGGGAACCGAAAAACATGTGAACATGGCCGGGTGGGCATGGGGTTCGGATTTCTTCGACTTCGATAACGACGGCGACCTGGACATTCACTCGGTAAACGGTTTTATCAGTCAGCGAAGAGGCACAGATCTTTGAGCCCCCTCATTTAGGGGCGCAGTTGCGTCCCCCAGAACGTACGGGGAAGGCTATTTCTGGCAACCCGAATTCATCGGCGATAACTCGTGGAACGGATACGAACATGATAACCTCTTCCGCAACGATGGCGACGGGAACAGATTCACCGACATCGCCCACGTCACGGGGATCGATCTCGAGAGCGACGGACGAGGCGTAGCTTACCTGGACTATGACAACGATGGCGACCTGGACGTGGTGGTGGTCAACCATAATCAGCCCGCGGTTCTGCTGCGCAACGACTACAGCCCGAAAAATCACTGGCTCTCCGTCACTCTCAGGGGAACCAAGAGCAATCGCCAGGGAGTGGGGGCTCGTTTGACCTATCGCATTGGCGCTATTAAACGCATCCGCGAGGTGCGCGCCGGGGGCGGCTTTATCTCCTCGTCGAGCGTTCCGCCACTGCTCGGTCTCGGCAAAGCCACCCGAGTCGACGAGCTGACCATTCGATGGCCGAGCGGAATCATCCAGACGCTT